>Ga0308165_1000320_pt1 | contig 100906 bp, 95 predicted proteins | sample PhyWR2_FD_201032 | JGI IMG/M metagenome (GOLD analysis project Ga0308165, IMG submission 201032) | Phyllosphere microbial communities from UC Gill Tract Community Farm, Albany, California, United States - DLSLW.R2 | ecosystem: Host-associated > Plants > Phyllosphere > Unclassified | place: USA... | reverse complement strand
ACCCCGAGAACGGCAAGGAACGCCTGCGCGCGATGATTGCCGGGCGGCCCGACTGGTGCATCTCGCGCCAGCGCAGCTGGGGCGTGCCCCTGCCGTTCTTCCTGCATGTGGACTCGGGTGAACTGCACCCGCGCACCATGGAGATCATCGACCAGGCCGCGGCCATGATCGAGCAAGGCGGCATCGAGGCCTGGAGCCGCGTGAGCACCGAGGAAATCCTCGGCGCCGAGGAGGCGGCGCAGTACACCAAGAGCACCGACATCCTCGAAGTCTGGTTCGACTCGGGCTCGACCTTCTGGCATGTGATGCGCGGCACCCATGGCGAAATGCACCATGACAGCGGCCCCGAGGCCGACCTCTACCTCGAAGGCCATGACCAGCACCGCGGCTGGTTCCACTCCTCGCTGCTGCTGGCTTCGGCCATCTATGGCCGCGCGCCCTACCGCGGCCTGGTGACGCACGGCTTCACCGTCGACGGCCAGGGCAAGAAGATGAGCAAGTCGCTGGGCAATACGGTCGCGCCGCAGGACGTTTCCAGCAAGCTGGGCGCGGAAATCATCCGCCTTTGGGTGGCTTCGACCGATTACTCGGGCGACCTGGCCATCGACGACAAGATCCTGGCGCGCGTGGTCGATGCCTATCGCCGCATCCGCAACACGCTGCGCTTCCTGCTGGCCAACGTCAGCGACTTCGACCCCGCGCAGGATGCGGTGCCGTTCGAGCAGATGCTCGAGATCGACCGCTACGCGCTGGCGCGCGCCCATGAGCTGCAGACCGACATCATCGGCCACTACCACGACTACGAGTTCCACCCCGCGGTCGCCAAGCTGCAGCTGTACTGCTCGGAAGACCTGGGCGGCTTCTACCTCGACGTGCTCAAGGACCGCCTGTACACCAGCGCGCCCAGGAGCCTGGCGCGCCGCTCGGCGCAGACCGCGCTGTGGCAGATCACGCATGCCATGCTGCGCTGGATGGCGCCGTTCCTGTCGTTCACGGCCGAGGAAGCCTGGAAGATCTTTGGCGACAGCGAGACCATCTTCCTGGAGAAGTTCATCGACCTGCCCGCGGGCGATGCCGCGCTGCTGGCGAAGTGGGCGCGCATCCGCGAGATCCGCGATCTGGTCAACAAGGACATCGAAGCCGTGCGCACCACGGGCCAGGTCGGCTCGTCGCTGCAGGCCGAAGTCACGCTGAGCGCCGAACCCGAAGACCTGGAGCTGCTGCAAAGCCTGGGCGACGACCTGAAGTTCGTGCTGATCACTTCGGCCGCGCAGGCCGTGGCCGCGCAGGCTGGCGCAACGCTGCAATCGAGCGTGGCACCGAGCGCGCACGACAAGTGCGAACGCTGCTGGCATTACCGCGCGGACGTGGGCGTCAATCCCGCCCACCCGACGCTGTGCGGCCGCTGCGACAGCAACCTGCACGGTGCCGGTGAACACCGGACGGTCGCATGATGGCGCGCGGTCTCTCCTCCACCAGCCGCCCGGCGATCTGGCCGTGGCTGGCCTGGGCGCTGCTGCTGATCGTCGTCGATCAGGTGAGCAAGGAATGGATCCTGGCGCACTACCAGCTGGGCGACTACACGCCCATCACCGGCTTCTTCAACATCGTGCGCGCGCACAACACCGGCGCGGCCTTCTCCTTCCTGGCGGACGCCGGCGGCTGGCAGCGCTGGCTGTTCACCGGCATTGGCGTGGTCGCCACGGTGGTCATTGTCTGGCAGCTGCACGCCCACCGCGGCCAGCGCCTGCTGGGCCTGGCGCTGTCGAGCATCCTGGGCGGCGCGATCGGCAATGTGGTCGACCGCCTGCAGCATGGCTATGTGGTTGACTTTCTCGACTTCTACTGGGGCGCTTCACACTTTCCGGCCTTCAATGTGGCGGATATGGCAATCAGCATCGGGGCCGTGCTGTTGATATTGGATGAGCTGCGCCGGATGCGGAAAAAGAGCAGTACTTGAGTGGCCGGCCTGTTCCATGCCCTGGAACAGGCGGTTTCCCCTCTGGGTGAAGCCAGTGTCTCACTGCTAGAGTAGGTCAAACGCGCATAAACGCGCCAAAACGCGCCATTTCAACCACAGTCATGGCACAGGCACGACCATCGCGCTATAGTGCTTGGTTCAGCCCATGAAACACTTACTCAACCTTCTGGCCGCCGTTGCCCTGCTCGTGTGGGGGACCCACATGGTCCGCACCGGGGTCTTGCGCGTCTTCGGTGCGAATCTGCGCGGTTTGCTTGCCCGCAGCATGGGCAACCGCGTGTCCGCCGCGCTTTCGGGCATTGGCGTCACGGCGCTGGTGCAGTCGAGTACGGCCACCTCGCTGATGACTTCGTCGTTTGTCGGCCAGGGTCTGATCACCCTGCCCTCGGCGCTGGCGGTGATGCGCGGCGCCGATGTCGGCACGGCAATGATGTCGGTGCTGTTTGCCACCGATCTCTCCTGGCTTTCTCCCCTGCTGATCTTTGTCGGCGTGGTGCTGTTCATCACGCGCCAGGACAGCACGCCGGGCCGCATCGGCCGGGTGCTGATCGGCCTGGGCGTGATGCTGCTGGCGCTGCGGCTGGTGGTCGAGGCCACCGAACCCCTGGTGGAGTCCAACGTCATCCGCACGCTGCTGGGCTCGCTGACCAGCGATATCTTCCTGGAACTGCTGATGGGTGCGGTGCTCGCGGTCATGGCCTATTCCAGCCTGGCCATCGTGCTGCTGATCGCCGCCATGGCCAGCTCGGGCGCCGTGCCGCTCGAGGTGGCGCTGGGCCTGGTGCTGGGCGCGAACCTGGGCAGCGGCATGGTGGCGGTGCTGACCACGGCCAAGTCCAGTGTCGAAGTGCGCCAGGTGACCATAGGCAACATGCTGTTCAAGCTCATGGGCGTGGCGCTGGCCCTGCCCTGCATAGGACTGTGGATGAAGCATGTGCAGCCGCTGATCGGCGATGGCGCCAGCAACGTGGTGCTGTTCCACCTGGCCTTCAACATCTTCAACACCCTGTTCTTCATCGGCATGACCGATATGGTCGCCAAATGGGTCACGACGCTGATGCCCAAGCCCGCGCCGGGCTCGGGCAATCCGCTGCGCCCCCGCCACCTCGACGCCTCGGCGCTGGCCACGCCCTCGCTGGCCATTTCCTGCGCCGCGCGCGAGGCATTGCACCAGGCCGATATCGTCGAAGCCATGCTGATCGGCATGCACAAGGTGGTGGTCAACGACGACCTCAAGCTGTCGGCCGAACTGCGCCATCTCGACGACACGGTGGACGAGCTGTACTCGGCCATCAAGTACTACATGACCAAGATCTCGCGCGCCGAGCTTGACGAGAAGGAAGGTCAGCGCTGGACCGAAGTCATCAGCTTCACCATCAACATGGAGCAGATCGGTGACCTGATCGAGCGCGTGCTGCAGGACATCGAAGCCAAGAAGATCAAGAAGGGCCGGCAGTTCTCCGCCGCCGGTCTGCAGGAAATCAACGACCTGCACGCCCGCCTGCTCGACAACCTGCGGCTGGCGATGAGCGTGTTCCTCACCGGCAATGTGCGCGATGCGCAAAAGCTGCTCGAGGAAAAGGCGCGTTTCCGTGACCTGGAGCTGGCCTACTCGGCCTCGCATCTGGTGCGGCTTTCGGACAACACCATGCCCAGCATAGAGACCAGCTCGCTGCACATCGATCTGATCAGCGAACTCAAGCGCATCAATTCGCTGCTGTGCTCGGTGGCCTATCCGATTCTCGAATCGGCCGGCGCGCTGGCGCCCAGCCGGCTGCGCGAGAAACCCATCGTCAAGCAGGAATAGCCCCTCCCTCAGCCGCTTCGCGTCTTGCTCGCTGCCCCCGAGCTGGGCTACGCCTGTTGCAAAGGCAGCAGCAGTGGTCCAGGATTGCTACCAGCCCCAGTACGCGGCCCAGACCAGCGCTGCCTCGGGCGTGAAGCGTTGCTCGGCGGCCCAGGCCTGGACCTGGTCCGCGGGCAGCAGGGCAAAGCCCTGCACTTCCCCGTCCTGGTTGTCCGGCACCACACCATCGGGCACGGTCGCCACATACCAGTGGATGCGTTCGCGGATATAGCCGCAGCCATCGCCTTCGTCGCTGGGCTGGTTCAGCGCGAAAAATCCACCGTAACGCAGACCCCGCAGCGCATCCAGCTGCAAGCCAGCCTCCTCCCAGGTCTCGCGCGCCAGCGCTTGATCGAGACTGTCTGCGGCCGACACCATGCCGCCCATCAGCGTATCCCAACGGTTCGGATACATGGACTTGTTGGCCGCACGCTGCTGCAGCCAAAGCTGGCCATCAGCGGCAACGCCCACCAGATGCACGGCTTCGGTCGCCAGGCCCAGCACGCGTACCGCGCCGCGCTCCACCGTGGCGATGCGCTCACCGTCAGGGCCGCGCACTGCAATCTGTTCGTCACGCCAGGGGCCGCAGCGGCCATCGGCGCGCAGCACCTGGGCCAGGCGGTTGAGCGCCAGCGTGGCGCTGTCGCCCGCCTCGGCCTGCAGCCACCAGCTGGCGGCAGCGCCCGCACCGCGCTGCACGATATCGATGCCCACGGCGCGCAGCATGTCCAGCCCCAGATCGGCCAGCAGACCGCGCTGCACCGAGCCGACCGCCTGGCCCGCGACATGCAGCGCTTCACGCGGCAGCAGCGGCGGCTGGTCAGCGGTCGCGCGCTCGCGCGCCACCCAGTCAGGCCGCGTGGTCATAGCGTCAGAATGGTCGAGCCCGTGGTCTTGCGCGCTTCCAGATCGCGGTGGGCCTGCTGCACGTCGCGCAAGGCATAGCGCTGGGCAATGTGGATCTTCACGGCCCCGCTTTGCACCACGGCAAACAGGTCGTCGGCCATGGCCTGGCAGGATGCACGCGTGGCGATGTGGTTGTAGACCGTCTGCCGCGTGACATAGATCGAGCGCGCCGCCAGCGCCGAAGGCGCGAACGCCGGCACCGGGCCCGAGGCATTGCCAAAGCAGACCATCAGGCCAAAGGTGCGCAGGCATTGCAGCGAGCCTTCCCAGGTGTCCTTGCCCACCGAGTCGTAGACCACCTTCACGCCCGCGCCGCCCGTGATTTCTTTCACGCGCTCGGCAAAGTTCTCGCGGCGGTAGTTGATCGCATGGGCCGCGCCATTGGCCAGGGCCAGCGCGCATTTCTCGTCGCTGCCGGCCGTGGCGATCAGCTGCAGGCCCAGCGCCTTGGCCCATTGGCAGGCAATCAGGCCCACGCCGCCCGCGGCCGCGTGGAACAGCACGAAGTCGCCGGGCTCAAGACCCTCGACGGGCTTCACGCGCTTGAGCAGATACTGCACCGTGAGGCCCTTGAGCATCATGGCCGCGCCGGTCTCGAAGCTGATGTCGTCCGGCAGGCGGCAGACGCGGTCGGCGGGCATGACGCGCGCCTCGCAGTACGAGCCCGGCGGGTTGCTGGTGTAGGCCGCGCGGTCACCGACGCGCAGATGTTCCACGCCCGCACCCACGGCCTCGATCACGCCCGCGCCCTCCATGCCCAGGCTCAGCGGCATGGCCAGCGGGTACAGGCCGCTGCGCTGGTAGACATCGATGTAGTTGAGTCCCACCGCCTTGTGGCGGATACGCACTTCGCCCGGACCGGGCTCGCCCACCGCCACCTCGACCAGTTCCATCTGCTCGGGGCCACCCGGCTGCTTGATCTGCACTGCCATGTTCATTGCTTGTCTCCTCCAGGAAAAACCATTGGGAAATCCGCAGCCCGGCTCGATGCCGGGCCACACGCTTAGAAGCTGCCGGGGTACAGGCCGCCGTCGGGGAGAATGTTCTGGCCCGTCATATAGCCCGCGTGCTGGCTGCACAGGAAGGCGCAGATCGCACCGAACTCCTGGGCATTGCCAAAGCGGCGCGCGGGAATCTGCTTCATGCTGGCGTCGCTGATCTCGTCGATGCTCTTGCCGGTCTTGTTGGCCGCGGCCTGCATCGTTCCTTGCAGACGGTCGGTGGCGAACTTGCCGGGCAGCAGATTGTTGATGGTCACGCCCTTGCCGGCGATGGAGCTGCGGGCCGCGCCGGCGACAAAGCCGGTCAGGCCGCTGCGCGCGCCGTTGGACAGGCCCAGGATGTCGATGGGCGCCTTGACCGCGCTCGATGTGATGTTCACGATGCGGCCAAAGCCGCGCGCGGCCATGCCGTCGACCGTGGCCTTGATCAGCTCGATGGGCGTGAGCATGTTGGCGTCGACGGCCTTGATCCAGGCATCGCGGTCCCAGTCGCGGAAGTCACCGGGTGGCGGGCCACCGGCGTTGGTCACGACAATGTCGAAGTCCACGCCCGGACCGCCCGCGGCCGACAGCACGGCGGCGCGGCCTTCGGCGGTGGTGATGTCAGCGGCGGCGGCAATCACCTTGCCCGCGCCCGGCAGTGCCGCCAGGCGCGCAGCCGCATCGGCCAGCGCCTCGGGGTTGCGCGCGTTGATCACCAGGTTCACGCCTTCACCGGCCAGCGCCTGCGCGCAGCCAAAACCCAGACCCTTGCTCGCGCCGCACACCAGCGCCCACTTGCCTGCAATACCCAAATCCATGGAAAACCTCCGTTGCCGTTAAAGATCCGCACAGCCGGGCTGTGCCTGACACTGAATATAGCCGCGCTTCAGCTCCGGCCGTGGAACAAGCGGTGGTGCAAGCGGCGCAGCGACCACCACACGCCCAAAGCGACCACGGGAATGGCGACGGCTGCCGTCGACTCCGGCGACCACGGCCAGCCCAGCTTCTGCCCGCCCTTGGCCGGATGGCTAGCAGTGCCGGCATGTATCAGGAAATGGTCGCCCGGTGGACTACCGACTGCGCAGCATGCGCTGACCACTGCCATCGACCACGGCGGAAGCCACCACGTGGTCGCCGTGGCGGCGCACAGGCGAAAAAAAACGGCACCCGAAGGTGCCGTTCTGCCAGGGGCAGCGTATCGTCAGTCCTCGACGAACGCTTCCTCGCGGCGGTTCTTCACTGCGGGCAGCAGCACGATGATCAGCAGGATCACGGCCAGTGCCAGGAAGCTGGCGGAGATGGGACGCGTCACGAACACGCTCCAGTCGCCACGCGACAGCAGCAGCGCACGGCGCAGATTCTCTTCCATCATCGGGCCCAGGATGAAGCCCAGCAGCAGCGGTGCGGGCTCGGTTCCCAGCTTGTGGAACACATAGCCCACGAAACCGAAGATACCCACCATCCACACGTCGAACTCGCTGTTCTTCGTGCCGTACACACCGATCGCGCAGAACAGCACGATGGCGGGGAACAGCCAGCGGTAAGGCACCGTCAGCAGCTTGATCCAGACGCCGATCAGCGGCAGGTTCAAGATGATCAGCATCAGGTTACCGAGCCACATCGAGGCAATCAGGCCCCAGAACAGTTCGGGGTTGCTGGTCATCACCTGGGGACCAGGCTGGATGTTGTGGATCGTCATCGCGCCCACCATCAGCGCCATCACGGCGTTAGGCGGGATACCCAGCGTCAGCAAGGGGATGAACGAAGTCTGCGAACCGGCGTTGTTGGCCGACTCAGGAGCACACACACCGCGGATGTTGCCTTGACCGAAAGGAACTTCGCCCGGCTTGAGCTTGGTCTTCTTTTCGATGGTGTAGGCCGCAAAGGCCGACAGCATGGCGCCGCCACCAGGCAGGATGCCCAGAGCCGAACCCAGGGCCGTACCACGCAGCATCGCGGGGAACATGCGCTTGAAGTCTTCTGCGGTAGGCATCAGACCCGTCACCTTGGCGGTGAACACTTCGCGCTCGTCTTCGGGCTTGGACAGGTTGGCAATGATTTCGCCGTAGCCGAACACACCCATGGCGATCACGACGAAGTCGATGCCGTCGGTCAGTTCAGGAATGTCGAAGCTGTAGCGGGCAACGCCGGAGTTCACGTCGGTACCGACCATGCCGAACAGCAGGCCCAGCACGATCATGGCAATTGCCTTGAGCAGCGAACCCGAAGCCAGCACCACGGCGCCGATCAGGCCCAGGGTCATCAGCGAGAAGTATTCAGCAGGGCCGAACTTGAACGCGACTTCGGTCAGCGGAGGAGCGAATGCAGCCAGGATGATGGTGCCGACGCAACCCGCGAAGAACGAACCGATGCCAGCCGCCGCAAGTGCCGGACCCGCCCGGCCCTTGCGCGCCATCTGGTAGCCGTCAATCACGGTCACCACCGACGAGGACTCGCCCGGCAGATTGACCAGAATCGCGGTGGTCGAACCACCGTATTGCGCGCCGTAGTAAATACCGGCCAGCATGATCAGCGCCGCCACGGGGGGCAGTGCGTAGGTCGCGGGCAGCAACATGGCGATGGTCGCCACGGGGCCGATGCCCGGCAGGATCCCGATGAGGGTGCCCAACAAACAGCCGATGAAGCAGTAAATCAGGTTTTGGAAGGTAAAGGCAACGCCGAAGCCGAGTGCCAGATTGTCAAGAAGTTCCACGAACGATGCTCCCTTAACCCGTGATGAAGCTAGGCCACACGGGGAACTGCAAATTCAGCGCCCAGACGAAAGCCACATAGCTACCCACAGCCAGGCAGGTCGCCAGAACGGCAACTTCCTTGGCATTGAAGGTGTAGCCACCCATGCTGGCGATGAACACCAGGCCGTAGATTGCGACGATCAGGCCGAACTGGGGAATGCCCAGTGCGGGGACACCGACCAGCAGAATGCCGAACGCGAAGTTGGCAGCCAGGATGAAGAAGACTTGCTTCCAGGCCCACTTGCCGATCTTGTCGCCATCGGCGGTCTCGACGATCAGACCCTTGGCACCGATGGCAATACCGAGAATGGACATCAACACACCCAGAATCAGCGGGAAGTACCCGGGACCCATGCGCGCACCCGTGCCGATGTTGTAGTCGATGGCACCGATCGCGAAAGCGACACCGATGACCAAGAACATCAACCCGGCAAAAAAGTCTTTTTGACTCTTGATTTTCACAAAAATGTCTCCTAGACGGAAATCACGATGGGGCGATTGTGGGGCCACAAAAGTTGTGTCCGAATGTGGATTCCACCTACAAAGCACATTCCTCCGGACATGCTTGGCAGCACCCAAAATCGGGCTGCAGCCCGCATGCAGACTGGGTTTGCACCATTCGTGAAGCACCGGCGCAGGGCAGACCCAAGGGTTTATCCCAGGAAACCCCTAGTTCAAGCTGGGCGTGCTGCCAATCACTTCGGCCAGCGTCGTCAGGCCTTCAGCCACGCGCAGCGCGCCTGCCAGCCGAAGCGGGCGCATACCATCGGCCACGGCCTGGCGGCGCAGGCCGTCGATGGATGGCGCGGCATGGATCATTTCCTTGAGCGTTTCGCTCACGGTGAGCAGCTCGTAGAGGCCGGAGCGGCCCTTGAAGCCGGTCATGCGGCATTCGGTGCAGCCCACGGGCTGGTAGGGGCGGTAGCCGCCATTGAGCTTCCAGGGCTTGACGGCTTCGGCCAGCTGCTCGCGCGTCGCCGCCTCATCGGGCTGCTTGCATTGCGGGCACAGCGTGCGCACCAGGCGCTGCGCCAGCACGCCCAGCAGCGTGGCATTGATCAGATATGACGGCACGCCCAGCTCCATCAAGCGGCTGATGGCGCTGGGGGCGTCGTTGGTGTGCAGCGTGGAGAACACCAGATGGCCGGTCAGCGCCGCCTGCACCGCCATTTCAGCCGTGGCCAGGTCGCGGATTTCGCCGACCATGATGATGTCCGGATCCTGGCGCATCAGCGCGCGCAGGCCTTCGGTGAAGCCGAAGTCGAGCTGGGTCTGGACCTGGGTCTGGTTGAAACTGGTCTCTATCATCTCGATCGGATCCTCGACCGTGCTGACATTGACCTCCTCGGTCGCCAAGCGCTTGAGCGTCGCGTACAGCGTGGTGGTCTTGCCCGAACCCGTGGGACCGGTGACGAGAATGATGCCGTGCGGGCTGCGCACCAGCGACTCCCAGCGCTGCGCATCGTGCGGCGCAAAGCCCAGGCCGGTCAGGTCCTTGACCGCGTTCTCGGGATCGAAGATGCGCATCACCATCTTTTCGCCAAACGCCGTGGGCAGCGTCGACAGCCGCATTTCCACCTCGGCGCCGCGCGGGTTGCGGGTCTTGATGCGGCCGTCCTGGGGGCGGCGCTTCTCGACCACGTCCATGCGGCCCAGCAGCTTCACGCGCGCCACCATGGCATTGAGCACGCCCATGGGCAGGTGGTAGACCGGGTGCAGCACACCGTCGATGCGAAAGCGGATCACGCCCTGCTCGCGCCGCGGCTCGAGGTGGATGTCGCTGGCGCGCTGGTCAAAGGCGTATTGCCACAGCCAGTCGACCACGCGCACCACGCCCTGGTCGTTGGCGTCGAGCTGCTTGCTGGTGTTGCCCAGCTCGACCAGCTGTTCAAAGCTTGCGGTGCTGGCCGCGCCGCCGCTTTTCTGCGCCGCGCGCACGGACTTCGCCAGTGCAAAGAATTCGGCCGTGAGGCGCTTGATGTCGACCGGGTTGGACATCACCCGGCGCACCTTGCGCCGTGCCTGGCGCTCGACTTCGGCGACCCAGTCGTCGATCAGCGGCTCCGAGGTGGCCACCACCACTTCCTCGGGCGTGACCTGCACCGGCAGCACGCGGTGGCGCTCGGCATAGCTGGCGCTCATGGTCTCGGCGACACGGCCGGCGTCGACGCGCAACGGGTCGATGCGCAGATACGGCAGGCCGCAGCGCTGGGCCACATATTGCGTCAGCGCCTCGACATCGAGCGGCTGGGCGCCATCGGCGCGCTCCATGGCGACATGGGCCAGACGCACCAGCGGGTGCAGGCTGCTTTCGGCCTGCGAGCAGCGCACGATGGTGCGCTCCGCCTCATGGGGCGTGATCACGCCATCGGCCTGCAGCCAGCGCACGATGCTGCGCCACTGCAACGGGCCGGATTCGGGCCGTTCCAGGGTGGTGCGTGGATCGTCAGGCGCAGGTATCAAGTTGCGAGCCCAAGGTGCTGGCCGTGGCGCGCGCGCTGCTGGCCGGCCCCGATGACATGGTGGAAGTGCTTGAGCTGACTTGCATGCCTGCCATTGTGCCCCGGTTCAGCGCTTTTTCACGGGCTTGAAGCTGCGCGGCCATTTGGACGCGGGCAGGTCCCAGCGCGCCTGGATCAGCTGCGCGCGCTCGTCAAGCACGGCGCGCGTGGGGCGCGAAGGCGTGCGCTGGGCCAGCACCACGGTATTGCCTTCACGCGTCGGCTTGAAGGCCCACAGCGCGTCCTCGCCAAACGCCTCGGCCATCTTCGCCAGGCTTTTCTCGTAGCTTGACGAGCGGCCAAACAGGTTCACCGTCATGCAGCCGTCCTCAGTCAGCAGCGCGCGGCAGTCGGCATAGAACTCGGCGCTGTCGAGCACCGGCGCGGCCGCGTCGTGGTCGTAGAGATCGACAGCCAGCGCATCGACCTGGTCTTCCCAGCCCGGGCGGCGGATTTCCTCGGCCGCATCGGCCAGCACCACCTGCAGGCGCGGACCGTTGGGCGGCAGCTTGAACCAGCTGTGGCACACGGCGATCACCTGCGGATTGAGCTCGATGGCCGTGGTCTGCATGCGCAGCTTCTTGTGGCAGAACTTGGTGATGGCGGCCGCGCCCAGACCCAGCTGCACGGCATAGCGCTTGGTCACGCTGGCCGGGTCGACAAACAGCAGCCAGGCCATCATGCGCTGCACATATTCCAGCTCCAGCGCGAATGGCTCCTTGAGCCGCATCGAGCCCTGGATCCAGGGCGTGCCCAGGTGCAGATGGCGCACTTCGCCATCGTCGGAAACACTCACTTCGGGCAGCTCTATGCTGTCGGTCTTCTTGCGGGTCGTCACGTTGTCACCAATCCAGCCGCGGCCAGGGCTTCGAACCAGGCCGCGCGTTTACGTTCAAAACTCCAGCCCGCGTTCGCGGGACTGGTCGAGGGCAGCTTCAGGGCTTGCAATGGCGCGCTGCCGGGAAGGGCCAGCGCCGCCAGCGCCGCATCCGCATGGCGAAAGCTTTCGGCGCCGTTGTGCGCGAGCACGCGCAGCTGCGGGCACAGCGCGCGCAGCGCGGCGAAATCATTGACCTCGGGCCGGCGTATGGCCGCGTCCAGGCTGCCCTGGCGCTCGCAGCGGTCATAGACATCCCACAGGCCCAGGCCACGCCCCAGCAGCCAGGCGCAGCGCCCGGCATAGTCCTCGCGCCCCGGCTGGGGATGCTGCGGCCACAGGGACTGCAGCAGGCGCCAGAACTGGTTTTGCGGATGCGCGTAGTACTGCTGCCGGGCCAGCGAGGCCACGCCCGGGAAACTGCCCAGTACCAGCACGCGGGTCGCGGGGCCGACCACGGGGGCCAGGCCTTGCAGGCGTGTGTCGGCACCATCCGCCAGGGCCGGCAAGGCAGAGGAAGACAAAGGCGCGCGCGCGGTCACAGCAGACATGGCCTGCATTCTGGCCCGAAACCGGTGCTGCGCGCTGGGCAGGCGGTATTCAGAGCAGGCCCGCCAGGCGCGGCAGCGCGGCCTGGGCATTGGCCGTCGTCGCCGCGGCCAGCGCTTCGACCGGCAGGCCGCGCAGTTCGGCCACCACTTGCGCAATGCGCGGCAGCTCGGCCGGGCTGTTGCGCCCCTGGGGCGCGCCCGCGGCACGCTGCTCGGCCGGGGTGTAGACCCAGTGCGGCGGAATGTCGGGCGCATCGGTTTCAAGCACCAGCGCCGACAGCGGCAGCTCGGCAGCCAGCTGGCGCAGCTTGTGGGCGCGCTCGAAACTCACGGCGCCGCCAAAACCCAGCTTGAAGCCCAGATCGATGAACATCTGCGCCTGCTGGGCGCTGCCGTTGAACGCATGCGCAATGCCGCCGCGCACCGGCGTGGCGCGCAGCTGCTGCAGCAGTCGGTCGCTGGACTTGCGCACATGCAGCAGCACCGGCAGATCGAACTGGCGCGCCAGCTGGATCTGCGCGCGGTAGAGCTTGATCTGGTGCTCCGCATCGAGCCCCGGCACAAAGAAATCCAGGCCGATCTCGCCGACCGCGACCAGCCGCGGATCGTCGCGCTGCACGGCCAGTTCCTGCGCCAGCAGCGCCAGGTCCGCGTCACCGGCGCGGGGCGTGAACAACGGGTGTATGCCCAGCGCATAGCTGTCGTTGCCCGCATGCGCGAGTTCGCGCACGGTCTGCCAGTTGCCACGCTCCACCGCGGGAATGACACAGTGCGCGACGCCCGCCGCACGGCCCGCGGCGCGCACTTCGCTCCTGTCGGGCTCGAACTCCGGCGCGTCGAGATGGCAGTGGGTGTCGATCCAGAACGCCATGGCCATCTCCCTGCCGTCGTCAGGCCAGTTGACCTTGCACCAGACGCACCACGCGATCGCATTTGGCGGCCAGCGATTCATCGTGGGTGACCATCACGAAGGCCGTGCCCTTGTCGCGCGCCAGGCCCAGCATCAGTGCGAACACCGCGTCGGCGGTGCTGCGGTCGAGGTTGCCCGTGGGTTCGTCGGCCAGCACGCAGGCCGGCTCGGTGACCAGGGCGCGCGCAATCGCCACACGCTGGCGCTCGCCGCCCGACAGCTCGGACGGCCGGTGCTGCACGCGGTCCTGCAAGCCCACCAGCGTCAGCATCTGGCGCGCGCGCTCGCGGCATTCTTCCACGGGCAGGCGGCGGATGCGCAGCGGCATGGCCACGTTGTCCAGCGCGCTGAACTCGGGCAGCAGGTGGTGGAACTGGTAGATGAAACCCAGATGCTGGTTGCGCAGCTGGCCCTGGGCACTGGCCGAGAGCGCGTTCAAGGCCTGGCCCTTGAGCACGACGCTGCCCTCGCTCGGGGCGTCGAGGCCACCGAGCAGATGCAGCAGCGTGCTCTTGCCCGAACCCGAGGCGCCGACAATGGCCAGGGTCTCGCCCGCGACCACCGACAGGTCGACGCCGCGCAGCACCTGCACATCGAGGCGGCCCTCGGCAAAGCGCTTGCTCAGCGCGCGCGCCTGCAGGACGATAGCTTGGGAATCATTCATAGCGCAGTGCCTCCGCCGGGTTCACGCGGCTGGCACGCCAGCTGGGATAGATAGTCGCCACAAACGACAGGATCAGGGAAATGACGACGATAGGCGTGATGTCCGAGCTTTGTGGCTCGCTGGGCATCTTGCTGATCAGGTAGATGTCCTTGGGCAGGAAGCTGGCGTTGAACGCGCGCTCCAGCGCCGGCACGATCACATCGATGTTCAGCGCGATGCCCAGGCCCAGCGCCAGCCCGGCCAGCGTGCCGATCACGCCCACCATCGCGCCCTGGACCATGAAGATGCCCATGATGCTGCGCGGGCTCGCGCCCAGCGTGCGCAGGATGGCGATGTCGGCGCGCTTGTCGGTCACGGTCATGACCAGCGTCGACACCAGGTTGAAGGCGGCCACGGCCACGATCAGCGTCAGGATGATGAACATCATGCGTTTTTCCAGCTGCACGGCCGAGAACCAGGTCTTGTTCTGCTGCGTCCAGTCGCGGATCAGCAGCTGGTCGGTCAGCGTATCGGCCAGCTGGCGTGCGACCTGGGGCGCTTCATGCAGATCCTTGAGCCTGAGACGGATGCCGGTCGGGCCTTCGAGGCGGAACAGGCGCTGCGCATCCTCATGGTGCAGCATCACCAGCGCCGAGTCGTATTCATAGTGGCCGGAATCAAAGGTGCCGGCCACCGTCATCTGCTTGAGGCGCGGCACCACGCCGGCCGGCGTCACCTGGCCGCCGGGCACGATCAGCGTGACCGCATCGCCGCTGCGCACGCCCAGCGAGCGCGCCAGCTCTATGCCCAGCACCACGCGGAACTCGCCGGGCACGAGCTGCTTGAGCGCTTGCGCATTGGGTTCGGCCAGATCGGTGACTTCATGCTCGAGCGCGGGGTCGATGCCGCGCACCAGCGTGCCCTTCATGTCTTCGCCGCGCGCCAGCAGCGCCTGCGAGAACACAAACGGCGCCGCGCCTATCACGGCGGGATTGCGCCGGGCTTCGGCCAGCGTGCGTTCGACGCTGGGCAGGGCCGCGCCCTGGGGCGCGAAGATTTCAATGTGCGACACGACGCTGAGCATGCGGTCGCGCACTTCCTTCTGGAAACCGTTCATCACGCTGAGCACGATGATCAGCGCGGCAACGCCCAGCGCAATGCCCAGCATGGAGACGCCGGAGATGAAAGAGATGAAGCCGTTGCGGCGCGTCGCGCGCCCCGCTCGGGTGTAACGCCAGCCCAGGGCCAGCTCATAGGGTATTTGCATGGTGGTCGCATTGTGGCATTGCCAGCGCATGCCCCCGGGAATATACGGGTGACCATCGAGCGGCCCTGGGCTGACCCTGCGACGGCACCGGAACGGCCGCTGCCCGACAATAGCGGCCATGCCTGCGACCGCCTCCCCGTCTTCCCCTGCCCGCCCCGGCAGTGACCTTGCCCACACCGTCGCCCATACCGTCGCGTTCTCCAGCGCCGGCCCCGAAGCCGCGGCGCTGTGGCCTACGCTGCAGCTGCCGCATCTGCAGCAGTTGCTCCAGCACGCGACGCTGCTGCACAGCGATGCGGGCGAGGAAACCGATTTCTGCACGCCGCATGAACGCGCCTGGGCGCGCGCCTTGCAGTTGCCGCTGCAGGCCGGCAACGTGCCCTGGGCGGCCTGGCAGCAGCAGGCCGCCGACCCCGCGCCGCAGCAGCAGGCCTGGGCCTGGCTCTCGCCCTGCCACTGGCGCATTGGCGCCGATACCGTGCACATGGCCGATCCGGCGGAAATGGGCCTGGATGAAGCCCAGTCGCGCGCGCTGCTCGAGATTCTCGCGCCCTGGTTTGCCGAAGATGGCATCACGCTGCATTACGAGCGCCCCGACCGCTGGCTGGCCAGCGGCGCGCCGCTCGATGGCCTGGCCACGGCCTCGCTGGACCGCGTGGTCGGCCGCGATGTGCGCCGCTGGCTGCCCGATGCGCAGACCGCGCGCACCATCAACCGGCTGCACAGCGAAGTGCAGATGCTGCTCTACACCCACGCCTTCAACGACCAGCGCGCCGCGCGCGGCCAGGCGCCGGTCAATGCGTTCTGGCTGCATGGCGCGGGCCGGCTGCAGGCGCCGGTGCCGGTTCAAGCGCTTTCAATCCATCCCGCCATTGCGGCGCTGCGCGAAGCCGCGCTGCAGGAAAACTGGCCGGCCTGGGCCGCGGCCTGGCAGCAGCTCGATGCCGGCCTGCTGCGTGAATTGCTCGAAGCCCACCAGCGCGGCACGCGCGTGCAGCTGACGCTGTGCGGCGAGCGCAATGCGCTGACCTGGCAGCCGCAGGCGCCCAAATGGCGCCAGAAGATCCAACAAGTGTTCAAGCCAAAGGGCTTGCCTGACCTGCCCTCCATGCTATGAAAATCATCAATCGCGAAATCCCCGGCGGCGTGCTGTCGGCCTTGCAGCAGGCAGGCATCCATCCGCTGCTGGCCCAGCTCTACGCGGCGCGTGGCGTGCATTCGGTGGATGAACTCAACGATGGCCTGGGCCGGCTGCTGCCGCCCACCGGCCTGCTGGGCATCGATGCCGCGGCGCGGCTGCTGGCCGATGCCATTGCGCGCGACCTGCGCCTGTGCATCGTCGCCGACTATGACTGCGATGGCGCCACGGCCTGCGCGGTGGCGGTGCGCGGCCTGCGCCTGCTGGGGGCGCGCCATGTGGACTATCTCGTGCCCGACCGCGTGGTCGATGGCTACGGCCTCACGGCCTCGATCGCGCGCCGCGTCAAGGAACGTGGCGCCGACATGCTGATCACCGTCGACAACGGCATCAGCAGCGTCGACGGCGTGGCCCAGGCGCGCGCGCTGGGCATGCAGGTGCTGGTCACCGACCACCATCTGCCCGGCCCGGCCCTGCCCGTGGCCGAGGCGCTGGTCAATCCCAACCAGCCGGACTGCACGTTCGAGAGCAAGTGCATGGCCGGTGTCGGCGTGATGTTCTACGTGCTGCTGGCGCTGCGCGCCGAGCTGCGCACGCGCGGCGTGTTCGACCGCGAGAGCCAGCCCCGGCTCGAGCCGCTGCTGCCGCTGGTGGCGCTGGGCACGGTGGCCGATGTGGTCAAGCTCGACGCCAACAACCGCCGCCTGGTGGCGCAAGGCCTCAAGCGCATCCGCGCCGGCCAGATGCAGCCCGGCCTGGCCGCGCTGTTCGACGCCGCGGGCCGCAAGTGGCGCGTTGCCACCACGTTTGACTTCGGCTTTGCGCTGGGCCCGCGCATCAACGCCGCGGGCCGGCTGGCCGACATGACGCTGGGCATCGAGTGCCTGTTGACCGAAGACCGCGGCCGCGCCGAGGAGCTGGCGCGCACGCTGGACGCCATCAACCGCGAGCGCCGCGTGATCGAAGGCGGCATGCGCGAGCAGGCGCTGCTGATGGTCGAGAGCCTGTTCGAGGAACACGAGGCGCCGCCGCCGGCGGTGAGCGTGTTCGACCCCGACTTCCACGAAGGCGTGGTCGGCATCGTGGCCTCGCGCATCAAGGACAAGCTGCACCGCCCGAGCTTTGTGTTTGCCGCCAGCGCCGCGCCCGGCCATGAGCACGAGCTCAAGGGCTCGGGGCGCTCGATTCCCGGCTTTCATCTGCGCGATGCGCTGGATCTGGTGGCCAAGCGCCACCCCGGCGTGCTGCTGCGCTTTGGCGGCCATGCGATGGCCGCGGGCTGCACCATTGCCGAGGAGCATTTCGAGGTCTTCGACCAGGCGCTGGCCCAGGTCGCCAAGGAATGGCTCGATGCCGCCACGCTGACGCGCCGCATCGAGACCGATGGCCCGCTGGCGCTCGAATACTGCGACGCCGATCTGGTCGACAAGCTGCACCAGGAGGTCTGGGGCCAGGGCTTTGCCGCGCCGACCTTCAGCGAGGAAGTCGATGTGCTGTCGCAACGGCTGGTGGGCGAGAAGCATCTGTCGCTCAAGCTGCGCCACCAGGGCCAGCCGGTCGACGGCATCTGGTTCGGCCACACCGATCCGCTGCCCGAGCGGGTGCTGATTGCCTTCCGGCTCGATGTCAACGAATGGCGCGGCGAACGCAAAGTCCAGTTCCTGCTCGAAGGAGCGGAAAAAGGAAGCACCCCCTGAGCCGCTAACGCGGCTTCCCCCTCTCAACCTTCGGTGGAGGGGGGCGCCCGGCTAGGGACGGCACCCTCGCTGCGGGGCGGCCCTTGCTCGGTGCCCCCATGCTGGGGCATGCCCGTTCTAAAGGTAGTGCGCTTTACGCACGGTGAGCTGAAGCCGCGCTGAAGCCCGGCCTACAATGGGTCCGTGACCACTTACCTCAACGCCGACCTGCACTGCCACTCCATCATCTCGGACGGCACGCTGACGCCCGAAGCGCTGGCCGCGCGCGCGCGCGCCAATGGCGTGGAATTGTGGGCGCTGACCGACCATGACGAGATCGCCGGCCAGCAGCGTGCCGCGGCCGCGGCGCGTGCCGAGGGCCTGGCCTATCTCACGGGCGTTGAGATCTCGGTCACCTTTGCCAATGAGACCGTGCATATCGTCGGCCTGGGCTTCGACCCGGAGAATGCCGCGCTGGACGCCGGCCTGGCCGGGGTGCGCGGCGGGCGCGGCCCGCGCGCGCTGGAAATGGCGCGCCAGCTGGAAATCGCCGGCATTCCCGGCAGCTATGAAGGCGCGCTGCGCTATGTGGGCAATCCGGCGCTGATCTCGCGCACCCACTTCGCGCGCTTTCTGGTCGAGAAGAAAATCTGCCGCGACATGGGCGAAGTGTTCCGCCGCTATCTCACCGAAGGCAAGCCCGGCTTTGCGCCCCACCGCTGGGCGCGGCTGCAGGACGCCGTGCAGTGGGTCACGGGTGCCGGCGGCGTGGCCGTGATTGCCCACCCCGCGCGCTACCGCTTCTCGGCCAACGAGGAATACGCGCTGTTTGCCGAATTCAAGACGCATGGCGGCCAGGGCGTGGAAGTCGTCACCGGCAGCCATACCACCGCCGAATACGTGACCTATGCCGCGATGGCCCAGGAATTCGATCTGGCCGCGTCGCGCGGCAGCGATTTCCACAGTCCACAAGAATCACGCACCGATCTCGGGGCCCTGCCCCTGCTGCCCGGCGCGCTGACACCCGTCTGGGAACTGCTCGCCGAGCGCGTACAGCAGCCCTGACATCTTCCTTTTCCCCTTTGCCACGGAGCGCTTGCAAATGGCCCAGTACTTTGAAGCCCACCCCGACAACCCCCAGCCGCGCCTGCTCAAGCAGGCCGCGACCCTGCTGCAAAAAGGCGGGGTGCTGGCCGTGCCCACGGATTCAAGCTATGCGCTGGTGTGCCATCTCGATGACCGCGACGCCGTGGAGCGCATCCGCCGCATCCGCCAGATCGACGACAAGCACCATCTGAGCCTGCTGTGCCGCGACCTGTCGGAACTGGCGACCTATGCCCAGGTCGACAACCGCCAGTACCGGCTGCTGAAGCTGGGCACGCCTGGCCCCTACACCTTCATCCTCGATGCCACCAAGGAAGTGCCGCGCCGCGTGAGCCACCCGCAGCGCAAGACCATAGGCCTGCGCGTGCCCGAGCGCAAGGGCCTGCTGCTGCTGCTGGAACTGCATGGCGCGCCGCTGCTGGCCTCGACCTTCATTCCGGCCGGCGAGACCGAGGCGCTCAACGACCCGCAGGAAATCCGCGAGCGCTATGAGAAGCTGCTGGACGGCATCGTCGATGCCGGCGCCTGCCCGCAGGAGCCGACCACGGTGATCGACCTGACGACCATGGCCAATGGCGGCGATCCCAGCGTGGTGCGCGAGGGACGCGGCGAACTGAGCCGGCTGGGCCTCTAAGCCGCCGGCATTTCGGCGGCTTAGGCCGCCAGCGCCAGCGCCGTGCGTTTGGGCGCGCCGGCCGTCAGCAGTGGCTGCAGTTCATCGTCCAGCTTGAACGCGCCCACCGCGCGCTGCAGATCCTGCACGCGCTCCGACAGCGCTTGCGAGGCATGGCCGGCCTGGCTGACCAGAGTGGCGTTTTCCTGGGTCGCGCCGTCCATGTGCGCGACCGCGAGATTGACCTGGACGATGCCTTCGCTCTGTTCCTGCAGGGCGTGCGAGATCTCCCCCAGCAGGCCCGTGACCTGGCCGACCGCACCCACGATTTCCTGCATGGTCCTGCCCGCCTGGCCCACCAGGCCCGAGCCGCTTTGCACCTGGTCGACGCTGGCCGTGATCAGCGCCTTGACCTGCTTGGCGGCTTCGGCCGAGCGCCCGGCCAGGCTGCGCACTTCGCTGGCCACCACCGCAAAGCCCCGGCCCTGGTCACCCGCGCGCGCTGCTTCCACGGCGGCGTTCAACGCCAGGATATTGGTCTGGAAGGCAATGCCTTCGATCACCTGGATGATGTCGACGATCTTGCGCGAGCTGCTGCTGATCGCCTCCATGGTCTGCACCACCTGGCCCACCACGGCGCCGCCGCGCTCGGCCGTGGCCGAGGCGCCGACGGCCAGGCCGCTGGCCGAACGCGCGCGGTCGGCGTTCTGGCGCACGGTGGCCGTGAGCTGCTCCATGCTGGCCGCGGTCTGGGTCAGTGCCGCCACCTGATCGTCGGTGCGGCGCGACAGGTCGGCGTTGCCGGCATCGATCTCCGAAGCCGATACGCAGATGGAATCGCTCGATTGCTGGATGCGCCCGACGAGTTCGGTCAGCGTGTCCTCCATGGTGCCCAGGGCGCCCAGCAGGCGGCCGAAATCGCCCTTCAGTTCGGAGCTGAACTCCTGGCTCAGATCACCGGCGGCAACCGTCTCGGCAATCAGGATCGCCTGCTGCAGCGGCCGCACAATGCCCTGGCGCAGGCTGATCCAGGCCACGAGCGCCAACGCGCATACTGCCGCGCCCAGGCCCAGCACCCACCAGCGCACCTGCTGCACCGCGGCCTGTGCCACATCGGTGGCGCCGCCGGCTTCGAGGGCGCGTTCGGCGCCGGCCAGCGACCAGGCAGTGACCGCCATCATCGCCACCATCAGCGCGCAAATGCCGCCAAACGCGAGCACCAGGCGCGTACCAATCTTCCAGCTGCCGAATCCCATGTCTGCCTCTTTCCTGCGCGTGGCGCAACTGACTCTGTGTAGTAGTGATTTTTGGGCGAGACCCTTAGGCTGGGCCCCGGCACATCCACTTGCATTTTGCAACAAAATAAGGGCTTTCCGTTATGGGACATGCCCGCGCTCCAGGCACCAACGCCCGCAAGCCGGCGCGGTCTGAGACAATTGCCGCGTGGACTTCTCTAATCTCATCCAAACCGTACTCATCTACGCCCTGCCCGTGCTGTTCGCCATCACGGTTCATGAAGCTGCCCATGGCTATGCCGCGCGCCACTTTGGCGACAACACGGCGCATATGCTGGGCCGCATCACGCTCAACCCGCTCAAGCACATCGATCCCATAGGCACCATCCTGATGCCGGTGATGCTGTACTTCGCCACTTCCGGCGCCTTTCTGTTTGGCTATGCCAAGCCGGTGCCGGTGCGCTTCGATCACCTGCGCAACCCCAAGCGCGACATGATCTGGGTGGCGCTGGCCGGGCCGGCGTCGAACTTCATCCAGGCCATCGTCTGGGCCGTGCTGCTGGTGGTGCTGATCACCAGCGGCGTGCAGGAGCGCTTCTTTGTCGAGATGGCGCGCGCCGGCATCCTGGTCAATCTGGTGATGTGGGCTTTCAACCTGTTTCCGCTGCCGCCGCTCGATGGCGGCCGCATCCTGGTCGGCCTGCTGCCCTGGCGCCTGGCCAACCAGTTCGCGCGCATCGAGCCTTTCGGCTTCTTCATTGTGCTGGCGCTGGTGCTGTTCGGCATTGTCGGCACGATCTGGCTGCGCCCGCTGATGAGCCTGGGCTACAACGCCATCGACCTGCTGCTGACGCCGCTGCTGGCGCTGCTGCGCTGACCGTTCCTTTTGTTTTCGCGAATCACTGCTTCCTGCCATGTCCAAAACCCGATTTCTCACCGGCATCACACCGTCGGGCACTCCGCACCTCGGCAACTATGTGGGCGCCATCCGCCCTGCCGTGCAGTCGAGCCGGCGCGCCGATGTGCAGAGCTTCTACTTCCTCGCCGACTACCACGCGCTGATCAAGGGCTCGGACCCGCTGCGCCTGCAGCGCTCGACGCTGGAAATCGCCGCGAGCTGGCTGGCCGCCGGCCTGGACCATGAGCAGGTCATGCTTTATCGCCAGTCCGACGTGCCCGAAATCACCGAGCTGTGCTGGCTGCTGACCTGCGTCACCGGCAAGGGCGTGCTCAACCGCGCCCATGCCTACAAGGCTTCGGTGGATAAGAACCTGGCCGCGGGCAACGATGTCGACGCCGATGTCACGGCCGGCCTGTTCATGTACCCGGTGCTGATGGCCGCCGACATTTTGATGTTCAAGGCCCACAAGGTGCCCGTGGGCCGTGACCAGGTCCAGCATCTGGAAATGGCGCGCGACATTGCTTCGAGCTTCAATCATCTGTACGGCGAACTGCTGGTGCTGCCCGAAGTCGTGATCGACGACAACGTCGCCACCCTGCCCGGCCTCGACGGCCGCAAGATGAGCAAGAGCTACAACAACACCATCCCGCTGTTCACGCCGCGCGAGCAGCTGCGCAAGCTGATCAACGGTTTCACCACCGACTCGCGCGCGCCCGGCGAAGCCAAGGAAACCGAAGGCTCGGCACTGTTCCAGCTGTTCCAGGCATTTGCCTCGACGGCAGAGACCGAAGCGCTGCGCCAGCAATACGCGCAAGGCATTGCCTGGGGCGATGCCAAGCAGGTCGTGTTCGAGCGTCTGGACCAGGAAATCGCGCCCATGCGCGCGCGCTATGACAGCCTGATGGCCGACCCGGCGCAGATCGAGCAGATCCTGCGCGCCGGCGGCGAGCGTGCCCGTGCGCTGGCCGTGCCGCTGATGAAGCAGCTGCGCGAAGCCGTGGGCCTGCGCAACCTGGCCCAGAACCAGGCGCCCCAGGCCGCCAAGGCGGCCAAGTCGGCGCTGCCGCAATTCAAGCAGTACCGCGAAGCCGACGGCAAGTTCTACTTCAAGCTGGTCTCGGCCGCTGGCCAGCTGCTGCTGCAAAGCACGGCCTTCGATGCGCCCAAGGAAGCCGGCCAGAGCATTGCGCGCCTGCAACAGCAAGGCACGGCGGCGCTGGCAGAGCTGGATGCGCGTCTGGTGCCGGTGGAAGGTGTCGACGCGGCGCAAGTGAGCGAAGCGCTGGACCAGCTAAGCGCCGCCAACGCCTAAAAGAAATCCCCCTCCGAGCCGCTGATGCCGCTCTGAGGGTGATGGCAGATACGAAAAAGCCCCAGAATCTTGCAATTCTGGGGCTTGTCGTTTGGTGCGGCTGGCAGGAATCGAACCCACGACCCCTTGGTTCGTAGCCAAGTACTCTATCCAGCTGAGCTACAGCCGCTAAGCTTCGTATTCTAGCCGCAGTTTCCAGCTCCTTCGGACAAAAACCCGCTTTATTTGCAAAGAGTTCACCAATAGCCTGGCGCCTTGGCCCATTTCGCCAGCCGGCGCTGCGCGGCATGGAGCAGTTCGGCGCGCTGCGCGGCCAGCCAGCCCAGCGCAAACCAGGCCTGGGGCTGCTCGCTCACCAGTTGCCCGAAGGCCTGTTCGGCCACGACCAGATCGTTGTACTCGCCCAGCGCATCCTGCGCGGGTTTCAGCTCCTCGAGATAGCGCTGCACCTTTTTGCCGCGAAACAGCGGAGCGGTGAATTCAATGCTGTAGCGCAGGCGCTTGAGGCGCCGGCGCGCGCGGTGGCGCTGTTCATCTTCGAGCCCGGCATAGGCCTTGGCGTCCCGGGCCAGCTGGCGGTGCAGTCGCTGGAGGCGTTTGGCGGCCAGCGTGCGCACATCGCCCGACACGGCCTGGTCCTGCGCCGGGGCGGCGTTGGCAAAGGCCATCAGCGCCAGCCACAGATGGGTGCTGGACGGCGCGCGCAAGGTTTCGGCCACGTCGGTGTCCGTGGCCGCTTCGGCCGGCAGTTCGGCCAGCGGTGCGCCGGCGGCGCGCAAGGCGGGCAGCAGATCGGCTTCGAGCGCGTCGCGGTCGCGTGCCGCGCCCATCTGGCCAAACAGCGTGGCCAGTGCGGGTGTCCATTCGGCATTGACGGCGGGCGACCAGTCGCCGTAGATGCGCAGCGCGGTGCGCAGACGGCGCAGCGCCACGCGCGCCTGGTGCAGATGCTCGGGCTGGGCCGCGCCGCCGGCCACTTCACCCGCATTCGGCAGCAGATGGGCCAGGCAGGCGGCGACCATCTGGCGCAGTGCGGCATCGGGCGACTTGGGGTTCTTGAGCACCACCGGCTCGGCATGCACTGGCGCCACGCTGCCTGCGCCACGCACGAGCTGCTGGCCGCGTTCGGCCTTGCTGATCACATCCAGCCACAGGCCATGGCGCTCGACCCAGCGCGTGGCCAGCGCCACCAGGGCCGTCACCGTGCCGCTTTGCAGCTCGAACTCGATCTCGTGCACTTCGCGCCGCGCGTTGCCGGCGCGGATCTCGCCCACATCCAGCGCCACTTCGGCCTGCAGCTCCGGGCCCATGATCACACGCCGGGTGCGCTGCACGTCGGTGGCATAGACCACTTCCAGCCTGTCGGCCTGGTTGCCCAGCGCCCGCGTCAGCCGGTCGCCGGCGGGCGTGCCCGCATGCAGGCTGAGGTCCAGCCTGGGCTCGGCGCCTTCGGCCGCGCGCGGCACTTCGTGTTCCAGCCGGGTCCAGCGATTCTCGCCCGGGCATTTGAGCGTCTGCACCCAGGCCTCGCCTTCCTGGCGCAGCCGCAGCGACACATGGGCCGCGGCCAGGCGGCGGTCGGGCGTGTCGAAATACTGGGCTTGCAGGCGCAAGATCTGCGCCTTCGACGTGGCCAGGGCGCGGCGCAAAGCCTGGCGCTGCGCCACCGGCACCTGGAATTTCAATTCGATTTCATGCATTTGATTCTCCCGATGCGCCAGGCCTGCGTACCAATGCGCCGCCAGCCTGCTCCCACCTTGTCGTTGGACTATAGCGGGGGCGATGCAACTTTTCTTGCTCAATTCGCAGCCAGGGGTAACACGCAGCCAGGCGTCTCAGCCGGGGTCTTGGGCCTGCGGCTTGCGCGGCAAACGGCGCTGGGTGGTCGTTGGCGCATTCGCCAGCATGGCCGCGCTGCGCGCCTGGGCGGCCTGGATCAAGGGCGAGATCAGCTGGGTCTCGGGCAGGTTGCGCCAGTACTTGCGCGGCATCTCCTTGCACATGGCCGCGACCTTGAGCCGCGCGGGATTGAAGATATGCGCGTAGTAGGTGAGCCACAGGCCTTCGCCGGCATCCGGATCGGGCGCATCGGCGGCGCTGGCGCCCGGACCCCAGCTGAGCACGCCGGGGCGGCCCTTGAGCGGCTGCACGGCGGCCCCGGGCAGCACGCCCTGGGCCGCCAGCGCGGCGATGTCCGGCGCTTCGGGCCACCAGCGCAGGCTGCATTGCGGCGTCAGTATGGCCCAGCGCATGTTCGCAAAGCGCTTGACGAAAAACGGTGCCGCGGCATGCACGATATGGTGCACGGGCTCGAACCATGCGACATACAGCGGGCCGCTGCCGTCCAGCGGGTCATCGTCCAGCGCCACGGGCCGAAAGCGCACAAAGGCATGGGTCTTGTGCACTTCGCGGCGCACGGCCTTGATCCAGTGCTGCATCTGCACCTGGTCGGCGTCAAGCAGGTCATGGCGCAGCGCGGGTTCGTGCTGCATGCGCCACAGCAGCCGGTAGAGCAGCGCAAAGCGGCTGGGGTCGGAGTTCAGCAGGCATTGCTCGGCCTCGGCCAGCCAGGTGCGCGGCACCGTGAGCGCGCGTCCAGGCAATGACGTCAGCGCGCTCACCTCGGGCGCCGGTGCAAACAGGTCGGGGGCAACGGCCTGCGTGTCCTCGGTCAGCCAGATCACCTCCTCGGGCGGAATCTGCTGCGCCCAGAGCCAGCGCGCCAGACCGCGCCAATGCGCGAAGTCGGTGCCATCGCCGGGCAGGATCAGCGTATGGGCGGCCATGGCGCTAGAACAGACTGGCCTGCACGGGTTTCGGCGCCATCGGCTGGACCAGTTTGGCCGCCAGCATGGGGTCGTCGAGGCTGCGCCCCGGGCTCCAGCCCTGGCATTCGACAAACGGCAGCAGCTTGTTCATGGGCACGCGCAGCTGCTCGATATCGGCGCTGCGCAGCTGGCGCCAGCGGCGCACGGCCAGCAGCTTGTCAACGCTGCGCACGCCCAGGCCGGGCACGCGCAGCAGCATCTCGCGCGGCGCGGTGTTCAGGTTGACGGGAAAGCGCTCACGGTGGGCCAGCGCCCAGGCCAGCTTGGGGTCGTGTTCCAGCGACAGCATGCGTTTGCCCTGGGCGCCCGCAGGCACGATCTCGTGCGCCTCGAAGCCATAGAAGCGCATCAGCCAGTCCGCCTGGTACAGCCGATGCTCGCGCACCAGCGGTGGCGCGATCAGCGGCAGATCGGCCGTGGCATCGGGAATGGGGCTGAACGCCGAGTAGTAGACGCGGCGCAGGCGGTAGCCGGTGTAAAGCTGGGAGCTGGTGACGATGATGTCGCCATCGTCCGCGCCGTCGGCGCCGACGATCATCTGCGTGCTCTGGCCACCGGGCGCGAACGCCCGGGGCGCGGTCGGCCGGGTGCGGCGCGACTGCGGCATGGAGATCACCGCGGCCCGGCTTGCGTCCTTGCGCTCGGCCTTGGAGGTCGCGATATGGTCGTGCAGCTGGCCCATGGCCTGGTGGATGGTGGCGCTGCTTTTCTCGGGCGCGAGCTGGGCCAGGCCCTGCACCGTGGGCAGCTCGATGTTGATGCTCAGGCGGTCGGCGTACAGCCCGGCGTCGGCCAGCAGCCCGGGGTCGGCGTCGGGAATGGTCTTGAGGTGGATATAGCCCTTGAAGCCATGCTCAAGACGCAGCGTGCGCGCCACGCCCACCAGCTGCTCCATGGTGTAGTTGCTGCTGCGGATGATGCCGCTGGACAGGAACAGGCCTTCGATGCAGTTGCGCCGGTAGAAGTCCAGCGTGAGGTTGACGACCTCGGCCACCGCAAAGCGCGCGCGTGGAATGTTGGAGCTGACGCGGTTGATGCAGTACTTGCAGTCGTAGACGCAGAAGTTGGTCAGCAGGATCTTCAGCAGCGAGATGCAGCGCCCGTCGGGCGTGTAGCTGTGACAGATGCCCGCACCCTCGGTCGAGCCTATGCCGCCGGCCACGGCATTGCGCTTGGCGCTGCCGCTCGACGAGCAGGAGGCATCGTATTTGGCCGCATCGGCCAGGATGGCGAGTTTGGTTTGCAGTTCCACTGTACAAATGTACAGCAGACCGAAACCAATGATGGCGCCAAGGGGATCAGCCGCTGTGGGCGGCGCGCATCACAGCGAGGGCACTTCGAGCACCAGCGTCTGGCCCGCGACATTGAGGCCGGCGCGTGCCGCCGCGGCCACCAGGCCGGCATGCAGCGCCACATCGTCGAGCATCACGCTCTGGCCGCTGCGCCGGCACAGCACGCGCACGCACTGGGTTTCGGCCACGGCCCACTGCAGCCGGTAATGCACCTTGCCGGTGTCATCGAGTTCGCGCAGCAGCAGCCCGGCCGCATAGAGCTTGTGCGCGATGCGGTAGACCGTGCTGAGGCTGGCGCGCATGCCGCGCCGGCGCATCTCGCGAAAGATCTCCTCGCTGTTGAGCCGGCGCGCCTCATGCGCCTCCATCACCTGCAGCACGCCGATGCGTGCCGCGGTGGGCGTCACGCTGGCCGCGCGCAGCCGCTGCAGCAGGGTCATGCTGACGACATTCACCGCGGGCGGGGGCGACGCGAAGTCGCGCGCACTGCGCGGCGGGCTGGTCGGTGGCAGATCAGGCCAGGACATTCAGCGTGCCACCTCGAAGCTCAACGTGGCCGTATGGCGCACATCGGTGTACTTCCTGCCGTCCAGCGTGACCGAACCGTTGTTCACGCGCGCCGAGACTTCCAGCACATAGAGGCCGGGGAACGCTGGCACGAAGCTCACCGTGCCGTCCTTGGCCGGCGTCAGCACCCGGCGCCAGCCTTCCGAGGTCTCGACATTGACCTGGCTGGCCGCCACCGGCCGGCCCTTGAACACCAGCTGGAAGGAATTGCCGCCGGCTTCGGTGGGCACCAGTTCCAGGTCATTGATGGCCTTGGTGTCGGTGCGCCCGGACTTGGCCTGGAAATAGGTCAGCACGCCGTCGGCCTCGGCGCGCGTGGCGGTGAAGCGCAGATCGCCGCCTGCGTCGGGGCGGAACGTGAAGTGGTTGGCGGCAGTCTCCACCGCCAGGGACTTGCCCTCGGGCGTGACCGGCTTGGCATCGCTGAGCGCCGGCAGTTGCGCCAGCGGCTTGTGCAGTTCGCCGGCAAAAACGCGCGCCTGCGCGCCGTCGCGCTGCAGCCAGAGGTAGTCGGCGCTGGCGGTCTGGGCCAGCGCCAGCGCCGCCAGGGCCAGCGCACCGCCGCGGAAAATGGAAAGCAATGGAAAGGTAGTCATGGCAAGCATCGGGATGAACAAGGGCGCGCCGCTTCAGCGCGGGCGCAGTGCGGCGACCAGGCGCGTGGCCAGGGCCGCCAGATCGGCCACCGGGTTCTGGCCATCGGCGGACAGCACGACCACGGCCGCGCCCGCACCGGTCACGGCCTGGGCCAGCTCGGCCGGCAGTTCCTCGTGGTGCAGCACCGCGGCCACGCCTTCGGCGCGGATCAGTGCGGCCAGCGCCTGGGGATCGGTAGAGCCCGGCACCAGCTCCAGATTGAACGCCGAGGCCAGATAGTCCAGCCGTGGCGACAGCGACACCACCGTCAGATTGGGCGCGGCCAGCAACGCGGTTTCGGTCTGGCCCGACAGCGCGACCAGCTGCTGCTTGAGCCCGGCCAGGTTGCGCGCCAGCACCGGCGCGGCCGGGGGCGAAAGCCGCTCCAGATCGGCGGCGACGATATCGGCCATGCGGCCCAGATTCACGGGATGCAGCCAGGGGTAGCTGCCCAGCTCCGCGCCCGGCTGCAAGGCGATGCCCGGCAACGCGCCGTCGATGGGCCGCGCCGCGTCGATCTCGACGATACGGATATTGGCGCGGCGCGCCAGCGGGTAGAGCGGGTCCTGCGGCCACAGCGAACGCAGCGTGATCACCGCATCGGAAGGCGCGGCGGCCTGGGCCAGCGCCTTGGCGCCGCGGCCATCGAAGTAGGCCTGCAGCCGCGCGGGCGGCAGATTGGCGGGTGCGGCGCGCGCCAGCGTGATGCCGCTGCCTTCGGTCAGCTGCGCGGCCAGGCCATGCGCGACCGGATGGGCCACGAGCACCTGCAGGGGCTTGGCCGGCTGCGCCTGCGCGGCGGCGCCAGCCCACAGGGCCACGGCGGCCAGCAACAGATTCAACAGAGGTTTCACGACGGCAGTCCTTTCAAGCCCGGAATCAGGCCGCGCAGGATCGCGGCCAGCATGAATACAGCCCCGGCCACCAGGATGATGGCCGCGCCTGAAGGCAGGGGCAGTGCGAATTCGATGGGCAGCAGAATGCCCGCCAGGGTGCTGAAGGTGGCGATCAGCACGCTGAGCCAGAAGAAGCTGCGCAGCGACTGGCTCAGCAGCCTGGCGGCCGCGGCCGGAATCACCAGCAGCGCACCCACCAGGATGGCGCCTATCACCTTGACCGAAGCCACGGTGACCACGGTCACCAGCACCACGAACAGATAGTCCATGGCCTTCACCGGCACGCCGCGCACCGCCGCGAGCTGCGGGTTGAAGCTGGCCAGCATCAGCCGGTTGTAGTTGGGCAGGCTCAGCGCCACCGTCAGCAGGGCCACCACGGCCAGCACCGCGAGGTCCTGGCTGTTCACCGTGAGCACCGAGCCGAACAGCACGTTTTCCAGGATGTGGATGTTGACGCGCCCGGACAGCAGCAGCAGCAGGCTGGCGCCCAGCGCCAGCGACACCGAGAGAAACACGCCGATCAGCGTGTCGGGCGTGAGTCCGGTGCGATTGCGCAGGTAGTTCAGGCTGATGCCGAACAGCAGGCAGTAGCCGAACAGGCTGCCGTAGGGCCCGGTATAGGGCTCGCCCAGCAGGATGCCTATGGCCACGCCGGTCAGTGCCGAATGGCCCACGGCTTCGGAGAAGAACGCGAAGCGCTTGACCACGACCAGCGTGCCCAGGCCGCCCAGCACCGGGCCGATGATCAGCCCGGCCAGCACGGCATTGACGACAAAGCCATAGGTCAGCGCGCCGGGCAGCGCGCCGGCTTCGGCCCAGCCCTGGATGGCAAGGCGCAGGGTTTCAAAAAAGCTCATGCTGCGCTCTCCTGCAGCTTGGCGGCGCGCGGGCGCGTCGAAAACAGCTCGAGCAGGGTCTGCGGCGTCAGCACCTCGCGCGGCGGGCCGTCAAACAGCACGCCGCGGTTCAGGCCCGTCACATGGTCGGCCAGGCGGCCCACGGCCTCGAGGTCATGCTCGACCCAGAACACCGTGACGCCGGCCTGCTTCCAGTCGGCCAGCAGCTGCTCGAAGATCCGCGCGCCGGCTTCGTCCAGCGCGGCCATGGGTTCATCGAGCACCAGCAGCGCGGGTGCCGGCACCAGGCCTTGCGCCAGCAGCACGCGCTGGCGTTCGCCGCCCGACAGCGCGCCCATGCGGCGGTGGCGCTTGTCGGCCAGGCCCACGCGTTCCAGCGCGGCGCCGATCTCGGCCACACGCGCACGCGCAAATCCCAGGAACGCGGGCTTGCGCTGCGTCATCGCGGCCATGAAGTCGTTGACGGTCATCGGCAGTCCAGGGTCAAAGGCCAGGGCCTGCGGCACATAGCCCATCACGCCGGGCGTGCCCGGCCATTCGAGCGCCAGCCGGCCCTGGTGCGGCGTCTGCCCCAGCAGGGTCTTGATCAGCGAGCTCTTGCCCGCGCCATTCGGGCCGACCAGCGCATGCACGCTGCCCGGTGCCACGCGCAGCGACACGTCGCGCAGCACCGGCGTGCGGCCCAGCGTCAGCGCGACCCGATCGAACACCAGCGCCGGTCCGGCCACCTGCATCATTGGCCGGCCTCGCGGATGGCGCGCACCACGGTGGCCAGGTTCTGCGCCGTGTCCTGCTCGAACTTCTCCTTGGTGTATTCACCGTACGAGATATGCGTCAGTGCGTACAGGCGCACGCCGGTCTCGCGGCGTATGGTGTCGACATAGGCCGAGGGGAAGTCCATCTCCGAGAAGATGACCTTGACGTCGAGGTTGCGCAGCTGGTCTATGGTCGCCTTGAGCTGGGCCGGGCTGGGCTCGATGCCATGCGCGGGCTCGACCACGGCCGTGACTTCGAGGCCGAATTCGCGCAGCAGATAGTCGTAGGCGCCGTGGATGGTGGCCACGCGCAGGCTGCGGCCCGGCGCCTGGGCCAGGCCGGCAAGCGCGTCGGCGCGCAGCCGGCGCAGCTTCTGGCCATGGGCGCGCGCGTTGTTGCGGTAGGCCTCGGCGTTGGCCGGATCGAGCTTGCCGAGTTCGCGCGCAATGGTGTTGACCTGGGCAATCGAGGCCGCCACCGACAGGAAGGTGTGCGGGTTGACGACCTGGCCCGAATGGTCCTTGCCGCTGCGCCCGGCGTTGGCCGCGGCGCCCACGGCCGCCAGCAGCGGCACCTGGGCATTGGCTTCGATCACGGGCAGCTTGGGCTTGCTGCTGGCGGCAATCATGCGCTCGGCGAAGTCGTCGTGGCCAATGCCGTTGAGCACCACCACGTCGAGGCCGCCAATGCGCTTGATGTCTTCGGCGCGCGGCTCGTAGGCATGCGGATTGAAGCCGGCGGGAATCAGCGGCACGACCTCGGCCAGATCACCGACGATATTGCTGACATAGCTGTAGTAGGGATGCAGCGTGATGCCTATGCGCAGCCGGCGCGCCTGCGCGGCCAGGGGCAACAGGGTCAGCGCGGCAGGGGCGGCCAGGCCGGCTTGGAGCAGACGGCGGCGGCTGAAAATGGGGGACATGGGTTACGGCTCCGGCAAAAGGACAGGCTGCGCGCAGGCAGCGCAAAGGCAAAGGGGAGGAAGGCGATCAGCGCGACTGCCGGGTCACGCCCGCATCGAAGCGCGCCACGACCTGGCGCCAGCCGGCGCGGGTCAGCGCGGCGTCATCGAGCGCAGTCGGCGCGGCCTGGGCATTGCGGTGCAGCCAGATATCGGGCTCGGTTTCGGCAGCGTGCGTGGCGTCGGCATGGCCATGTGCATGCGCCACGTGCGGCGGCACGCGCATCAGCAGCGACCCGGCAATGGCCTTGTCTGCGCTCAAGCCCACATAGGCTTGCGAGCCGCCGTCGGTGACCATGCGCCAGGCGTGCCCGCCGCGCTGCACGCTGCTCGCGTCCTGGGCAAACGGCGGCAGGCCCATGCCCGCCAGCGCCTCGACCGGCGGCAGGCCGGGCCGGGTGCCGCGCTCGGCATCGATCTCGTCCAGGGCAACGCGCAGATCGGCGTAGACGCCCTGCTCGGCCGCGGTCAGATCGCGCCGCGCATCGAGCTGGTGCGCCGCGACCGCATGGCTTTGTTGCGGCGCGGCGCGCAGCGTCACCACCGTGCCCGCAATCGCCACGATCAGCGCGCAGCCGGCAAGCACCGCCAGGGTCTCGTGTCCGGCGCCGGCCGGGCGCACGATCTGCGTGACGGCACTCATCGCGCGGCGCCGGCGACGATCTCGGCGTGATCGACTTCGACCACATGGCCCGGGCCGGCGTCGAACAGCACGAAGAAATCGCCCTTGGGCTTCTTGAAGCTCAGCATCGAGTTCTTGTCGAGCTTGCCCGACACCAGCACCTTGTCCTCGTAGCTCATCACATCGAGGCGCACGCCGGGCGCGAGCGAGCCGTCGGAGAACGCGCCGCGGCACTGGATGGTATCGGCCGCGATCTGGCGGCATTCGACCACGGGGTTGTGCGCGAAGGCCGAAGCCGACAGCAGCAGCGCGCCCGCAGCGAGTGCCTGGCGGGCGCGGCAAACAAAGTGTGGAGATGTCATTTCATTGGCCTTTCTTTGGGGCTTGCGGCTTGTCTTCGCGTTGCTTGAACCAGGCCACCGTCGCCGGCGACACATCGGCCAGGCGCACCGGCGCCTGGTGCATTGCGCCGTCCTTGCCGACCACGGTGAGCCACAGCATGCTGTCGGCCGTGGTGTTGGCCGGCAGCTGGATGTCGACATTGCGGTTCCAGCGCGCGCCGTTGAGCACGATGCCCGCGGCGCGCAGCGAGCGCGGCTTGTTGACCTTGAGGTAGGCGGCGCGGATCTGCGCGTCGCAGTCCTCGCAGAAGCGCACCTGGTAGGACTTCATGGGAATGTCCATGGCCACCAGGTCGGGAACGTTGTGGTTGCTTTCGGCCAGGCGGAAGCTCCATGGCCCGACCTGGCCCGCGAACGCATCGGCGCGCAGCAGCGGCGCGATCGGCGTCGCCTTGAGGGCCAGCAGGAAGACCACGGGCAGCGCGACCAGCAGCCCGGCGGCGACCCGGCGGCGCGTGCGCGGCGGCGCGGGCGGCAGGACCGGGGCGCCGGCGCCGACCTTCGCGGGCCGCGCCGGCTTCACGCGGTCCCTGGGCTGCCAGGGCCACTTGGGAAACGCAAACACCAGCGCCAGCGCGGCGATGCTGAGCCAGCCCAGCCACAGCGTGATGCCCACGCCCGTGCCCAAGGCGCCAATGCCCAGCGCCAGCGCGATCGCCAGCAGCGCCCAGCCGATGGCGCGCGCCAGCAGCCGCCATTGCGGCGCGGGCAGGCGGCCCAGCAGATGCTCGGCATGGCGCTCGGTGGCCAGCGCCAGCGCGGCAAAGCCCGCGAGGCTGATCAGCAAAATTGCCAGATGAATCGGTGTCATGCCGCACCTCCGTTCTTGAGCAGCCAGGCCAGCGCGGACACCGCGGCGGTGATCAGCACGATGCCGACCCAGGCGCGCGTGGCGCTGCGCGCCACGAACACCCAGATCACGGCCACGCTGTAGATCGCGAAGCTCAGCATGCTGGCCCAGAGCAGCGCCTGGGGCTGGGGGCCGGGCCAGATCAGCGCCAGCAGCACCGTCGCGGCCGAGGCCAGCGCATAGCCGCCGAAAGCCGCGGCAATCACGCGCGAGGCCACCGCCAGGCGGTAGGCGCGGGTCAATGGAACAGCGTTGCTCATGCGGCACTCCCTTCCTGCACGCGCAGTGCAGCCGCGGCCTGGCGCGCGGCGCGCGCCGGGTCCAGCCGGCGCTTGACCTTCACCGCCATCAGCGCCAGCAGCGCGGCCAGCCCCCACATCGTCAGATCGAAGCCCGCGAACACCCAGTCGCCCGCGCGCAGGCTGTTGAGCAGATGCCTGTCGGTGGTCAATGCATTGACCAAGGGCACCAGCGCATAGGCCGCGCAGCCCGCCCAGAACAGCTCTATCCAGGCGCGGTGCAGCGGCCGCGCCAGCGCGTAGAACAGCGTTCCGAGCCAGACCGCGAACATGCTGTGCACTTCCCAGGCCGGGCGGTCGGTGATGTCCAGCGGCAGCAGGCGGTTGGCGAGGAAATACGCGGCCACGGCCAGCGGCAGGCCGGCGATGGTCGCGACATTGAGGTTCTCGACCAGACGTACGCCGAAGTGCTCCTGGCCTTCGAAACCGCTGCCCAGATGGTGCTTGCGGCGCTTGACGGTCCACAGCACCATGCCCGTGCCTATCATCGCGCAGCCCAGCAGGCCCGCGAGGAAGTACACCCAGCGGCCCCAGGCGCCGACGAACAGGCCTTCATGCAGATTCAGCATCACCGCCTGCGTGGTGCGCGCCGCGCCGCCCGCGAGGGGCTCGGGGTCCAGGGACTCGCCGGTGCGCGCATCGAAGCGCAGCGTGTCGGAGCGGTGGATATCGAGCGAGCCTTCGTTGACGCGGTTGAGCGTGAGCGCCAGCCGCTCGCCTTCGCCCTGGTGGTGCATCAAGGTGATGCTGCGCACCTTGCCGGGGCCCCAGACGGCCTCGGCCTTTTCGACCAGCGCAGTCAGCGCGGTCTCGGGGCGCGTCACGGCCACGGACTTGCGGTTGAACTCGGGAAACAGCTCCGAGAAATACGGCTTGCGGCTTTGCTGGTCGCTGCCGTAGAGGGTGTTGATGCCCGCGGGCATGTACGAATACATGAAGAACACCAGGCCGCTGTAGGTGATCATCAGAAAGAACGGCAGCGCCATCACGCTGACCGCGTTGTGCGCGTCGAGCCAGCTGCGCTGGCCCTTGCCGGGACGGAAGGTGAAGAAGTCCTTGAAGATCTTCTTGTGCGTGATGACGCCGGTGACGATGGCCATCAGCATCAGCATGGTGCAGATGCCGACGATGCGAATGCCCAGGTCGAAATCCACGTAGTGCAGCAGATAGTGCATGCGGTAGAGCGTGTTGCCGCCGGCCGTGGCGCGCGGCTCCACGCCCGAAGGCAGGACCGCGCCGGTGTTCACGTCGAGCCGCTCGCTGCCCGCGGGGCCGAAGTCATGCCCCTCGGGCGGCATCTCCTGCCAGGCGATGCCGAACTCCTGCCAGTTGCGCGACGGCACCGAGTCATGCGGCAGGTTGATGCGCCAGTTCGCGGCGCCAGGAGCGACCTGCTGCAGGCGATCGAGCGCGCGATCGAACGCGCCCGCGCGGTCGGTCAGCGCGATCTGCTCGACCATGGGCCGCTCGGGTTGCATCCAGCGCGTGATTTCCGTCTGGAAGTAGCCGGGCGTGCCGGTGACGAAGACAAAGAACAGCACCCAGCCGACGATCAGGCCGGTCCAGGTGTGCAGCCAGGAAGTGCACTGGCGAAGCGAAGAAAACATGGCGGGGCTCCGGCTCAGGAAACAAGCACCGAACCCGGCACCAGGCGCTGTACGCCCTGTATCTGGGCCAGCTTCAGCGTGAAGGAACGCGCGCGCGCCGTGGCGATGACCAGGCCGGTGCGCGCCAGCAGGCGCTCCAGCGCCTCCTGCGGCGTGAACGAGCCATAGACGGCATCGGCCTGGCGGCCGGCCAGCAGGGCTTCGTGGAACAGCACCTGGGATTGCGTCTGCAGGCCAAAGGCGCGCAGCGCGCTCAGCAGCGGCTGGGCCGGAATATTGACCGCGACCCGCAGCGCCTGGTCGCTGATGGCCTGCGGCTGCAGGGGCGTGAACGTGATCTCCTGCGCCGCCACCGGCAGCAGCAGGCCGCAACCGAGCACCGCCGCCACCGTCGAGGCCGGATACCCCCGCCCCATCCTTCCCACGAGGGAGCCGTCCCTCTCGCTGCCCTGACCTTGCCGCATTGCACTGCTTTCCGTCTTCAGGCGGCACCCCGTGGGCAGCGGCACTGCGGCATGGCGTCCCGTTGCGGGAGGCATCAGCCCACAGCCACCACTGCACATTCGGTGCGCGCGGTATTCGTGGCTGTTGGCGGGAGACCGAAGCGCATCTTCAGATCCGTGGCTGGCAGCCGGAGCACGGAAGAATTTCCGCACCCTCAATAGGTAGAACGGAGATTGGCGCGGATATGGAACCCTGGGCGCAAAAAATAATGAGAATTATTTTTATGCCGCAGCAGCGGCAGTGCGCAGCCGCATGGCTTCAGCGTCGCGCGATGCGCCAGTTGCCACCCGCAACCCGCTCCACGCGCACCGGCACCACATCCGGCAGCGCCTGCAGGAAATCCTCGGCCGAGGACGTCATGAGGAAACCGGAGATGGTCAGCGTCTTCAGCCCGGGGTCCTCGATGGTGATCGACTTGCCCAGGTAGCGCCCCAGTTCCTGGGCGATTTCCTCCAGCGAGGTGCGGCTGAACTGGATCTGGCCGGTGCGCCAGCGCCCGACCTCTTCCGGCGTGACGCGCAGGCTGGCGTAGCGGCCGGTGGCGGGGTCGATGTCCACGCCCGTGCCCGCGCCCAGCAGCAGCACCGGCTCGGCCGGCAGGCTGCGGCGCGGCTGGACTTCGACCTTGCCTTCGAGCACCTGGACCGCCAGATGCTGGGGCGCGGTGCGCACATTGAACGCAGTGCCGACCACGCGCACCCGGCTGTCGCCGCTGTCGATGGTGAAGGGTTTGGACGCGTCGGCGGCGACGCGGAAGAACGCTTCGCCGGCGGTCATCGCCACTTCGCGCCGCCGCGGGTAGTAGCGCACCTGCACGTTGGTGTCTATGTTCAGCGCGATCTGCGAACCATCCGGCAGATCGACGACGCGGTTCTCCCCGGGGCCGGTGGCCAGATCAAGCGCATAGCTCGCGGTGTTGTCCCAATGGAGCCAGCCCGCCGTCACCAGCGCCAGGCAGGTGGCGGCGAGCACCGGGGCAAAACTGCGGCGGCGTGCCGGTGTCCACCACGGTGTGCGCTGCGAAGCGGGCGCGGCGCGCGGTGCTGGCGCGGGCTGGGCGGCCGCCGGCCGGCCATAGACCTCGGGGCGATGGTCCGGCAGCTGCGTTGCCAGTTGCGCGGTCTGGCGCATGGCATCCATGATCTCGCGGCGCTGCGGGTCGGCGTCCAGCCAGGCGTGCATGGCGCGTTCATCGGCGGCGGTCCAACCGGGCTGCTCGCGGCGCACATACCAGCCGGCCACGGCCCGGTGCAGATGCAGCATCTCGCTGGGATGTGTGCCTGGCGGCAGGGGCTTGGTCATGCTGGATTCCCGCCGGCATCGGCGGCCTCTTCTTGCGCGCTGAGCGCGGCATGCAGCGGCCGCATCTGCGCGCTGCTGGTGTAGCTCACCCGGACCTGACAGTAGGCCAGGGCGCGGCTCAGGTGCTTGACCACCATGCGCGTGGAAATGCCCATGCGCAACGCGGTTTCCTCCACGGTATGGCCTTCGATGCGGTGCAGCGTGAAGGCCTGGCGCTGGCGCGCGGGCAGTTCCTGGATGGCCGCGTCAAGCCGGTCCAGCATCTGGTACTGGCTCGCATGCGCGTCGGTGTGGTCGGCATCGGTTTGCAGCTCGGATGCCTCGAAATCATCGTCCAGTGCCACGCGCTGCAGGCCTTCGCGCTGCGCACTCTTGCGCCAGCCGTCAATCGCGATGTTGCGTGCGGCGCGGCGCAGATAGGGTTGCTCGTCGGCGGGCGCAATGGTCTTGCCGGTGGCGGCCAGGCGGGCAAACACTTCCTGGGTCGCGTCCTCCACCTCGGCGGCCGAGCCGAAGTAGCGGCGCATCATGCGCGCCAGCGGCACGCGCCAGCGTGCATACAGATGGCCCAGCTGATCGGCCGCCGCGAGCTCGGCCTTTGGTCCGCCCTCGCCTTTCACTTTGCGCCTCCCGGCAGGCAGGGCCAGACCCGCCCCGAACCATTCGCAGCAGGCATTTGCGCAGCAGAGGAGATGTGGCAGGCAGGCAAGGAAAACCATCGGGGAAGCGGGCGAGCCGACATTCTACCGACCGTGCCCGCAAGGCGCTGCGCGCATTTATCAGCCACAAATCACTGAAAATAAGTAGAATAGATTTCCATTATGGAAAAGTTTTCCAATTAATTTCATGCTGCATGGGTTCCTTTGCCATGGCCGAGAACCTGCATTCCGGCACTTCCACATCAGTTCGAGACAACATCAACGGAGACAGTGATGAGAACTTCCAACAAGAAATTTATCTATACCGCCATTGCCGGAGCCCTGGTTCTGGCGCTGGGCGCCTGCGGCGGCAATGACGATGACGACAATGTCACCCCGCCGCCGACCACGGTGACGCCGCCGCCCACGACCGAAGTCCCGCCACCCACGACCGAGACCCCGCCGCCCACCGAGGTCGTCGACACCAGCTTCGACACCTACTACAACGTCTGCCGCGGCACGGATTCCAAGTGCTACAACAACTGGGGCGCATTTGCCACCACGCCCGACCGCGTGCTGATCTATTCGCGCACCGCCGGCCCGCGCCACGCCAATCTGGGCACGCCCATGGGTCCGGGCATGAACCCTCCGATGGTGGAAAACAACGTCATGCAGGCCGGCCTCAAGCGCATGCTGGAAGCCGCCGGCATCGAGGTCCACTGGACCGAGGACGTGACCCAGCTGGCCAGCCAGATCAACCGCTACAAGACCGTCATCTTCGCCAGCTCCAACCGTGACACGCTGTGGAACGAGGCGGCCGCGAACAGCAACGATGCGGCCCGCACTTCGCTGCGCAACTATATGCGCCGCGGCGGTGGCTTCGTCGGCCTGCACAACGCGTTTGGCGCCGAGTACAACTGGTCCTACTACGAAGGCCTGCTGGGCAATGCCAACTTCTACAACCATGGTCCGAACCGCGACGGCACGGTGCAGATCGTGGCCCAGGATCCATCCACCGAAGGCGTTTCGCTGAGCTTCCCGTTCAAGGACGAGTGGTACAACCTGGCGCCCTTCCCGACCAATGTGAAGTTCCTGGCCAAGGTCGACACCTCGACGCTGAGCCAGGTGGGCGCCCCGCCCCATCCCGGCCACGCCGATTTCCACCCCGTCGCCTGGTGCCAGTACTACGACGGTGGCCGCGCCTGGCTCAGCACGCTGGGCCATGCCGCCGACCACTTCACCGAGAACTCCGCAGCCCCCGGCGCGCAGGACTTCCAGAAGATGGTGGTGCAGGCCGTCAAGTCGACCATGGGCCTGACTGACTTCTGCACCAGCACGCCGGCCGCGGCCGCCACCGGCAACTGAGCCGGCCCCACCTTGGAGAAAAATCCATGAAAACTCGCTCCTATACGCTGTCGGCGATTGCCGCCGCTGTGCTCAGCCTGCCCGTGGTGCTGATCGGCTGCGGCGGCAGTGACAAATCGACCACGGCGCCCGCACCTGCCCCGGCACCCGCACCCGCACCAGCGCCGACACCCGCGCCGGCCCCGGCGGCCGCCGTGGATCTCGACGACTGCTGCACGCCCGGCGACAAGGATTTCCCCAAGGTGGGCGGAAACCTGGGCAACCAGAACTACAGCGGCCTGGCCGCGCTGAGCAAGCAGAACATCGCCCAGCTCGGCGGCGCCTGGGTCAACCGCGTCGAAGGCGGCATGACCACCGGCACCAACCAGAGCACCACCGTGGTGGTCGATGGCGTGCTGTTCCTGGAGACCGCGCTGGGCAATGTCGTCGCGGTCGACGGCAAGACCGGCGTGACCAAGTGGAAATGGGAAACCCCCCATGGCACGCTGACCCGCCGTGGCGTGGCCGTGGCCAAGGACCTGGGCCTGGTCTACACCGTGGCCAAGGGCAACCGGCTGGTGGCGCTGAAGATCGATACCGGTGAGGTCGCCTGGACCAAGGAATACTCCAGCACCACCACCGATGCCGACTACCTCGGCTCGGTGCAGAAGGTGGCCCTGGTCTACCACGACAAGCGCCTGTTCATCGGCACCAACGACGGCAACCGCGGCGCGGCCTTCACCGCGGATGCGACCAACGGCAAGGTGCTCAACGTGTTCTGGGGCGTGCCCAAGCCCGGCGAGCGCGGCTCCGAGACCTGGGGCGATGCGGCCGAGTCCGACCGCACGGGAGCCACGCCCTGGATACACCCGGCCGTGGATCCCGAGCTGAACCTGGTCTACTGGACTTTCGGCAACGTGCGCGGCGGCTCGTCGCAGGACGGCTCCAAGCGCCCGGGCCTGAATCTGTTTGCCAACTCCATCGTCGCGCTCGACGCCACCAGCGGCGAGTACAAATGGCACTTCCAGTCCGTGCACCACGACATCTGGGACATGGACAACGTGATGTCGCCGGTGCTGGCCGACGTGCAGATCGCGGGCGCGAAGCGCAAGGTCGTGATCTACGGCAGCAAGACCGGCATGTACTACATCCTCGACCGCAAGGACGGCTCGGCCCCGCTGGGCATCGACGAGATTCCGGTCAAGCAGGACGCGCGCCAGGCGACCTGGCCGACCCAGCCCATCCCGCGCCAGGGCGCGTGGACCGAGACCTGCGTGGTCGACCAGCAGCTCGGCACGGCCGTGCCCGGCGACCCGAACCGCGCCATTCCCAACTACCAGAAGGGCTGCCTGTTCGATCCGCACTGGGACATCCCGATTCTCTCGGTGCCGGGCCACGGCGGCGGCGCGAACTGGAACCACCAGTCGTTCAGCCCCAAGAGCGGCCTGGTCTACACCGGCTTCGGCTATGTAGGCGCGGCGCACTCGCTGACCGAATCGAGCAACGGCCTGCGCCCACCGGGCACCTACCAGACCGGCGGCGTGGTGGCCGTGGACCCGAGCACCAACCTCGTGCGCTGGAAGAAGGCCATGCCCTACTCGCTGGCGCATGGCAACGGCATCCTGTCGACGGCCAGCAACCTGCTGTTCATCGGCCAGCCCGACGGCAACCTGATTGCCATGGACGGCGACAACGGCAACGAAGTCTGGCGCTTCCAGACCGGGGCCTCGATCAGCGCCAGCCCGGTGAGCTATGAGATCGACGGCGAGCAGTATGTCGCGGTGTTTGCGGGTGGCACGTCCATCCCTTACAGCGATGCGCCGCGCGGCGACTTTCTCTGGGCCTTCAAGGTCGGCGGCAAGGTGCCGCCCGCGGCCACGCCCAAGCCGCCCGTGGTGCGCCGCCCGGTCTCGGGCGCGGCCGTGAGCGGCGCCAGCCTGCCCACGCCCAACACTGTCTTCCTGGGCCGCGTGCAGACCAACACCAATGCGCCCGGCGCGGTCGAGTCCACGGCGGTCAACGCCATGACCCCGACCTGGATGACGGTGCCGCTGAACACCACGGTGACCTTCAAGAACCCCGTGGAGAACGCCAACGAGCATTGCGCCACACAGTTCTTCGAAGGCGTGTTCAACTTCCGCCTCAAGCCTGGCGAGTCGGCCAACTACAAGTTCACGCAGCCCGGCGAGTACTTCTACAACGACTGCCACAGCCCGCGCCCGACCGGCAAGATCGTCGTCAGCGCACAGTGAGCCGCGGCGGCTGAGCCGCCGCGTCGCCACACCGAGCCTGCCATGCGAAACATGGCAGGCTTTTTCCATTGCGGCTTCAGTGCCCCATGGGCGGCAGGCGGTGAATGCAGGCCTTCAACGCGGCAAAGCATTCGGGGTCGATGGCCGTGCCCACGGTCTCGCCCATGATCTCCAGCGTTTGATCGATAGGCACGGCGCCGCGGTAAGGCCGGGCCGCGGTGATGGCGTCGAAGATGTCGGCGCAGGTGATGATGCGGGTTTCCAGCGAGATGTCCGGCGCGCTCAAGCCGCGGGGATAGCCCTTGCCGTCCAGGCGCTCATGGTGCGCGGCCGCAGTCCGCGCCAGTTCGCCGAAGGCACCGATGCGCGACAGGATGGTTTCGGTATGTATTGCATGCGCCTGCACCGCGGCCCACTCGTCGCTGTCGAGCTTGCCGGGCTTGTCCAGGATGCTGTTGCTCACGCCCAGCTTGCCGATGTCATGCAGCAGCGCGCCGCGCTTGAGCCAGCGGCGGCGCTGCGCGTCCATGCCCATGGTCTCGGCCATCAGGTCGACATACAGCGCCACGCGCGCGCTGTGCCCGCTGGTGTAGGGGCTCTTGGAATCCACCACCTGGCCGAATGCCGCGGCGATGTCGTCCAGGTAGTCCTCGTCCAGCGGCACCATCTTCGCGCCGGGCTCGAGCGCCAGCACTGCGGCGTCGATGTCACCCTCGGCCAGACCGGCCCAGAAATCCGCGTCGGCCATGGCGAGAAATGCATCGATCAGTTCCGGGTCCAGCCACTGGCCACGTCGGCGTTGCAATTCCTCGATCACCGCCGCGGGGCCGCCGCTGGTGTGGAACACATCCACCACCTGCGACAGCAGCGCAATGCGCGAATACAGGGGAATGGCCTGGCCGGCCAGGCCGTCAGGGCGGCCGTTGCCGTTGAAGTGCTCGTCGAGGTGATAGATGCCCGTGGCCACGGTCTCGGGAAAGCGCAGCAGCCGCGCGATCTCGGCGCCGCGCTGGCAGCGCGTCTGTATCAGCTCGTCGGCGAGATCCTTGCCGTTGCGCAGGATGTTCATCACCGCGCGAAAGCGCTCGGCCAGCGGCGCGCGCAGGCCGGTATGCGACAGCACGAAATTGAGCACCTGGGGCAGGCTGTCGCCCACGGTCTTGAAGTCGTGCTTGAACGCCAGATCGTTGGTCAGATACAGCTCGCAGATGCGCGCGGCATTGCTGCTGCAGCCCAGGTCCTTGAGCAGCAGCGTGTAGTACAGGCCCCAGAGCTCGTCCTCGGGCAGGCCCAGGCGCTGCCCCACCTGCGTGCCTATCCAGCAGCAGCGCGAGCAATGGCCTTCGGGTTGGCCTTCGGTGATGTCGAGAGCGTGGCTCAGGGCAGAGATCAGCTCTGACAGGCGCAGTCCATGCATGGCGGGTCGAAAATGTGTAACAATCACGACGTACCATTTACATCGCGTCACATCGAAGTGTGCGCGATTCGCAAAGACCGTGCCGGGCTACGCCCATGCCGGCTTTTTGCCGTTGCTATTTCTTCTCGGCGCGCTGCAATTGCTGCACCGCGGCCTGGGTCTGCGCCACATGCTCCAGCGGGTCGGAGCCGACATGTGCGAACTTGATGCGGCTGTCCTGGCCGACGACATAGGAAATGCGGTCGGCGCGCTGCGGATTGGCCGCTGCCGAAGCGTCATAGGCGCGGATGGTGCTGGCCTGGGGGTCGGAGGCCACGGCAAACTGGTCGCGGCAGGCCTCGGTGGAAAAGCGCTGCAGCGTGGCGATGTCGTCATGCGACATGCCCACGACCTGCGCGCCCATGGCGTTGAATGCCGGCGAGGCCTCGGCAAACGCGTGCGCCTCGATGGTGCAGCCCTGGCTGAACGCCTTGGGGAAGAAATACAGCACTACCGGCCCCTTGGCCAGCGCGGCCTTCATGTCGAACGTGAAGGGCTTGCCCGCCACCGCCGCCGGGGTGGTGAAGGCCGGCGCCGCATCGCCGACCTTGAGTACGGCATGTGCAGCGGGCGAAACAAGCGCCGTCAGCACCAGGGCGGCGGGAAATGCGGCGCGAGCGCCAAAGCCGGGAATGCGCATGGGAGGTTCCTTGCAGTGATGGTTGGATGGCATTGTCCCCGTCTTTTGCGTTGGCGACCCGGGGCTGCGATCCGCTCACAATGGAGGCCTTGCAACACACCGGGAGCACAGGAACATGGCATCGAACAAGGTAGCAGTCGTCACGGGCGCGGGATCGGGCATTGGCAAGGCGGCGGCGCTGGCCCTGGTTGCCGACGGATACCAGGTGGTACTGGCCGGGCGCCGCGGCGCGCTGCTGGACCAGGTCAAGGAGGAAGCGCAGACACTGCACGGCGCCGGTGATCGCGTGCTGTGCGTGCCCACCGACGTGGCCGACGCGGCCGCGGTTGCCGCGCTGTTTGCCCGCGCCGTCGAGAAGTTCGGCCGGGTCGACGTGCTGTTCAACAACGCCGGCCGCGGCAACCCGCCGGGCTCGTTCATCGACTGGACACCGCAGCAGTGGCGCGAGGTCGTCGACGTCAACTTGAACGGCATGTTCTATTGCCTGCAGCAGGCCTTCAAGGTGATGCGCGGCCAGAGCCCGCAAGGCGGGCGCATCATCAACAACGGCTCGATCTCGGCGCATGCGCCGCGCCCGAACTCCATCGCCTACACCGCCACCAAGCATGCAGTGATGGGTCTGACCAAGACCGCGGCGCTCGACGGCCGCCAGTACAACATTGCCGTGGGCCAGATCGACATCGGCAACGCGCTGACCGAACTCGCCGAGCGCATGACCCAGGGCGTGCCCCAGGCCAATGGCGAAATCGCCATCGAGCCGACCATGGATGTCGCCCTCGTCGGCCAGTCGGTGCTGTACATGGCGAATCTGCCGCTCGAAGCCAATGTGCTGTTCCACACCGTCATGGCGACCAAGATGCCGTTTGTCGGCCGGGGCTGAAGCCCGCTTTTGATCAGGATCACCATGCACAGCTCCTCCGACCTGCTCCAGGCATTCACCCCTACCGGCGTGCTGCGCGCGTCCATCAACCTGGGCAATCCCATTCTCGCCCACCGCAATGCGCAGACCGGCGAAGTCGGCGGCGTGTCCGTCGATCTGGCGCGGGCCTTTGGCGCGCAGCTCGGCGTGGCGGTGGAGCTGCTGGTGTTCGACAGCGCGGGCAAGTCGGTCGAGGCCGTGGCTGCGCAGCAGGCCGATATCGGCTTCTTCGCCATCGATCCGCTGCGCGGCCAGAGCATCCGCTTCACCGCGCCCTATGTGCTGATCGAAGGCGCGTATCTGGTGCGGGGCGCCTCGCCGCTGCAGGCCAACGAGCAGGTGGACCAGCCCGGCACCCGCGTGACCGTGGGCCAGGGCAGCGCCTATGACCTCTATCTGACGCGCGAGCTCAAGCAGGCCGACATCGAACGCGCGCCCAGCTCCCCCGCCGTGGTCGACCACTTCCTTGCCAGCCACGCCGATGTCGCGGCCGGTGTGCGCCAGCAGCTTGAAGCCGATGCGCAGCGCATAGCCGGCCTGCGGCTGCTGCCCGGGCGCTTCATGGTGATACGCCAGGCCATGGGCACGCCCACCAGCCGCGGCGAGGCGGCGGCGGCGGCGCTGCATGCGTTTGTCGAGGAGCGCAAGCAAAGCGGCTTCGTCGCCGAAGCCTTGCAGCGCCACGGCATCGAAGGCGCGGGTGTCGCGCCCGCGGAAATGCGCGAATAACCGGATCTGGCCGGGATGCTGCCGCATGGACAAGCCCGGCGCAATCGGGAATAATTCTTATTTACTTTCCAATCCAGCGTTTTCCGTGCCGGCCGGGGGTGAACCCCTGCTGCATAACGGTATAGAGAATCCGCTGTAATGGAAAGCTGTGCAATCGGAGCCATGCAATGACAACCAAGACCTCGCTCGACAAGTCGAAAATCAAGTTTTTGCTGCTGGAGGGTGTACACCCCAGCGCGCTGCAGCTGCTGCACAAGGCCGGCTACACCAATGTGGAATCCATCACCGGCGCGCTGCCCAACGATGAGCTGATGCGCAAGATCGCCGACGTGCATTTCGTCGGCATCCGCTCGCGCACCCAGCTGACCGAAGAGGTCTTCCAGGCCGCGCAAAAGCTCGTGGCCGTGGGCTGCTTTTGCATAGGCACCAACCAGGTCGATCTCGACGCCGCGCGCCAGCGCGGCGTGGTGGTGTTCAACGCACCCTACTCCAACACCCGCTCGGTGGCCGAACTGGTGCTGGGCGAAGCCATCCTGCTGCTGCGTGGCGTTCCCGCCAAGAACGCCGCCGCGCACCGCGGCGGCTGGCTCAAGACCGCCGAGAATTCCTATGAGATCCGCGGCAAGACGCTGGGCATCGTCGGCCACGGCTCGATCGGCAGCCAGCTGTCGGTGCTGGCCGAAGGCCTGGGCATGCAGGTCGTGTTCCACGACATCGTCACCAAGCTGCCCTTGGGCAACGCGCGTCAGGCCGACTCGCTGCAGCACCTGCTGTCCGTCAGCGACATCGTCACGCTGCATGTGCCCGAGCTGCCCTCGACGCAATGGATGATTGGCGCAGCCGAACTCGCTGCCATGAAACCCGGCGCCATCCTGATCAACGCCTCGCGCGGCACCGTGGTGGAAATCGACGCGCTGGCCGAAGCCCTGAAGTCGGGCCACCTGCATGGCGCCGCGCTCGACGTGTTCCCGGTCGAGCCGCGCACCAACAAGGACGAATTCATCTCCCCGCTGCGCGGCCTGGACAATGTCATCCTGACCCCGCATATCGGCGGCTCGACCATGGAGGCCCAGGCCAACATCGGCCTGGAAGTGGCCGAGAAACTGGTCAAGTACAGCGACAACGGCACCTCCATTTCGGCGGTGAACTTCCCCGAAGTGGCGCTGCCCGCCCACCCCGGCCAGAAGCGCATCCTGCACCTGCACCACAACGTGCCCGGCGTGCTGTCGGCCATCAACCAGGTGTTTGCCCAGCACCACATCAACATTGCCGGTCAATACCTGCGCACCGATGAAAAGCTGGGCTATGTGGTGATGGACATCGACGCCGGCACGGTCGATCTGCCTATCGCCCAGCTGCTGGACATTCCCGGCACGATTCGCTGCCGCGTGCTGTTCTAAGCACCGGCGAGCCGACGGCCTGGCGCGGTCGCCAAAACAAAAAAGCCAACCCCGAAAGGTTGGCTTTTTGATTTGGTGGGCCTCCCGTGAGTCGAACACGGCACCAACGGATTATGAGTCCGCTGCTCTAACCAAGCATGAGCTAGAGGCCCGAAAAAGGAGCTGCCGGAACGCCTCAGACGCTGCGGCAACTGGCTATTGTAAAGCCTATCGGCGGTGGCTCAAGGCATTGCTCACCAGCTTGGACGTGATGTCGACGATCTGGATCATCTTGTCATAGTGCATGCGCGTGGGGCCGATCACGCCCAGGGTGCCGACGATCTTGCCGTCGACCTCGTAGGGCGCGCTGACGATGGACAGCTCCTCGAAGGGCACGACATGGCTTTCACCGCCGATGTAGATGCGCACGCCCTCGGCCTGGCTGGAGATGTCGAGCAGGCGCAGGATCTGGGTCTTCTGCTCGAACAGGTCGAAGGCGCGGCGCAGGTGGTCCATGTCGCTGGAGAAATCACTCACCGCCAGCAGGTTGCGCTCGCCCGAGATCACGACATCGGCCTCGTTGCTCTGGTCTTCGCTGCCGACATTGACCGCCGCCTGCATCAGCGCCGCGACTTCGCCGCGCAGCAGCTCGACCTCGCCCTTGAGGCGCTCGCGCACCTGCTCCATGGCCAGGCCGGCGTAATTGGCGTTGAGGAAGTTCGCGGCCTCGACCAGCTGCGACGCGCTGTAGTCGACCTCGGTGAAGATCACGCGGTTCTGCACATCGCCTTCGGGCGAGACAATGATCACCAGGAAGCGCTTTTCGGACAGGCGCACGAACTCGATCTGGCGAAACACCGAAGTGCGCTTGGGCACCATCACCACGCCGACGAACTGCGACAGGCTGGACAGCAGGTGGGCGGCGTTGGCAATGACTTTCTGCGGCTGTTCGGCCGGCAGCGCAGGCGCGTGGAAGCCGTCGCGCTGCACTGTCAACATGGTGTCAACGAACAGGCGGTAGCCCTTGGCCGTGGGAATGCGGCCCGCGGAAGTGTGCGGGCTGACGATCAACCCCAATTCCTCGAGGTCGGACATCACGTTGCGTATGGTTGCAGGTGACAATTCAAGGCCCGAGGCACGCGAAAGCGTGCGTGAACCTATGGGCTGGCCGTCGGCGATGTAACGCTCGACCAGCGCTTTGAGTAACAACTTGGCACGGTCATCGAGCATGTAGTGATTTTAATGATGTAATTTCAAAATGACGTCTAAGTTCCGCCGAGTCGCACTGATAGGGAAATACCAGTCGCCGTCCTCCACCAGCGCCAGCCCTGACAGTGTGCGCCAAGCCCTCCAGGATATCGCCAGCTTTGTCACCCGGCAGGGGTGTGAAGTCATTGTCGATGCCGATTCGGCGGCGAATGCCGGCATCCAGGGCTATCGCTGCATGGACGTCGACGGCCTGGGCACGCATTGCGACCTGGGCCTGGTCGTCGGCGGCGACGGCACCATGCTGGGCATCAGCCGCCATCTGGCGCGCTACGGCACGCCGCTGATCGGCATCAACCATGGGCGCCTGGGCTTCGTCACGGATATTCCGCTCGAAGATTACCAGACCACCCTCACGCCCATGCTGCAAGGGGAATACGAGGAAGACCTGCGGCCCATGATCCGCGCGCGCGTGATGCGCGGCGATCAACTGGTGTTCGAGGCGCTGGCCATGAACGATGTGGTGGTCAACCGCGGCGGCACTTCGGGCATGGTCGAGCTGCGCGTGGAAGTCGGCGGCAACTTCGTCGCCAACCAGCGCGCCGACGGCCTGATCATCGCCACCCCCACGGGCTCGACGGCCTACGCGCTGTCGGTCGGCGGGCCGATGATGCACCCGTCGATTCCCGCCTGGGTGATGGCGCCCATTGCGCCGCACACGTTTTCCAACCGCCCCATCGTGCTGTCCGATGCGACCGAAGTCGCGATCGAAGTCGTCGGCGGGCGCGACGTCAGCGCCAATTTCGACATGCAGTCGCTGGCCTCATTGATGCATGGCGACCGCATCCTGGTGACCAAGGCCGAGCATTCGGTGCGCTTCCTGCACCCCAAGGGCTGGAATTACTTTGCCACCTTGCGCAAGAAGCTGGGCTGGAACGAGGGAGGCGTCTGAGATGGGACTGAAACGCATTGCATTGCGCGACTTCGTCATCGTCCAGGCGCTGGACCTGGACCTGCACGGCGGCTTCACGGCACTCACGGGCGAGACCGGCGCGGGCAAATCGATTCTGATCGATGCCGTGCAGCTGGCACTGGGCGCGCGCGCCGATGCCGGCGTGGTGCGCGAAGGCGCGCCCCAGGCCGATATCTGCGCCGAGTTCGAATGCCCGGCGCGGCTCAAGCCCTGGCTGGAGCAAGGCGGCTTCGCGCTTGAAGACACCCTATTGCTGCGCCGCGTGATCGATGCGCAGGGGCGCAGCCGGGCCTGGATCAATGGCGCACCGGCCACGGCCACGCAGTTGCGCACCGTGGGCGAGCAACTGCTCGATATCCACGGCCAGCATGCCTGGCAAAGCCTGACCCGCCCCGACGCGGCGCGCGAGCTGCTCGACGCCTACGCCGGCCTGCAGACCCAGCCGCTGCGCCAGCTCTGGACCGTGTGGCGCAGCGCGCGCCAGGCGCTGGAGCATGCGATGGCCGCGCAGGACAGCCTGCAGCGCGAACGCGAGCGGCTGCAGTGGCAGATCAGCGAAGTCGACAAGCTGGCCCCGGGCGAGGACGAATGGGAAGAACTCAACGCCCAGCACACCCGGCTGTCGCATGCGCAGGCGCTGCTCGACACCGCACAAAGCGCGCTGTTCGCGATTGAAGACGACGAAGCCGGCGGCCTCACGGCGCTGACGCGCGCGCATGGCGAGCTTGAAGAGCAGGAGCATCTCGACGCCGAGTTCAAGGAAATCGCCGAAGTGCTGGCCTCGGGCCTGGCGCAGATCGGCGATGCACGGCATTCGCTGCAGACCTATCTGCGCCGCACCGAGCTCGACCCCGAGCGCCTGGCCGAACTCGACTCCAGGCTGTCGCTGTGGATGCAGTTCGCGCGCCGCTACAAGCGCCAGCCGGCCGAGCTGCCGCAGCTGTTCGCGGGCTGGAAGGACGAGCTGCGTCAACTCGATGCCTCGGTCGACATCGATGGCCTGCGCAGCGCGGCCGATGCCGCCCAGGCGCAGTATGAAAAAGCCGCGCGTGCGCTCTCGCAGCAGCGCGCCAAGGCCGCGCCCAAGCTGTCGCGTGCGATCACGCAAGCGATGCAGGGCCTGGGCATGCAGGGCGGGCGCTTTGAGGTCGCCCAGTCCGAAGCCGACGAGCCCGGCCCGCATGGCATCGATGCGCTGGCGTTTCTGGTCGCCGGCCACCCGGGCGCGAGCCCCAAGCCGATTGGCAAGGTGGCCTCGGGCGGCGAGCTGTCACGCATCTCGCTGGCCATCGCCGTCACGACCAGCGAGCTGGGTGAGGCCTCGACGCTGATCTTCGACGAAGTGGATTCGGGCGTGGGCGGTGCCGTGGCCGAAACCGTGGGCCGGCTGATGCACAAGCTGGGCCAGGACCGGCAAGTGCTGGCCGTGACCCATCTGCCCCAGGTCGCGGCCTGCGCCGACCACCATCTGGTGGTCGCCAAACGCCGCGACAAACAGGCCACGACCAGCACCGTCACGGCGCTGGCCCAGGATACGCGCGTGGCCGAGGTGGCCCGCATGCTCGGCGGTGAACGCCTGTCAGAAACCACCATGGCGCACGCACGCGAAATGCTGCAGCAGGCGGTGGTTCCCGCACGCAAAGGTTGATGCATGGCACTTGAAATCGTGTTGGTCACCGGCATGTCCGGTTCGGGAAAATCCGTCGCGCTGCATGCGCTGGAAGATGCGGGCTACTACTGCGTCGACAACCTGCCGCCGGAGCTTCTGTCCTCCTTCGTTTCACTGGAGCATGCGCACCATGGCAACCGCGTGGCCATTGCCATCGATGCGCGCAGCGCCACCGGCCTGCCGCAGTTGCCGGCGCAACTGACGCTGCTGCGCAGCCAGGGCGTGGTGGTGCAATCGCTGTTTCTCGATGCCACCACCGGCACGCTGGCGCGGCGCTTTTCCGAAACCCGCCGCCGTCACCCGCTGTCGAGCGACGAGCTGCAGCAAGGCCGCCAGGCGCTGGTGCAGACGATTGAATGGGAGCGCGAGCTGCTCGCTGGCCTGCGCGAGCAATCGGAAGTGATAGACACCAGCAGCCTGCGGCCGTCGCAGCTGCAAAGCTATGTCAAGGGCCTGCTGACCATGCCGCTGGGGCAGATGACGCTGGTCTTCCAGTCATTTGGCTTCAAGCACGGCATTCCCACGGACTGCGACTATCTGTTCGATGTGCGCATGCTGCCCAACCCGTACTACGACACCGAGCTGCGGCCGTTTTCGGGCAAGGACGCGCCGGTGCAGGCCTTCTTGCTCCAGCAGCCCGAGGTACTGGAGATGCAGCGCCAGATCTGCCGGTTCTTCGAGCACTGGCTGCCGATGCTGGAGCAGAACCACCGCAGCTATGTCACCGTGTCCATAGGCTGCACCGGCGGCCAGCACCGCTCGGTATTTCTGGTGGAACAGCTGGCAGCGCACTTCGGCAAGGACTGGCCTACGCTGACGCGGCATCGCGAACTCGATGCGCGCACTGCCGCGGCGGAAATCTAAGCCACCCTAGCCCTCGCGCTCGAGCAGCTTCCTGACCGGCGCCGGCAGCCCCATGTCCGTCCACTGGGCCCGCGTATACCAATCGTCGGCCGCAGGCTCCGCAGCCTCGACGCGCGCAATCACGGGATGCAAATGCAGGTCGCGGTGGGTCAGCACATGCAGGAAGGCGTCCTGGTGCTCGAGCTCCACTCCGGGCCAGCGCGCCTGCACCGCGGCTTCGAGCGTGGCCGCATCTTCAAACACCGGCGGGCTGTAGAGCCCGGCCCAGATGCCGCTCGCTGGCCGCTTGCCCAGACGGATGCGGCCCGCGCTGTCCTGCGCCACCAGCAGCCACCACGATTGCGAACTGCGCTTGAGCTTGCGCGTGCGCACCGGGTAGTCCTCGGGGTTGCCGGCGCGCGCCGCGCGGCACTGGCTGTGCAGCGGGCACAGCAGGCAGGCGGGCTTGCGCGGCAGACACAGGCTGGCGCCCAGATCCATCATGCCCTGGGTGTAGCGCGGCATCGCATCGCGCAGATCGAGTTCGCGCGGATCGGGGCACAGCGCCGTCGCCTGATCCCACAGATCGCGCTCGTTGCGCGCCACGGCCAGGTCGGCATCGAAGGCCAGCACGCGCGTGAGCACGCGCCGCACATTGGCGTCGAGGATAGGCACGCGCTCGGAAAAGCAGAATGCCGCAATCGCGCCCGCGGTCGAGCGGCCTATGCCGGGCAGCGTCGCCAGCTGTTCGGCGGTCCCGGGAAAGCGCCCGCCATGCAGCGCCATCACGGCCTGCGCGCACTTGTGCAGATTGCGCGCGCGACTGTAGTAGCCCAGGCCGCTCCACAGCGCCAGCACCGCATCTTCAGGTGCGGCCGCGAGGCTGGCGACATCGGGGAACTGCGCCAGAAAGCGCGGGTAGTAGCCCAGCACCGTCGCCACCTGGGTCTGCTGCAGCATGATTTCGGAGAGCCAGACACGGTATGGATCGCGCGTTTGCTGCCAGGGCAGATGATTGCGGCCATGCGAGGCCTGCCACTGCACCACGGCAGCGGCGATGGAGGAAGTCGTCAAGATCAGAGTACCGGTGTGGGGGCGGCGGGCGCGGGCTGCGGCGTCGGGGCGCTGAGCAGCTGCGCGCAAAGTTGCGCCAATTGTTGTTCAAGAGCGGCTGTCTCGTGCTCGGCGGCATCGATTTCGGCAATCCGCTCGACCAGGCTGCTGGCGGCCTGCTGGATGCGGTCCACGGCCTCGATGCGGCGCGTGAAACTGCGCTTGCGTTCCACCCATTGTGCCTCGAGTTGCGCCATGGCCGACTGGCTCCACAGCGCCAGCTCCTGGCCGGCGCTGGCAAAGACCCCGGTCACGCGCTCGGCCAGCGCGCGGATCAGGCGCTGCGAGTAATCGGCCTGGGCGAGTTGCAGCGCATGGCCCAGTCCCAGGTAATGCAGATAGCCGCGTTCGATCTGCTCGAGCTCCCGTGCCAGATCCTGCAGCGGCCAGGCGAGGCTGGCCTGCAGCGCGAAGCCGAACTCGGCATTGAGCGCACGAAAGGATGCGGCCACCATCTGCTGCAGTTCGGCGGCATCGGTCAGCAACTGATCGACCACGCCGCGCAGCTGCGTGAAAGTGGCGCCATAGGCCTTGCGCGCGCCCAGCTTCAGGCCGGCGCCGGCCAGCGACTGGCGCAGCGGCGCCAGCCGCATCTCGACCGCCCCGGCGGACAGCGACTGCAGCAGTGCCTGCAGCATGCGCGCCTGCACCGCCCGCAGCGCCTGGATGCGCGCCGCGCTGGCCGCGAACTCGCTCTGCTCCTGCTGGATGCGGGTGCGCATGGCGGCAATCACGCTGGTGTTCTTGCCCCGCAGACTGCACAGTTCGGCCATCTGATCGTCGAGATCGCGCCGGCGGATCGTGAGCCGGCGCTGCACTTCGGTCTGCAGCTGCGCGACGCCGGCGGCCACGGCCGCGCGCAGCACGCTCTGGCGCTGGCCCATGATGCCTTCGGCCAAGGCCTGCTCGAACTGCAGCAGCCCGCTGGCGCGCAACAGCGCGGCGTCGCCGGTGACCTTCGCCACCAGGCCTTTTTGTGCCGATAGCGGCAGCACCCGAGTCAGCGCCAGGCCCAGGGTTTGCGCCGCAGCGCTGCGCTGGCGTTGGATCTGCGCATGCACCTGTTGCCCGGTGCTGAGCCGGTCCCACAGCGTATCGACCTTGTTGAGCACCACCAGCCGCGCCAGATCGGCGCTGTCGGCCGGGCGCAGATGCGCGCGCCAGACGGCCAGATCCGACTGCGTGACGCCGGTATCGGCGGCAATCAGAAAGACCACCGCATGCGCCTGGGAAATCAGATTGACGGTGAGTTCCGGCTCGGCACCGATGGCGTTGAGGCCGGGCGTATCGAGAATCACCAGGCCGTCCTGCAGCAGCGGATGCGGCAGATTGACCAGTGCATGGCGCCACATCGGCACTTCCACCAGGCCTTGCGCATCGACCGCGGGCAGCTCCTCGGCATGCGCCTCGTGCTGCCAGAAACCCCAGGCCCGGGCCTGGGACAGCGGCACGCGGCGCACTTCGGCCAGCTTGGCCAGCGTCGTCGCCAGCTGCTCGCCATCGTCCACATCCAGCGGCCACTGCTGCCAGGCCTCGGGGCGCAGCCGCCATTCGGCCAGGCTGGTGGCCTGTTCGCGGGTGTCTATCGGCAGCAGGCGCAGGCTGGGCGCCAGCCCCGCGTCCCAGCCCAGTTCGGCCGGGCACATGGTGGTGCGGCCCGCGCCCGCCGGCATCAGCCGCCGGCCATAGGCGGCAAAGAACACCGCGTTGATCAGTTCCGACTTGCCGCGCGAGAACTCGGCCACAAAGGCCACCATGACCTTGTCGCCCTGCACCTGTGCCTGCAGGCGCTGCAGCTGCTCGCCCACCGCCAGATCCAGCAGCTCATGGCCGGTGAGCCAGTCGCCCAGGCCATGCAGCAGCTGCGCGAAATCCCGGCGCCATTGGCCGTGCTGGTCAAACTGGGCATTGAAAGGTGTGGCCAAGATCGCTCTCCCGCGGGTCTGCTGCGGGCGCAGCGCCCGTCTTCACAAAATATACGGCATTGCCGTTACGCGCTCATGGCCGTTGGCAATGGATGCAGTAAAAGGTACTGCGCTGTCCCTGGCGCAGCATGCGCAGCGGCGCCGCGCAGCGCGTGCAGGGCAGGCCTTCGCGGTCATAGACCTGGGTCTGCAGCTGGAAATGCCCGGGCATGCCATCCGCATTGGAGAAATCCTTGAGCGTGGTGCCGCCCTGGGCCACGGCCCTGGCCAGCACCTCGCGAATGGCTGCATGCAATCGCTGCGCGCGCCGCGGCCCTATGCTGTTGGCCGGCGCCAGTGGCGAGATGCGCGCCAGGAAGAGCACTTCGGACGCATAGATATTGCCCACGCCCACCACCAGCTTGCCGCCCAGCAGCAGCTGCTTGATCGGCGTGCGGCTGGCCTGCAGGCCGGCAAAGAACGCCTGCGCCGCAAACGCCTCCTCCAGCGGCTCCATGCCCAGATTGCCCAGCAGTTTTTGCGCCACCGGGTCGCCCTCGCCCGCGGCATGCACCACGGCGCCAAAGCGGCGCGGATCATGCAGGCGCAGCGTGCCCAGGGTGGTGACCAGATCGAAATGGTCGTGCGCGCCGGCCTGGGGCAGGCTGTCATTGGAGGCAAAGCGCAGGCTGCCCGACATGCCCAGATGCAGCAGCAGCAGGCCTTCGCTCAGATCGACCAGCAGGTACTTGCCGCGGCGGCGCACGCCCAGCACCTCACGCCCGACCAGCGCCTCGGGCGCCAGGCCCAGCGGCCAGCGCAGGGGCTTGCCCAGACGGGCCGCAAGAATGCGTGCCCCCGCGATGGCGGGTGCAAACGAGCGGCGCGTGACTTCAACTTCGGGTAGTTCGGGCATGGCAGTCCTGCGGATAGGGTCCGGCGGCGGGCCCGGACGGGCACGGCGCGGCGAGCCTCGCAGATGAGGCGTTTTCGCGGCAATGCAAGCGCTATCCGCTTACCTTGCAGGGCAGCCTCATTCGATTATTATGATTCGATGGTTCAACCTCTTCGCCTTCGGGCCCTGGCGCTGGCCGCCGCACTGGCAGCCCTGGCTGCCGCTCCCGCAACTGCCTGGAGCCAGGCGCAGCCCCTGCCCGCGTCCGGCGGCACGCTGACGCCCGCGGCCGCCGAAGCCGATCCCGACGAAGCCGCGGCGCTCAATGCCGAGCTGTTCTATGAGGTGCTGGTCGGCGAAATGGCCGCCGGCGTCGGTGACCCGGGCAGCGGCCAGGCGCTGATGCTCAACGCCGCGCGCCAGGGCAACAGCCCCCAGCTCTACCGTCGCGCCACCGAAATGGCCTTGCAGGCACGCGCCGGCAACGAGGCGCTGCAGGCAGCCCAGGCCTGGCGCGAGGCGTTTCCCGAGTCGCGCAACGCCAACCGCTTCGTGCTGCAGATCCTGGTGGCGCTGAACCGCATTGCCGATACCCTGCCCTATCTGCGCCAGGAAGTCGAAACCACGCCTGCGCCGAGCAAACCCGTGACCTTCCTGTCCATCACCCAGCTCTACAGCCGCGTGAGCGACAAGGCACTGGCGGCAAAGACCGTGACCGAGGCGCTGCAAGGCCAGCTGAGCGACCCCGCCGCCGGCCCTTCGGCCTATGCCGCGATCGGCCATATGCAGCTGGCCGCGGGCAATCCTGCGGGTGCATTGCAAGCCATACAGAAGGGCGAGGCGCTGGCGCCCGGCAATGGCGCTTCGGCGTTGCTGGCACTGGAACTGCTCGAGAACGGCCACCGCGAGGCCGAACCGCTGGTTGCGCGCTATGTCGAAAAGCAGCGCGGCGCCGACATGCGCATGGCCTATGCGCGCATCCTGCTGGGCCAGGAGCGGCTGGCGCCGGCCGAAGCCCAGCTCACCGCGATCACGCGCGAGAGTCCCGATTACCCCGATGCCTGGTTCACCCTGGCACGGCTGCAGGCGCAGCAGCAGCGCTGGCCCGCGGCCGAAGCCGCGCTGCTGCGCTTCGATGCGCTGGTGCCGCAGCTGCCCAATGCCGGCAGCCAGCGCAGCGCGCGCACCGAGTCCGCGCTGCTGCATGCGCTGATCGCCCAGAAGCAAGGCCGTTACGCGCCTGCGCTGGAATGGCTGGGCCGCATAGAAAACGGCGCGCAGCTGCTGAGCGTGCAGGTGCGCCGCGCGTCCATACTGGCCCAGCAGGGCCAGCTCGACCAGGCGCGCGCCGTGATCCAGGCCGTGCCCGCGGCCACCCCGCAGCAGCAGCGCCTGCGCCAGCAGGCCGAAGTGCAGCTGGTGCGCGAGGCCGATCAACCGGCACTGGCCTATGCGCTGCAATCGGCGCTGCAGCAGCAGTTCCCGCAGGACAGCGAAATCGCCTACGACACCGCCATCCTGGCCGAGAAGACCGGCCGCTATGCGGAAATGGAAAGCCTGCTGCGCGCGGTCATCGAGCGCGACCCCAGCTTCCACCACGCCTACAACGCGCTGGGCTTCTCCTTTGCCGAGCGCGGCGTGCGCCTGGACGAAGCCCGCACGCTGATCACCAAGGCGCTGGAATCCGCGCCCAATGACCCGTTCATCATGGACAGCCTGGCCTGGACCGAATTCCGCAGCGGCAATGTGTCCCAGGCCCTGGCCTTGCTGGAAAAGGCCTATGCGCTGCGGCCCGACGCCGAAATCGCCGCCCATCTGGGCGAAGTGCTGTGGAGCATGGGTCAACAGACTCAGGCGCGCGAGATCTGGAAACAGGGGCTGCTGCTCAACGCCGACAACGACACGCTGCGTGAAACCCTGCAGCGCCTGGGCGTCAAGCCATGACGCAGCCGCTGCCGACCCGCCGCCTGCTGCTGCTCGCGGCCGCGCCGCTGGCCCTGGCGCTGGCCGGCTGTGCCCAGCCCCGGCTGCGCCCCGAGCAGGCGGCCGATACCGCCTTCTGGAGCGGCCGGCTGGCGCTGCAGGTGCATGACGCGCAGGCCCAGGAACAATCCTTCAGCGCCTCGTTCGAACTCCAGGGCGCCGAACGCCAAGGCCAGCTGATACTGCTGAGCCCGTTTGGCGCGGCGCTGGCCGAGCTGCAGTGGAGCCCCGCGGGCGCGCAGCTGCGCCAGGGCGGCCAGCTGCGCGAGTCGCCCTCGCTCGATGCGCTGGTGCAGGATACGATAGGCACGCCCCTGCCCCTGGGCGCGCTGTTTGCCTGGCTTTCGGGCCAGCAGGCGTCGGCGCCGGGCTGGCAGGCCGATCTCAGCCAGCTGGCCGAAGGCCGGCTGCGCGCCGAGCGCACCGATCCGCTGCCGCGCGCCACGCTGCGCCTGGTGCTGGACCGCTGAGGCGCATCCGCTTTTTTTCCGATTTCCTTGGTTTCCACTCCATGCGTTCGCTCTACGATGTGCCGGCCCCGGCCAAGCTCAACCTGTTCCTGCACATCACCGGGCGCCGTCCGGACGGCTACCACCTGATTGAATCGGTGTTCATGCTGATCGACTGGCAGGACCGCCTGCATTTCGATCTGCGCGCCGACGGCCAGATCACGCGCGAGGACCTGAGCGGCATGCGCCTGCCGGCTGACGATCTCATCGTGCGTGCCGCGCGTGCGCTGCAAGCGGCGACCGGGTGCACCGCCGGCGTGCATATCGGTGTCGACAAAAGCATTCCGGCGCAGGCCGGCATGGGCGGCGGCTCGTCCGATGCGGCCAGCACGCTGCTGGCGCTCAACCGCCTGTGGAACCTGCAGCTGCCGCGCCCCGCGCTTGAAGCCATAGGCCTGCAACTCGGCGCCGATGTGCCGTTCTTCCTGCGCGGGCGCAATGCCTGGGTCGAAGGCATTGGCGACATCATCACGCCGCTCGAAGGCGCGCAGCAGTTGCCCGCGCAGCGCTTCGTGGTCATCAAGCCGGCGGCCGGCCTGGAAACGAAATTGATTTTTTCCTCGCCCGAACTCCAACGTGATTCCGAGCGTGCTACAATAGCTGTCTTCGCTGCAAAGCACTATGACTACGGTCAAAACAACTTGCAGCCGGTCGCAAAAACCCTGTGCTCCGATGTGAAAAAAGCCCTCGATTGGCTTGAAACACATGGATTACACGGTAGAATGACGGGCTCAGGAAGTGCAGTGTTTGCACCGATGAAGCAAGCGCTTGAGACCACAGCCGCACCCAGCGACTGGACAATCAAGGTTTGCGACAATCTGCCAGTTCATCCTCTTGCGGGATGGGCCAAGGATTAAAGGTTACCGGTTGTTTGCATCAGCAATCGACCCGTGTAGGGGAGTCGCCAAGTTGGTTAAGGCACTGGATTTTGATTCCAGCATGCGAAGGTTCGAGTCCTTCTTCCCCTGCCAAATGTCTTATTGCGTACCAGCAAACCCATAAACACTGGGAAGCTCATGCAGACCAATCATTCAGACTTCATGATTTTTACCGGCAATGCCAACCGTGGCATGGCCGAAGAGATTGCCAGCAATCTCGGCACCAAGCTGGGCGCCGCGGAAGTTGGCCGTTTCTCCGATGGTGAAGTCACCGTCGAAATCAAGCAGAACGTTCGCACCCGCGACGTTTTCGTGATTCAGCCGACCTGCGCCCCCACCAACGACAACCTGATGGAATTGTTGGTGATGGTCGATGCGCTCAAGCGTGCATCGGCCGAGCGCATCTGCGCCGTGATCCCCTATTTCGGTTATGCCCGCCAGGACCGTCGCCCGCGCTCGTCGCGCGTGCCCATCACGGCCAAGGTCGTGGCCAACATGCTCCAGGCCGTTGGCGTGGAACGCGTGTTGACCATGGACTTGCACGCTGACCAGATCCAGGGCTTCTTCGACATTCCCGTGGACAACATCTACGCGTCGCCGGTGCTGCTGGGCGATCTGCGCCAGAAGAACTACGAAGACCTGATCGTGGTCTCGCCCGACGTCGGTGGCGTGGTGCGCGCACGCGCCCTGGCCAAGCAGCTCGGCTGCGACCTGGCGATCATCGACAAGCGCCGCCCGAAGGCGAATGTCTCCGAAGTCATGCACGTGATCGGCGACATCGAAGGCCGCAACTGCGTGATCATGGATGACATGATCGACACCGCCGGTACGCTGGTCAAGGCCGCCGAAGTGCTCAAGCAGCGCGGCGCCAAGAAGGTCTACGCCTACTGCACCCACCCGATCTTCTCGGGCCCGGCCATCGAGCGCATTGCCGGTGGCGAGGCACTCGATGAAGTCGTGGTCACGAACACCATTCCCCTGAGCCTCGAAGCCCAGGGTTGCAACAAGATTCGCCAACTCTCCGTGGCTCCGCTGATTGCCGAAACAATCAAGCGCATCTCCACGGGTGATTCGGTACTCAGCTTGTTCTCGGACTAAGACCTCGCTTGCGAGATCTCCGGCCGTGCGGCCGGCGCAAACCTCCCGCGGGAGGTTTTGTGTGTTTCAGGGCATACCAAGGCGGTCCGGCATGTGCCGGCTGTCTTTTTTCAAACGAGTCAGACTGGTCGCGGTCGACTCACACAGGAGCTAACTATGAACTTCGTCGCTACAGAGCGCGCCAAGCAAGGTACGGGTGCGAGCCGCCGTCTGCGTAATTCGGGCAACACCCCCGGTATCGTCTACGGTGGTGGCACTGAGCCCCAAGCCATTGAAATCAACCACAACGACCTGTGGCACGCCCTGAAGAAGGAAGCGTTCCACTCCAGCGTTCTGGAAATGGATATTGCCGGCCAGGTCAGCAAGGTTGTGCTGCGTGACGTGCAATTCCACCCCTTCAAGCAACTCGTGCTGCACGTCGACTTCCAGCGCGTGGACGAGAAGACCAAGCTGCACCTGAACGTGCCCCTGCACTTCGAAAACGCCGACAAGTCGCCCGCCGTGGCGCAGGACAAGTGCGTCGTGACCCCCCTGGTCACCGCCCTGCCCGTGATCTGCGTTCCTTCGGACCTGCCTGAATTCATCACCGTGGACCTGAGCAACCTGCAAAAGGGCGGTTCCTTCACGCTGAAGAACGTCAAGCTGCCCAAGGGTGTGGAAGCCCACATCCGCGGCACGCAACTCAACCCCACGCTGCTGTCCATCGTGCCTCCGGCCGAAGAGATGGTTGCTCCTGTCGAAGCAGCACCCGCCGCTCCCGCCAAGAAGGGCAAGAAGTAATCACTTCTTGAGCGCAATGCCAGGCGCGTCAGCGCCGGGCACTGCCCCAAAGCCAACGGCCCACCGCTTCGCGCGCGTGGGCCGTTCGCTTTGGGGCCAGCCTTTGAGCGGTCCACGGAGATAATTCACAGATGATCAAACTGTTTGTCGGCCTGGGCAACCCCGGCCCCGAGTACGAAGACACGCGCCACAACGCCGGTTTCTGGTGGATAGACGGCCTGGCGCGCGAACTCAAGGTGACGCTGCAGCCCGAGCGCAGCTACTTCGGCCTGGCGGCGCGCGCCAGCGTGGACGGCCAGAACGTCTGGCTGCTCAAGCCGCAGACCTATATGAACCTCTCGGGCAAGTCGGTGGGCGCGCTGGCGCGCTTCTTCAAGATCCTGCCCGAGGAAGTGCTGGTGGTGCACGACGAGCTCGACATGCTGCCGGGCCAGGCCAAGATCAAGCGCGGCGGTGGCCACGCCGGCCACAACGGCCTGCGCGACATCCATGCCCAGCTCGGCACGCCCGACTACTGGCGCCTGCGCATAGGCATAGGCCACCCCGGTGACCGCGCCGAAGTCGCCAACTGGGTGCTGAAGAAGCCCGCGCCCGACCAGCGCACGCTGATCGAGGACAGCATTGTCCACTCGCTCAAGTCATGGCGCCTGCTGCAGGCGGGTGAGATGGAGAAGGCAACCTTGCAGATCCACACCACCAAACCGCCGAGGCCGAAACCAGCCAAACCGGCGAAGCCAGTGGTCGAGGGTTGAGAGAGCGGCTTTCACGGTACCAGCATCGCCTGCAGCGCTTGCAACTGGCACGCCCCAGATAGGGGGCAGCGAGCAAGGGCCGCCCCGCAGCGAGGCTGCCGTCCCCCTCCACCGAAGGTTGAGAGGGGGAAGCCGCGTAGCGGCTCAGGGGGTGTTCAATTTCGCGGCTTCGAGCCGCGTGAACTTCTCGAACAGCGTCTCCCGGCTCTCCACATGCCCCGGATGCACGGGAATGCAGGCCACCGGGCAGATCTGCACGCACTGCGGCTCGTCGAAATGGCCTACGCATTCGGTGCACTTGGACGGCGTGATCTCGTAAATCAGCTCGCCCATGTAGATCGCGTCATTCGGGCACTCGGGCTCGCAGACGTCGCAGTTGATGCACTCGTCGGTGATCATCAAGGCCATGGCGGCCTCCCGCTGGCGCATTGCAGCGCGCGGCCACACAACGAAAAAGACGGCACAGGTTTCATATACGGTCGATTATCCCGCCGCAGGCATAGTCCCGCAGCCACCGCGGACATGGCGCCAGGGCATTTGCCGCTATGCTCTGCACCACCGCGCCCCAGAGCGCGGCTTCCTGCCCTTCCCATGAGTGTCTTCCTCCTCAAACGCCTGCTCACCCTGATTGCCACCCTGGTCGCCACGTCGGCCGTGGTGTTTCTGGTGCTGGACGTGCTGCCCGGCAATGCCGCGCAGGTGTTGATGGGCCCCGACGCCGCGCCCGAAGCCGTGCAGGCCCTGGCCCAGCAGCTGGGACTGGACCAGCCGGCCTGGCAGCGCTATCTGCAATGGATCCAGGGCCTGCTGGTGCTGGACCTGGGCAACAGCTATGCCTATGGCAGCCCGGTGCTGGACCTGGTGCTCGAACGCCTGGCGCTCACCGTGCCGCTGGCCGTGCTGGCGATGCTAATCACCACCGTGCTGGCCCTGCTGGCCGGCGTCTATGCGGCCTCGCGCCACAACCGCTGGGGCGACATGGGCGTGATGGGCCTGGCCCAGCTGGGCATCGCGATTCCCAACTTCTGGTTTGCCATCCTGCTGATCCTGCTGTTCTCGGTCAAGCTGCAGTGGTTTGCCGCGGGCGGCTTCCCGGGCTGGACCGAAGACGCGGGCGGCGGCTTCTGGCTGGGCCTCAAGGCCTTGCTGCTGCCGGCGATCTCTCTGGCGGTGGTGCAGGCGGCGATCCTGGCGCGCATCACGCGCTCGGCCGTGCTCGACGTGCTGCGCGAGGACTTCGTGCGCACCGCGCGCGCCAAGGGCCTGTCCCAGCGCGCCGTGCTCTGGGGCCATGTGCTGCGCAACGCCATGGTGCCCGTGGTCACGGTGATGGGCCTGCAGTTCGCCAATCTGCTGGCCGGCACCATCGTCGTCGAGAATGTGTTCTACCTGCCCGGCCTGGGCCGGTTGATCTTCCAGTCGATTGCCAACCGCGACCTGATCGTGGTGCGCAACTGCGTGATGCTGCTGGCGGCCATGGTGGTCGTGGTCAATTTCATCGTCGATCTGCTGTATGCGGCCATAGACCCGCGCCTGAAGGCCAGCGACCTATGAACACCATTTCCCTCGCCCCCAGCGCCTGGCGGCGCGCGCTGCACCAGCGCAGCCTGGTGCTGGGCGCGGCGCTGACGCTGGCGCTGCTGCTGGCCGCCGGCCTGTCGTTTCTGTGGACCCCCTGGTCGCCCTACGAGATGGACCTGGCAATCAAGCTGCAGCCGCCCAGCGCCGCGCATTGGCTGGGCACCGATGCCTATGGCCGCGACGTGGCCTCGCTGCTGCTGGTGGGGGCGCGCAACTCGATTCTGGTCGGCCTGATTGCCGTGGGCATAGGCCTGCTGCTGGGCACGGCGCTGGGCCTGCTGGCCGCGGCGCGGCGCGGCTGGATAGAGGAGCTGATCATGCGGCTGGCCGACTTCACCTTTGCGTTTCCTGCCATCCTCTCGGCCATCATGCTCACGGCGGTGTTTGGCGCGGGCATCGTCAATGCGATCATCGCCATCGGCATCTTCAACATCCCGACCTTTGCGCGCGTCACGCGGGCCTCGGCCAATGCGGTCTGGTCGCGCGAATACATCCTGGCGGCGCGCGCCTGCGGCCGCAACCGCTGGGCCATCACCTGGGAACATGTGCTGCCCAACATCCTGCCCATGCTGATCGTGCAGGCCACCATACAGTTTGCGATTGCCATCCTGGCCGAAGCCGCGCTGTCCTATCTGGGCCTGGGCACGCAGCCGCCCCAGCCGTCCTGGGGCCGCATGCTCAGCGAAGCCCAGACGCTGATGTTCGAGGCGCCGCTGCTGGCCATCTGGCCGGGCCTGGCGATCGCGCTGGCGGTGCTGGGCTTGAACCTTCTGGGCGACGGCCTGCGCGACTGGCTTGATCCGCGCCTGAACCGCGCGCGCTGAACACCATGGCACTGCTTGAAGTCTCCCAACTGCAGCTCACGCTGGCCACGCCGCGCGGCCCGGTCGTGGCCGTGCGCGACATGGATTTTTCGCTGGAGCGCGGCGCCACGCTGGGCATCATTGGCGAGTCGGGCAGCGGCAAGTCGCTCACGGCCATGGCGCTCATGGGCCTGCTGCCCGAACACGCGCAGCTCTCGGGCAGCATCCGCTTCGATGGCCAGGAGCTCATCGGTCTGGCCGAGCCCGAACGCTGCGCGCTGCGCGGCAATCGACTGGCGATGATCTTCCAGGAGCCGATGACGGCGCTCAATCCGCTGCACCGCATTGGCCGGCAGGTGGCCGAGCCGCTGCGCCGCCACCGCGGCCTGGACGCGGCCCAGGCACGCCGCCAGGCGATTGCGCTGCTCGACCGTGTCGGCATCGCCAATGCCGCCAGCCGCGCCGACGCCTATCCCCATGAATTCTCGGGCGGCCAGCGCCAGCGCATCACGATTGCCATGGCGCTGGCCTGCGAGCCCGATGTGCTGATTGCCGATGAGCCGACCACGGCGCTGGATGTGACCATCCAGCAGCAGATCCTCGATCTGATCAGCGACCTGGTCGATGAACGCCAGATGGCGCTGATCCTGATTTCGCACGACCTGGCCGTGGTCTCGCAGAACGTCGACGACATGCTGGTGATGTATGGCGGCAGCGTGGTCGAGAGCGGCGCTACCGAGGCCATCTTTGGCCACCTGGGCCATCCCTATACGCGCGCACTGCTGGCGGCGCGGCCGCATCTGGGCGCGGCGCAGAGCCGCCTGCAGACCATTGCCGGCAGCGTGCCTGCGCTGGCCGATCTGCCTGCCGGCTGCCCGTTTGCGGGACGCTGTGCCCATACCATGGACCGGTGCTGGCAGGAACGCCCGGCCGTCGCCCGCGTCGATGCCGGCCACTGGGCCCGCTGCCTGCGGCCGGAAGTGGTGCAGGCCCCATTTGCCGCCCATCCACCATGACTGCGTCCACCTCCTCACCACTGCTCGAAGTCACCGACCTGGCACGCAGCTACCGCCTGCCACGCGAGCGGCTGTTCAGCGCGCCGCCGGTCATCGAGGCGCTGCGGGGCGTGAGCCTGCGCATGCAGGCAGGCCGCAGCCTGGGCGTGGTCGGCGAATCGGGCTCGGGCAAGTCGACGCTGGCCCGGCTGGTGATGGCGCTGGACCGACCCGATGCCGGCCAGGTCAAGCTGCTGGGCCAGGATCTGCACCAGCTGTCGGCGCCGGCACTGCGCGCGGCGCGGCGCGATTTCCAGATGGTGTTCCAGGACCCGTATGGCTCGCTCGATCCGCGCCAGCGCGTGGCGCGCATCGTCGCCGAGCCGCTGCAGGCGCTGGCCCAGGGCAGCCGCGCCGCGCAGCGCGAGCAGGCCGCCCTGGCGCTGGCCGAAGTCGGCCTGCGCAGCGCCGATCTCGACAAGTACCCGCACGAATTCTCGGGCGGCCAGCGCCAGCGCATTGCCATTGCGCGCGCGCTGATCACGCGCCCGCGCCTGATCGTGGCCGACGAGCCGGTGAGCGCGCTGGATGTATCGGTCCAGGCCCAGGTGCTGAACCTGCTGCGCGACCTGCAGCAGCAGCATGGCCTGGGCTATCTGCTGATCAGCCACGATCTGGCCGTGGTGCAGCAGCTGTGCGACGAAGTCGTCGTGCTCTACCAGGGGCAGATCGTCGAGCGCGGCGCGCCCGCCCAGCTGTTTGCCGCGCCGCAGCACCCCTATACCCGCGCGCTGGTGGCCGCCGTGCCGCAGATTGCCCCCGGGCGGGCACGTGCACGCCGCAGCGAACGCGCGGCAGCCGGCAAATAGTGTAAAAAGCGGGTTCAGAACGCCCGCCTGCAGCGGCTGACCCCGCCCGCAAAAACATTCCGCCCGGAGACATCCCATGTTGAATCGTCGCCACGTACTGGCCGCCAGCACCCTGGCCAGCACCACCTTGCTTGCGCCCTGGAACGCCCTGGCCCAGGAAAAGAAAAACAGCGTGGTGATCGCGCTCACGCTCGAGCCGCCAGGGCTGGACCCCACGGCCAACGCGGCTTCGTCGATCGCCGAGATCGTGCAGTACAACCTGTTCGAGACGCTGACCAAGATCAACTCCGACGGCAGCGTCTCGCCGCTGCTGGCCGAGAGCTGGGAAGTCGGCACCGACCTCAAGACCTTCACCTTCCGGCTGCGCAAGAACGTCAAGTTCCACAACGGCGAGCTGTTCAATGCCGATACCGTGAAGTTCTCCTTCGAGCGCGCGGCCGCGGAGAAAAGCACCAACAAGGACAAGCGCAACTTCACCGGCCTGCGCATCCAGATCGTCGACCCCTACACAGTGACCATCACCAACGAGGACGTTGACCCCGATTTCCTGTTCGTGCTGGGCCAGGCCACCTCGATCATGGTCGAGCCCAAGAGCGCCGCCACCAACGCCACCCAGCCCGTGGGCACCGGGCCCTATGTGGTCGGCCGCTGGAGCAAGGGCGCCTCCGTGACCCTGACCGCCTGGAAGGACTACCGCGCGGCGCGCGACATCCATATCCAGCGCGCCACCTTCCGCTTCATTCCCGATGCCGCGGCCCAGGTCGCGGCATTGATGGCCGGCGATATCGACTGCTTCCCGCGCGTGTCGCCGCGCAGCATTGCGCAGTTCAAGGCCAACCCGCGCTTCGAAGTGCTGGTCAGCGGCTCGCGCGCCAAGACCATCATGGCGATGAACAATGCGCGCAAGCCCTTGAACGACGTGCGCGTGCGCCGCGCGATTGCCGCCGCCATCGACCGCAAGGCGGTGATCGACGGCGCCGCCGAAGGCTATGGCGTGCCCATAGGCAGCTATTACGTGCCCACGGCCTTTGGCTATGTCGACACCACGGGCGTCAACCCCTATGACCTCGACAAGGCCAAGGCGCTGCTGGCCGAGGCCGGTGTGCAGCTGCCGCTGACGCTGACCATGACGCTGCCGCCCGCTCCCTACGCGCGCCAGGGCGGTGAAATCATTGCCGCCCAGCTGGCCAAGATCGGCATCCAGGTCAAGCTGCAGAACGTCGAATGGGCGCAATGGCTCAGCGGCACCTATGGCAACAAGAACTACGACCTGACGATCATTTCGCATGTCGAGCCCTTTGACCTGGGCAACTTTGCCAAGCCCGACTACTACTGGGGCTACCAGTCGCAACCCTTCAACACGCTGTACGACCAGATCAAGCGCGCGCCCCGCTCCGCCGACCGCGCGCGCCTGCTGGGCGATGCCCAGCGCCTCATTGCCCAGGATTCGGTCCATGCCTTCCTGTACCAACCGCAATGGGTCACGGTGTCCAAGAAAGGCCTGCGCGGCCTGTGGAAGGACATGCCGGTCTTTGTCAACGACCTGTCGGCGCTCTCCTGGTCCTGAGCTGACTCAGCGTTGCAAGGATGCGAGCCGCAGCGCGAGTCCAACAAACACCAGCGCCGTTATGCGATTGAGCCAGCGCTGGCCCTTGGCCGAGCGCTGCAGCAGCCGGCCAAACGCGCCCGAGAAACAGGCCATGGCGCCAAACACCAGGAAGGCGGCCAGCATGAACACGCCGCCCAGCAGCATGATCTGCGGCGCCAGGCTGCCGCGGGCCGGGTCGGCAAACTGCGGCAGGAAGGCCAGGAAGAAGATCAGCACCTTGGGGTTGGTCAGGCTCATGAGCATGCCGCGCGCGCTCATGCGGCGCAGCGCGCGCCCGTCCATGCGCGCCGCCGCCTGCGCCACGCCGGTATCCGCCTGGGTCACCGGCGCGCGCCAGGCCTGCCAGGCCAGATACGCCAGATAGGCCGCGCCGCAGTACTTGAGCACCGTGAACGCCATGGGCGACGAGGCAAACACCGCGGCCAGGCCCAGCGCCACGGCCGCCGTATGCACCACCAGCCCGGCACACAGCCCCACGACCACGGCCATGCCGGCGCGCGCGCCATGGCGCACCGACTGCAGCAGCACGAATACATTGTCCGGCCCGGGGCTGAAGGCCAGCAGCACGGCAACGCCAAAAAACGCGATGAGGGTTTCGGGGGTAGGCATGGGGCCAGTCAGGCCCGGCCCATGATCGACGCGGTCGCCATCAGTTCTTCCAGCAGCGCCAACGACATCTTCCCCGACACCGCATACGGATCGAGCTCTATCGTCTCCGAATACTTGAGCACGATCGCATGGTTGATGCGCGACAGATTGACCTGGCCCATGGTCCAGCCGCCAAAGCGGCGCTCGTTGATTTCCTCGTAGTGCAGCAGCTCCACATCCTGGTGGCGCGGATCGCGCTGGATATGGCCGAACAGCGCGCTGACCTGCGAGCGCCCGCCTTCGATGGCCTGCAGGAACACGCCGCCGCCGTAGCACAGCACGCCGGTGATGCCCGAGGCCGGATTGTGCTCGCGCGCCTGGGTCAGGATGGCTTCGATCGCAGCGGGGGAATCATCCGCCGCACGGCTTGCATAGATCAGGCGCACCAGCATCGATCAGTTCCTTCCGGGAATCAGCGAGAGAAATTCGCGACGCAGGTTCGGGTCCTTGAGGAACACACCGCGCATCACGGAGTTGAGCATCTTCGAGTCCATTTCGCGCACACCGCGCCAGGACATGCAGAAGTGCGAGGCTTCCATCACGATGGCCAGGCCATCGGGCTGGGTCTTTTCCATGATCAGGTCGGCCAGCTGCACCACGGCTTCTTCCTGGATCTGGGGGCGGCCCATGACCCAGTCGACCAGGCGCGCGTACTTCGACAGGCCGATCACGTTGGTGTGCTCGTTGGGCAGCACGCCGATCCAGATCTTGCCGATGACCGGACAGAAATGGTGGCTGCAGGCGCTGCGCACGGTGATCGGGCCGACGATCATCAATTCGTTGAGATGCTCGGCGTTGGGAAACTCGGTGATCGCCGGGGCCTGCGTGTAGCGGCCCTTGAACACCTCGTTGACATACATCTTGGCCACGCGCCGCGCGGTGGTGCGGGTGTTGTGGTCCTTGGCGGTGTCGATCACCAGGCTGTCGAGCACGCCTTGCATCTTTTGCTCGACTTCGTCGAGCAGTTTCTCGAGTTCGCCGGGTTGCAGGAATTCCGCGATGTTGTCATTGGCGTTGTAGCGCTTGCGTGCGGCGGCCAGGCGCTCGCGGATCTTCACGGAAACGGGCGTGCCTTCGTCGGGGCTGGCTGTGGTCATGTCGGCAGCGGGTTCTCTGAGCATGCGGGCATCGTACCAGCGATTGTTATCCGCCGCCCTCCGCGGCCACTCGGCCCCGCGCTATAACTTGAATTCGGCAATCAGCGGCAGATGGTCGGACATGCGCCACCAGATCTTGCCCTTGGGCACATGCAGGCCGCAAGGCGTGAGCCCGCGCACATAGACATGGTCCAGCTGCGCCAACGGCAGGCGCGAGGGATAGGTCAGCACATCGACGCCCTCGTCGAACTCGTACAGCCCGAAGCCGGCCAGCATGCGCTTGATCTGCCCGCCCCAGTCGTTGAAATCGCCGGCCACCACCAGCGGCTGACCCGGTGGCACCTCGCGCTCGATGAAGCGCTGCAGCTGGGCGATCTGGCGCATGCGGCTGCCGCGTATCAGGCCCAGATGCACCACGATGGCATGCACGCTGCGGCCCTGCACCTCGATCTCCACGTGCAGCAGGCCACGCTGCTCGAAGCGGTGGTCGGAAATGTCCTCGTGCTTGTGGCCGACCACGGGCCAGCGCGTCAGCAGCGCATTGCCATGCTCGCCGTCGCGCGTATAGGCATTGGTGCGATAGATCGACTCGTAGCCTTCGGGCGCCAGGTATTCGGCCTGGGAGACTTCGGGCCAGCGGTCGAAGTACAGCGCCTCGCGCCGGTTCATCTTGCGCACTTCCTGCAGGCAGACGATATCGGCATCCAGCTGCTCCACCGCCAGGCCGAGATTGTGGATTTCCAGTCGCCGCGTGGGGCCCAGCCCCTGCACACCCTTGTGGATGTTGTAGGTGGCGACACGCAAAATGCCGGAGTCGGAGGAATGGGCAGCAGTCATGTACAGCGGGTAGAACAAGGAAAAGAAGAAGCCAGGCGAGGCAGATGCAGGATGGCTTCTGCATTCGATGCGGCAGTACAGCGGTCCGCCGCTTGCCTCCAAGGATGCCAAGCAAATGCGGTGTGCTCGCGCGGATTCAAGGCCACATGGGTGTAGGACGGAACCTCCAGGCTGAACACGCGTTCGGTGTTGTGCCATACGCCAGGCGCATAGCGGTGCTGCCATTGCGGGTAGATCGTATAGACGTTCTCGAGGTACCAGTCCTGCAGCCGGCAGCCTTGGGCCGAGGCATCGATGCCGGTTTCCTCCAGCACCTCGCGCGCCGCCACCACCGCCCAGGGCTCGTCCAAGAAATCCTTGCTGCCGGTGACCGACTGCCAGAAGTCCTGGCCGGCGCGCTCGAGCAGCAGCACGTCGAGCTGGGGCGTGTGGATCACCACCAGCACGGATTGCGGAATCTTTGCCATGCCAGCCATTGTGCGCGCTGGCAGTTGTCGGCAGATGTAATTTCCTGGCAGCGGCCGGGCCATGAAAAACGGCACCGGCCTGTATCAGGGCGGTGCCGATCTGCTTGATGCACAGCGTGTGCAACTGGCGCGCCCCAGCAAGGGGGCAGCGAGGAAGGGCCGCCCCGCACCGAGGCTGCCGTCCCCCTCCACCGAAGGTTGAGAGGGGGAAGCGACGCAGTCGCTCAGGGGGTGCTTACGATTTCACGGCGTCGATGTTACGCAGGCGGATGTGGAGTTCGCGCAATTGCTTTTCGTCGACCGGGCTGGGTGCCTGGGTCAGCAGGCACTGGGCGCGCTGGGTCTTGGGGAAGGCAATCACGTCGCGGATCGACTCGGCGCCGGTCATCAGCGTGACGATGCGGTCCAGGCCGAAGGCCAGGCCACCGTGCGGCGGCGCGCCGTATTGCAGCGCGTCGAGCAGGAAGCCGAACTTCTGCTGCGCGTCTTCGGGCGTGATCTTGAGCGCATCGAACACCTTCTTCTGCACTTCGGCGCGGTGGATACGGACCGAGCCGCCACCCATTTCCCAGCCGTTGAGCACCATGTCGTAGGCCTTGGCAATGCACTTGCCCGGGTCGGTGACCATCAGGTCTTCATGGCCGTCCTTGGGCGCGGTGAAGGGGTGGTGCACGGCCACCCAGCGGTCGTTGTCCTCGTCATGCTCGAACATCGGGAAGTCGACCACCCACAGCGGCGCCCAGCGGTCGTCGAACAGGCCGTTGGCCTTGCCGAAATCGCTGTGGCCGACCTTGATACGCAGCGCGCCGATGGCGTCGTTGACGATCTTTTCCTTGTCGGCACCGAAGAAGATCAGATCGCCGTCCTGGGCGCCCGTGCGCTTGATGATTTCGGCCAGGGCCGCATCGTGCAGGTTCTTGACGACCGGCGACTGCAGGCCTTCGCGGCCCTTGGCGGCTTCGTTGACCTTGATCCAGGCCAGGCCCTTGGCGCCGTAGATCTTGACGAACTCGGTGTAGCCATCGATCTCGCCGCGGCTGATGGACGCGCCACCGGGCACGCGCAGCGCCACGACACGGCCACCAGGCGTGGTCGCGGGCGTGGAGAACACCTTGAAGTCGACATCGGCCATGACATCGGTCAGCTCGGTGAATTCGAGCTTGACGCGCAGGTCGGGCTTGTCCGAGCCGTACAGGCGCGCCGCGTCCTGGTAGGTCATGACCGGGAAGTCGCCCAGATCCACGCCCAGCGAGGTCTGGAACACGGTCTTGATCATGCCCTGGAACATGTCGCGGATTTCCTGCTCATCCATGAACGATGTTTCGATATCGATCTGGGTGAATTCGGGCTGGCGGTCGGCGCGCAGGTCTTCGTCGCGGAAGCACTTGGTGATCTGGTAGTAGCGGTCGAAGCCGGCAACCATCAGCAGCTGCTTGAACAGCTGGGGCGATTGCGGCAGCGCGAAGAACTGGCCGTCATGCACGCGGCTGGGCACGAGGTAATCGCGTGCGCCTTCGGGCGTGCTCTTGGTGAGCATGGGCGTCTCGATGTCGACGAAGCCGTTGGCATCGAGGAACTTGCGCACTTCCATGCTGACCTTGTAGCGCAGCATCAGGTTCTTCTGCATGTAGGGGCGGCGCAGATCCATCACGCGGTGCGTCAGGCGCACGGTTTCCGACAGGTTGTCGTCGTCGATCTGGAACGGCGGCGTCACCGAAGCGTTGAGCACGTTCAGCTCATGGCACAGCACTTCGATCTGGCCGCTCTTGAGCTTGTCGTTGGTCGTGCCCGCGGGGCGCGCGCGCACCAGGCCCTTGACCTGCACGCAGAACTCGTTGCGCACGCCTTCGGCGGTGGCGAACATCTCGGCGCGGTCGGGATCGCAGACCACCTGCACATAGCCTTCGCGGTCGCGCAGGTCGATAAAGATCACGCCACCATGGTCGCGGCGGCGGTTCACCCAGCCCGACAGGGTGACGGTTTCGCCCAACAGGGCTTCGGTCACAAGACCGCAATAGTGGGAGCGCATGGCCATGGCTAGTCTTCCTGCGCCCTCTTGGGACGCGACAAGGTTTGTTATTTATCCGCGAGCGTGGTGTCGGGTGGCGTCACCACGCCCATCGAAACGATGTATTTGAGCGCGGCATCCACGCTCATGTCGAGTTCAATGCAGTCGCTCTTGCGCACGATCACGAAATAGCCGCCGGTGGGGTTGGGCGTCGTGGGCACGAACACGCTGAGGTATTCGTCGCGCAGATAGGCTGCGATCTCGCCGCTGGGCGAACCGGTGACAAAGGCCACGGTCCAGACACCTTCGCGCGGCCACTGCACCAGCACGGCGGTGCGAAACGCATTGCCGCCTTCGGAGAACAGCGTGTCCGAGACCTGCTTGACGCTCGAATAGATCGAGCGCACCACAGGAATGCGGCTGACCACGGCATCGCCCCAGGATACCAGCTTGCGACCGGCAAAATTGCTGGCCGCGAAGCCGACCAGCAGCAGGATGGCCAGCGTCAGCAGCACGCCGAAGCCGGGAATGTGGATGCCCAGCAGCCGGTCGGGCTGCCAGCCATCAGGCAGGATGGTCAGCGTCTGATCCAGCGTGCCGACGATCCAGTTCAGCACCCACACGGTGATGACGCCGGGAACGATCACCAGCAGACCGGTGAAAAGCCATTTGCGCAAGGCAGCCATGGGTGTGCTCAATTGGCCGCAGCCACGGCCGGGGCCGGGGCTGGAGTCGCAGTTGCGGGCGCGGCGGCACCAGCCACCGCGGCATCCGCTGCCGGCGCGGCGGGCGCAGCGGCCGCAGGCTTGCTGCCGTTCTTGAAATCGGTGGCATACCAGCCGGTTCCCTTGAGCTGGAAGCCGGGAGCGGTGAGCTGCTTGGAAAAGGCCTGGGCATTGCAGGCCGGGCACTGCGTCAGCGCAGCATCGGACATTTTCTGCAGCACATCCTTGGCATGGCCACAGGAACCACACTTGTAGGCGTAAATGGGCATAGCGCTTTGAATCGAGGGAAAGTGCAAAACCTTCAATTATAGGCGTGCCTCTGGAACCCGGGGTTGGCAGGGCCGTGACCGGCCCGGCCCGTGTTTTCAGGCCGGGGTCTGGGCGAAATGCTGCACTGCGTCACGCTGGTTGCCAAACCACTGCGGCAACAGCGATCCGGCCCACATGCCGCCGGCCGCGGCCAGCAGGCCGGCGAGCTGCTGCGGGAACAGCGCGCTCCAGCCCGGCACGACGATGAACAGCAGCCACACGCCCAGGCCCAGGAACACCGCGGCCAGCGCGCCCTGCGTCGTGGCACGCTGCCAGTACAGGCCGGCCACCAGCGGCACCAGCGCACCGACCAGTGGCACCTGGTAGGCGCCCGAGACCATTTCATAGATCGAGCTGCCCTGCATGGTGATTGAATAGGCCAGCACGCACAGCGTGAATGTCAGCACCGACAGGCGCATGGCCTTGAGCGTGGCCTGGTCCGACATGTTCGGGCGCAGATTGCGCAGGATGTTCTCGACAAAGGCCGTCGACGGTGCCAGCAGCGTGGCCGAGGCCGTGGACATGATGGCCGACAGCAGCGCGCCAAAGAACGCGATCTGCAGCGCCAGCGGCATGCGCTCGAGCACCAGCGTGGGCAGGAGCTTTTGCGGGTCGTCGGCCAGCAGCGCGGCCGCGGTCTCGGGCATCACCAGCACCGCGGCCGTCACCACGAACATGGGCACGAACGCAAACAGGATGTAGAAGATGCCGCCGATGATGGGGCCGCGGCGCGCAATGGAGGCATTCTTCGAGGACATCACGCGCTGGAACACGTCCTGCTGCGGAATGGAGCCCAGCATCATGGTGATGCCGGCGCCGATGAAGAACAGCCAGTCATGCGCGCTGGCGTTCTGTGGAAAGAAGCGGAACTTGCCTTCGGACGCGGCATAGTCGATCACCCGGCCTGCGCCGCCGGCCAGGTCCGCCGCGTACCAGGCAATCAGCAGCAGTCCGATGACGATCACGATCATCTGCACGAAGTCGGTCATGGCCACCGACCACATGCCGCCAAACAGCGTGTAGACCAGCACGATCAGCGTGCCCACCACCATGCCGGTCGTGACCGACATCGCGCCCTGGGTCAGCAGGTTGAACACCAGGCCCAGCGCCGTGATCTGGGCGCCCACCCAGCCCAAATAGCTGAAGATGATGATGATCGAGCACAGCATCTCGATGGTGCGGCCAAAGCGCAGGCGGTAGTAATCGCCGATGGTGATCAGGTTCTTCTGGTAGAGCTTGTACGCAAAGAACAGGCCGACCAGCACCAGGCACATGCCCGCGCCAAACGGGTCCTCGACCACGCCGCCCAGGCCTTCCTTGACGAACTGCGCCGACACGCCCAGCACGGTCTCCGAGCCAAACCAGGTCGCAAACGTGGTGGCCACCACCACCGCCAGCGGCAGGCTGCGGCCAGCCACCGCATAGTCCGATGTGTTCTTGACGCGCGTGGCCGCATACAGGCCTATCCCTATGGACGTCAGCAAGTACAGGACGATGAATGTGATCAGCATGGCACCTCTCCCCCAACCCCGGGTTATTGTCAAAACCGCTGCGGATTATCAAGGCAATAGGCGCCCTCCATGCCAACGTCTGGCGATCTGTGGTGCAAATGATGCGCCCAGGCAAAAAGCCATGCCCGCTTCATCCAGCGGCAGCATGGCTTTCAAGGCAAAGGCAGCTCAGTGGAAACGCACGCGCACCAGAATCTGCATCACCAGCAGCCCCAGCAAAAATCCCACGCCGCCATAGATCAGCGCCTGCAACAGGCTGTTGGTGCGCTGCTGCGCCTTGACCAGTTCGCGCAAGGCCTTGTTCTGGTCGTCGTCGTTGCGCTGCAGCGCGCGGTACAGCAGGCGCGGCAGCTCGGGCAGCAGCTTGGCATAGGTGGGCGCCTCGTTGCGCAGCTCGCGCCACAGGCGCTGCGGCCCCATCTGGTCGAGCATCCACTTTTCCAGAAAGGGCTTGGCCGTGCTCCACAGGTCGAGGTTGGGGTCGAGCTGGCGGCCCAGGCCTTCGATGTTGAGCAAGGTCTTCTGCAGCAGCACCAACTGCGGCTGGATCTCGACCTGGAAGCGGCGCGAGGTCTGGAACAGCCGCATCAGCACCATGCCCAGCGAGATTTCCTTGAGCGGGCGGTCGAAATACGGCTCGCAGACCGAGCGTATCGCCGACTCCAGCTCCTCGACGCGCGTCGTGGCCGGCACCCAGCCGCTTTCGATGTGCAGCTGCGCCACGCGCTTGTAGTCGCGGCGGAAGAAGGCGGTGAAGTTCTGCGCCAGGTATTCCTTGTCGAACTCGGTGAGCGTGCCGACGATGCCGAAATCAATCGAGATATAGCGGCCAAAGGTCTGCGGATCGAGGCTGACCTGGATATTGCCCGGGTGCATGTCGCCATGGAAGAACCCGTCGCGGAACACCTGGGTGAAGAACAGCGTCACGCCGTCGCGCGCCAGCTGCGGAATGTCCACGCCGGCTTCGCGCAGGCGTTCGACCTGGCTGATCGGCACGCCCTTCATGCGCTCCATGACCATCACCTGCGGATGGCAGAAGTCCCAGTGGATCTCGGGAATCAGCACCAGGTCCAGGCCGTCCATGTTGCGGCGCAGCTGCGCGGCATTGGCGGCTTCGCGAATCAGGTCCAGCTCGTCGTGCAGGTAGTTGTCGAACTCGGCAATCACCTGGCGCGGCTTGAGGCGCTTGGCATCGACCGACAGACGCTCGACCCAGCGCGCCATCATGTGCATCAGCTGCAGGTCCTTGTCGATCACGGCCAGCATGCCGGGGCGCAGCACCTTCACGGCCACCTCGTGCTCGACGCCATGGCGATCGCGCAGCACGGCGAAATGCACCTGGGCAATCGAGGCGCTGGCCACGGGCTGCTGATCGAAACTGACAAAGATATCGGCCAGCGGACGCTGGAACGAGCGCTCGATGGTGGCGACGGCGATTTCCGCGGGAAACGGCGGCACGCGGTCCTGCAGCTTGGCCAGTTCCAGCGCCACATCGGGCGGCAGCAGGTCGCTGCGCGTCGACAGCACCTGACCGAACTTGACGAAGATCGGCCCCAACTGCTCCAGTGCCTGGCGCAAGCGCACGCCGCGCGGCGTATGGAAGCGCCGCCCCACCGTCAGCACCCGGCTCAGCAGGCGCAGCGACGGGTGCTTGAAACCCGACAGCACCAGTTCATCGAGGCCATAGCGAAACACCACCCAGAGGATGGTCAACCCACGCAGCAGACGGCTCATGACAGATTCCGGCCGCCAGCTTCCCCGGAACGGGTGGCATCGGCCGCCGCACCGCGCGCGCCGACAAATTTACGCAGCGTCTGCGCCGCCTTGCGGGCGACATTCGACACGGTGTGCGCGGGCGCATCGCCAATCACGCGCGCCAGGTCTTCCTCGATATCCCACTGCACGTTATCGACCAGCCAGTTGATGTCGGCGGCCAGCTGCACATCGCCTTCGATGCGGATCGCGGGCTTGTCGCCACGCAGCGCGGCCTGGGCCAGCGCCAGCGGCGAGGTGTCGGTGACCTCAAGCTGCAGGTCAGGCACGGCATCGGCTTCGGCCAGGTCCAGCAGGCCGGCGGGCGTGATCGCCAGCGCCATGGTGTAGGAGCGCCACTGGACGCGGGCGACGCGGCCTTTTTGCCGCACCAGACGCTCCATTGCCGCCTTTTCCTGCATCAGCACATGGTTGAGGAACAGCACCGTACGCTGCTGCACTTCGTGCACCAGCCAGGACGGAAGTTGCGGGCCTGTCACAACGCGTTCCAGGAGGCCGTTCAGGAAAGAAAAAGGGGACTGTGTTGCCATAGTCCCCGATTATTCCTTACTGTGGAGGAAATTACTGTAAAGCCTGCACTCCGGCCACCAGCCAGCCGCTGTTGCCGCTCTTGGGCTTGGTCATATTCCACACTTCGCGGAAGGGGCTAGGGCTGGCCGAAGCCTCTTCGCGGATCATGCCCGAGAACTCGACGCTGGCCATGTAGCCGTCGCCCAGGTCCTCGATACCCAGCAGTTGGGCTTCGATCATCAGCACGTCGGTCTGGTTCACGGCGCCAGGATGCTCGGCTTCACGCTCGGCCAGCTGGTTGCGGATTTCCGACAGCATGCCGTCGGTCATCATCGCGCGCAGGCTGTTGATGTCGGAACGGTCCCAGGCAGCCTGCAGCGTCACGAAGTTGCGCTTGGCGGCGGTGAGGAAACCGTCGGCATCAAAGCCTTCAGGCACGCTCCAGTTGGCCGGCAGGGCCGAGCCGATCAGCGAACCGGTGGCCGAGCCGACGACAGGAGCCGCAGCAGGAGTGGCCGATTCGAAGGCCGTGGCCTGGCTTTCCCAGGGACGGGCCGAAGCATCGTTGCCGACCTTGTCCGGGCTGTACTGGCGTGCCATGGGCACATCACCGCTACCGCCAGCACCCGCACCGGCGCCCTGGAAGGCAAACGGGCTGCGTGCCGCATTGGCGTTCTGCGCCTTGGCCTTGCGTGCGCGCAGCACCATGCCCACGACGACCATGATGGCCGCGGCCAGCAGGCCGAACATCAGCATGTTGGCAAAGGCTTCACCAAAGCCCAGCGAGTTCGCCAGCCAGGCCAGGCCCAGGCCCGCGGCCAGACCGCCGAGCATCGCGCCCCAAGGCTTCTTGGGCGCAGCCGCGGCCGGCGCGGCGCCGGGACGGGCCGCCGCATTGTTGGTGGCGTTCTGCGTGGGCGCAGCCGAATTGCCGGGCGCGGCGGAGTTGCGCTGCGTCACGTTGCTCGATTGCTGGCCCATGGACTTGCCGCCGCCCATGCGCTTGGCATCGGCATCCAGGTGGACCACCGACAGCATTGCCACCAGTACTACCGACCAGAGCTTCATCATGTCATCTTCCTTCCGTTGTTCGTTTTAAAGTGGCCCACACAACGCTTGCTGCGTCGTTGCGTTGCCTTGTCGTGTTGTTTGCGTTTTTCTCTATCCTACTTAGCACTTGATACCCACATGAAGCGCCACGATGCCGCCGGTCATGTTGTGGTAGTCGACATGGCCGAAACCGCATTGCTTCATCAGCGTCTTGAGCTCGTCCTGACTCGGGTGCATGCGGATGGACTCGGCCAGATAACGGTAGCTGGCGTCGTCACCGGCGACCAGCTTGCCCAGCGTCGGCAGCACCTTGAACGAATACCAGTCATAGGCTTTTGTCAGCGGCTTGGCGACGCGCGAGAACTCGAGCACCAGCAGGCGGCCACCGGGCTTGAGCACGCGGCACATCTCGCGCAGCGCCGCGTCCTTGTGCGTCATGTTGCGCAGGCCGAAGGCCACGCTGACCACATCGAAGTGCGCATCGGGAAACGGCAGCTGCTCGGCATCGCAGACCAGCGTCGGCAGCAGCACGCCCTTGTCGATCAGCCGGCTGCGGCCCACGCGCAGCATGGCTTCGTTGATGTCGGTGTGCACGACTTCGCCGCTCGCGCCGACCTTCTTGGAAAACGCCAGCGACAGGTCGCCGGTACCGCCGGCGATGTCGAGCACCTTGCTGCCTTCGCGCAGGTTGGCCACCATCACCGTGTAGGCCTTCCAGGCGCGGTGCATGCCGCCCGACATCAGATCGTTCATGACGTCGTACTTGGACGCGACCGAATCAAAGACGCCGCGCACATGGCGCGCCTTTTCCTGTTCGTCGACCGTCTCGAAACCGAAATGTGTGGTGCTCATATGCCATCAATGCTAAGCCGAGCATGCGTCTGGCGTACAGCGACAACCCCGTGGCGTCGCAGGGCTTGCCAGGCCTGCAGCTCAATGGAAAAATCAACTGCGGCGCAGGCTGAAACTGCGGCCGAAGCTACTATTAATATAGCATCCTGGACACATGGGACCAGGGATTGTCCGTAGGCGCCGCGCGCGCCGGCAAGGCCTCAGTGGCTGGAACAGCCATGCCCCGAGGACTTGCCCGGCATGGGCGTGTCCCGGTCCACGCCGGCCGCTTCGAGCCGCTGCAGGTATTGCGCCCAGCGCTGCTCCTGCTCGGTGCCCAGCTCATAGAGATAGACCCAGGTGAACAGCCCGCTCTCATGGCCGTCGCTGAAGATCGGCTTGATCGCGTAGTTGCCCACGGGCTCGACAGCGACGATCTCCACATTGCGCTTGCCGTACTGCAGCACTTCCTGGCCCGGGCCATGGCCCTGGACTTCGGCTGAGGGCGAATACACGCGCAGCAGCTCGAACGGCAGACGGAACTGCGCGCCGTCGGAATAGCCGACCTCGAGCACGCGCGAGGCGCCATGCACGGTAAGGGATTCGGGGGTCGGGATTCCGGGCTTCAGGCCTGCCATGTCGTCACCTTTTGTTCAATATTCAAGACCAGGGCTGCAATGCTGCGACCAGCTGCGCATCCACCTCTGGCAGGCGTGCCGCCAGCGAGGTTTCCTGCGCCAGCGCGCGCTCGCGCTGGGCCGGGGCCCAGACCGGCGCCGGAAAGTGGCTGTCCCAGTCAAAGCGCGCAATCACATGCCAATGCAGGTGCGCCACCATGTTACCCAGCGCCGCCAGATTGATCTTGGTCGGCTGCAGCTGCGCGCGCAAAACGCGCTCCACCGCCGCCACCACCTCCATGCACAGACCCCGGTCTTGCTGCGAGAGGTCGGAAAACTCCGCCACATGGTCGGTCCAGACCACGCGGTAGAACGCCGGAAAACCCGCTTCGTCGGCACGGATGACGCGCAGGCGCGCGCCCTGCCAGACCAGGGCCCCGCCCGGCGTGGTGCAGAGCACGCAGCTGGCGTCGCTCATACCAGCACCCGTTCGATGCCGCCGGAATTGGCGCGCTCGACATATTCGGGCATCCAGTTCTCGCCCAGGATCTTGTTCGCCATCTCGACCACGATGTAGTCGGCTTCGAGCAAGCCGTTCTTCATGTCGTCGCCATAGCGGCTCAGGCCTTGCAGGCAGCTCGGGCAGCTGGTCAGGATCTTGACGTTGTCCTGCGCGGCCAGCGCGCCCGCGGCCTTGAGCTGGGCTTCGCCCTTGAGCAGCTCTTCTTCCTTGCGGAAGCGGATCTGCGTCGAGATGTCGGGACGGCTCACGCCCAGCGTGCCGGACTCGCCGCAGCAGCGCTCGCTCTTGAGCACCTGGTCGCCCATCAGGCCCTTGACGGTCTTCATCGGGTCCTGCAGCTTCATCGGCGTGTGGCAGGGGTCGTGGTACAGATATCCCCCGGCCTGGCCCAGCGTAATGCCCTTTTCCAGCAGGAACTCGTGGATGTCGATGATGCGGCTGCCGGGGAAGATCTTGTCGAACTCGTAGCCCTGGAGCTGGTCGTAGCAGGTGCCGCAGCTCACCACCACGGTCTTGATGTCGAGGTAGTTGAGCGTATTGGCGACGCGATGGAACAGCACGCGGTTGTCGGTGATCATCTTGTCGGCGACATCGAACTGGCCGCTGCCGCGCTGCGGATAGCCGCAGCACAGATAGCCCGGCGGCAGCACGGTCTGCACGCCCGCATGCCACAGCATGGCCTGGGTCGCCAGGCCCACCTGGCTGAACAGCCGCTCCGAGCCGCAGCCGGGGAAGTAGAACACCGCCTCGGTTTCGGCGTTGGTCGTCTGCGGATTGCGGATGATGGGAACGTAGTCCTTGTTCTCGATGTCCAGCAGCGCGCGCGCGGTTTTCTTGGGCAGATTGCCGGGCAGCTTCTTGTTGATGAAGTGGATCACCTGCTCCTTGATCGGCGCCTTGCCCACGGTCGACGGCGGACGCTCGGTCTGCTTGCGGCTCACGGCCTTGAGCAAATCCACGGCCATGCGCTGGGCCTTGAAGCCCACGCCGACCATGGCCTGGCGCATCACCTTGATGGTGTCCGGGTTGGTCGCGTTGAGGAAGGTCATCGTGAGCTTGTTGCCCGGATTGAAGCTCTTCTTGCCCATCTTGCGCAGCAGGTTGCGCATGTTCATGGTCACATCGCCGAAGTCGATCTTGACCGGGCAGGGATTGGCGCACTTGTGGCAGACCGTGCAGTGGTCGGCCACATCCTCGAACTCCTGCCAGTGCTTGATCGACACGCCGCGCCGCGTCTGCTCCTCATAGAGGAAAGCCTCGACCAGCAGCGAAGTCGCGAGAATCTTGTTGCGCGGGCTGTACAGCAGGCTGGCGCGCGGCACATGCGTGGCGCAGACCGGCTTGCACTTGCCGCAGCGCAGGCAGTCTTTGACGGAGTCGGCAATCGCGCCGATGTCCGACTGCTGCATGATCAGCGACTCATGGCCCATCAGGCCGAAGCTCGGCGTGTAGGCGTTGGTCAGGTCCGAGTACATCAGCGACTCGCGCGTGGCGCGGCCGTCGTCGCGCATCGCCACCGCGCTCAGGTGCGCGTCGCGGATCAGCTTGCCCTTGTTGAAGCGGCCTTCGGGGTCGACGCGCTGCTTGTAGGCGGCAAACGGTGCGAGTTCCTCGTCGGTCAGGAACTCGAGCTTGGTGATGCCGATGCCATGCTCGCCCGAGATCACGCCGTCGAGGTGGCGCGCGAGCACCATGATGCGCGCCACGGCTTCGTGCGCGGTCTGCAGCATCTCGTAGTTGTCGCTGTTGACCGGGATGTTGGTGTGCACATTGCCGTCGCCGGCATGCATGTGCAGCGCCACCCAGACACGGCCCTTGAGCACCTTCTGGTGGATGGCCTGGATCTCGTCGAGGATGGGCTTGAACGCGCCACCCGCGAAGACCTGGGCCAGCGGCGCGCGGATCTGCGTCTTCCAGCTGGCGCGCAGCGTGTGGTCCTGCAGTTCGGGGAACAGCGTTTCCACGTCGGCCAGCCAGCCGGCCCACTGCGTGCGCACGCCGGCGATCAGTTCCAGCGCCTGCTGGACCCGGTCCTCCAACAGCTCGGCCGAGGGAATCTCGCCCGCGTCGTCCTGCTTGCCCAGCGGCAGATTGCCGTGCGCGAAGAAGTCATGCAGCGCGTCGCACAGTGCGATCTTGTTGCGCAGGCTCAGCTCGATGTTGATGCGCTCGATGCCGTCGGTGTACTCGGCCATGCGCGGCAGCGGAATCACCACGTCTTCATTGATCTTGAAGGCGTTGGTGTGGCGCGAGATGGCGGCCGTGCGCTTGCGGTCCAGCCAGAATTTCTTGCGTGCTTCGGCGCTCACGGCCGTGAAGCCTTCGCCATTGCGCGAGTTGGCGATGCGCACCACTTCGGCGGCCACGCGCGCGACGTCGTCGGCGTTGTCGCCGGCGATATCGCCGATCAGCACCATCTTGGGCAGATGGCCGTTGCCCTTCTTGCTCTTGGTCGCGTAACCCACGGCCTTGAGGTAGCGGTCGTCCAGGTGCTCAAGGCCGGCCAGCAGCACGCCCGAGCGCTTCTGCTCGGCAAACATGAAGTCCTTGATCTCGACGATGCTGGGCACGGCGTCCTTGGCGTTGCCGAAGAATTCCATGCACACGGTGCGCGTGTGCTGGGGCATGCGGTGCACGACCCAGCGCGCGCTGGTGATCAGGCCGTCGCAGCCCTCTTTCTGTATGCCCGGCAGGCCCGACAGGAACTTGTCGGTCACGTCCTTGCCCAGGCCTTCCTTGCGGAAGCTCGTGCCGGGAATGGCCAGCGTCTCGGTGCGTATCGGCGTCGTGCCATCGGCCTCGAAGTAGCGCAGCTCGAAGGTCGCCACTTCGACGTCGTGGATCTTGCCCATGTTGTGGTCGGTGCGCGTGACTTCGAGCCACTGCGCATCGGGCGTGACCATGCGCCAGCTGACCAGGTTGTCGAGCGCCGTGCCCCACAGCACGGCCTTCTTGCCGCCGGCATTCATCGCCACGTTGCCGCCGATGCACGAAGCTTCAGCGGAAGTGGGATCGACCGCGAACACGAAACCGCCGCGCTCGGCCGCATCGGCCACGCGCTGCGTCACCACGCCGGCTTCGGTCCAGATCGTGCCGACTTCCTCGGCCTGGCCGGGAATGCGCAGCATCTCGACCTCGGTCATGGCTTCGAGCTTCTCGGTGTTGATCACCACGCTGCGCCAGGTCAGTGGAATCGCGCCGCCGGTGTAGCCCGTGCCGCCGCCACGCGGAATGATGGTCAGCCCGAGTTCGATGCAGCCCTTGACCAGACCGGCCATCTCGGCTTCGGTGTCCGGGGTCAGCACCACGAACGGATACTCGACGCGCCAGTCGGTGGCGTCCGTGACGTGGCTCACGCGCGACAGGCCATCGAACTTGATGTTGTCCTTGGCCGTGAGGCGGCGCAGCGTGCGCTGCACGCGCCGGCGCAGCTCGGCCGCGGCTTCGAAGGTGGTGTCGAACTCGGCAATCGCGCCGCGCGCGGCCTCGACCAGCTGGCCCACCAGCGCATCGCGCTCGGCATCGGTGCCCGGATCACGGCGCTTGTCGACCTCGGCCAGGCGGTGCTGCAGCGCATCGACCAGGGCCTTGCGGCGGTCGGGGTTGTCCAGCAGGTCGTCCTGCAGATAGGGATTGCGCTGCACCACCCAGATATCGCCCAGCACCTCGTACAGCATGCGGGCGGAACGGCCTGTGCGGCGCTCCTCGCGCAGCTGGTTCAATACATCCCACATGGACGTGCCCAGCAGCCGGATCACGATCTCCCGGTCGGAGAACGACGTGTAGTTGTAGGGTATTTCTCGGAGACGGGCAGGTTCGGCCGCCTTCGCCAAGAAGGCAGCCTGCGCAATCGGAAGATTCATGGGGTAGACCGTGTTGGGCGTTTTGTACGCCCTAAGACCATGGGGGATTCGGATTTTAAGCGGACGACTGTTACTTGATGCATCCACGCGGGCGATGGCCCCCGGCGGAGCCGGCGTTTGCCGCGCGCAAAATCGCGCCAAAAGGAACAGGATCGATAGCGTCGCAATCGGTGTTTTCCCTGATTTTTCAGGCGTACGAGGCCGAACTCGTGGCCTAGAATGCAGTTTCGCCCGCGTTACGCTTCTTTCACATTTTTGCCCCAAATCCACGGTTGCTCGCTCAATTGCGGGTTTACGCGTTGATGTGACAGCCGGCATATGCGCACAATCCGAGACATAAATCTGTCACACGCCATCCCTAGCATGGGCAGATTGTTCTTTCGTCCGACCCCAGGAGTTTTCATGCATTTCAAATCATTGGCCATTGCCGCGGCCATCGCCGCCACCTGCGCCTCTGCCCAAGCCCAGACCGAAATCCAGTGGTGGCATTCGATGACGGCCGTGAACAACGAGTGGGTCAACGACCTGGCCAAACAGTTCAACGAAAGCCAGAAGGAATACAAGATCGTCCCCACCTTCAAGGGTGTCTACGACGAAAGCATGACGGCCGCCATCGCCGCCTTCCGTTCGGGCAACGCGCCCCACATCCTGCAAGTGTTTGAAGTCGGCACAGCGACCATGATGGCGTCCAAGGGCGCCACCGTGCCCGTGGGCAAGATCATGACCGACGCCGGTCTGAGCTTCGACCCCAAGGCCTACATCCCCGCCGTGGCCGGTTACTACACCGCTCCCAACGGCCAGATGCTGAGCTTCCCGTTCAACAGCTCGACCACGATCTTCTATTACAACAAGGACGCCTTCAAGAAGGCCGGCCTGAACCCCGACGTCGCGCCCAAGACCTGGCCCGAAGTGTTCGAAGCCGCCAAGAAGCTCAAGGCCAGCGGCCACAGCTGCCCCATGACCCTGGCCTGGCAAGGCTGGACCCAGCTCGAGAGCTTCTCGACCTGGCACAACGTCGAGTTCGCGACCAAGGCCAACGGCATGGCCGGCATGGACGCGCGCCTGAAGATCAACTCGCCGCTGCACGTCAAGCACATCGACGCGCTGGGCAAGGCTGCGGCCGCTGGCGAGTTCGTTTACAAGGGCCGTGCCTCGTCGGCACAGGCTTCGTTCACTTCCGGTGAATGCGCGATGATCCAGACCTCGTCGGGCTTCTACGGCGACGTGGCCAAGAACGCCAAGTTCAGCTACGCGCTGGCTCCCCTGCCCTACTACCCCGACGTCAAGGGCGCACCGCAGAACACCGTGATCGGCGGCGCTTCGCTGTGGGTCATGGCCGGCAAGAAGGCCGAGGAGTACAAGGGCGTGGCCAAGTTCTTCGACTTCCTGTCGCAGAGCAAGGTCCAGGCCGCGAGCCACCAGCGCACCGGCTATCTGCCGGTCACCATGGCAGCTTACGACCTGACCGAGAAGTCGGGCTTCTACCAGAAGAACCCCGGCACCGACGTGGCCGTGCAGCAGATGATCCGCAAGGTCACCGACAACTCGCGCGGCATCCGCCTGGGCAACTACGTGCAGATCCGCACCATCGAGGACGAAGAACTCGAACAGGTGTGGAGCGGCAAGAAGCCTGCCAAGGAAGCGCTGGACTCCATCGTCAAGCGTGGCGACGAACTGCTGGTGCGTTTCGAGCGCGCCAACAAGAAGTAAGCAATTTATACAAGCTAAAGCCCTTTATTTGAGGGCCTAGCGGTTTTTACGCTGGCACAGCGGCTGCCAGCTAGGCACAATACGCGCATATTCGCTGGATTAAGCGTTTCGACTCGGTTCGTTTAGATTCGCTTTTTACACCCGTGGTGGCCAGCGCCTTCCAATCCTCCGAATCCCAAGACAAGGGGTTCGGCGGTTTTTTTTGTTTGTGAACCCCATGGAAAAACGCGTACTTTTCCGCTCGACATGGTTGCCCTGGGCGCTGTTGCTGCCCCAGTTGCTGATCATTGGCATCTTTTTCTTCTGGCCTGCGGCCCAGGCCGTGCTTCAGTCGTTCCAGATCGAAGATGCCTTTGGCATGAGCACGGAATGGGTGGGCCTGGAGAACTTCGCCAACCTGTTGGACGATCCGACCTACCTCAACTCCTTCATGCGCACCGCACTGTTCTCGGTGCTCGTGGCAGGCCTGGGGATCGCGATCTCGTTGATCCTGGCGATCTTTGCCGACCGCATCGTGCGCGCGGCCATGCTCTACAAGACCCTGCTGATCGTCCCCTACGCCGTCGCTCCCGTGATTGCCGGCGTGCTGTGGATGTTCATGTTCTCGCCCTCGCTGGGCGTGGTCGCCCATTACCTGGGCGAGCTGGGCTACAACTGGAACCACATCATGAACGAAGGCCAGGCCATGGCGCTGGTCGTTCTGGCTTCGGTGTGGAAGCAGATCTCGTACAACTTCCTGTTTTTCCTGGCCGGCCTGCAGTCGATCCCGAAATCGCTGATCGAGGCCGCGTCCATCGACGGTGCCGGCCCATGGCGCCGCTTCTGGAACATCCAGCTGCCGCTGCTGTCGCCGACCACCTTCTTCCTGCTGGTGATCAACATCGTCTACGCGTTCTTCGATACCTTCGGCATCATTGACGCGGCGACGGCCGGCGGCCCTGGCCAATCGACCTCCATCCTGGTCTACAAGGTCTATCAGGACGGCTTCAAGTCGCTGGACCTCGGCAGCTCCGCAGCCCAATCCGTGATCCTGATGATCATCGTGGTGGCCCTGACGGTGGTGCAGTTCCGCTACGTCGAAAAGAAGGTGCAGTACTGATGTCGTTCCTTTTCCCCGCACCTGTGAATCTGGAGTCCTCCCATGGTTGACCGCCGTCCCTGGATCACCGTCCTGTCCCACCTCGTGCTGATCGTGGGCGTGCTGATCGTGGCCTTCCCCCTGTACCTGGCCTTTGTTGCATCCACGCATACCGCGGATGCGATCGTCCAGTCGCCCATGCCGCTGCTGCCCGGCGCCCACCTCTGGGAAAACTACCAGGCCGCGCTGTTCGGCTCGGGCAAGCTGGGCTCGAACACCAACGTCATGCACATGATGTGGGTCAGCTTCGTGACCGCGATGGTCATCACCGTCGGCAAGATCGCGATCTCGCTGCTGTCGGCGTTTGCCATCGTCTACTTCCGCTTCCCCTTCAAGATGCTGTGCTTCTGGGCCATCTTCCTGACACTGATGCTGCCCGTCGAAGTGCGTATCCTGCCGACCTACAAGGTCGTGGCTGAGCTGGGCATGCTCAACAGCTACGCCGGCCTGACGCTGCCGCTGATCGCTTCGGCCACCGCCACCTTCCTGTTCCGCCAGTTCTTCCTGACGGTGCCGGACGAGCTGGTCGAAGCCGCGCGCATCGATGGCGCCGGTCCCATGCGCTTCTTCAAGGATGTGCTGGTGCCCCTGTCCAAGACTTCGGTTGCCGCACTGTTCGTGATCCAGTTCATCTATGGCTGGAACCAGTACCTGTGGCCGCTGCTGATGACCACCAGCGAAGACATGTACCCGGTGGTCATCGGTATCAAGCGCATGCTTGCCGGTGGCGAAGCCGCGGTGGATTGGAACATCGTGATGGCCACCGCCATCGTCGCCATGCTGCCGCCCGCGGCGGTGGTGATGTTGATGCAAAAGTGGTTCGTAAAGGGCTTGGTGGATACCGAGAAATAAGCCCAGCACCGCTCCTTTTGAACCTCTGAACGATCTGAACGAATACTCTCATGGCATCCATTACCCTCAAGAACGTCGTCAAGCGCTACGGCAGCGGCAAGACCGCAGTCCCCGTGATCCACGGCGTCAACGCTGAAATCAAGGACGGCGAATTCATCGTCATCGTCGGCCCCTCGGGCTGCGGCAAGTCGACCCTGCTGCGCATGATCGCCGGCCTGGAAGAAGTCTCCGGCGGCGACATCTGCATCGGCGACCGCGTGGTCAACAATCTGGAGCCGGCCCAGCGCGACATCGCGATGGTGTTCCAGAACTACGCGCTGTACCCGCACATGACGAACTTCGAGAACATGGCCTATGGCCTGAAGATCGCCAAGGTGCCCGTCGAAGAGATCAAGCAGCGCGTCGACAAGGCCGCCAAGATCCTCGAACTCGGCCACCTGCTGGACCGCAAGCCGCGCCAGCTCTCGGGCGGCCAGCGCCAGCGCGTGGCCATGGGCCGTGCCATCGTGCGCCAGCCCAAGGTGTTCCTGTTTGACGAGCCGCTGTCTAACCTCGACGCCAAGCTGCGCGCGCAGACCCGCATCGAGATCCAGAAGCTGCACCACGAGCTGGGCATCACCAGCCTGTTCGTGACCCACGATCAGGTCGAAGCCATGACCCTGGCCCAGCGCATGATCGTCATGAACGGCGGCGTGATGGACCAGTTCGGCACGCCCGAAGAGGTCTACAACACCCCGGCCACGACCTTTGTCGCCAGCTTCATCGGCTCGCCGCCCATGAACCTGCTGAAGAACGCGCCTGGCGGCAAGCCCGGCCAGATCCTGGGCATCCGCCCCGAGCACATCGACATCGTCGCCAGCGGCGGCTGGGCGATGGAAGTCATCACCGTCGAACTGCTGGGCGCCGAGCGCCTGGTGTACGGCACCGTGGGCGGCGAAATGGTCACCGTGCGCATCGAGGAAGCCCATGCCTTCCCCAAGGCCGGCGACACCATCCGCATCCAGCCGCGCGAAGAGCGCCGGCTCCACTGGTTCAACGCAGAAACAGGCAAGCGCATCTAAGTGCTGCCCCGAAGAGAGCCCTAGCGGCTCTCTTTTTACGTTCCCCGTCACTATTAATGGATTTGCGATGACCGCCCCCTCGACCTCCTGGCCCTATCCCCGCTGGATTGCCCACCGCGGCGCCGGAAAGCTCGCGCCCGAGAACACCATGAGCGCCTTCCGCCTGGGCGCAGCCCATGGCTGGCGCATGTTCGAGTGCGACGCCAAGCTCAGCCGCGACGGCGTGCCGTTCCTGCTGCACGACGCGACGCTGGAGCGCACGACCAATGGCCAGGGCCAGGGCAGCGACCTGACGCTGGGCGAGATTGCCCAGCTGGACGCCGGCAGCTGGCATTCGCGCGCCTATGCGGGCGAAGCCCTGCCTACGCTGGAGGCGCTGGCGCGCTGGTGCCTGGCCAACCATTTCTTCCTGAACGTGGAAATCAAGCCCACGCCCGGCCAGGAAGCCGAAACCGGCCGCGTGGTCGCCGAGCTGCTGGCCCGCATCTGGCCGCGCGACGCCGTCCAGCCCTTCTTCAGCTCGTTCAAGCCCGCGGCCCTGCAGGCGGCAAAAGAAGCCGCGCCGCATATCCCGCGCGGCCTGCTGGTCGACAAGCTGGCCGAAGGCGATGCCGACTTCCAGACTGCCCAGGACCTGGGCTGCGTGGCCATGGTCTTCAACCACGCGCTGTGGGATGCCGAACGCGTCGCCCAGGTGCATGGCCTGGGCATGCGCTGCCTGAGCTACACCGTCAATGACGAATGGGCCGTGCAGCGCCTGCTCGATCTCGGCACCGACGGAATCATCAGCGACCGCGTGGATCTGTTCAGCCCGGCGGCGTAAATAACCCCCACGCTCACCCACTGCGTGTGGCTCGCTGCACCCCCAGGGGGCCGTCCACCGCCTTGGGGCGGCCCGGCGGCGGTGTTAAAAGCCCCCACGCTTGCCCACTGCGTGTGGCTCGCTGCCCCTACGCGGGGGCGGCCCGGCGGCGGCGGTTAACACTCTTCTTGGAGCTGAAAGGAAAATCAGGCCGAGCGGGTCAAAGGCAGCTGCGCGCGCACATAGTCCGCCACGCCCTGCATCACCGTTTCCAGGTGCGCCTGCAACGGCGCAAAGCCGGCGTTGGGTTCGCGCGTGTCCTCGTCCATGTAAACCGGACGGCGAATTTCGATCTGCAGGCTGTGGCGCTGCAGTTGCGGCTGGCCAATGCGGCCTATCAGCTCCACGCCCTTGTAGGGCTCGTTGTAGGCCACGCTGTAGCCGCCGGCCTGCAGCAGCTCGCCCACCAGCCGGATGAACTCGGGCGCGCAGGTCGTGCCGTCGCGGTCGCCGAGCACAAAGTCGGCCAGCCGGGCCTCGGGCCGTCCCAGGCGCCGATAGACGTCATTGGGCATCGAATGCAGGTTCAGATGCCAGACGCCGCCAAAGCGCGCGACGCTGTCGTCTATCGCCTGCTGCAGCGCCGCATGGTAGGGCTGCCAGTAGTGCGCCAGCCGCGACTGCACTTCGGCCACGCTCAGCAGGCGGTCGTACAGCGGCGTGGCCTGGCCGTCGCGCACTATGCGCTGCCAGATCAGTCCCAGCCCCTGGCGCGTCTTGACGCCGGGCGCCAGCGGCGACGGCCAGGCCGTGGCCAGCTGCGCCGGGTCGATATCGTCGGCCGAGCGGTTGACGTCGATGTAGGTGCGCGGAAACGTCGCCGCGAGCAGCGTCGCGCCATGCGCAGGCCAGCGCTGCCACAGCTTGTGCACATCGGTGTCCTCGCCGCGGCGCAGCAGCGCCATGTCCACGCAGTGGCCGAAGTCGGCCGGATAGGCCGTGCCGCTGTGCGGCGAATCGCAGACCAGCGGCAGCGCGGGCGCCGTGGGCGCGAACACCTCGACCGGGCGGTCCGGCCGCGCTTGCAGGAAATCAGGCAAAGGCATCAATCGAGCTTGATGTTGGCGCGCTTGGCAACGGCCGTGTAGCGGTCGATGGCGGCAGTGATCTGCTTGCTGAACTGGGCCGGTGTATTGCCCATGGATTCGCCCGAGATGCCCTTTTGCTTCTCGAGGTAGTCGGGCATGGCCATGACCTTGTGCGCCGCGGCGTTGAGCTTGGCGATGATGGCCGGCGGCGTGCCCGCGGGCGCGACCAGGCCGAACCAGCCGCCGTCGCCCATGCCGGGATAGCCCAGCTCGGCATAGGTGGGCACATCGGGCAGCACATCGCTGCGCTTGAGCGCGAGCACGGCCAGGGGGCGCAGCTTGCCCGACTTGATGTGCGCCAGCGTCGACGGCAGGTTGTCGGTCATCGCCGTGACCTGGCCCGCGAGCGCATCGTTGATGGCCTGGCCCGCGCCCTTGTAAGGGATGTGCAGCATGTCGATGCCCGCCAGGTTCATGAAATTCTCGATGTTCGCATGGCCCAGCGAGCCGTTGCCGGGCGAGGCAAAGGTGTACTTGCCGGGCTGGGCCTTGGCCAGCGCGATGAATTCCTGCATGGTCTTGGCCGGCACGCTGTTGTGGATCACGAACACGCTGGGCACGGACATCACGTTGGTGATGGGCGCGAAGTCCTTGACCGCGTCATAGGGCAACTTGGCCATGATGGCCGGGTTGGCGCCATGCGTGGACACGGTGGCCATGCCTATGGTGTAGCCGTCGGGCGCGGCCTTGGCAATGGCATCGGCACCGATGGAGCCGCCCGCGCCGCCGCGGTTCTCGACCACCACGGCCTTGCCCAGCACCTGGCCCATCTTGTCGGCCAGCAGGCGCGCGACCATGTCGGTCGAACCGCCGGCGCCAAACGGCACGATCAGGCGCAGCGGACGGTTGGGATAGTCGGCCTGGGCATGGGCCAGGGGCACGAGCAGCGCGCTGGCAGCGCAGGCGGCAAGACTGGACAACAGGGTTCTACGCAGGGCCATGGGAGTCTCTTTTTGAATAATGGTTCTGAAGCGCAGATTCTGGACAGAGGTCGATGCGGCGAAAAGCGACAAAATGGCCAGGCAACCATTACCAACCGTCATAATTGCCCGCGCCATGCGCATGCACTCCCCCTCCCTTTCCGAACTGCACGCCTTTGCCGCGGCCGCACGCCTGGGCAATTACTCGCTGGCGGCCGAGGATTTGCATGTGACCCAGGGTGCGATCAGCCGCGCGATTGCCCGGCTCGAAGAGCACCTGGGCGTTGCGCTGTTCGAGCGCCAGGGCCGGCGCAGCGTGCTCAGCGCCGCAGGCCGCGCCTATCTCGACGCGGTGGGGCCGGCCATCGTCACCATAGAGTCGGCTTCGGCCCATCTGCGCCGCCCGTACCCGGGCACGCAGCTGCGGCTGTCGGTGACCCCTACCCTGTTCAGCCACTGGCTGATTCCGCGCCTGCCCGACTTCAGCGCGCGCTGTCCGGGCGTGATGCTGTCATTTGCGCCCTATCGCCGCGACGATCCCCTCAGCGCCGCAGAAATCGACGGCTGGCTGCGCATAGGCCAGGATCCATGGCCGGCGAGCATTGCGGCCGACTACATCGTCGGGCGCGAACTGGTGCCTATCTGCCGGCCACGCGACCTCGACGGCCCCAACGCCATCCGCAGCGCCGCCGATCTGCTGCGCCGCCCGCTGCTGGCGCACACCAATTACCCGCGCAATTGGTCGCAATGGGCAGCGCATGCGGGCTGCGGCGCCGAGGTGCCGGCCGCGGCCGCGGATTTCGAGCTGGTGTCTATGCTGGTGCAGGCGGTGATTGCCGGCATGGGCGTGGCCGTGGTGCAGCGCTGCCTGATCGAGGACGACCTCGCCGCAGGCCGCATCGTGGTCGCCATCGACCAGCCGGTGCAGATCGAGCGCGGCTACTTCCTGTGCCGGCCGGCAGGCCGCACGCCCGCACCGGCGCTGCTGGCCTTTCGCCACTGGCTGCTGGAGCAGGCCGCGCCTTGCGGCTCAGCGCCGCCAGCCACCCGAGAGAACCCACTGACTGCAAGCACTTAGCAGCACCAGCGCGGCATAGGTCGCGAGCTTCCCATCGCTGCCGAACACCAGCAGACCCGCGAGCAAAACACCGCCACCGACAAAGAAATTGATAGCAACCTGTTGCCACCAGCCAGTGATCTGCCGCGCTTTGAGCCCTGAGATTCTGGCAACCGTGGCCAAGCCCAGGGCCAGCACCAGGGCCGGAGCGACAAAGTTCAGCAGATGCGCGAGCGCGGCAGGAAAACCCATGGGATATGACCTAAATCAAGGCTTATGAAAGCGGGGGATGCCAAGCTGGCACATAAATTTTATAATGGTGGACTTATGGCAGTCTGGGCTTTAGGCATCAACCACCACACGGCTCCGCTTGATTTGCGGGGTCGTTTTGCGTTTGCGCTCGACCAGATAGCACCGACGCTGCAAGGCCTGCGCCAGTCGCTGGGCAGCAGCGGCCAGCACGATGGCGTGGAAACCGCCATCCTGTCGACCTGCAACCGCACGGAAATCTATTGTGCGGCCAATACCCCGGCCATAGGCCATACGCTGGACTGGCTGGCGCGCAGCGGCGGCGTGAGCCCCGAGGTGCTGCGCTCGCACTCCTACCAGCTCGAAGAAGGTTTTGCCGCGCGCCATGCGTTCCGCGTGGCCAGCGGCCTGGACTCGATGGTGCTGGGCGAGGCGCAGATACTGGGCCAGATGAAGAACGCCGTGCGCGCGGCCGAGACCGCGGGCGCTTTGGGCACCACGCTCAACCAGCTGTTCCAGCGCAGCTTTGCGGTCGCCAAGGAAGTGCGCAGCTCGACCGAGATCGGCGAGCACAGCATCAGCATGGCCGCGGCCGCCGTGCGCCTGGCCGGCCAGCTGTTCGAGGACCTGGGCAAGATCCGCATCCTGTTTGTCGGCGCGGGCGAGATGATAGAGCTCGCCACCACCCATTTCGCGGCCAAGAACCCGCAGCACATCACCATTGCCAACCGCACCATGGAGCGCGGCGAAAAGCTGGCCGCGCGCTTCGGTGCCGAGGTCATGCGCCTGTCCGAGCTGCCCGACCACCTGCACGAATACGATGCGGTGATCAGCTGCACGGCGTCGAGCCTGCCCATCATCGGCCTGGGCGCGGTCGAAAGCGCGCTGAAGAAGCGCAAGCACCGGCCGATGTTCATGGTCGACCTGGCCGTGCCGCGCGACATCGAACCCGAAGTCAAGGCGCTGCGCGACGTCTACCTCTATACCGTCGACGATCTGGCGCATGTCGTGCAGACCGCCCAGGCCCACCGCCAGGCCGCCGTGGCCCAGGCCGAAGCCATCATCGACAGCGGCGTGCAGAGCTTTCTGCATTGGATGGACCAGCGCAGCCCCCAGGGCGGTGTCGTGCCCCTGATCCAGCAGCTGCATGAGCAGACCGATGTCTGGCGCGCCGCGGAAATCGCGCGCGCCCGCAAGCGCCTGGCCAAGGGCGAGGATGTCGATGCCGTGCTCGAAGCCCTGTCGCGCGGGCTCACGCAGAAAATGCTGCACGGCACGCTGGCCGAGCTGCATTCGGGCGACGCCGAGCAGCGCGCCCAGACCGTGCAGACCGTCTCGCGGCTGTTCCTGCGCGCGCAAAGCAAGAGCACGCTCTAGCGACGCGGTCCCGTCCGGCGTGCCTGCCTGCGCACGCTTGCGCCGCCCTCGCCTTCTTTCCAGCTATGCCCCGCATAGCGCAACCGTTCCCCGCCATGCAACCCTTTCTCCGCAGCCAGCTGCAACGTTTCGCCCAGCGCCTCGAAGAGCTTGATTTCCTGCTGTCGCGCGAAGACATCATGAACGACATGGCCCAGTACCGGAAGATTTCGCGCGAGCATGCCGATGTCACGGCCGTGGCCGGCCGCTATGCGCGCTTCGTGCAGCGCGAGGCCGATCTGGCCGAGGCCCAGGAAATGCAGGCCGACCCCGAGATGGCCGAAATGGCGCAGGAGGAGATTGCCGGCGCCACGGCCGAGCTGGCCCAGCTCGAGGAAGAACTGCAGCGCCTGCTGCTGCCCAAGGACCCCGACGACGAGCGCGCGGCCTATCTGGAAATCCGCGCCGGCACCGGCGGCGACGAATCGGCGCTGTTTGCCGCCGATCTGGCGCGCATGTACACGCGCTACTGCGACAGCGTGGGCTGGAAGGTCGAGGTCATGAGCGCCAGCGACAACGAAGTCGGCGGCTACAAGGAAATCGTGCTGCATATCTCGGGCGACCAGGTCTACGGCAAGCTGCGCTTTGAATCCGGCGGCCACCGCGTGCAGCGCGTGCCGGCCACCGAAACCCAGGGCCGCATCCACACCAGCGCCTGCACCGTGGCGGTGATGCCCGAGCCCGACGAAGCCCAGGTGATCACGCTGAACCCGGCCGACCTGCGCATCGACACCTTCCGCGCCAGCGGCGCGGGCGGCCAGCACATCAACAAGACCGATTCCGCAGTGCGCGTGGTCCATCTGCCCACGGGCATCGTCGCCGAATGCCAGGACGGCCGCAGCCAGCATGCGAACAAGGCCAAGGCCTTGCAGGTGCTGCAGGCCCGCATCCAGGAAAAGGAGCGCAGCGAGCGCGCCGCCAAGGAAGCCGCCCAGCGCAAGGGCCTGATCGGCAGCGGCGACCGCTCCGATCGCATCCGCACCTACAACTTTCCGCAGGGCCGTATCACCGACCACCGCATCAACCTCACGCTCTACAAGCTGCTGTATGTGATGGAAGGCGATCTGGGCGATGTGCTGCAGGCGCTGCAGCATGCACGCGAAGCCGAACAGCTGGCCGAGCTCGAGGTGAACGGGTGAGCATGACGCTGCAGCAAGCCCTGCACCAGGCACAGCAGTCAGGCCTGGAGCGCATCGACGCCCAGCTGCTGCTGCTGCATGTGCTGGGCCGCCCCGATGCCGGCCGCGCATGGTTACTGACCCACGATACGGACATGCTGGCGCCCGCGCAGCAGCAGGCATTCGATGCGCTTTGCGCGCGCCGCCTCGCAGGTGAACCTGTCGCCTACCTCACCGGCCGCAAGGAGTTCTACGGCCTGGCGCTGCAGGTCGATGCCCGCGTGCTCGACCCGCGCCCCGACACCGAGACCCTGGTCGACTGGGCGCTCGAAGTGCTGGCAGACTGGCCCGCGCCGCGCATTGTCGACCTGGGCACGGGCAGCGGCGCGATTGCGCTGGCGCTGGCGCACGAGCGCCGCGATGCCCAGGTCTGGGCCGTCGACGCGAGTGCCGATGCGCTGGCCGTGGCCAGCGACAATGCACAACGCCTCGGTCTGGCGCTGCAACTTGCCCACGGCTCGTGGCTGCAGGCGCTCGCGCCGGCGCAGGTTTTCGACGCCATCGTCACCAACCCCCCTTATATTGCCGCCAACGATCCCCATCTGAGCAGCCTGACGCATGAACCGCTGGCGGCCTTGGCCAGCGGCGCCGACGGGCTGGACGATATCCGTGCGATCATCGATCAGGCGCCGCAGCGCCTGGCGCGCAACGGCTGGCTGCTGATCGAGCATGGCTGGGACCAGGCCCTGGCCGTGCGGGCGCTGCTGCATGACGCCGGTTTTGCACAGGTGCAAAGCCGCAACGATCTGGCCGGTATTGCCCGTTGCAGCGGCGGGTGCATGACGGATTTGGACAGACAGTGAAATAATCCCGGGTGTAATCCTGCCGCACGCGCGGCCGCCCTCTTTTGGAGTCCCACATGAGCACTACCCACCAACGCATCGACGAACTCGTCAAGACCAACGACATCCTGCTGTTCATGAAGGGCAACGCCAGTTTCCCCCAGTGCGGCTTTTCCGGCCGTGCGCTGCAGATCCTCAAGGCCTGCGGCGTCGACACCAAGACCATTGCTACCGTCAATGTGCTCGAAGACCAGGAAATCCGCCAGAGCATCAAGGACTACAGCCAGTGGCCGACCATTCCCCAGCTTTATGTCAAGGGCGAATTCATCGGCGGCTCGGACATCATGATGGAGATGTACGAATCCGGCGAGCTCCAGCAACTGCTGGATAACAAGGCCTGAGCCTGCACTGATTCAAGCAAACCGCCTTCGGGCGGTTTTTTAGTGCCAACTGCTGGCACTTTCAAGAAGTTCGCATCTTTTATGATGCAATGACTTACACGGCCCCGCTGCGAGGTCTTCATTCGCGGCTTTTCGTTCCTTGCCTATGAGCTTTTCCCAAAGTCTGTTCACCGTTGCCGTGCTGATTGCCATCAGCGCATTTTTCTCCATGGCCGAGATCTCGCTGGCCGCGTCCCGGCGCCTGCGGCTGCGGCTGCTGGCCGACGAGGGCGATGCCCGCGCCGACGCCGTGCTGCGCATGCAGGAGCAACCCGGCAACTATTTCACGGTGGTACAGATTGGGCAGAACGCGATTGCCATCCTCGGCGGTATCGTCGGCGAAGGCGCTTTCAGTCCCTATTTCACGCGCGTGTTCGAACTCTGGTTCACTTCGAGCACCGCCGCTACCCTGGGTTTTCTCGCGTCATTTTTCATCATCACCTCGCTTTTCATCGTCTTCGCCGATTTGATCCCCAAGCGCCTGAGCATGGCCGAGTCGGAAACCGTGGCGCTGCGCGTGGTCGGACCCATGCAGACCTGCATGACGCTGTTCAAGCCCATCGTCTGGCTCTACAGCCGCAGCACCGATGGCATCTTCAAGCTGTTCAAGCTGCCCACGCAGCGCGACGAGCGCATCACCTCGGACGACATCCTGGCCATGACCGAAGCCGGCGCGCGCACCGGCATGATGGGCCAGCGCGAGCAGCAGATGATTGCCAATGTGTTCGAGCTCGAGTCGCGCACTGTGTCCTCGGCCATGACGCAGCGCGACCGGATTGCCTATTTCCTGCGCGACGACTCCGATGAAGTGGTGCGCCTGCGCATCGCGGCCGAGCCGTTCTCCACCTACCCGGTCTGCGAAGGCGATATCGACCATGTGGTGGGCTATGTCGACGCCAAGGACCTGTTCCAGCGCGCGCTGACCAACCAGCCGATCTCGCTGCGCGACGACACGCTGGTGCACAAGGCCCTGGTCGTGCCCGACCGCTTGACGCTGACCGAAGTGCTGGACCAGTTCCGCCAGGTGCATGAAGACTTCGCCATCATCCTGAACGAGTACAGCCTGGTGGTCGGCGTGGTCACGCTCAACGATGTGATGAGCACCGTCATGGGCGATATGGTCGACATGGACGACGAAGAACAGATCGTGCGCCGCGATGCCAATTCCTGGCTGATCGATGGCGTGACGCCCATCCAGGATGTGCTGCGCGCGCTGTCGCTGGACGAGTTGCCGCATGAGGATGAATACGAAACCCTGGGCGGCTTCCTGATGGTGATGCTGCGCCGCGTGCCAAGGCGCACCGACAGCGTCAACTGGGGCGGCTACAAGTTCGAGGTGCTGGACGTGGACAGCTATCGCATCGACCAGGTGATGGTGTCGCGCATCGATGCCGAGGCCACGGCCCCGGCGGTCGCCGCGGGCTGATCAGATCCGGTTGGCCGGATCGAACAGCCATTTGCGCTGGGCCGCGAACACCGCGTTCGGATAGGGCGGGCGGCCCCGGCTGCCGTTGTAGCGGCCCAGCGCCATGAACATGTCGCCGCGTTCGCGGTCCAGATAATGGCGCAGGATCACGCAGCCAAAGCGCAGGTTGGTCTGCATGTGGAACAGCTTGCCGGCATCGCCGTCGCCGATCACGCGCATCCAGAACGGCATGATCTGCATGTAGCCGCGCGCGCCCACGCTGGAGATCGCGAACTTGCGAAACGCACTTTCGACTTCGATCAGGCCCAGCACCAGGCTCACATCCAGACCTGCGCGCCGCGCCTCATACCAGACGGTCTGCAGGAATTCGCGCCGCACATCGGCCTCGGGCTTGCGCCGGTAGAGCCGGTCGCTCATGGCGGCAAGCCAGCGCAGATAGGAGAGCCGGGCTTCGGTCGAGGCAAACAGCAGCTCGGGCGGGCCGGCGCTGGCCACGGCCGCGCGCAAGGCGGTGCGCACCGAATCGGCCAGCGGCTCCTCGAGCTGCCCACCCGCGTGCGCGGGCGTGGCCAGCAGGCCTGGCAAGGCCAGCAGCAGGCCACGCCGGCGCAGCCCCGCGGCCGCGGACCGCGGCAGGGCTGCAGCGGTGCGGCCGGAGTCCATCACAGGCCCAGACGGCCCTTGAGGTGGTCGAGGATGCCGTCCTGCGCGACCTTGCTGGCTTCGGTCTCGCGACGGTGCTGGTACTCGACCGTGCCTTCCTTGAGGCCACGGTCGGAAATCACCACGCGGTGCGGCACGCCAATCAGCTCCCAGTCGGCCAGCATCGCGCCCAGGCGCTCGTCGCGGTCGTCGATGATCACGTCCACGCCCAGTGCGATCAGCGCGTCATACAGCGCGCCGGCAGTCGCCTGCACGGCTTCGCTGCGCGCCATGCCGATGGGGCACAGCACCACGGTGAACGGCGCAATCGCGTCCGGCCAGATGATGCCGCGCTCGTCGTGGTTCTGCTCGATGGCAGCGGCCGGCAGGCGGGTCACGCCAATGCCGTAACAGCCCATCTCGAAGAACGCCGGCTTGCCGTTGTCCGCCAGGAAGGTGGCGTTCATGGCCTTGGAGTATTTGTCGCCCAGGTAGAACACATGGCCGACTTCGATGCCGCGCTCGATGGCCAGCTGGCCCTTGCCGTCCGGCGAAGCATCCCCGGCCACGACGTTGCGCAGATCGGCAACGATGGTCGGCTCGGGCAGGTCGCGGCCCCAGTTCACGCCAATCATGTGGAAGTCCTCGGCGTTCGCGCCGCAGATCCAGTCGGCCATCACGGCCACGTCGCGGTCCACGACCAGGTTCACCGGCTGCAGCAGGTTGATCGGGCCCAGATAGCCGGGCTTGCAACCGAAGTGCGTCTCGATCTCGGCCTGGGTCGCGAAGCGGAAGCCGGCATCGAGGCCAGGCACCTTGGCGACCTTGATCTCGTTCATGTCGTGGTCGCCGCGCAGCAGCAGCAGCCAGACCTGGCTCTTGATCAGGATGCCCTTGTCGTCCAGCTGATCGGTGGCCAGCACCAGCGACTTGACGGTCGTCGAGAGCGGCACGCCCAGCAGCTCGGCGACATCGGCGCAAGTGCTCTTGCCGGGCGTGGCCGTCCGACTCATGCCCAGCGTGGCGGCGGGACGCGCGGCCGTGGGCGCCAGCGCTTCGGCCTTCTCGAGGTTGGCGGCGTAATCGCTGTCGGGGCAATAGACGATGGCGTCTTCACCGGTCGCGGCAATGACCTGGAATTCCTCGCTCAGATCGCCACCAATGGCGCCGCTGTCGGCGCGCACGGCACGGTAGCGCAGGCCGAAGCGATCGAAGATCTGCTGGTAGGCCTGGCGCATGTTCTGGTAGCTCAGCTGCGCCGCATCGCGGCTCTTGTCAAAGCTGTAGGCGTCTTTCATGATGAACTCGCGACCACGCATCAGGCCGAAGCGCGGGCGGCGCTCGTCACGGAACTTGGTCTGAATCTGATAGAGATTCTTGGGTAACTGCTTGTGGCTGCGAAGTTCCTGGCGCGCGATGTCGGTGACCACTTCCTCGCTGGTCGGCTGGATGACGAAGTCACGGCCGTGGCGATCCTGGATGCGCAGCAGCTCGGGGCCCATCTTCTCGAAGCGGCCGGTTTCCTGCCACAGCTCGGCCGGCTGAACCACGGGCATGGAGATCTCAACCGCACCCGCGCGGTTCATCTCTTCGCGCACGATGGCTTCGACCTTGCGGATCACGCGCAGGCCCATGGGCATGTAGTTGTAGACCCCGGCTCCAAGGCGCTTGATCAGGCCCGCACGCATCATGAGCTTGTGGCTGACCACCTCGGCATCGGCCGGAGCTTCTTTGAAGGTGGAGATGAAGAATTGAGAGGCTTTCATGGGGGCAGAGTACAGCGGAAATCAGGCGGGCGCGCTTGCCGGGGGCATGGCACCATGCATAATGGACGCAATTCAAAAAATTGGGGTTCGATTATGCTTGACCGGGACGGATTTCGCCCGAACGTCGGCATCATCCTGCTCAACCACAAGAACCAGGT
>Ga0308165_1000319_pt1 | contig 101542 bp, 86 predicted proteins | sample PhyWR2_FD_201032 | JGI IMG/M metagenome (GOLD analysis project Ga0308165, IMG submission 201032) | Phyllosphere microbial communities from UC Gill Tract Community Farm, Albany, California, United States - DLSLW.R2 | ecosystem: Host-associated > Plants > Phyllosphere > Unclassified | place: USA... | reverse complement strand
CCTACCAGCAACTGATCGCCTCCGGCGAGGGCAAGCTGTTCACTCCTGATTCCGGGCGCCTGCCTTTGCCTCCCATGCTGATGTTCGATCGCATCACGCACATCGCCAGCGAAGGCGGCGAGCATGGCCTGGGCAAGATCGTGGCCGAGCTGGACGTGAACCCCGACCTGTGGTTCTTCAAATGCCATTTCCAGGGCGATCCGGTGATGCCGGGCTGCCTGGGCTTGGACGCCATGTGGCAACTGATTGGCTTTTACCTGACCTGGCTGCAACTGCCCGGTCGCGGCCGTGCGCTGGGCGCCGGCGAAGTCAAGTTCACCGGCGAAGTGGGCCCCGACGTCAAGTTGGTCACCTACGAAATCGACATCAAGCGTCTGATCAAGCGCAAACTCAACATGGCCATCGGCGACGCACGCCTGCTGGCCGACGGCAAGCTCATCTATACGGCAACCGACCTGCGCGTGGGTTTGTTCATGCGTGAGGGCAATACCGAAGGATCTGCAGAATGAAGCGTCGGGTTGTGATTACGGGCACGGGCATTGTCTCGTGCATCGGTAACGACAATGCAACGGTCGAGGCCTCGCTGCGCGAGAGCCGTTCGGGCATTCGGGCCATGCCCGAGTTCACCGAACTGGGCATGCGCAGCCAGGTGGCCGGCATTCCGCAAATTGATGTCGAGGCATTGATCGACCGCAAGCAGCTGCGTTTCATGGGCGATGCGGCGGCCTACGCGCAGATCGCGCTGACCCAGGCCATCGCCGAGGCTGGACTCACACCCGAGCAGGTTTCCCATCCGCGCACCGGCCTGATCATGGGCTCGGGCGGCGGCTCGCCCGCCAACCAGATCGAAGCCGCGGACACGCTGCGCGAGAAAGGCATTCGCCGCGTCGGCCCCTACCAGGTCACGCGCTGCATGAGCTCCACGGTCTCGGCCTGCCTGTCGACCAATTTCGCGATCAAGGGCATCAACTACTCGATCACGTCGGCCTGCTCGACTTCGGCGCATTGCATAGGCTCCGCGGCCCAGCAGATCGCCTGGGGCATGCAGGACGTGATGTTTGCCGGCGGCGGCGAAGAGCTGTCCTGGGGCATGTCGCTGCTGTTCGACGGCATGGGCGCAATGTCCAGCAAGTACAACGCCACGCCCGAGAAGGCCGCACGCGCCTATGATGCCAACCGCGACGGTTTCGTGATTGCCGGCGGCGGCGGCGCCGTGGTGCTTGAAAGCCTCGAGCATGCACTGGCGCGCGGTGCCAACATCCTCGGCGAAGTCGTGGGCTTCGGTGCCACGTCCGACGGCGAAGACATGGTTGCGCCTTCGGGCGACGGCGCGATTGCCTGCATGCGCCAAGCCATCGAAGGCCTGGACGGTCCCATCGACTACATCAATACCCACGGCACCTCGACTCCGGTCGGCGACGTGCCCGAGCTGCGCGCCATACGCGAAGTGTTTGGTGAGAACATTCCCCCGTTCTCGTCGACCAAGTCGCTGACCGGTCACTCGCTGGGCGCGACCGGCGTGCAGGAAGCGATCTACTGCCTGTTGATGCTCAACAAGGGCTTCATTGCCGGCTCGGCCAACGTCGAGACCCCCGACCCTGCGGTCGAAGGCATGCCGCTGGTGACCGTGACGCGCGATGCGCCGCTGCGTCAGGTGCTGTCCAACAGCTTCGGCTTTGGCGGTACCAATGCCAGTCTGGTGCTCAAGCGCTGGGACGGCGCATAAGTCGTCTGCCACCATGGGCGGCTGACCACCCCCCGGGCCTGGGCCCGGCGGTGTGTCACCCGCCCGATTCATTTCCCCCACCCGTTCATGAGCGCACTGTACCTAGGTTGCAGCAGCGCCTGCGGGCGTTTGAGCGGCGGTTCAATTGCAAAAACTTGCGTTCAGTTACCAGCAAGTTCCACCGAGGTTCCGCTGTAACTAAATGTGCCCGACTCATCCTGCGCTAGGATACAGCGCAAAGAAAGTGGACGGCGTGCAGGCACTGCGCGGCGTCCGGCGCCGTCACAGCCGTGGCTGAAGGCAACCCCCACGTCAGGCTGCAAGCACTGGCGGCGCAGCCCCGCTAGACGCATGTCGCGGCCGACGCCGGTAGATATCCAGAAGCTCTGATTTAATTGATTCGTCGAAAAATAAATTCATGAACAGTCCGCAATCATTAAGTCTTAGGCAAGAACTAACTTTCGAAAATTTGTCAGATGTGCCTTTGGATATTTCCATAGTCACTTACAACTCGTTCAAATGGCTGGAAAAGTTTTTTGCCAGCCTGGTGTCCCAGCGCATTCCATTGAAGCAAATCCGGCTCATTGTGCGTGACAATGGTTCCACGGATGACACCATTTCCTGGCTGCAGAGGTACCAGGAAGACAATAAGAACCGCTACCTGGGCATTTCGTTCGAGGCCGGGGGAAACCTGGGCTTTGGTAAAGGCCACAACGCCAATCTGGCAAAAGCGCAAAGCGCGTTTTTCCTGGTGACCAATGTGGATCTGGAATTCGAGCCGGATACGCTGGTGGAACTGCTGATCCAGGCATGCGGCGACGGCCCGGAAGTCGCTCAATGGGAATGTCGCCAGAAGCCTTACGAGCATCCCAAGCACTACAACCCGGTCAATGGCGATGTGCTCTGGTGCTCCAGTGCCTGCGCGCTGTTCCGTACCGCGGCGCTGCGCGAGGTGGGCGGCTACGAACCGCATCTGTTCATGTATGGCGAGGATGTGGAGCTTTCCTACCGTCTGCGCGACAACGGTTACCGCCTGCGCTACGTGCCCAAGGCCACGGTATGGCATTACACCTATGAGGAAGCCGCCCAGGTCAAGCCCATGCAGTTCCTGGGCAGCACCTATGCCAACGTGCTGCTGCGCTGTCGCTATGGCAGCCGCCGCCAGGTGATCAGTGGCTTCATCATGTACATGGGCCTGCTTGCCGTGCCCCAGTCCTTTCGCGGCCAGCGCCTAGGCTTGCTCAAGAACGGCCTCAAGCTGCTGCGCACCGCGCCCGCCTTTCTGCGCTCGCGCCGCAAGTCCCATCAGCCGTTTCCGTTCCGCCTGTGGGACTACGAAATGCCGCGCGAAGGCTCCTTCCATGCCTATCCCGAGAAAACCGGCGACGAGCCCACGCCCCTGGTCAGCGTGCTGACCCGCACCACGCCTGGCAAGACCGGGCGCCTGGCCGAGGCCGTGGCCTCGATTGCCGCGCAGACCTATTCCAATATCCAACTGGTCGTGGTGGAAGATGGCGGCAACACTGCCCAGTCCTTCATGGACGAGGTCCGCAGCTACGGCCTGCTGTCCGAAGTGACTTATCTGCCGCTGCCCAAGATGGGGCGCTGCGCGGCCGGCAATGCCGCGCTGGCAGCGGCGCGTGGCGAGCTGCTGTGCTTTCTGGACGATGACGACCTGTTCTACGCCGACCATCTCGAGGTCCTGGTGGATGCATGGCAAAAGCGCCCCGAACTCGGTGCCGTGTATTCGCTGGCCTACCAGGTGCGCACCGAAGTGATCAGCCCCGAGCCATGGATCTACCGCGAGATCGAGCACAGCCTGCTCTACCGCCAGCCCTTCAACCGCTACGTCATGTGGCACCACAACTACCTGCCCATACAGACGGTGCTGTTCCAGCGCTCGCTGTACGAGGCCTATGGCGGCTTTGATCCTGATCTGGAAAATCTGGAGGACTGGAACCTGTGGGTGCGCTACTGTCTGCACCACGATTTTGAAATGGTGCACAAGGTCACCTCGCTTTACCGCGTTCCAGCCAGGGCGGAAATGGCCGTGGGCAGGCAGAAAATGCTCGATGATTACTACGCCAAGGCGCAGGAAAAGCATGCCCAGTTGCGTGCCGATATCAGTCCGGTGCAGGTTCTGGCGGCGGCGCAGCAGTTGTCGCGGGATATTTATGTCACCATGATTCCTGCCAAGAAGGTGCGCCAGTACATATTGGAAGTTCCCAGCCTGCGCTGGCTGTACCATCCGTTGAGAAAATTCGCGTATTACATGCGGCGCGTGCGCGGAAAATAAGCAGCATTGCGAGGAGACGATATGGAGAGTTGGTTTGCGCCCACCCAGCCCGGCGCCCTGCCGGCAGCGCGCAAGGTGCTGGTGCTGGCCCCCCATCCCGACGATGAGGTATTCGGCTGCGGCGGAGCGATCGCGCTGTATGCACAGCAAGCCGTGCCGGTGCATGTTCACATCCTCACGGACGGAGCGGGGTATGCCCCGCAGGCGCAGCGCGCGCAGATCCGTGCCACGCGCCAGCAGGAGTCTCGCCTGGCGCTGGCCCGTCTGGGCAGCGGCATTGACTGCGATTTCGGGCCCTACCAGGATCGTGCGCTGCTGCAGGAAGGCAGCCTGATCGCCCATATGGTGGCGCTGCTCGAGCAGCACGCTCCCGGCTTGGTGATTGCGCCCTCGCCGTGGGAAATCCACCCCGACCACCAGGCGTGCGCGCGCGCGGCAGCGGCCGCGGTCGCGCTGTGGCAGCGCAGGACGCAGGCCGATGTGGGCCTGATGCTCTATGAGATCGGCAGTCCCCTGCGGCCCAATCTGCTGCTGGACATCACGGCGGTCTGGGAGGCCAAGGAGCAGGCGATGCAAAGCTTCGCATCGCAGCTCGAACAGCAGGACTACATACGCCATGTCCAGGGATTGAATTCGTACAGAACCTATACCTTGCCGCCCGCGGTGCGTTACGCCGAGGCATATCAGCATCTCTCGGGCGATGACTTGGCTGCAATGCACCGTGCCGCGGAGGATGCGCCTGCCGCCTCGATTCTGGCGGCTCGGTGCATGGACCACTGGGTGGAGTCGGCCCTGCAAAGCGCAAGCGTTCATGCCGAAGGCCTGCAGCAGGCATTGCGGGTGCAAACAGAGCACAGTGCCGCGCTTGAACTGCAGCGCGACCAGCGCGAGCTGCAGCACGAGCAGCAGCGCGAGCAGGAAAGCCTGCGCCATCAGCAGGAAAACCAGGTGCATCTGCAGGAAAACCTGCGGCTGCATCTGGAGAATCAGCAACTGCAGCAGCATTTGGTGGCGTCCGAAAACGCCTTGCGGCACCAGCTGCTGGCGCATGAGCAGGCGGCACAGGCGCTGCAGGGCATGCATGCGTCGACGTCGTGGCGCATCACGGCGCCGCTGCGCATGCTCGGGGGCTGGCTCAAGCGCTAGGAAAGCCTAAATACCGGCAGCGGCGTGTTGCTGGCAGGCCGGCTGGGCCCGATGCGGGCGTAAAGCGGGCCTGCGCCCAGGCGCTCGATCAGATGCCGCGGAATTTCGGCCTGGGGGCCGCTGCCCAGGCAGCCCACCGCGGGAATCAGCAAGGCCGACGGGCTCAGCTCCAGCAGCCATGCGTCGTGCCACGCAGCGGGAACATCCAGTACCGGGCGGTTCCTGTCATGTTGCTCGCAGCCCAGCGGCGCGGCCAGCGGGGCCGCCTGCATGCAGCGCGCCATTCTTTGCTGCCATGCGCCGCGCCCGGCGAAATGCTTGTCGATATAGATCTGCTTGGACTTCTCCATGAAATCCACCTTGGCCGACGTGTGCTCCCACTCGTGCAGCACATGGGCGTCGGGCACCATGGCCAATTGCCAGCCGGCTTTTCTCAGGCGCCAGCTCAGATCCGAATCCTCGTAGTACATGAAAAAGGCCGGGTCGAACCATCCGCCCGCCTGCAGCGCCGCGGATCGGCGCAGCAGCACGGCGCCCCCCGACAAGGCGCGCTGGGCAACCACCGGTGCGCCGTCGGGCTGCCAGACGCGCAAAGCCAGGTTGCGGTAGGCGTGGGACATCTTCATGGCGACCCTGCGGCTGCGCCAAGCCTGCTCTATGCACCACATTTCCGCCCCGGTGGGCAGCCAGGCCGGCGGCAGCCTGAAGCGCCCCGAAGGCTCCCACAGCTGCGCCGGGCTCACGGCGCCAAGCCCGGGCATGCGCTCCAGCGCCGCCTGCAGCTTGTCCATGCAGCCCGCAATCACCTGGGTATCGGGATTGAGCAGCATGATGAACTCCGCCTGCGTGCTGGCAATGCCCGTATTGCAGGCCGCGCCAAACCCGGTGTTGCTGTCATTGGCAATGACCTTGACGCGGCTGTCCAGCACCTGGCGCAGCAGACGGTTTTCTTCGGCATCGACGCTGTTGTCGACAACAATGACGTCCATGTCCGGCCGGTCGCTCAGCAGGCTTTCGGCCGCGCCCTGGACAAGCCTGTGGCCGAAATAATTGACAATGATGCTGGCTATCATGGGATCAATAAATAGAGTAGCGGCCTTGCAGCGCGCTCAGCAGGGCGTAGCTGCTGAAAACGAAGAATGCCGTTAAAAGCAGTTGGCTTACCTGCGCGAAAGCGCGCAATCGAACGTCGAAAATTCCGTGAAACGCGTAAGCCAGCAGCAGGAATGGAACGATGAAATACCGTCCCTGTATGCCATGCACGATGGTCGCGGGATGGGGTGTCCAGGAAATGAGCAGCGCGGTGAAGATGGCCAGGATAGAGAGCAGCGCGGTGCTGAAAAGAAAGCATCGTGCGACGGCGTTGTTTTCCTTGTGTGGCGCGGAAAAGAGGTTGAGAACCAGCAACAACGCCAGGAATGCGCAAAATGCCGTGTAATGCCAGAGCGTCAGATTGGTATCGAGCCAGCCCAATTTGCCAATGAAGGACTGGAGATAGAAATTCATCATCTCCCGGTTGGTGACGGTGTTGAACAGCACTTCCATGAAATTCAGCGGGTGAATGATGTAGTGCTGCAGCGCTTCCAGAGAGGAAATGTCCCGCGGAATCCGGTTGTCCACGGTGGTCTTTATGGAAAAAACAATCCACAACAGGGTGAAGCCGGTGGCGAGAATTCCGGTGGCAAGAAAGTTGCGGCTGCGCTGCTGGTATGCAAGAACGAAAAGCAGCAGCAGAAGTGGCGCCAGATGAATTCTGGTTGTGGCAATCAAGACCAGAAGAGCCGCCAGCAGATAAAAGAGATCCTGCCGCCTGGGGTTTGACTGGAGCGCGAAAAAAAGGCTCAGAGCCAACAGGCTCAAGCTGGTGGTGATGCCGTCCAGCGTAGGCGAGAGCAACTGGAAAATTCCCATGGGAAGCATGAGAATGCCAAGCGCAAGAATACCCGGGCGGTAAAGAGAAAATGCAAGCAGCATCAGGGCAATGGAGATTGCCATGATGAAGAATCTTGTCAGATAGTAGGTGTGGTGTACCGAGAGCTGGGCGAGCTCTCCCGCCTTGATGGCCAGTGCATGCGGCAGGTAGATCAAGGGGAGATAGAAGCCGGTTCCAGGGATCTCCATGAAGGACCGACTTTGGGAATCGCCCCAGACAAGGCGCTTCAATCTGCTTTTTTCGTCTTCCGAGAGCTTGAAGTCGGGGCGGCCCGACAGCTGCATATGCCCCTGAATGAACTCGCGCAGCCCGTCATCCACATACCCTCCGGACATCTTCCCTTCAGGATGGGTCAGAAAGAGATCGCCTTGTGCAACAAGATACGCCTTGGCGATATGCTGATTTTCATCCGGTGACTGCATGGGCGGGATGAAATACGACCCGCAGACAGCCAGAAAAAGAACGATGAAATACTTGATGAAAAAATGGGAATCAAGAGCTTTCATGCGTTGCTTCCCAGCAGGGAGACATAGATTCCCGATGCAATGAGGACTGCACCGACAATGCTGTGCCAGCTCAGGGACTCACCCAGAAAGAAATGCGCCAGCAGGGGGACGATGAAGAAGGCGCAGCCCACAAAGGGGTAGGCCAGCTTGAGCGGCACCTGCCTGAGCAGCAATATCCAGAACAGCGTGGAAACGCCATACACCAACAGCGCAATCCACAGGTGCGTGTTTTTCAAGGCCAGCATCCAAATGGATCCGTCGCCATTGAGGTTCTGTGCGGCCAGCTTGAAAAGAATCTGGCCTGTTGACAGGCCAAGCACGGTCAATATTGCAAGAATGATGGATTGCAAGCTCATGTTGATTACCTTTGATTGCCTGTGGGCCGTGCTGGAACGCGCGGCCGGCTGCATTGCGGTCAGAGATTTTGCTGAATCGCGCGCGATGGCACATTGGAGACGTCAAACGTCACGAATGCCAGCAGCATCTGCAGGCCCATGATGGTCGGCAGCGCCGCCAGCATGACTGTTCCCGAGGGGGCAAGCGTTCCCGTGGACAGCGTGTGCAGCCATTGGGTGAGTCCATAGCAGATGCCGAAGCCGAAAAACACCAGCCCCAGCAAAAGCTCCAGCGAAGCCGCGGTCATGTCGCGCAGGAAATAATTGTAGAAAATCCTTTTCATGGAGTTCTTGATATGCTTTGCGGCAAACTCCAGGAAAATATCCCTGATTTTCAGATTGCTTTTTTCGTCGGCATAGACGGCATTCATGGGGACGTCCATGACGCAGGCCCGAATGATGTTCAATCTGAACAGCATGTCCGTCTCGAAGAAGTAGCGGTTGCTGATTTTTGCCAGCGGCAGATGGTTGATCAGCTTCACATGGATGGCCGTGTATCCATTGGTGACATCAAAGAGGTTCCAGTAGCCGGTGGAAAATTTGGCCACCATGGAAAGCACGGCATTGCCGAACAGCCGCACGCCCGGCATGCTGCGGATCTTCTCCAGGTTGTAGAAGCGGTTTCCCTTGGTGTAGTCGGCGTCGCCGTTGAGTATCGGCTTGACGAACTGCGCAATCAGCTTGGGGTCCATCTGGCCGTCGCCATCGATCTTCACCGCGATTTCCATGCCGTCTGCCGCAGCCTGGATGTAGCCGGTTTTCACCGCGCCGCCCACCCCCTGGTTCTGCGCATGCCACAGCACATGCACGCGCGGATCGGTGCAGCTTTCCTGCACCATGCGGCCGCTGCCTTCGGGGCAGGCATCGTCCACCACATAGATGCGCGCGACTTCCGGGCCTATGGCCTCGATCACGGCCAGGATATGCCGGGTCACGCGGTAGCACGGAATGACAACGGCAATCATTTTTCTGTCCTCGCCTCGACATCCTTGGGCATGGCGGGCAGCAGATCGCTGGCCCACCAGCCTCCCGGATGGTTCATGATATGTTCCGTGAAGAAATCATAGATGCGCTGAATGGTTTGCGGGTCACGGGCGGGCGCGGGGGGAAAGAACGCCAGCTTGTAATGGCCCTTGCGCACCGGCACGCAGATGAAGCCGCCGATGTCGCTGTCCGTGCGCTGCGCCAGCCGGATGCAGCCGCCGGCAATCGTTCTGGTCGCGCCGAGAAAGCGCACCGTCATGGAGGCGCCGTTGGGCAGCACCGGAGCGTCGCCCAGCATCATCAGGATTTCGCGGCGCTTGAGCATGTCGTAAAACGGGCGCAAGCCGGCTTCCATCTCTACCACCTTGCCGCCGTTGAGGTACTGCTCCATCTGCTGGTACTTGGCGGTGAAATGCTCGCGCACGGCCTTGTCCACGCGCGGGTCCTGGGTCACCGCCGAGGTCATGATGTTGATGCTTTCCCCGGAGCGCGCAAGAAAGCTGGTGCCGAGGAAAAAGCTTTCGAAATGCGCGGTCAGCATGATCAGCCCCCGGTCGCGGTTGCGGCAATAGTCCAGCGCGTTGGGCGGATCGAACTCGCAGGTCAGCTCCAGGCCCCGGCCCGCGGCCAGCAGCCTGGCCTCGAACTCGTCCATGGCTTCGGCAATGAAACGCTGCTTTCGCCAGTGGTCGAGCTGGGCTTCGCTGGCCTCGGGTGCCAGTTCCTGGTAGGCCGTGCGGCTTTGTTTCCATATGTGGCGAAAGCCCAGGGCCATCGAGCGCCAGTCGCGGCCGGTGGCGCCATTGAGTGCGCCGCGCCAATGTGCCAGCGTATAGCCCAGCGGCAGGGGCAGGCGCGCCATCAGTGGCAGCACATGGGCGAAATCCAGGTGGTGCAGCCAGCGGGCTGCTTTCCAGAGATATTTGTTCACGTGGGGGCCACGCTCATGCTGGCCGCCAGGGCGGCGATATCGCCTGGGCGGTGAATGTCAAAGCAGGGCGTCTTGATCGGCAGGCGGTGCGCCCACTTCTGCTCGAAAGCATGGCCATTGGCCTTCACGCGCGCTATCAGGCCGGGCGGCATCACGCCCTGTGCCGGGGTGTCGGACCAGTGCTCGCAGAATGCGTCCAGCGCGGCGGCGCACATTCCCGCTTGCTGCGCCTGCAGCACCAGATCGGTGGCATAGAAATCAAAGCCCATTGCCGGGTCCATGCGCAGGCCTGAATCCACGCGCACGGCAACCAGCAGTTCGTCCAGGCTGTCGACCAGGCAAGGCAGGGCCGCGGGCTCCTTGAGCAGTTCGCCCCGGTCCAGCACATGGCCGGCGCGCACGCTTTGTGCTCCCACGCCGCGCACGCCGTAGACGCCGGCCACGGCCAGCGTCGGCCACTGCGCGCAGGCATCGCGCAGCGCCTGGCGAAACAGATCGTCCCAGCCCGGCGGGAAAACCACATCCTGGTGTACCCAGATCAGCCAATCCGTGCCCTGCGCCGCCTGGATGTCCATGGCCGGATTGAAGGCCGCGGCCGCGGATGGGCTGTTGAAGCAGGCCGTCCAGGGCAGGCCGCCGCGCTGCATGCAGGGCGACTGTGCCAGGCGCTGCTGCAGCACATCGATGCGGCTCACGCTGGTGACGACGGCAATGGAGGGAAGAGTCGGTGGCCTGGGCATGGTGGTCGTGGGAAAGGTGAAGAACGGGCGCTTGGGGCGCCATGCGCTGCTGCAGCCCGGCAAGGCTAGAGGAAGTCGGTATCCCCTGCCATCAACCACAGCTTCAGATCGGGCGCCGGCGCCGGCATGTCCGCGGGGGCCCGAATGCTGATGTTGGCGATATGGGGCAGGAAACCGGGTTCCGTGCCGGCCAGCAATTCGCTCACGCTGGCGCTGGCCCAGGTGTTCATGGTGGGCGCGCCCTCCTGCGCCGCAATGCGCAGGGCTGCCAGGCAGGCATGCGCCAGATGGCGCACCGGCCCTACCCAATCGAGCCACTGCACGGCCTCGCCCGGGTGCGAGGGCTGGGACAGCACGATCACGCCCAGCGGGTGCAGATCCCAGAGGCGGCGCAGCGTGAACAGCCGGTATGACTTGTCGGGGCGGCGGGTGAAGCGCCATGACAGGTAATCCGCGTCGCGTATGCCAATCGTATAGTCCTGCGCTTCGCGCCGCATTGCCTGCCAGGCCCGGTCGACCGTGGCGCGAAGATGGGGTGCGTCGGGTGCCAGCGGCTGCACACGCCAGAGCCACTCGGGCAAGGGCTTGCGCTGCGCCACCTGCCACTGCAGAAACGGCACGGCGCCGCCGTCGCGGCCCAGGCCCTGCTTCACATGCAAACGCGTGGAGCGCGCATGCGCGAAGCCGAACCCCACCTTGTAGGGGCGGTCGTTGCCCAGGCGTGTCGTATAGAGGTGCTCGCAGGCATAGAAGAACGGGTTCTTGCGGGTGAATACGCCGCGCCATTCGGGGCTGACCATCAGGTCGCCGATCTGCAGGAAATTCGTCGCCTGGCCTTGCTGCAGCACGCGCCGCGGAAAGCCGCCGCAATAGGCAATCAGCTGCTGGCGATCATTCCAGATGCCCACCCCTTCGCCCTGGCCCTGCACATACTTCCATTCGAACCAGTCGCCCTGCAAGCTGCTGCTGAAAACCTGGTGGTGCAGCGCAAGCACATCGCCCATGTCGCTGTGGGTCATGTCGCGCAGCTCGAGCTGCTGGCCCGCGATTTGGAGGTCTTTGTGCATGGTCGGTCAATGGGGCGCTTGCGGCGTGGTGGTCACCCAGTCGCGCGCCAGGCTCACAAAGCCTTGTTCGGTGCCTTCCTGGCGCACATTGAGCCGCAGGCAATGCAGCACCTGATCGTAGGGATGCAAGCCATCCTCCGACGACAGGAAGCATGTCACCCAGTAAGTGCCCTTGAGCAGGGGAAACTGCTTGAAGCGGATGCTGGCCTGGCCGCGCCCCTGGGCATCCACGGGAATGACGACGCCATCGTTGACGGAAATGGCGCTGGTCACCGTGGTGCCGTTTGCATCGGAGATGCCGATGGCGACGCCGGGAGCGGGCAGATGGGGGTCGATTTCAAAGGAAATGTCGATGGCCAGATCGGACTCGCCGGAAACAAGGTGCACTTCGCTGCCTTGCTGCACGCCGCTGCGCGCCACGGCCTTGAGGATGCGGCCCGTGCCGCTGGCCATGGGCGCGGCTTGCTCCACCGCCGCCGGCGTGGTCGGCGCATTCAGGCTGGTGGCGTAGGCGCTGGTGACGTCGGCGGCATTGCCGTCCATCTTCACACGGCCTTTTTCCATCCAGATCGCGCGCGCGCACAGCGCCTCCACCTGGTACATCGAATGCGAGCAAAAGAAGATCGTCTTGCCGGCTTCCTTCAGGCGCATGATGCGATCAAAGGACTTCCTGGCAAAGGCGCCGTCGCCCACCGACAGCGCTTCGTCGATGATCAGGATGTCGGGGTCGGTGCTGGTGGCCACGGCAAACGCCAGCCGCACATACATGCCGCTGGAATAGGTCTTCACCGGCTTGTGGATGAAGTCGCCGATATCGGCAAAGGCGATGATTTCATCGAGCCGCTGCTCTATCTCCTGGCGCTTCATGCCCAGGATGGCGCCGTTCATGAAGATGTTCTCTATGCCGGTGAAGTCCGGGTTGAAGCCCGCGCCCAGCTCGAGCAATGCCGCCACGCGGCCCTGCACGCGCAGCGCGCCCGAGGACGCGGGAATCGTGCCGCACAGCAGCTGCAGCAGCGTCGACTTGCCCGCGCCGTTGCGCCCGACCAGGCCCACCACTTCGCCGCGCGCGACCTGCAGGTTGACGTCCTGCAAGGCCCAGAACGATTGTTCCTGGGACTGCTTGCGGCCCCACAGCAGGTGCATCAGCCGGTCGGAAGGGTTGTTGTACAGCGGATAGCGCTTGGACAGGCCGCTAGCGTCAATCGCAAGATCAGATGACATCCGAGAATCCTTCGCGCAAGCGCTTGAACACCACGGCACCGACCACGGCAATCAGGGTGCAGACGGCCAGGCTCAGCGCGAACTGGCCCCAGTCGGGCCACTGGCCCTGGAGCAGCACCGTGCGCGTCTGGGTCATGATGGGCGCCAGCGGGTTGAGCCACATCCATTCCTGGACCTTGGCGGGCAGGACTTCGACGGGAAAGAACACCGGGCTGATGAACACCAGCGCGCTCATGGTCAGGCTGACGATCTGGCCGATGTCGCGTATGAACAGGCCCACGGCGCTGAGCAGCCAGGTCATACCCAGGCACAGCGGCAGCAGCGGCAGCCAGACCAGGGGCAGGGCCAGCGCGGAAAGTGGAATGTTGCCCAGGCCGACCAGGTGCAGCGAAAGCAGGATGGCGGCGCCGATCAGCAGCTGGACGCCGGCGGACAGCACCGTGGCCCAGGGCAGAATCTCCAGGGGAAACACCACTTTCTTGATCAGGTGCGGCTGCTCCAGCATCAGGCTGGGCGCGCGATTGATGCACTCCGCGAAGAAATTGAAGATCAGCAGACCCGTGTACAGCCTGAGCGCAAAAGCCAGGTTGCCTTCCTCGGGCGGTGCCCAGCGCACCTGGAAGATATGCCGGAACACCAGGGTGTAGATGGTCAGCATCAGCAGGGGCGCGAGCACCAGCCACGCCAAGCCAAGCCAGGACTGGCGGTATTTGGCTTCAATGTCGCGGCGGGCGAACTGAAAAATCAAATCCGAGTGACCGAGAGGAAAGAAATAGGAAGTTAGCTTTTTCAAAGTTCGGGGGGTCAGGCTTTGGGCGGGGCCATGCGGCCCTCGGCGATGTCCTTGATGACCACGGGTTCAATGATGATCAAGGAAGTCCCATCGCGCACCAGAATGCGCTGGGTGAACAGCAGCTGGAACGCCCGCGTCACGGTCTCGCGACTGGCATTGATCATGATCGCCAGCTCCTGGTGGGTCGGAATCTGTTCGACAACCCGCTGGTCATTGAGCTGGTTGGAGGGCAATTGTAAGAGCAGAACGCAAAGCCGCTGGAACGGGTTGGGCAGGCTCAGCAGGGTGCGCTGGGCCGTCACCTCGCGAATGCGCTTGGCCAGTTTCTGCATCACCGCCTTGGCCGCTTCCTGGTGGCTCAAGATGACTTCGCGCACCGTGTCCGCATCCAGGAAGGCGACCGTGGACTTCATGGCGGCAACGACAAATTCAGCCGGGGGCTGTCCATCGACCACGGTCAGTTCGCCAAAATAATCACCGGGGTCGACAAAGTACAGGCCCACGCTGCGCCCATCGACCGTGAAGTCCAGGCCTTGAAGACGGCCTTCCACCAGAAAGCCCAGTTCGAACACGCTTGCATCCTTTGACAGGACCATGGCCCGGCGTGCAAACGAGCGCAGCTGCATGCGGCTTGAAAGCTTGTCCAGCTCCTCACGAGTCAGCGACTGCAGCAAAGGGAACTGTGTCAGTAGTTGAACCGAAACGGGCATAGGGCGAGAGTGTATCAATCAGAGTCAGGCGCCATTCCAAGCGGCCTTCAAAATGCCGCGTGGTGTTTGTTCTTCGCCTGAATGCGCGCTATTTGGAAGGCGCAGGCACGCCATTCCAGTCAAGCGGCTGAAAATGTGAATCTTTGTATGGTTTTGTCCCTGCATACCAGGCTGGCTGCAGGGTAATACATTGGGCAGGGACCTGTGGCGCAAGTTGTCGAGCAATGTTTGGGTGGATATGCCGGGGATGTGACTTTTTGTGTGATGGGGCGCACAGACAATCGGGCATCGCTCTGCAATACTGGCGTGAATTACGTTGGGGTATTCACTATGACGATGAGCAAGCTACTGCGGTGTTCGGTGATCGGGGCAATGCTGGCCGGTGGCGCAGCTGCGCACGCGCTCACCGTGAAACCCCTGGTCGCTCAGGCGACACTGGTCATTGGCCAGGTCAACGTCATGCATGCCGACGGCAGCGCCTCCGCCATGACGCGTGGCTTTGAAGTGCGCGTTGGCGATACGGTGCAGACGGAGCTGGGCGGCCACGTGCACCTGCGCTTTGTCGATGGCGGAAGAATCAGCGTGCGTCCCTCCAGCCGCCTGCAGATCGACAGCTACGGCTATTCGGAAACCGATGCCCAGGCCAGCGCCATCAAGTTCAAGCTGGAAGAGGGCGTGGTGCGCTCCATCACCGGTGAGTGGGGCGCGGCTGCGCGCCATCGCTTTCGCCTCAACACCCCTGTGGCGGCCATTGGCGTCAAGGGCACGGACTTTCTGGTCAAGGCCACGTCCGATCTGACTTCGGCCTCGGTGTTCACCGGGGCAATCTCCGTGGCCCCCTTGCTCGGTGCCTGCGGCGCCGGCCTGGGCCCCTGCCAGGACGGCCGCTTGCTGTCCGAGGACATGAAGGGCCAGATGGTCGAGCTCGGCCGGCTGCAGACCGCGCCCCGCCTTGTTCCTTCGGCCGATCTGGCCGTGGCCTCGCTGCCCCAGCAGGCCGTCACGCTGGCCGAGCGCCAGCCGCAGACCGTCGGCACTGCCGTGCTGCTGGCGGCCACCGATAAACCCCTGACCGACGCACAAGTGGCCGCTGCCGTCAACACCATCAAGCCGCCGCCACCGACCCTGCCTCCCGAGCCTCCGGTTGCCAAGACCCTCAGCTGGGGACGCTACACCTGGGCACAGTCGTTGACCGGTGACAGTTTCAGCGCGCAGATCGACACCGCCATGCTGCAGGCCAGCGAGCGATTGGCCAGCAATGGCTCCTATGCGCTGTTCCGCCCGCTAGAGGATGGCAAGCCGATTGCCTATGCGCCGGGCGCGGGCTCGGCCCAGTTCCGGCTTGAAACCGCATCTGCCAGCGTGTTGCGCAACGGCAAGCCGCTGGAGCATGTGAGTGTCACCGGTGCCACCCTGGGCGTGAACTTTGACAGCAGCAGCTTTTCCACGCGGCTTGATGTCGAGGGCGCGCAAATCGGGCGCGATGTCATCCAGGCGACGGGCACCATCTCCAATACCGGCGTGATGCGTTCCGTGGGCGGCAACAGCATTGTGCAAGGCGGTCTGAGCGCAGACGGTCGTGAAGCTGGCTATCTCTTCCAAAAAGGCGTACCTTCAGGAACGTTGCAGGGAATTACCGTGTGGGGACGCTGAACGTGGCCTGCAACATGAAATATCCGTGCATTGAGATGTAATGAAGCCAGCGAAGTTTTTGCGGCCGCTGATTCCGGTGCTGGCCTGGTTGTTTGCGCTTTGTCTATGGGCTCTGCTCGCTATCTGGGGCGCGACCTGGGTGCAGCCACTGCAGGAGCGCGCCACCGATCTTGTCTGGCGCGTGGGGGGAACGCATGCCGAGGAACGCCGCCTGGTATTGGTCGATATCGATGAACTGAGCCTCAAGGAAGTCGGCTCCTGGCCCTGGGAGCGCGAGCGCACCGCGCAGCTGATGCAAAAGCTCTCCGAGCACGGCGCCGACCAGCAGATCTGGGACATTGTCTTTGCCGACGACCGCCGCGGCCTGTCCGCGCTCAAGGCGCAGATCCAGCAAAGCAAGCCCATACTTTCGCAAATCTTTGCCCTTCCAGGTCAGGGCGATGACATCCGCGGCGGCCAGCTGGCCGGCGCCCTCAACTGGCCCTCCTGCCCCGCACCGTTCGAGACCGCCAGCGGTTATCTGGGCAATCACCAGGAATTGACCGGCGACGGCACGCTGGTCGGCCACATCACGCCGCGCCTGTCAAACGACGGCATTGTGCGTTACCAGCCGGCGGTGCTCTGCTACCAGGGCCGTGCCTATGGCGCGCTGGCCTTGGCCGCGCTGATGCAGGCCGGTGGCGAAGACAAACTGTCCCTGGTGCGCGGCAGCCGCTGGCTGGAGCCGCAATGGTTGCTGCAGGGTGCGCAGGGCGCTTTCCCAGCGGTGCCGCTGCAACCCAATGGCGACATACGCCTGCCCTGGCGCCTTGCGCCGGACAGCTTCGTCAGCATCTCCGCCGCGGACATCCTGGCCGATCGCGTGCCTGCCGATCTGCTGCGCAACGCCTGGGTGCTGGTGGGCAGCAGCGCTTTCGGGCTGAACGACAGAATCGCCACGCCCTATGCCAGCGCCGCTGCCGGCATGCAGGCCCATGCCCAGCTGATGCTGGCCGCGATGGACGGTCGCGTTCCCTATACGCCCCGGGGCCATCTGCTGCTGCAGGTCACCGCAGTGCTGCTGGGCATGTGCCTGCTTACCGCGCTGCAATTGCGCCGCCGCAGTGCGCCGCAGCTCAGCGCCGGACGTTTCGCGGTGTTCTCCGCCCAATGGCTGCCGCTGGCGGCTTCGGGCTGGATAGGGTTGCTGCTGCTGGCCCATGCCTTGCTGCTGCTGTACTGCAACCTGTGGGTGGCGTGGCTGCCGGCGGCGGTGGCCGTGCTGGGCGCGGCACTGCTGTGGGCGGGACTGGAGCATGCGCGCAGTCGCAAGGACCGCGATCGCCTGTATTCCCATCTCTCCAGCTATCTGCCCCAGCCCGTGGCCGCGGCATTGGCGCTGCAGCCGCCTTCAAGCGCCATCAAGGCTTCCATCCGCCAGGTCAGCGTGATGTTTGCCGACATCCGCAACTTCTCCGCCTATTGCGAAGAGCGCCCGCCGGAAGAGGCCGCAGCCGTGCTGCATGCCTTTTTCTCGCGCGCCACCGACATTGTCGAGGCCGAAGGCGGTGTGATTGAAGCCTTCCAGGGCGACGCCGTGCTGGCCGTCTGGTATGACGGCGCGGCCGACAACCCCAGCCATGCGCAAAGCGCGCTGCGCGCCGCGGTGCGGCTGAGCGCCGGCATGAAAGGCGTGCTGCCCGACCCGGCGCCGGCCGGACTCGAGCCGCTGGCGCTGGGAATAGGTCTGGAATGCGGTCCCGCCATGGTGGGTTCGTTCGGGCGCGCCAGCCGGCGCACCCACATGGTGCTGGGCAATACCGTCACCATAGCCAACCGCCTGGTTGAAATGACCATGGACTTGTCCCATCCCATTCTCGTGGGCGAGGGCATGGCGGCCCAGGTCGGTGCTTCGCGCCTGGAATCCATGGGCACCTTCATGCTCGATGGCATGCGCGTTCCGCACCATATCTGCGCCTATCCCCTGACTCCAGAGGAGTCGGACAACATCACGGTACATGAAAATTAAGCCGCGCCGCATGCCGCGCACGCGGTTATTGGTTGGCGCACTCATGCTCTGGGCTGGCGCAGGTGCTGCTCTGGCGGAGCAGGCAGAGGCGTGCTCGCCCGCACCGCAGGCCCTGGCCGCGACCACTCCCGAGCAGCTGCGCGGCGTGCTGCCGCAGGAGCTGCTCAAGCTGCCTGAATGCCAGCAGGACAGTGCCTGGCTGGCCTGGGTGGGCTGGGCGCTCAACCAGAACGGCCGCTACAGCGAAGCCGTCGACTATCTCGAGCGTTCGCTGATGCTCGAGCCCAGGCCGCTGCGCGTGCAGATGGACTACGCCATTGCGCTGGCGGGCAGCGGCGACGGCATGGCCTCGATCCAGCTGATGCAAAGCCTGCTGCAGGAGCCGCAGTTGCCCGCGCCGCTGCGCGCCACGCTGGCGCGTGAAGTCGCGCGCTGGGGCGCGCCCGAGGAGCCCAAAGGCTGGCAGCACCGCGGCTATGTCGCGGCCAAGCTGGGCCACGACACCAATTTGCTGGGCACGCCCGATCTTTCCAGCCTCATGCTGACCATTCAAGGCCAGAACGTGCTGTTGCCATTGGACGAAAGCTATGCGCGCCAGCCGGGCAACTATGCCCGCACCGACCTGGGCTGGACCGCGCGCAAGGGCCCCTGGCAGGTTTCCGCCAGCCTGGGCGCGCGGGAAGCCAGGCGCTCCGAAGCGGCGCTGCGCCAGGCGCAGGCCCTGGTTGAATACGCCGTGCCTTCCCACTATGTAGGCGGCAATCTGGCGGTCTTCAGCAGCGGCACCGGCACGCGCTTTCGCACCGCTGGCCTGGGTGGCGGGCTGCAGTGGGGCGTGGACAACTGCGTCATCCGCAGCGGCGTGGAGCTGCAGGAGCGGCGCTTGCTGGACAACCGCATTCTGTCGGGGCGCTATGTGGGCGGGCTGTTGCAGCATACCTGCGAAGCGCGGGCCAGCAGCGACTGGCCGCTGGGCATGCAGTTCTGGCAGGCCAGCCTGCGCGTGGGCGAGGACTCGCCCGATCAGGCCGAGCGCGCCGGTGGCAGCCAGCAGCAAAGCCTGCTGCGCCTGGTGGCCGTGGGCCAGGGATGGCGCCAACGTGACCAATGGCTGGTCGATGCAGAGGTATACTTACAGAACGACACATCGGGTTACAGTGCTCTTTTGCAGGACGCTGCCCGACGCCGCATCAGCCGGCAGGCCATGCGGGCCGAGTACAGCTTCCCGCTGGCAACGTCCGGCGTGCAGGGCTGGCAACTGGCTCTGGGCCTCGAATGGCAGCGCCAACGCGCCAACCTGGTGCTGTTCCAGCAGCGCAGCAAGGGCGCCTATTTGGCGTTGCGCACGCAATGGTGAGCCTGTTGCTTAAAAGCCGCAGGTCAACGCAGTGCGAAAACGTGTGATCCGGATCACCAATTAATTGTCTCTACCAATCCTAAGATGGGCGCAGATTTGAGCAGTGGCCTTGCCGGGCAGAGTTTTTCGTCGGGGCAGGCAATCAACATTGAGCAAATTTGTATGGATAAGGTGCATTTGTACCTGCCCCGTGTGTAACGAGTTTCTTTTTTCCAACCGTCCTCCAAGGAATTACAAATGGCTCTCCCAATTTTTGGCGCACAAGCTGCTGTCAGCATCGTCAACCGCGCGTTGTCCAATTCTTCGCCCGCACACAACGTTTACCTGAACCAGGTTTCGAACGCTGGCGTGACTGCTGCTTCGGAATACGCTTTTGCCGCGCAACTGGGTGCTTCCTACGCCGTGGGCAAGACGCCTGCCGAGCTGGCAGTCATGGTTCTGGAAAACGTCGGCATCACCGCCACCACGATTCCTGCTGAGTCGTATGACATCCTGCTGGCTGCAGGCACCGACTACATTGCTTTCCACGGCACGCAAAACATCGGCATCATTGCCCTGCAATTCGGCCAGATCATCTCCGGCCTCGAAGGCGACGTGACCTTCGGCAACGCTGCCAAGGCATGGAACCAAGAAGTTCTGTCCGCTTACAACTACTCCAGCAATCCTGCCAACGGCACGACACAAACTGGTGAAGGCGTTCCCGGCAACTCCAACATCATCCTGACCGTTGGTCAAGACGTCCTGACCGGCAGCGGCGCAGACGACACCTTCAAGGCCAACGTTTCGCAAAACTCGCTGGGCCAACAGGTCAACACCCTGGGTTCGGGCGACATGCTCGAAGGCGGCGCTGGTTTCGACACGCTCGACGCCAAGGTCACCAGCGGTATCTACGGTGGTATCTCGACCAACATGCCCATCCAGGCTGAAACCAACAGCGTTGAATACATCAAGCTGCAGGCTGTGCTGGCTGATGTCGGCTTTGGTGGCGAACTCCTGGGCCGCGATCAGGTCTATGTCAACGCCAAGGACATGATCGGCGTGAAGACCATTTCGTCGAACTACTCCGACGCCAGCCTGACGGTCATGAACCTGACTACCAAGGGCTCGTCGCAGCTGTCCGACCTTACCGTGAACATGTCGTACACCGGCAATGCTGACTCGGCATGGAACGAATCCAACTTCAAGGTGTTGTTCGATCAGGATTACCTGACTCCCGAACAAGTGCTGGGCACGGCTTCCATCGACTTCCTGGCGATGAACGAAGACAACTACGACGCGTCCAATGGCGAAAACCCACTGACCGGCGTGTTCTTCCGTACCCTGAACTTCACGCTGAACGGCCAAGAGTTCAACCTGGCTGCCTACCTGGGTGAAGACGCCACCGGCGCTGGTGACGAAATCAACACCTACGAAGACTTCCTGGCTGCTGTGCAAGCCGGCCTGGTCGCTCTGAAGGCTGACTTCGCCGACAACGCTGCCCTGCAAAGCGTGCAAGCCAGCTTCGGCCGTCAGTTCACGACCGACGTGAACCCCGTCACCCTCGAACTGCGTGAAGGCACTGCCATCCGCCTGACCGCCGACGGCCAGACCAATGGCACCGCCAACACCCTGTACGTCGATTCGACCGATCTGGAAGTTGCACGTGCCGGTCAAGCCACCGTGCCTAACAATAACCGTTACGAAATCGCTGATTCCACGCCTCCCCTGGAAGGCTCCAAGCTGGGCATCAATGTCGAGCTGGAAAAAGTGGGCCTGGCCGGCGACGGCGGCGAGCTGGCCATCGGCAGCATGAACAAGGGTGAAGACGGCAACGACTGGAATGGCACCAACACCACGGTTGCCAAGACTACCAACGGCATCAACGAGTTCTATGTGAATGTCAAAGGCAACGCTGACAAGTCCAGCTCGCTGTCCGAACTGCGTTCGACCAACAACCAGCTGAAGGTTGTGACCGTGAAGACCGACGCTGCTCAGACCGGCACTTTCGCCAACCTGACCATCGGCAACAGCAACACCGCTGGCTACAACACTGACGGTGACACCTACAGCTACCAAGAGTCGCTGAAGGACGTGCAGATTTTCGACGCATCGGCTTTCAAGGGCGACTTGAGCCTGCAAGCTGCTTTGACCAGCGAAGTGACTGCAAAGTACCTGGACCTGAAGGACCAGTCTGCTGAGCAAGCCGCTGCTGACAATGCAGCTTTCGTCTACACCGGCGGTACCGGCAACGACACCATCGATCTGCAAGTGAGCTCGTACAACTTCGCACAGCCCGGTGCAGCTACGCGTGAAGACTTCAGCGTGAACATTGTCGGCGGTGCAGGCAACGACGAAATCACCCTGACGGTTGTCACTGACAAGACCGGCACGGCTGCTGACGCTGGCAACTGGTACACCAACCAGGCTCTGAACGCCAACCTGCGCATCAATGCAGGCGAAGGCAATGACATCATCCGTACTCCTGGTACGGGCGACGTCATCATCGACGCCGGCGCTGGCGACGACACGGTTTACGCTGACAACACCGGCGACAAGGCTGTCTGGGTGCTGAACGCCACTCCTACGGGCAATGTGCTGAACGACATCCAATCCAGCGCAAACGATTCGTACCAGCTGTACAAGACCAAGGTTGCAGTCAGCTTCAAGGGCTTTGAAGCCACTGCTGACATTGCTGACATTCGCGGCATTGCAACCGATCTGGAAATCAACCAGGCCATCAAGAAGGCAATCAACGACAACCCAACGCTGAACAAGCTGCTGGTTGCTGAAGACGGTCCTGCCAACACGCTGGTGATTACTTCGCTGATCGACGGCACCGTTGCCGACGCTGATGCCCTGGGCTTCACGCTGGTTGCTCCTGCCACACTGTCCACCGGTGAAGCTACCCAGCTGTCGGCTTGGTACGGCACCACTGCTACGGCCGCGACCATCCAGGCTGTGGTCGATGGCTTCAACACTCCCGTGGGCGTCGATCCCTACATCAAGGCATTGGCACTTGATGGTGCTGGCGGTACCCCTCTTGATGGCTCGCCTAGCGGCCACACTGCCGACAACACCATCACCGGTGGCCTGGGCAATGACGTTCTGGTGCTGGGCACCGGCGCTCTGAGCAACGACACTCTGGTGTACGCAGCTGGTCAGTTCGGCAACGACAAGATCGTCAACTTCACGGTTGGCATTCCTACAGACGCGAACAATGCTGACCTGCTGGACTTCACTTCGTGGCTGAACAACACGACCAAGGCTACTGCATCGGCTCTGGAAGTGCGCGAAGCTACTGACCTGAAGGGTGCTTCCGTTGTGCTGGATGCCAACGATGTGTCGATCATCAACTTCGCTGCGCTGTCGACTGAAGCTGGCGTTGCTTTCCCCACCGGCACTACCTTCTCCGGCCTGAACGACGCACTGATGCTGGCTGCGCTGAACCAAACCGGTGGTTACACCGTTGGCACTACTGCCAATCTGGTTGGTGGCGTGCAGCATTCGCTGGTGTTCGTTGAGAACAATGCGACTGCAGGTGCTGGCGAGTACAAGGTGTTCGAAGTCACGTCTTCGAACGTTGCTGGCTCGGCCTTCACCGGCGCTACGCTGGTTGGTACGCTGGACTTCGGTTCGACGCAAGCTTTCGTCGACGCTAACTTCGTCGGCGCTGCGCTGATCTAATTCAGCAACCCTACGGAAAGCCTGTCGCCTTCTGCGTTCTAACTACCCCCGAAAGGGGGCGGCCGAACCAGCGTCCACGACAAGCTTTCCCTGGTACGAACCGCAACGGAAACGCTTACTTTGTTTAACAGCGCCAGGTGTCGAACCCTTCGGGGTCAGGCTTTTGGTGCGGTAAAGTGAGAAAGCCGCTTCGAAGTGAATGAAAGCCCCACAACTTCCGGTTGTGGGGCTTTTTGTTTTTCCGTTTTGTTTTTCGCAGGTCTGGCGCAAGTATCCCGACACCCGCCGCACCGCTCATGAGATTGCATATGCCTACCTACCAAGCCCTCTCCAAGAAAGCCCATGTTGGCCAACGCTTCAAGCGCCACAGCAATTACTCCTTTGCCAGTGGCGATGCACTGGCACCTCTGGTGCAGCAGGAGCTGGCCAAGGCCTGCATGGAGCTGCCTATTGCTTTTGTGGCCATCGGCGATTCGTTTGCGCCCATGGCCGTGCAAGGCTTCGAGCCGGGCAAGAATTTGCGCGTCGCACCCAATGGCCAATGGCTGGGCGGCTATATTCCCGCGCTGTATCGCGGCTATCCTTTTGGCCTGTTTCCCGACCCGGCCGGCAAGCTGGCGCTGTGCTATGACGCTGACAGCGGGCTGATCAATGCGACCGAAGGCGAGGAATTGTTCGATGCCGCGGGCCAGCCTTCGCAGGCCGTCGGAAATGTGCTGAATTTTCTCAATCAGCTCGAGCAAAACCGCAAGCTCACGCAACTTCTTTGCCATTCGCTGGCCGAGCACAAGTTGCTCCAGCCCTGGCCCATCAAGGTGCAGACTGCAGAGGGTGTCGAAAAGACCATCACCGGACTGCTGCGTGTCGATGAAGCGGCATTGAACCAACTGGGAAGCAGCGCGCTGCAGGCTCTGCAGCGCTCGGGCGCGTTGGCGCTGGCCTATATGCAGCTGCTGTCCATGCAGCACGTAGCCACGATTGCCAATCTGTCGCGTGGTCACGCCCAGCACCAGAAGGAACAGGGCGAACAAGCCATGGTGAACCCGGCCAGCGGCGAGCTGGACCTGGAATTCCTGAACGGCAATGGCACGTTCAGTTTCGATACCAAGTAAGCCAAGGGGCTTCACTTTCTAGCCAAAGGCCTATTGATGTCCGATACCTTGATTCTTGGCAATGCAGACCTTGCCATTGAGCCCGCTGCGGTGGATTTGCCTGCCCCGGGGTGGGCCAAGCTGGCGCCAGGGGTTTATTGCCAAGGTGATGCCTCTGGCTATGCGGGCGCGGCCACCATCGATATTGTGGGCGTGGCCGACGCCAATGGGTTCGAGGCGCAATTCCTGCTGTTGCCATGAGCCAAGCGCTGCAGAAATTCACCACCGAGTTTCTTCCCGAGGAAGACCGGTTGCGCCTGAGCGGCGAGGTGGAAGGCGGCCAGCCGGTGGTGCTGTGGCTGACCCAGCGGCTGCTGCGCCGGCTGGTGCCGCATCTGTGCGATTGGCTGGAAAAGCAGCCTGTGCCTGGCAGGTCGGGCGCGCGTGTGCCCGCCATGGCGGTGGAGCGCGAGCAGGTTCAGCATATTGCCCAGCAGGCGGCCCAGGGCGCGCTGCAGGCGCACAGGCAGGCGCCGGTGCAGGCGCCGCTGGATGCGTTCAACGGGTTGGTGCAGATCGTGAAGCTCGAAACGGTGGGCGCGCGCCTGCACCTTGTACTGCGCGTCGAGCAGGAGCCGGCGATGGAATTCAGCGTGGCGTTCGCGCCCACGGGGCTGCGTCAGTGGCTGGGCATTGTGTACCGCCACTATGAGACGGCGCAGTGGCCGATTGATATCTGGCCGCAGTGGATGGCATTGCGGGCCACGCCCGGCCAGGACCAGCCGGTGCCCGCCGTACTGCATTGATGCGGCGCGCGGCACGCTCTGTGTTTGAGCGGTGCCGGCACCTGAGGTAAGAAACCCGGTTTTCAGTTGGCCTTGGCGCGCGCGGCCGCGGAGGCCTTGGCAATCATCGCGGCAATGTCCTTGCGTGCCTGCTCGGGGTCGAGCGTGGGCGCGGGCAGGGTGTTGGTCTGCTGCTCGGCGGCTGCCTGGCTCTTGTCCTTTGCCACGGCGGTGCTCTTCTTGGGGGTGGGCGTTGTCTTGGTCATATCAATAACTCCGTTTGGTTGCGGGATTCTAGGGGGCGGGCGGCCGCAGGCGGCCGGGCCGCTCAGGGGGTGATCAAATTGGCATTGGCCTGTTCGACATTGAGCCAGCGGTCATATCCGGCCAGGGCCTGCAAGCGGATGCGTGCCAGCAAATACATATAGCGCGCCTGGGCCAGGTCGCGCGCCGCCAGGGTGCGCTGCTGTTCGGCGTTGAGCACATCGACCGTGGTGCGCACACCGGCTGCAAGCGACTTGCGGCTGGACTGCAATGCCACTTCGGCCGAGCGCACAGCCTGCTCGAGCGCACTGACGCGCAGCACGCCTTCGGTCATGGCACGGTATTGTTCATACACGCGCGAGCCCAGATCGCGGCGCCCGGCCTCGAGGGCTTCACGCGTGCGTTCGTGGTCGGCAACGGCCTGGCGCACCTGCGAGCTCACATAGCCGCCGGCATACAGCGGCACGCTCAACTGCAGGCCCACGTACTTCTGGTTGTAGACCGTGTTGACGCTGGTCACGGAATCGCTGTCGGAGCGCGAGATGGCGGCCACCGCGTCCAGCGTGGGCTTGTGGCCGGCCTTGGCCTTGTCAATTTCCCGGGCCGAGGCATCGACCTGGGCCTGCAGTGAGCGCAATTCGGGGTTTGCGGCTTCGGCCTGCGCGGTCCATTCGGCCAGCGATGCGGCCGCGGGTGCCTGGGGGCGGAAACTCGCGGCATCGAGGTCGGCCAGCGTGTCGAACGGCTTGCCAATCAGCACTTCCAGGCGGCGGCGCGTGAATTCCACGTTCTGCGCGGCTTCGAGTTCCTGGGCCAGCGACATGTCGACGCGGGCCTGGGCCTCGTCGATATCGGTGCGCATGCCCGTGCCGGCCTGGAAGCCCTTGGTTGCGGCATCGAGCTGCGAGGTATAGGTCAGCTTCTGCGCGGCCACCAGGTCGCGCTGGGTGCGCGCCAGCAAGGCATCGAAATAGGCTTCCGACACGCGCAGCACCAGGCCTTGCTCGTCTTGCTCCAGCATGGCGTTCGCGCCTTCGACCTGGGCCTCGGCCTGCTTCTCCTGCGCACTCAGGAAAGGCCGATAAAGCGGCTGGCGCAGCTGCAGTGCCTGGTTGTTGCTGTTGTAGTAACTGTGGTTGGTCCGCGGCCCGAGTACGGTTTCCGAGGTGGACTTGAGCGAGTTGCGGTTGGCCCCGGCATTGAAGCTGATGTTGGGCCGGCGCTGGGCGCGGGCCTGCGGCAGCTTCTCGCGCATGCCTTCGGCACCGGCGCGCGCCGAACGGATGGTGGCGTCGTTTTGTTCCGCTGCCTCGTAGGCCTGGCGCAGATCAAGCGCCCAGGCGGGAGTCAGCAGGAGGGCGGCCGCCAGGGCCACGCCCGTGCGGGCCTTGATAGCGGGAAGCGCGTGCAGATAATGCATGTTCTTATTCCTCCGTCATGGACGCAGCCAGACGCTTGGTCAGGGGGTGCAGCAGATAGGTCAGCATGCTGCGCTCGCCGCCCAGAAAGACGACTTCCACGGGCATGCCGGGGCGCAGCTGGCGCTGGCCCAGAACTTTCATTCCATCATCCGAAACTTTGATGCGTGCCAGGTAATAGCTGGCGTTGGTATGGGGGTCGGTCAGCAAGTCGCCGGATATCGAATCGACTGTGCCCTGCACCACCAGCTGGGGCGAGTTGGCAAAGGAGGAGAAGCGCGCGTCCACGGGCATTCCCATGTGGACACGGTCAATCAGATGCGGCGGCACCTGGGCTTCAAGCATCAGGGGCGCGCCCTTGGGAACGATGTCCATCAGCTTCTGGCCCGACTGGATCACGCCGCCGACGGTCTGGGTCATCAGGCCCACGACCTGGCCTTGCGCGGGCGAGCGCACTTCCATGCGCGCCAGCTCGGCCTTGACGGCCTGGTATTTTTCCTGGTCGACCAGCACCTGGCGGCCGACTTCGGCAAGCTGGGTCTCGATTTCCTTCTGGTCTTCTTGTTTGCGCGAGTTCATGCGCTGGCGCAGATCGGCAATCGAGCTTTGCGCGCGCAGGATATTGCCCTGCATGTCGGCGATGGAGGTGTTGATGTCGGCCACCGAACGCTGCAGCTCCAGCTGGCGATTGCGCGGCGCATAGCCTTCCTTGACCAGCTCACGCAGATGTCCGAGCTCTTCATTGAGCATCTCGTGCTGGCTCTTGCGGCTGGCCATCATGCCCTTGTAGGTCTCTATCGTGCTTTGCTGGCCACGGATATTTTCTTCCATCGACTGCAGATCCGAACGCAGCAGATTGCGGCGCGTATGGAACAGCTGTTCCTGGTTCAGTATCTGCTGCTGGATCAGCGGGTCGCTTGCCGCGGCCTTCAAGTCCTCGGCCCAGGTGATGGTGGGCTTGCCGTTCTTCTCGGCGACCAGGCGGCCCTGCATGGCCAGCAGGCCCAGATAGCTCTGGCGCGCCGACTCGTAGTTGGCGCGGGCCACGGCGGAGTCAAGCTGCACCAGCAGCTGGCCTTCGCTCACTTCGTCGCCTTCGCGCACCAGCACCTTCTGGATGATGCCGCCGTTCAGATGCTGCACGGTATTGCGCTTGGTGTCGATCGCGACCATGCCGGTGCTGGGCACGCCTTCGTCCAGCGGCGCCAGCGCCGCCCACAGCAGGAAGCCGCCAAACCCGATGGCCAGGGCCCACAGGCCCCAGCGTCCCGAGCGACCCAGATCGCCGGGGGCAGCATCCCCCTGGGGCGAAGTCGTCAACGCACCACCGGACAGTTTGGCCAATGGATTTTTTTTAGCTTCGGAAGACAAAGATTTATTCATGTCGGAACTCGCCGGAAATAAGTTGTGCGCAGTGCGATGGAGCACCAGTAAGCGTTCAGGATCACGCCGCGGGCAGCGGCGGCGCCTGCTGCGCCTCGCGCAGCGCCGCCACGACGGCATCACGCGGGCCATGGGCCTGCAGCACGCCGTTGTTCAGGATCACCACGCGGTCGGCCGCGGCCAGAATGCCAGGGCGGTGCGTCACCAGCACCACGGTGCTGCCCTGGCGCTTGAGAATCTGTACCGCCTGCACCAGCGCGGCTTCGCCGACATCGTCGAGGTTGGCATTCGGTTCATCGAGCACCACCAGCTGGGGCTTGCCGTAAAGCGCGCGCGCCAGACCGATGCGCTGGCGTTGACCGCCCGACAGCAGGCCGCCGGCCTCGCCAATCGAGGTGTCATAGCCCTTGGGAAAGCGCAGGATCATGTCGTGCAAGCCGGCGCTGCGCGCCGCTTCGATGACCTGGCCTGAATCGACCTCGCCGAAGCGCGCGATGTTCTCGGCAATCGAGCCTTCGAACAGCTCGATGTCCTGGGGCAGGTAGCCAAGGTAGGGGCCCAGGTCGTCACGGCTCCAGCCGGTGATGGGGCGCTCGTCAAGCAGCACTTCACCGCTCATGTGCGGCCAGATGCCAATCATGCAGCGCGCCAGCGTGGACTTGCCCGAGCCCGAAGGGCCAAGCACGACCACCACGGTGCCTTGCGGCACTTCGAGGCTGATGTTCTTCAGAATGGGCTGGGCGCGGCCTGGCGCCACGGCGACCAGATTGCGCAGCGACAGCGCTCCCGTGGGCGGCATGCGTGTCAGTGATTCATCGCGCTCGGGATGCTCCTCGAGCAGGGCTTCCAGGCGACGGAAGGCCGCGCGCGAAGTCACGAAACCGCGCCAGGTGCCCACCAGCATGTCGATGGGTGTGAGCGTACGTGTCATCAGGATGTTGGCGGCAATCATCGCGCCGGCCGACAGCTGGCCGTCAATCACCAGCAGCGCGCCCGCGCCCAGCGCCAGCGATTGCTGCGAGTAACGCAGGAACTTGCTCCAGGCCATGATCTTGTTGGTCAAGGCCTGGGAGTCGCCCTGCAGCTGAACCACTTCGCGGTGGCGGCCGCGCCACACGCGGCCCAGGTTGTGCACCATGCCCATGGGCTCGAGCGTCTCCAGTTGCTGCAGCTTGCCCTGCAGGCTCTGGGATTCCGCGGACACGGCGGATTGGGCGCGCTCGGCCGGAGCCACGGTCTTGCGGTGACCAAACCACACCAGCGCGAGCTGCACCGCGGCAAAGAACAGCGCCACATAGCCGAGAAATGGGTGCAGCAGGAACACCACCGTGAGATAGACCAGCGACCAGGGCGCGTCAAACAGCGCAAACATGCCGTTGCCGGTCAGGAACTGGCGCACCTGCACCAGGTCGCCAAAGGCCTTGGCCGTTCCCGAGCCCAGCTGCTTGAGATTCAATTCGAAGCTGGCGTTGAAAACCCGGGTGCTGAGCATTTCGTCAAGGCGCAGGCCGGCGCGCACCAGCACGCGCGATCGCATCCATTCGGAGAATGCGCCCACGCAGAACAGGAACAGCGTGATCAGCGAGACCACCAGCAAGGTCAGTTCGCTGCGGCTGATCATCACGCGGTCAAACACCTGAAGCATGTACAGCGTGGGCGCCAGCAGCAGCACATTGGCTACCATGCTGAACACTCCCACGATGTAGAACTCGCGGCGAAATGCCCATAGCGCCCGCGTCAACTCGCTGCGCTCGAAAAAACCGGAAGTCTTCATTGTTGGACTCGTCTCAATTGTTGGGCTGACCGCACTCATGCCGCCACCGCTCCGGTGGGCACAGGCATCTGCGCCTGGCGGGCAGCCTGCTTGAGCGCCGCCAGCACTTCGTCGCGCGGGCCGAATGCCTGCTGCTGGCCATCGCGCAACACCAGCATCTTGTTGGTCACGCTCAGCACACTGGTGCGGTGGGTGATCACCACCACGGTCGCGCCGCGCGCGCTGGCTTGCTTGATGGCCTCGGACAAGGCGGCATCGCCTTCCTCATCCAGGCTCGAGTTGGGTTCGTCCAGAACGACATACACCGGATCGCCGTAGAACGCCCGGGCCAGGCCCACGCGCTGGCGCTGGCCGCCCGAAAGACGTACGCCGCCGGGGCCGACCAGGGTTTCGTAGCCCTGGGGCAGGGTGCTGATCAGTTCGTGCAGACCGACGGCGCGGGCCGCGGCTTCGACCTGGTGCATGTCGACCTTGCCGAAACGGGCGATGTTTTCCGCCAGCGTGCCGTCAAACAGGGCCACGCCCTGGGGCAGGTAGCCAATGTGGGGACCGAGCTCCTGCTTGTTCCAGGCCTGGATATCCGCGCCATCGAGGCGCACCTTGCCCATGGAAGCGGGCCACAGGCCGACCAGCAGCCGGGCCAGCGTGGTCTTGCCCGATGCCGAGGGCCCCACCACGGCCAGCACATCGCCGGGCTGCAGCGCCAGGCTGATGCCGCGCAGGATGGTGCCAGGGGTGCCGGGAGCGCCGGCCATCAACTGTTCGACCTGTACGCGGCCCTGTGGCGGGGGCAGCGACATGGCGTTCGGTGCCTCGGGCACGGCGGCCAGCAGCGCTTCAATGCGGTTCCAGGAATCGCGGGCATTCACCACCGTCTGCCACTGGCCGATCACCTGCACCAGCGGCGCGAGCATGCGCCCGCCGAGAATGGAGGCAACCACCATCATGCCGCCGCCGCCGTTGAGCTGGTTGTGCAGCAGCAGCCAGCAGGCCAGGCCCAGCAGCAGCGAGCTCAGGATGTTCTGCACCAGCTTGCTCAGCGCCTGGAAGCCGCCGGCGCTGTCCGAAGCCAGGGCCTGCAGTTGCAGGAACTTGCGCTGCTTGGCGATCCAGCGGCGGTGGGTGTTCTTCAGCATGCCCATCGCTTCAAGCACTTCCGCGTTGTTCAGCGTATCGTCCGCATAGCGCTGCGCTTCCATGGATTCGCGGTTGGCCGCCATCAGCGGCGGCTTGGTGCGGCGCTCGTTCATCCAGGTGATGCCCACCTGCAGCAGGCCGAACACCACCGCCGACCAGCCCAGCACCGGGCTGATCAGGAACAGCAGCACCATCATCACCAGCGCAATCGGCGCTTCCATGATGGCCAGTAAGGCGGGCGAGTACAGGAATTCGCAGATGCGCTTGAAATCCGCAAGCGTGTTCACCTGGCCGCCAGGAACGCGGCGCACATTGGCTTCGAACATCGCGTTGAAGATGCGCATGTGCATCTTCTTGTCGAGCGCCTCGGCCGCCGAGCGCATGATTTCGCTGCGCGCCCATTCCAGCACTTCCATCAGCAGGTAGGCGCCCAGCACCAGCACCGTGAGCCAGACCAGGGTCTCATGGTTGCGGCTGTTGACCACCCGTCCATAGACTTCAAGCATGTAGCCCGAAGGTGCGAGCACCAGCAGGCTGGCAATCACGCTGAACCATGCGGCACGCACAAAGAAAGGGCGCAAATCGGCTAATGCCGCGCGCAACTCGGAAGGAACCTGGCTGGTTTTCATAAGGCCTCGTCAACCATCACATATTCGGGAAGCTCGCCAGGTTCTGGCAGCTCCAACACTCCACCGGAAACCGTGGTTGGCGCAGGCTTGGCCTGGTCAACCAGCGAGAAAGACAACATAAACGTACCGTTGGCCTGGCGCGAAAGCACCACCTCGTGCAACTTCTGCGTCTGAAAGCGTTCCTCGATCCCGCTGTCCAGCGACAACTGGAAACGCATGCGCCCATCCAGGGTGAACATCGACAGCACGCCATTCTTCAGACTCAGCGTATGGCGGTCGAAATACACCGGGCAGCTGTTGGCAAAGCGCAACAACGGCAGCGGCTTGTCGCCCAGCTTGTCCAGATGCAAGGGACTGCCCTGGTGCTGAAACACCATGCGGCAGGTGCGCGACACCGAGTAAATGGCATTGCACACCATTTGAGAACCCATGTGGGGAAACTGTTCGCGCAACTGGCGGTAGGCCAGATGGTGCAGGGCCACGCGGTTCCATACCCGGGTGGTCTGCACCAGCGGCGCCAAGGCATTGCACAGCTGGGCAAAGCCCAGCTGCAAGGCCTGCAGGCGCGCAAGCTGGTCTGGCGCTGCCTGCAATGGAACACGGATCAAGGAATGCATACAGCTGCGAAGTATACGGGGATCTCCTATATGAAGTTCATATAGGACAAAAAAAGACCATGACCCTGCCATCCTGATAGATGGGCTGGGTCAGAGCTGCTGCCAGGCAAAGCGCTTGCCCGGTCAGCGCTCAGGCCTCGCGCCCAAGCACAAGGGCCGGCAGGCCGGCAAGCGCCGAACCTCGGCCCAAGCCTTCTACTTGGCGTCGACTTGGCGGGCAGTCCGCGTTGTCCCGCGCTGCACCCCGTCTTCAGCGCAAATCTTCACTTTGCCGGATTGACCGCTCTAGTTGGCAATGATGGGATCGAGGATGCCCATCTTTTCTTTGATATAGAAGGCGCGCATGTGGTGGGAATCCTTGTAGATCGGCCGGCCCGAATCATCCAGTGGAGTGCAGATTTCTCGCGGGCATACCATGTCGGCCTGCGAAAGAATGACTGCGCCGGTATTTGCCAGGCGCATCTTCATGTCATTTTCCAGTCTTACCTGCTTTTTGTCTGCGGGAAAGGAGGATGCGTAATTTTCCTTGGACGATGTGAGAAATACCGGTCGCCCGCCGTTTTCCGATTTTATGAGATTGGCCGGGTCAAATCTGTCATCTCTGGGGTTGTCCATCAGGACATAGACTTGATATCCCTTGGCGACGATTTCCTTGGTGAAATCCACCAGCTCCTGCAAGGCCGCATTTTTTCCATTGCCTCCCCTGAAGTCTTCGCTGACTGCGTTTTTCCTGAAGTAGTAGCTTAATCTGTCGGCTGCAGATGCAGGCGGCTCCGCTTGAAATATGAAGTAGCAGTTGAAGCAGGCGGAAATGATGACGCTCTTGATCGAGGGGTTTTGCTGAAGATAGGGCCAGAACTTATCAAAAAAGCTCGCGCATACGTTCTGGTTGTGCTCGTCGACAAATGGGATTGGCGGGCAGCCGCCACGGGCCATGAACGTGACGGACTTTGCTTTTCCAGTCTTTGTCAACTCGACCACTCGGGGTCCATACTGTTCTATATGCGAATCACCGAAAAATATCACCTCGGGAGGTTTTGAGGAATTCGTGTACAAGGTGAGATCCTGAAACTTGCTGGTCTGGAGTCCGCTGGGATAGCTCCAGTCACCAATGCCCTCGGAAATCAGCGTATGCTGCTTGACCCGGAACTGGTAGCCATGTCGGCTATAAGCGTTGTAGCCGGCGTAGCCCATCATCACGGCAAGCAGGCACAGTATGGCGACTTTCATGCCGCCAGCACGTGCGTGGCGAATTCTTTTCTCCACGAGATAATAGGTAAGTGCGGCCAGGACAAAACTTGCCGCCACTGCGCCAATGCGGATTGCCCGCGATGGCGTCTGGGCCTCGATGATTCGGGCAAAGGAAAGCAAGGGCCAGTGCCACAGATAAAGCGGGTAGCTGATCAGCCCGATCCAGACCACTGCCTTGTTGCAAAGAATGTGGCGATTGACCCAGGCTTGCGGGCCGGCAATGATCAAAAGCGTGGCGCCAATCACCGGCGCCAGCGCCCTGGGCCCGGGATAGGCCAGGCCCGAGTGGTAGCTCGCCACCGCATAGGCGATGAGCAGCAAGCCCAGGACCGACAAGCTGCTGGCCAGCCATGCCGCGCGGCCTTCATCGGACGCCGGCGCCCGCCATGGCAGGCAATGGAAAAGCCAGGCGTGCAGTCGGCGCGTGAAAGACGGCTTCCAGACGCCAAAAGAGTGGACGTAAGCCAGCATGGAGCCAAACAGCAGCTCCCAGAAACGGGTGAGGGGGGAGAAGAATGCCTGGGTTGAATCCGCATTCACGCCCCTGGTGCTCAATAGAAAGGAAGCAAGGCACAGCACGACGATGGCGCCAAGAAGATTGGCCCTGGCCTTCCACAGCAGCCAGAGAAAAAGCGGATAGCTCAGATAGAACTGTTCTTCCACGGCCAGCGACCACAGATGCATCAGCGGCTTGAGCTCGGAGGACACGTCGAAGTAACCGGCCTCCTTCCACAGCACGATGTTCTGAACAAAGCCCAGCCCGGCGGCAATGTGTTTTCCCAGCTGCTTGAATTCCTCGGGCAACAGGGTGAACCAGCCCAACACATAGCAGGCACCCGTGACCAGCAGCAATGCCGGAAACAAGCGCTTGATTCGGTGGGCGCAGAACTCGCTGAATGAGAAACTGTTGTTTGCAAGGCTCTTGAAGAGGATGAGTGAAATCAGGTATCCGGAGATGACGAAAAATATGTCAACCCCGATGAATCCTCCGGGCGCATAGCGCGGGAAGGCATGGTAGGCAACGACAGGAAGAATCGCCAGCGCGCGCAGTCCGTCAATATCTGGTCTGTACTTGGGGTGAAAATTGTGTTCTGTCATTGTTTTTATCAAGCCGCAGGCGGCTGCAGCCACTTGCCCTGTTGCATCGCGCCTGTTTCGCAGGCAGCGTTGCGGGAAGTTGCCGTTAAATGGTCGGGGGGATTTTTTAGGCGGTAGCCGTCCGTGCTGCGGGCTTCCATCGACGCAGCGCCGGCTCTTCGACGAATTTCCAGGACAGGACCGCAATCGGCAGCGTAATGGCAAGGCTGCCGATGAACAGCATGGTGACGGAAATGCTGTTGTTTGACCAATGGACCAGCAGTTGCTGGACCGGGAAGGCGTAGATATAGATGCCGTAGGAGAAATCGCCATGGCGCGTGATGTTGTCAAGCCATGGGATACTTACGTTGGCCAGATACAGAATGATGTAGGGCAGCAGCAAGGCATAGAAGTAGAGCGACGGCGGCGTGAATTTCGTGAAGAAAATGATTGCCGCGAACAGCAATGCAATGCCGCCGTGATAGCGAATCCGGTCTTTGTGGAAATACAGCGCGGCGCCCATGAAGAACGAGGCGGCAAGCCGCAGGGCCACCGAGAGCTCGGCGGCTCCCAGAACGATGCAGGGGCGGGCCAGGTCGGCATTTCTCACGGCCAGCACGCCAAGAATGCAAAGTCCTGCGGCAATGACGGAAAACCGCGCCGAAAGAATTCCCGCCAGGCCCATGGCCAGGACCATGGCATACATGAAGACTTCCACCGGCAAGGTCCACAGCGAGCCGTTGACAGCGTTCGGGAACAGGTTTTGCGCGAAGACCAGCGGTAAGTTGTATTGAATGTCGAGAAAGATATTGCGCAAGTACGCGATTGTCTGCTCGTGGACGATGTAGCTGCCGAAATCCAGCGGGGTGAGAAATGCGCCCAGCGCAATGGAGAAAATCACCGCGAAGAACAACGCGGGAAAAATGCGCAGGCATCTCTTCCAGGCATATTCAAGCGCGCTCTGGCTGCGGATATACGAAGCGGCAATCAGATATCCGCTGATGACGAAAAACGTGCACAGCGCGATATCGCCCCCGGTATGTCCGAAAGTCCAGAGGAAAGGTTCTTCGATCGCTCGCCCGGCCAGCGGATAGGAGTGGCTGAACATCACCAGAATGGCGGCGATCAGGCGAATGAGATCGAGATTCCTGTTGCGCGCAGGGGGCGAGGTGGACATGGAGGCGGTTCGGGGCAGGGCGGTTGTTTTGTGACGCGAGCGCGGGGCCGGCGCGGGAATTCTCCCACCGGCCGGCGCGCCACGCTTATTGGCTCATCGATACCAGCACCAGCACCACCAGCAGCGCAAGCATCACCGCCAGCGTGATCTTGATCCAGCTATAAGGCTGCTCGCCGGCGATCTGGCCGGTATAGCCGTTGGCCACGACCTGGTAGGTCTTGCGGCCGTAGGTATAGCCGACGAGCCAGACCGGCATCAGCGTGTGCTTGAAGGTGCGACCCTGGTAGCGGGTTTGCACGCGCAGGTTGCGCTGGGTGTCGCCCGGCACCTGGCGCGAACACATCTGCCGCACCGCATCGTCCATCTCCTGCTGGTTCAGCTGGGCCGCCTTGCCCAGGTCCACCTGGTAGCGCTCGACGGTCCAGCCGCGCACGAATTCGGGTGTATAGGGCTTGAGATCGGTGGTGGTCGGGAAAGGCTCGATCTTGCGCAGCAGCCCGGCATGCACGCCCACGGTACCCGGCACCAGTGCATCATCGAAGAAATGCGCCAGCTGCCCCGCGGCGGGCTCCCAGCGCACATGCCGCACCTGGCGGGTCTGGGTGTTGCCGTTGGCGTCGCGGTAGGTTTCGGTGGTGTAGTAATAAAAGCCGGCGTCGGCCTGCCACGCGGCTTGCACATGGGCGTCAAATGTCCAGTAGGGCAGGTACAGGCCCTTGAGCGTGTCGGTCAGCGCGGCGTTCTTGAGCTTGTTGGGTGCAAACCAGCGCGAGCCATACCATTTGCGGATCGCGTCGCGGATCTGGCCGTCGCTGATCTTGAACGGCAGGATGCTTTGCGGCGTGATCGCGTCGTTGCGCTCCTCGTGCGCGACGATGGCCGGCGAGCCGCAGAAATCGCAGCGCTGGGCCGTGCGCCCGTCGACGAATACCGAGATGGCGCGGCAGTTCTGGCATTGCACCTCGCGCCGCTGCTGACCCCAGCCGCGGCCGGCCTGCGGGTTTTGCAGCGCGGCGGCCAGGTCCTGCTCGACCACGGCATGGCCCAGTTCCTGCTGCTGGGCTTCGCTCCAGGGCACCAGCGTGCCGCAGTAGGGGCAGCGCAGCGACTGCGCCTTGGGACTCCATTCGAGGTTGGCGCCGCATTCGGGGCAGGGATGCTTGCCAACCATGGAGGGGCGCGGTGCGTCAGGCCGGGCCGCGTCAGGCCGGGCCGCGTCAGGCCGAGCCGCGTCAGGCGCGGCCGCATAGCCGGCATCAGGAGAGCGGGAAGGTTCTGGGGTCACGGCCAAGCCACCTTGGCGCCGCCAGGGCGCCGGTCAATCTGCAGAAAGGGGGTTCAGCCGCGCAGGAATTCGTCCAGCGCGCTTTGCGCGATGCGCCAGCTGCTGCCGATCTTGCGCGCCTTGAGGTGGCCGGATTCGATTTCGCTCATCACATCGTCCAGGCCCACGCCCAGCACCTGCGCCACCTGTTCGGGCGTGAGCACCTGCAGCGCGGCGGCTGAGGCCGGGGCGGGCGACTGGGCGGCCTGGGCCGCGGCGGGAGAAAACGGGTCCGAGGGTGCGGCTGCGCCAACGCCCGCCGTGCCGGCTGGCGTTTGCATGCTGCGCATCATTTCCTGCGCCATGCCAAAGCCCATGGCCATGGTCGCGGGCATGGCCGCCGCGGCGCTGCCTTCGCCGCCGGCCGCCATTGCCTGGCCCATCTGGTACTTCACATAGTCGTTGAGGTTGCCGATGGCGCCCATGCTCGAGCGCTTGTCAATGGCCTGCTCGACTTCGGGCGGCACCGAGACGTTTTCGAGAATGAAGCTGCTGATCTCCAGGCCGTACTTCTCGCGCATTGCCGGGTTGATCAGCTGCAGCAGCGCCTCGCCCAGGTCGCTGTAGCGCGTGGCGACGTCAAGCACCGGAATCTGCGCCTTGGCCAGCGCCTCGGTGAACACGCTGATGATGCGCGAGCGCATGGTGTCGGCGAATTCGTCGAGGCGGAAGTTCTGGTCGGTGCCGGCAACTTCCTTGAGGAACTTCGGGGCTTCGACAATGCGAAAGTCATAGGAGCCGAAAGCGCGGATGCGGACGACGCCGAAGTCCTTGTCGCGCATCATCACCGGGTTGGCCGTGCCCCATTTGTGGCCGGTGAACAGTCGCGTGTTGAGGTAGTAGACATCGCACTTGAACGGCGACTGGAAGCCGTACTTCCAGCCCTGCAGGGTCGACAGGATGGGGACGTTCTGCGTGCTCAGCGTGTGCTTGCCGGGCTGGAACAGGTCGGCAAACTGGCCAGCCGAGACAAACTGCACCTGCTGCGACTCGCGCACGATGAGCTGGGCGCCGTTCTTGATTTCCTTGTCTTCGTCGGGCCAGCGGTACGACAGCGTGTCGCGTGAGTCGTCGGTCCATTCAATGACCTCGATCAGTTGCTTGGTGATGATGTTCAACAGACTCATGGCTGGCCTTTGCAAAAGGGAAAACGTGCGCTCGATTGTAGGGGGCTGACCGCGTTGCTCGCAGCCGGCGCAGCCGGCTTTGGCCGCTCACGCGCATGCCCATGGGGGCAGGCGCGGGCGGCAAACCCGGGCGCCGACATAAAATCACGGTTTACGCGCGCCGCGCGCGCACTTACCGAAGCGCAGGACCGGCCTGCCGCAAGCTCAAAAAGTCATGCTGACATTCCAACAAATCATTCTGAAATTGCAGTCGTACTGGGACGCCCAGGGCTGCGCCCTGTTGCAGCCCTATGACATGGAAGTGGGTGCGGGAACCTCGCATACCGCGACCTTCTTGCGCGCCCTCGGCCCCGAGCCGTGGAAGGCCGCCTATGTCCAGCCCAGCCGCCGCCCCAAGGATGGTCGCTATGGCGAGAACCCCAACCGCCTGCAGCATTACTACCAGTTCCAGGTCGTCCTGAAGCCGGCGCCCGACAACATTCTCGAGCTCTACCTGGGCTCGCTCGAAGCCCTGGGTTTCGACCTGAAGAAAAACGACATCCGCTTTGTCGAGGATGACTGGGAAAACCCGACGCTGGGCGCCTGGGGTCTGGGCTGGGAAGTCTGGCTCAACGGCATGGAAGTGACGCAGTTCACCTATTTCCAGCAGGTCGGCGGCATCGACTGCAAGCCCGCGACCGGCGAGATCACCTACGGGCTGGAGCGCCTGGCGATGTATCTGCAGGGCGTGGACAACGTCTACAACCTGCAGTGGACCGACACGCTGACCTACGGCGACGTCTACCACCAGAACGAAGTCGAACAGTCGACCTACAACTTCGAGCATGCCGACGCCGATTTCCTGTTCACGGCGTTTGCCGCGCATGAAAAGCAGGCCCAGAACCTGATCGAGCAGTCGCTGTCGCTGCCGGCCTACGAGCAGGTGCTCAAGGCCGCGCACAGCTTCAACCTGCTGGACGCACGCGGTGCGATTTCGGTGACCGAGCGCGCAGCCTATATCGGCCGCATCCGCAACCTGGCGCGCACCGTCGCCAAGGCCTACCTCGACAGCCGCGCGCGCCTGGGCTTCCCGATGGCACCCAAGGCCTGGGGCCAGGAAGTGCTGGCCGACCTGGCCAAGGCCGAGCACGCCGCCAAGAAGACCGCCTGAGCCGCTGCGACAGAGATAACACCATGAACCACTCGAATCTTCTTGTTGAACTGTTTGTTGAAGAACTTCCCCCCAAGGTCCTGCAAAAGCTCGGCGATGCGTTTGCCGGCGTGCTGTTCGACCAGCTCGCGGCCCAGGGTCTGACCACCAGCGAATCGCGCCTGACGGCCTATGCCTCGCCGCGCCGCCTGGCCGCGCACATCACGGATGTGGCCGCGCAGGCCGACGACAAGGCCGTGTCGCAAAAGCTCATGCCCGCCACCGTGGGGCTGACGGCCGAAGGCCAGGCCACTCCGGCGCTGCTCAAGAAGCTTGCCGCGCTCGGCGCCGATGCCTCGGCCGTCGCCGGCCTGCAGCGCGTGCACGACGGCAAGGCCGACGTGCTGTATTTCGAAAGCACGGCGCGCGGCGCCCAGCTGACCGACGGCCTGCAAAAGGCGCTGGACGAAGCCATTGCCAAGCTGCCCATCCCCAAGGTCATGCGCTACCAGCTGCAGGACGGCTGGACCAGCGTGCATTTCGTGCGCCCGGCCCATGGCCTGGTCGCGCTGCACGGCACGCAGGTGCTGATTGGTGTCAAGGCGCTGGGCCTGACAGCCGGCTCGGCCACCCACGGCCACCGCTTCGAGGCCTCGGTGGACCCGGTGGTCATCGAGAGCGCCGACAGCTATGCGCGCCAGCTCGCCGAGCAAGGCGCGGTGATTGCCAGCTTTGCCGAGCGCCGCGCCGATATCGCGCGCCAGCTGCAGGCCGCGGCTGAACTGGTCGGCGGTGGCGTGCGCGCCATCGAGGACGAAGCGCTGCTGGACGAAGTCACGGCGCTGGTCGAACGCCCGCATGTGCTGATCTGCGAGTTCGAGAAGGAATTCCTGGGCGTGCCGCAGGAATGCCTGATCCTGACGATGAAGGCCAACCAGAAGTACTTCCCGCTGCTGGATGCCGACGGCAAGCTCACGCACCAGTTCCTGGTGGTCAGCAACATCCGCCCGGCAGATGCCAGCGCGGTGATCGGCGGCAACGAGCGCGTGGTGCGCCCGCGCCTGGCCGATGCCAAGTTCTTCTTCGACCAGGACCGCAAGAAGACACTGGCCTCGCGCGTTGCCGCGCTGGACAAGGTCGTCTACCACAACAAGCTGGGCACCCAGGGCGAGCGCGTCAACCGCGTACGCGCAATTGCCAAGTCGATAGGCCAGCAGCTGGGCGACAGCGCTCTGGCGCGCCAGGCCGATGTGGCCGCGCAGCTGGCCAAGACCGATCTGATCACCGACATGGTCGGCGAATTCCCGGAACTCCAAGGCACGATGGGCCGCTACTACGCGCTCAACGACGGCCTGGATGTCGCCGTCGCCGACGCCATCGAAGACCATTACAAGCCGCGCTTCGCGGGCGACGAGCTGCCGCGCAATGACGTCGGCGTGATCGTCGCGCTGGCCGACAAGCTCGAGACGCTGGTCGGCATGTTCGGCATCGGCAACCTGCCCACGGGCGACCGCGACCCATTTGCGCTGCGCCGCCACGCGCTGGGCGTGGTCCGCATGCTGGTGGAAAAGGACCTGGCGCTGGATCTGGAGACGCTGCTGGTCAGCACCCTGCCCGCATTTGGCGACAAGATCACCGACGCCACGCCGGCGCTGGTCGAGTTCATCTATGACCGCCTGGCCGGCAACCTGCGCGAGCAGGGCTTCAGCGCCCAGCAGGTCGATGCCGTGCTGGCGCTGCACCCGCAGCGCCTGGCCGACGTGCAAAAGCGCCTGGCAGCGGTGCGCGCGTTTGCCGCGCTGCCCGAAGCGCCGGCGCTGGCCGCGGCCAACAAGCGCGTGGGCAATATCCTGAAGAAGGCCGAAACCGCCGTGCAGGCGCGCGTCGATGCGAGCCTGCTGCAGGAAACCGCCGAGCAGGAACTGAACCAGGCGCTGCAGACCACGGTGCCGCGCGCCGATGCGCAGTTTGCCGAAGGCGACTACACGGCCAGCCTGCAGACCCTCGCGGTGCTGCGCGCGCCCGTCGATGCGTTTTTCGACCAGGTGATGGTCAATGCCGAGGACCCGGCGCTCAAGGCCAACCGCCTGGGCCTGCTGGCGACGCTGCACGAAGCCATGAACCGCGTGGCCGACCTGTCGCGCCTGGCGACCTGAGCCGCAGACCTGCACCATGAAGCTCGCCATTCTTGACCGTGACGGCACGCTCAATGCGGCGGGTGAGTCGTTCCTGCATGCGCCAGAAAGCTGGGTGGCGCTGCCCGGAGCGCTCGAAGCCGTGGCCCGGCTCAACCGCGGTGGCTGGCATGTGGTGCTGGCCACCAACCAGCCCGGCCTGGGCCTGGGTGAGGTGGCGATGGGCGAGCTCAATGCGCTGCATGCCCGGATGCATCGCGCGCTGGCCGAGGCCGGCGCGCGCATCGAAGCCGTGTTCTACTGCCCGCATGCGCCCGAGGAAGGCTGCGACTGCCGCCAGCCCGCGCCCGGGCTGATGCGGCAGATTGCCGAGCGCTATGGCGCCGAGTCCCATGAGACCTGGGTGATAGGCAGCTGCGCCGATCACCTGCAGGCAGGCGCGCATCTGGGCGCCCATCTGCATCTGGTGTGCGCGCAGACCGCGGCCGGCCATCCGCTGCCGCCCGAATTCCCGCGGCAGGTGCGCGTGCACGCGAGCCTGACCGAGCTGGTCGCGACCCTGGTGCCAGCCGAGCCGCTGCCGCCGCCTGCGGCCCCGGGAAAACTGCCGTGAGTGCCGGGGCCGGCCCCCGCTGATTACTTGATTGGACCGATTTCGCCATGCCACTGATCCGCTCCGTGATTCACATGCTCTGGATGGCTGTGACCTGCATTCCCTATACGCTGGCCATTCTGGTGGTGCGCGTGCTGGGCGCTTCGCCGCGCACGCGCTACCGCATAGCGCGCGCCTGGCTCAAGCTGAGCGTGGACAGCGCCGGCTGGTTTGCGGGCGTGCACTACCGCGTCCAGGGCCGGGAAAATCTGCCCACCGACCCGCAGCAGGGCGTGGTGCTGCTGGTCAAGCACCAGTCGACCTACGAGACTTTCCTGATGCCGGCCATCATGCCGCGCCCTCTGGCCTATGTGTTCAAGCGCGAACTGCTGCGCGTGCCGTTCTTCGGCTGGTCCATAGGCAGCCTGGACATGATTTACATCGACCGCTCCGATGGTTCACGCGCTTTCCACAAGGTGGTCGAGCAGGGCAAGCGGCTGCTGGCCCAGGGCACCTGGGTGATCATGTTCCCCGAAGGCACGCGCGTGCCGCGCGGCGAGAAGGGTGTCTACAAGTCGGGCGCGACGCGCCTGGCCATCATGGCCGGCGTGCCGGTGGTACCGATTGCCGTGACCTCGGCCAAGTGCTGGCCGCGCAAGGCCTTCATCAAGCGCCCGGGCATGGTTGACGTCAGCGTCGGCCCGCAGATTCCCACCACGGGCCGCAAGCACGATGAGCTGATGCGCGAGGCCGAAGCCTGGATAGAAAGCGAAATGCAGCGCCTCGACCCCGAGGCCTACGCGCGCTGAGTCGGCAATGACAGGCCTGCTGCAGCGTGCCTGGGACTGGCTGGCGCCGCCCGAGGTGCCGCTGGTGGACGGCCAACTGGTCAAGCGCGGGCGCCGTGCGCCGCCGCCCCCCGCCAGCACGCCCGAGCCCGGGGCGCTGCAACTGGAACTCGCGCCGCCGCCAGAGCCTGCCCCTGCTGCTTTGCCGGTTGCCGTTGCCCAATCGCCCGCGCCGCTGCGCGTCGACTTTCCGCTGGCGTTTGTGCATCCGCAGGCCAGCCACCATCTGCGGCTGGCAGGCGTTCCTGTCAGCTATCTGCTGGAGCGCAGCCGCCGGCGCAGCATAGGCATGACCGTGGGCGTCGAAGGCCTGCGCGTGCGCGCGCCGCTGAGCGCCAGCCTGGGCGCTGTCGAGCGCGTGCTGCAGGACAAGGCCGAGTGGATCGTGCGCAAGCTGGTCGAGCAGCGCGAGCGCGGCCTGGAGGCGCAAAGCGCGCGCCTGCAATGGGGCGCGCAGACCGCGCTGCCGTATCTGGGCGGTACGCTGCGCCTGGCATTTGTCGCGCCTGCGCCCGGCAGGCCCACGGCGCTGCTGCAGCCCGGGCAGACCCTGCAGCTGGCGCTGCCCGCCGAGGCGTCTGCCGAGCTGGTGCGCAGCCGCGTGCATGCCTGGTGGCTGGAGATGGCGCGCAGCCATTTCAAGGCGCGGCTGGAGCATTTCGCACCGCAGCTGGGGGTGCAGTGGCGCAGCCTGCGGCTGTCAAGCGCGCGCACGCGCTGGGGCAGTGCGCGCAGCGACGGCGCGATCCGGCTCAACTGGCGGCTGCTGCATTACGCGCCCGAAGTCATTGATTACGTCGTGGTGCATGAGCTGTCCCATCTGCGGCATATGGACCACAGCGCGCGCTTCTGGGCCACCGTGGCCAGCGTGCTGCCCGACTATCGCGCGCTGCGCCAGCGCCTGCGCGACCAGCCCGCGCCGCTGTGGGCCGATGACGACGCCTGAGTGTCAAAGCCCGTGACGCCGTGCAGGCCGGCACTGGAAACGCGGCCCTGGTTCTGCGAGACTGTGCACCATGACTGATTCCCTGACTTCCGATTCTTCCGTTCCTGACGTTCGTCCCGCCCAGGGCTACGCGGGCGATCTGCCCGCAGCGCTGGCCTGGCAATGGGTGCAGCAGGGGCAGGCGGTGCTGGTCGACGTGCGCACCGACGCCGAACGCGAATGGGTGGGGCGCGTGCCCGGCGCCGTGGCCGTGGCCTGGAAACAATGGCCCGGCATGGCGGCAAATGCCGACTTCGATGCCCAACTGCGTGCCGCCGTGCCCGAGGGCATGAAAGTGGTGCTGCTGTGCCGCAGCGGCGTGCGCTCGGTTGCCGCCGCGCAGCGCGCGACGACCCTGGGCCTGCAGGCCTACAACATACTTGAAGGCTTCGAAGGCGATGCCGACGCCAATGGCCAGCGCGGCCATGTGGGCGGCTGGCGGCATGCCGGCTTGCCCTGGCGCCAGTGAGCCAGCCATGAAAAAACGGGCCAGCGGCCCGTTTTTTCATTCGATGAGTGCTTACTGGGCAGGAATGCGCAGCTTCTGGCCCGGATAGATCTTGTCGGGGTGGGTCAGCATGGGCTTGTTGGCTTCGAAGATGGCCGGGTACTTGTTGGCGTCGCCGTAGTACTTCTTGGCAATTGCCGACAGCGTGTCGCCGCGCACCACGTCGTGGTACTGGGCCTCGGGCTCGGGGTTGGTAACCGTCATCTGGTTGTCCACCGAAGTCACGTTGGCGACATTGCCGCAGCACAGCGTGATCTTTTCCTTGGCCGCCTGGTTGGGTGCATCGCCCGTCACGGTGACCTTGCCCTGGGCGCCGTCAAACGTGACCTTGATGTTGCTTGCGGCCAGCTTCTGGCTGGCGATATAGGCTTCAATCGCGCTGGCAGCCTTGAGGTTCAAGTCTTCCTGTGATGCTCCCGGCACGGGCGCCGCCTGGGCATCCTTGCCTCCAAACAACTTCTCGCCGGCTTCCTTGATGAAAGAGAAAAGACCCATGGATGACTCCTGTGAAAGCAAAGAGAGCCCCACTCTAGCCTGAGTTTGGTCCTCGCGGCGTCGGATAAGGACTTGTCAAGACATTTCATAACATTTAGCACCGGCATCAATATGTCGACGCCAGACCGCATGAACCCCCCGGCGAGGGTAAAACTCCGCATAATTCGCCGCATGACATTTCTGGCCATCGACGTTGGCAACACCCGTCTCAAATGGGCGATGTACGACGCGGCGCAACCTGGCGCCAACCTGTTGGCGCATGGCGCCGAATTCCTCGAGCACATCGACCAACTGGCGGAAACCGGGTGGGCGGGTCTGCCCGCGCCCGATCGCATGCTCGGTTGCGTGGTCGCGGGCGATGCGGTGATGCGCCGTGTCCAGCAGCAGATCGAGCAGATGGCGGATTGGGATGTCGTGCCGCAATGGGTGGTGCCTTCCGTGACCGAGGCCGGCGTGACCAATGGCTATGACCATCCCACGCGCCTGGGCGCTGACCGCTGGGTGGCAATGATAGGTGCGCGCCATCAGGTGCTGCGCCAGGGCGCGGCCCGGCCGCTGGTGGTGGTCATGGTCGGCACGGCGGTGACCGTCGATGCGCTGGACGCCGAAGGCCATTTTCTCGGCGGTCTGATCCTGCCCGGCCACGGCATCATGCTGCGTGCGCTCGAGACCGGCACCGCCGGTCTGCATGTGCCCACCGGCGAGGTCACGCTCTTTCCTACCAACACCAGTGATGCGCTGACCAGTGGGGGTACCTATGCCATTGCCGGCGCGGTTGAACGCATCTATCAGCACCTGAGCGCACGCTGCGGCGAGGCGCCCGCCTGCATCATGGCCGGGGGCGCGGGCTGGAAAATGGCACCCAGCATGTCGCGTCCCTTCGAGCTGAGCGACAACCTGATCTTTGACGGTCTTCTGGTGATTGCCGCCCAGCGCTGGAAAGCGTAAGCCCGGCGTCGCGGCGCGTGATTTTGTGAGGATTTGTCCTGGCTGCGCCTTCCTGGCGCAGCGGCGGCTGAAGGCTCGGGCGACAGGGGCGCGGGTTCGGTGCATGGGCGCCAGGCAGGCATCGGCTGCGGCCGGGCAGGTGCGCAGGGCGCTACATGGATTCATAGCGCTGCACCGATTACTGCTGGTGACCGGCCTTGGTGCACGCGTCGGGGCGGCAATGAGATAATTGAAAGCTTCGCCGAGAGGCATTTATATACACCACCCATGATTCTGATCACAGGCGGCGCAGGCTTTATCGGTGCCAATTTCGTCCTCGACTGGCTGTCAGTGCATGACGAGCCGGTCGTCAACCTCGACAAACTGACCTATGCAGGCAATGTGCACAACCTCGCCAGCCTGCAGGGTGATGCCCGCCATGTGTTTGTCCAAGGCGACATCGGCGACAGCGCCTTGCTGGCCGAGCTGCTGCAGAAACATCGGCCGCGCGCCGTGGTCAACTTCGCGGCGGAAAGCCATGTGGACCGTTCCATCCACGGTCCGGAAGATTTCATCCAGACCAACATCGTCGGCAGTTTCCGGCTGCTGGAGTCTGTGCGGGCTTACTGGAGCCAGCTGGAAGCCGAGTCCAAGGCGGCATTTCGCTTTCTGCATGTCTCGACCGACGAGGTCTACGGCAGTCTGGCGCCCGATGCTCCCGCGTTCACCGAATCGCACAACTACGAGCCCAACAGCCCCTACTCCGCGAGCAAGGCCGCCAGCGACCATCTGGTGCGCGCCTGGCACCATACCTACGGGCTGCCGGTGCTGACGACCAACTGCAGCAACAACTACGGGCCGCTGCATTTCCCGGAAAAGCTCATTCCGCTGATGATCGTCAATGCGCTGGCCGGCAAGCCCCTGCCCATCTATGGCGACGGCATGCAGGTGCGCGATTGGCTGTACGTCAGGGATCACTGCAGCGCCATCCGCCGCGTGCTGGAGTCCGGCCGTCTGGGGGAGACCTATAACGTGGGTGGATGGAACGAAAAGCCCAATGTGGAGATCGTAAACATGGTGTGTGCGCTGCTCGATGAGCTGCGCCCACGCACCGACGGCCATTCCTACCGCGAGCAGATCAGCTACGTCAAGGACCGGCCAGGCCACGATCGCCGGTATGCCATTGACGCCCGCAAGCTCGAGCGCGAGCTGGGCTGGAAGCCTGCCGAGACCTTTGAAACCGGTATCCGCAAGACGGTGCAGTGGTATCTCGCGAATCCCGAATGGGTTGCGCAGGTGCAAAGTGGTTCCTATCGAGACTGGGTGCAGACCCAATACGCCAACGCATGAAAATCGTTCTTCTGGGTCCCACGGGCCAGGTCGGCTGGGAGCTGCAGCGCAGCCTGGCGGTACTTGGTGAAGTCGTCACCCTGGGCCGCCAGGACACGCCGGCCGTTGATTTCGCCGATCCCGAAAGCGTGGCGCGCAGCGTGCGCGCCCTGCGCCCCGACGTGATCGTCAATGCGGCCGCGCACACCGCCGTGGACAAGGCCGAAGCCGAGCCTGAACGGGCGCGACTGCTCAATGCCGCCACGCCGGCACGGCTGGCGCACGAAGCGGCGGCGCTTGACGCCCTGCTGGTGCACTACAGCACGGATTATGTCTTTGACGGCAGCGGCAGCGCGGCCCGCACGGAAGATGCGGCCACCGCGCCGCTGTCGGTCTACGGTCGCACCAAGCTCGAGGGCGAACAGGCGATTGCCGCGTCCGGCTGCCGGCATCTGATTTTCCGCACCAGCTGGGTCTATGCGGCGCGCGGCGGAAATTTTGCCAAGACCATGCTGCGCCTGGCCCAGGAACGCGAACGCCTGACGGTCATCGATGACCAGTGGGGCGCGCCCACGGGCGCCGATCTGATTGCCGATGTGACGGCCCATGCCATCCGTCATGTGGGCCATTCACCGCAAGACCTGGGCCTGTACAATCTCGTGGCTTCGGGCCAGACCTGCTGGCATGCCTATGCCAGCTTCGTGATCGAGACCGTGCGCAATCTGCGCCCGGATTTGCTGCTGCGTGTCAGCGAGATCGCAGCCGTGCCCACCAGTGCTTTCCCCACCCCTGCACAGCGACCGCTGAACTCCCGGCTGGATACGTCGCGCCTGCAGACCCGCTTCGGCCTGCGGCTGCCCGACTGGCAGCAAGGCGTGGTCCGCATGCTCGACGAAACTTTATAAAAAATCATGACACAACGCAAGGGCATCATCCTGGCGGGCGGCTCGGGCACCCGGCTGCACCCGGCCACGCTGGCCATCAGCAAGCAACTGCTGCCGGTTTATGACAAGCCGATGATTTATTACCCGCTGAGCACATTGATGCTCGCGGGCATACGCGAAATCCTGATCATCAGCACGCCCCAGGACACGCCGCGCTTCGAGCAGCTGCTCGGCGACGGCAGCCAATGGGGACTGCGCCTTGAATACGCGGTGCAGCCCAGTCCTGATGGCCTGGCCCAGGCGTTCATCATCGGCGAGCAGTTCCTCGACGGTGCGCCCAGCGCGCTGGTGCTGGGCGACAATATTTTCTACGGCCACGACTTCCAGCATCTGCTGGCCCGCGCCCAGGTGCGTGACGAAGGCGCCAGCGTCTTTGCCTACCATGTGCAGGACCCCGAGCGCTACGGTGTCGCCGATTTCGACGCTTCGGGCAAGGTGCTGTCGCTCGAGGAAAAGCCCGCCGTGCCCAAGAGTAACTATGCGGTGACCGGCCTGTACTTCTATGACGGCCAGGTGGTGGAGATGGCCAAGCGCCTCAAGCCATCGGCGCGCGGCGAGCTCGAGATCACCGATCTCAACCGCATGTACCTGGAGCAGGGACAGTTGCAGGTCGAGATCATGGGCCGGGGCTATGCCTGGCTGGATACAGGCACGCATGAAAGCCTGCTGGAAGCCGGTCAGTTCATTGCCACGCTGGAAAACCGCCAGGGCCTGAAAGTGGCCTGCCCCGAGGAACTTGCGTTTCGTCAGGGGTGGATCGATGCCCAGCAGCTCGAAAGCCTGGGCCAGGCAATGGCCAAGAATGGCTACGGCCAGTACCTGCTGCGACTGCTGAAAGAGAAGGTGAGTGCATGAAGGCAACTCCATTGGCGATCCCGGAAGTCATCCTGTTCGAGCCCAAGGTGTTTGGCGACGCGCGCGGCTTTTTCCTGGAAAGCTTCAACAAGCAGCTGTTCGATGCCGCCACGGGCGGGCAATACGACTTTGTGCAGGACAACCACAGCCGCAGCTCCAAAGGCGTGCTCCGAGGACTGCACTACCAGTTGCCGCCCCATGCCCAGGGCAAGCTGGTGCGCGTGGTGCAGGGCGCGGTGTTCGATGTCGCCGTTGACGTGCGCCGCAGCTCGCCCACGTTCGGTCAGTGGGTGGGTGCCGAGCTAAGCGCTGAAAACCAGCAACAGCTATGGATTCCGCCAGGTTTTGCCCACGGCTTCGTGGTGCTCAGCGAAACCGCCGATTTTCTGTACAAGACCACCAACTACTACGCTCCCGCCCATGAGCGCAGCATTGCCTGGAACGACCCGCAGCTCGCGATCAAATGGCCGTTGAGCGATCAGCCCAGCCTGTCGGGCAAGGATGCCCTGGCCCCGAAGTGGGCCGATGCCGAGGTGTTCGCATGCTGACCATGTCTGGCCAGATGCCTGGCGCGCCCTGCATGGGCGCTTTGCGTGGCTGATCGGCCAAGCACCAGCCTTCGGGAAATCTGCGGATATACAGTTAAAACAGGAATGTCGCTGTGAATGAATTGGTGAAAAAAAAGGACGCAGACGTACCTTTCATTGATATTTGTTACGGCCTTTATCTGTTTGTGGATAGGCTTTACAAGATATTGATTCAGCGCAAGGCTGAAGATGTTTTGTTTTTTGCGCGCGAAGGCCAGTTGCTCAAGGAAATGTTTGATTTTTATCAATCGTCATTGGTTGATGAGAAGAAGATAAAAACTCATTATATCAAGGTCTCTCGGCGTTCCACTTTTCTGCTTTCTCTTGGGCCCTTGCATGAAGAAGGCTTTGATGTATTGTTTCGGCAATATCGTCGGATTTCCATCCAGGATTTTCTCAAGAGCCTGGATCTGGTGGATTCCGCGGAATTGTTTGCGCGTGAACTTGGTGTGGACATGTCGGTATTTTCAGAAGTCAGTTCTGATCTTCCCACCGATAAGCGATTCTTGAAATTACTTCAGCTGCCGGATTTTCGTGATATCTATGAGGCCCAGCGTCTTGAGCGAAGCCTGGCTTTTTCTGAATATGTGAAAGACCTGCTTGGCCAGGCGCAGCTGCCGGACAGCCTGCATGTGGTTGACGTGGGATGGAAAGGGTCCATCCAGGATAACGTCTACCAATGGTTTTCCAGGAACAAAGGCGCTGCGGCAAAGGTCTATGGCTACTACGTCGGACTTATTGCGCCGGGTGCAAGCCATGCCGGGAATACCAAAGTCGGCTTGCTTTTTTCCTCGCTGGAAGGACGCACTCCCGGATTCCAGGTCTTCAATGAGAATCGTTCCCTTTACGAGGTGATCCTGCATGCCGACCACGGCTCTGCGCGAAGATACACCTTTTCGCATGCCGAGGGGGTGCGCGTCATCGAGGATGAAGTCACCGATGCGGAGATGATCGCCCAACTGGTGCGACCTGTCTCGGTTGCATTGATGGAAAAATTCAAGGCGCTGGTGGTGGCCATGCAGGGCTCCGGGCTCACGGACCGCGAACTGCTGGAGCTGGCGTTGGATCGCCATGCGCGCATGGTGTTCAATCCCTCGAAAAAAGAAATCAAGTGGATCTTCTCGGTGTCTCATGTCGAGAATTTCGGGGTTTTCGAGGAGTCTTCTTTTGGCGGCGAAGAGAAGCCGGTCTCGTTGTTGAGAAAAATGAAATTCACATGGCAATTGGCGCTGTTGCGCCGGCCATCGCAATTGGGGTTTTGGCCTTGGCTGACGATTCGGCGAAATGCGCTGCCTGGAATGGCTTGGCTGTATGAGTCTTTTCGTCTTCGGCAAAGCCGTGCAAAGCCTGAAAATGGGCCGGGATAAAGTTTATGAGTAATCCAAGAGTCTGTTTTTTGATTGGATCGATGGCCATAAGTGGAGGCACTTATGTCATCATTCAACATGCCAATTATCTTAGATCGGCTGGTTTTGATGTGACGCTGGCAGTGCAGGAAGCGTTTACTGCCGCCACTCTGAGCTGGCATGACCAGGCCAGTCAGTTGCATTGCGTCCCCATCGAGGCAGCAAAATCGGAAGAATTCGATCTGGTGATTGCCACATGGTGGAAAACTGCTTTTGAACTTGGTAATTTCAAGGCGAAACATTACGCCTATTTCGTGCAGTCGATCGAGTCCCGGTTTTATCCCGAGAGCGATGTTCCGTTGCGGGCGCTGGTTGATTCGACCTACGATTTCCCCGTCCATTTCTTGACCGAGGCGACCTGGATCAAAGAGTATCTGGCGGAGAAGTTCGGCAAGACATCGGCCCTGGTTCGCAACGGCATAAGAAAAGACATCTACCAGGCCACGGGGCCGGCCGTTTGCGAGCGTCCGAGCAAGCAGCCGCGGGTCTTGATTGAAGGCCACTTTGGCGTCAAGTTCAAGAATACCGCGCTGGCCTTGCGCCTGGCGCGCGAGGCCGGTGCGCGCGATATCTGGGTGTTGACGGGGTCGCCGGTTCGTTGGGTGCCAGGCGCCACGCGCGTGTTCTCGCGCGTTCCCATGATGGAGACTGCGGATATCTACCGCTCGTGCGATATCTTGGTGAAGCTCAGTACCGTGGAGGGCATGTTTGGTCCGCCATTGGAGATATTCCACTGCGGCGGCACGTCCATCGTCTATGACGTGACGGGCCATGATGAATACATCGTGGACTCGCACAACGCCAGCGTGGTCCGCAGAGGGGATGCCGATGGTGTCGTGGCGGCCTTGAAGACGCTGCTGACGGATCCCGCAGCCCTTGAGCGGCTCAGGAGCGGCGCGCGTGAGACCGCAGAAAAATGGCCCTCGTGGGAGCAGTCCTCGGCGGAATTCATGGCATGGGTAAACATGTTGCTGCTGGCGCCCGCAGGCGATGCGCAGGTGCTGCGCGGCCTGTCGGCACAGGCATTTTCAGAATATGTGCGTGACGAGCAGGAGCATCTGCGCAAGAACCCGCAGACCGTGCGGCGCCACAAGCTCAGTGCCATTGCCGCGAAATTCCCTCCGGCCCTGACCCGTGCGGCCAAGCAGTTGGAGACAGTTGCCGAAATTGTCTTGCAGGGAAGAAAGACTTACTGATGTTTGAACTTCGAACGGTGGACGTGTGGGACACCTTGCTGCGTCGCGACTGCCATCCGGAATGCATCAAGCTTGCGACGGCGCGTTACCTGGCGATGACCGCTGTCCGGAATCTGAAGCCCGGTTTGCAGGACATGTGGAGCTTGTACGAGGCAAGGCTTGATGCCGAAAAGCTCCGTGCCAACGATTCGCGTCAACGTGGTGACGATGACGAATATGAAATTGTCGAAGTATTGAGAACCTGGCTCGAGATTGTCTGGCAAGGCAGCTTTGATCCGCTGATGCCCGCGGCCCTGGCTGAATATGAATTGAGCGTTGAGATCGCCAGAACCTATCGCGATCCCGATATATTGGAGTTCCTTGCGAAATATCCGGCAGAGAAAACTATTTTTCTTTCGGATTTTTACATGGATTCCAAGATGCTGGGGCGCTTGCTGGCGGCGCACCAGCTGGATGAACTGGTTCCTGCGGGAATATCTTCTTGCGATGTCAATCGCAACAAGCGTTCCGGCAACCTGTTTCACCACGTCCAGTCGACCTTGAAGATCGCCTCGGAAAAGCATGTCCATATTGGCGACAATGAGTGGTCCGACGTGGATACACCGGGCAAGCTGGGGATCCAGGCGGTACGCTTTCTGCCTTCCGCGGAGCACGAGAAGAGGGTTGCGCGCGAGCATCTGTTTTCATCCCGGCAGGCACTGTTTTCTCATGTTCGCGGGCTTTGCAAGGAAAACTCGCTTGATTTCTCCACCAAGGGGACCAGCGATGAGGCCTTCTATCTGGGGGTCGAGGCCGCACCGCTTTTCATTGGATTCGCTGTCTGGATTGCCGAGCAGGCAGTATTGAGGAAGTTCGACAAGATCATATTTTTGACGCGTGAGGGTGAATTCTTTCACGCGGTGCACTCGGCGATGTTTGCCGACGGATTTTTTGCAGGTATCCAGCTTCCTGAGTCCTCTATTTTCCCGGTGAGCAGAATATCGACTTTTTCAGCTTCGCTGGGCCGAGGCGATTTCGAGGAGGTGTCGCGCGCTTGGTCGATTTTCGGTGTGCAAAGGGTTTCCGCACTTTTTGCGATGCTGGATGTCGCCACGGATGATTTTGCCGCGACACTGAAGGAGCTTGGACTGCGCGTGGATGAGGTGGTGCAGAACCCATCGTCGGATGCCCGGCTGCGAGCACTTTTTGCCAAGCCCAAGTTCTTTGAAGCAGTCATTGCCTCGGTGCAGAGAAATAAGGTGTTGTTGAAGGACTTGCTTGCAGAGCATGGAATCGTTGACGGAATGAACGTTGGCGTGGTTGATATAGGCTGGCGAGGCACCATCCAGGACAATATTGCACTTGCGGCTCCCGCAATCAACTTTCACGGCATGTATCTGGGCCTGCGTTCATTTGTCAATCCCCAACCGCTGAATGTGACCAAGAGCGCCTATGGGCCGCATGAGGAAATAGAAAGCGATCTCAACAAGCTGTTTGAGGTTTTTTCTGCCATGGAAATGGTCTGCTCCTCCCCCCATGGCAGCGTGATTGGCTACTCGCGAGACGATGGCAAGGTGCTTGCCGTGCGCGAGATTTCTTCGGATGAGAATGTTGCCTACTTCGAGTTCTCGCACAGGTTCCAGCAAGGCGTGCTGTTTTCCGCTGGCCAGTGGACGCCCTATCTGAATGCCTATGTCGTTGCAGCAATGGAGTTGCGCGAGAGTGCCATGAAGGTTTGGGAGGGGTTCAGGCGTTCTCCGCCAAATATACTTGCCGAAGTGTTCATGCAAACCCCTCAGCATGACGCTTTTGGCTTCGGGGAAGTTTTTTCCAGAAATAAATTCCCCTCGCTGGCAACCATATTTCTTTCGCCATTCAATAATAAGAGACGGCGTGAGATATTTAGTTTTGTTCGTCGCGTGCAATGGACTGCTGCCGTGGAAAGTGCCAAGGAACTAGGCTGGTTTCATAGAAAGACGCTGTCCTTGGTGTTTTTTCTGGCAAATCATTTGAAAATCCTGCGCATGAAAATGCGCCATGGAAAGAAGTAAATCTGTCTGAGATACGGTCGGGTAGGGAGTCTTGCTTGCAGGCATGTTTCCTGAAGTGAATATGTCGTGTTGGTTTTTATTGGGCTGTATTGATGAGCGGAATTGCTGTATCTGTTGTTAGCCATCACCATGGTGCCTTGGTGGATGCCTTGCTGCGCCGCTTGTCTGAAATGTCGTCCCCGCACATCGTCAAGGTCATTTTGACGCAGAACGTGCCCGAGGCAATGCCGCAGGCGCCGCAAGCGGGCTGGCCTTTTGTCCTCGAGGTGATCCGCAATGTTTCGCCCCAGGGATTCGGCGAAAACCACAACCAGGCGCTGAAAGACGCAAAGGAAGATTTTTTTTGCGTCATGAATCCGGATGTGGTTCTTTTTCATAACGATACCTTCGAGCGTCTTTTGGGTGTCGCATCCATTGCTGGCGTCGGGTGTGTTTATCCTCAACAAATCGATGAAGACGGTAAACGGCAGGACATAGAAAGAGATATTCCTACTTTCTTTTCGTTGCTGATGCGTTACGCTGGCAGAAAAACCGAGACGGGCAGGGACTGGGTCAATGCGGCTTTCTTGTTGCTTCCCGCCAAAGTCTGGCGCGAACTCGGCGGATTTGACGAGCGCTATTTCATGTATTGCGAAGATGTCGATTTCAGCCTTCGGCTGCAGTTGCTGGGCCACCAGCTGAGATCCGTCCCGGTGAACGTGGGGCATGCGGGCCAAAGGGCGAGTCATCGCAATGCGCGCCACTTTTTCTGGCATGTGGGCAGTCTCTTGCGGCTATGGGGCTCGTCGGTGTTCTGGCGCGCCTGGTGGAAAAAGCAGCGTAAACCCGGTTGAAGGACCGCGATTCATGCGGATCGCGCTGGAGGGCAGGGGAACATGCCCATGCCGCCATGAGGTATGTGTATTTCGTCATGTGAAATGAAGAATTAGGGCTTTGATGATCTGGTTGTCCACAATTGCGTTTTTTTTCGCCCTGATTTCGGGGGGCATGATCGTGCGCTGGTCAGGCGACCTTCACATCGTCTATGGCGAGGACATGCCCCAGCGTTTTCACTTCGGCGATGTGCCGCGCATAGGCGGGCTGGCGGTGATGGTCGCGTTGCTGTTGAGCTGGAGCGCGGGCCTGATCTCGACGGCCTTCCTTGGCGACCTGTCCGGGCTGCGCATGAAGATCTGGGTCGGCTGGTTCATGTTGGCCATCATGCCGGCGGTGCTTGGCGGCCTGGCCGAGGACCTGACGCAGCGTCTGTCGGTGCGCTATCGTTTGATGCTCACCGGCCTGACCGGAGTGCTGGGCATCTGGCTGCTCGATCTGGGCGTTCCGCGTCTGGACCTTCCCTGGATCGACGGCATTCTGGCATGGGCTCCCTGGATGGGCATGGCCATCGCACTGCTGGCCATTGCGGGACTGCCGCATGCGTTCAACATCATTGACGGCTACAACGGACTCGCCGGCATGGTGGCGGTGATCATCTGCCTGGCGCTGGCCCATGTGGCGCTGCAGGTCGGCGACCGTGCGCTGGCCGCGCTGCTGCTCAGCACGGCGGCGGCCACGGGCGGATTCCTGGTGTGGAACTACCCGCGCGGCATGCTGTTTGCCGGCGACGGCGGCGCCTATATCTGGGGCGTGGTGATTGCTTTCTCTAGCATTCTGCTGGTGCAGCGCCACACGCAGGTCTCACCCTGGTTTCCCATGCTGCTGCTGATCTACCCGGTGTGGGAGACGGTGTTCTCCATTTACCGCAAGCTCGTGCGCGGCGACTCGCCGGGCATGGCCGATGCCCTGCATTTCCACCAGCTGGTCTACAGGCGTATTGTATGGGGAGTCTTTCACGATGATGAATCGCGGCAGATGCTGATGCGCAACAACCGTACCTCGCCCTATCTCTGGGCATTCACGTTGCTGACGGTGCTGCCGGCCGTGCTGTTCTGGCGCAATACGCCGGTGCTGATTGCCTTTTGCGCGTTGTTTATGATCAGCTACGTCTGCGCCTATCTGGCGATCGTCCGGTTCAAGGTGCCCGGCTGGCTGCAGAAGTGAGCTGATTACCGTTACCTGGGGCCCCAAGGCGCACTGCGACACTGCAGTTGCGGCACAATGCCCCGCTTGTTGTTGATTACTTCCCAGCCCCACGGCCTGCACCATGAACGATATCCTCTCCATTGCCCCGCGCGACAAAGCCGAAATCCTTGCCCAGGCTCTGCCCTATATCCGCAAGTTCCATGGCAAGACCATGGTGATCAAGTATGGCGGCAACGCCATGACCGATCCGGCCCTGCAGGCCGACTTCGCCGAGGATGTGGTGCTGCTCAAGCTGGTGGGGATGAATCCCGTGGTGGTGCATGGCGGTGGGCCGCAGATTGAAACCGCGCTCAACCGTCTGGGCAAGAAGGGCGAGTTCATTCAGGGCATGCGCGTCACCGATGCCGAAACCATGGAAGTGGTCGAGTGGGTGCTGGCCGGCGAGGTGCAGCAGGATATCGTCGGTCTGATCAATCAGGCCGGTGGCAAGGCCGTGGGTCTCACGGGACGTGACGGTGGACTGATACGCGCGCAAAAGCTCAAGCTCACGGACAACAAGGATCCAAGCATCGAACACGACCTGGGCCAGGTCGGTGACATCGTGGCAATCGATCCCAGCGTGGTGCGTGCCTTGCAGGACGATGCCTTCATTCCGGTGATCAGCCCCATCGGCTTCGGTGAAGACAACGAGAGCTACAACATCAATGCCGACGTGGTCGCGAGCAAGCTGGCCACGGTGCTGCAGGCCGAAAAGCTGATGCTGCTGACCAACACGCCCGGCGTGCTCGACAAGGCCGGCAATCTGCTGACCGATCTCACGGCGCGTGAAATCGACGCGCTGTTTGCCGACGGCACGATTTCGGGCGGCATGCTGCCCAAGATCGCCGGCGCGCTGGATGCCGCCAAGGCCGGCGTGAACGCGGTGCACATCATTGACGGCCGCGTGCCGCATGCCATGCTGCTGGAAATTCTCACCGACCAGGCCTACGGCACGATGATCCGCAGCCATTGAGCTGGCTTGGGCCCTCAGGGGCCATGCTTTGGAAGTTTCGACATGCGCCTGCTGCTGGTGGAAGACGATGTGATGGTGGCCAGCGGCGTCAAGCTGGGCCTGAGCGATGCCGGCTATGCGGTTGACTGGGTCGGCAGCGCCGAGCGTGCGCTGGAAGTGCTGGCCAGCGAGTCGTTCGACCTGGCGGTGATCGACATCGGCCTGCCGGGGCTCAGCGGCCTGGAGCTGACGCAGCGCCTGCGCCGCAGCAGCATGGACAGCGCGGCCATGCCGATTCTGATCCTGACCGCGCGCGATGCCCTGCTGGACCGTGTGCAGGGACTCGACATGGGCGCCGACGACTACATGGTCAAGCCCTTCGAGCTGCCCGAGCTGCTGGCGCGATTGCGTGCGCTTGCGCGCCGCTCCCAGGCCGCTACCACGGCGGTGCTGACATTTGGACCGCTTGAACTCGACACCGCGGCGCGCAGCGTCGGTGCCCGCATCGCCGATGACTCCACCGAAGGCAGCCATCTGCAGCCCATCGACCTGGGTCCGCGCGAGTGGACGGTGCTTGAATACCTGCTGATCCATGCGCCCAAGCCCGCCAGCAAGGACAAGCTGCTGCAGGCCCTCACGGGCTGGGACAAGGAAATCACGCCAAACGCCGTTGAAGTCTATGCTTCGCGTCTGCGCGGCAAGATCGAGCCTTACGGCGTGGCCTTGCGCTCCATCCGCGGCTTCGGCTACCGGCTGGAGCTGGTCGCCGGCGCCGCGTGAAGCGCAGGCAGCGGCCTTGACCTCCAATCTGCGCTTTCGGCTGCTGCTGCTGCTGGTGCTGCCGCTGAGCGTGCTGGCCTTGATGGGGTCGTGGTTTGCCTACCGCTCGGCCGAGGCTGCTGCGGGCCAGCACGACCAGCGGCTGATGCGCTTTCTGCCCGCGCTGGCCGAGGCGGTGCTGGCGCCGTCGGCGGATGCCCAATACCCGCCGGTGGTCATGCTGCCGCCAACGGTGGAGGAGTTTTTGCGCCAGCGCCAGAACGAGGCCGGCTACGCGATTGCCGACCTCAAGGGCCGGGTGCTGGCGGGCGATACCTGGATACGCGTCGAAGTGCCAAGCACGCGCGTGGCGGAATTCCACAGCCAGGAGTTCGCCGGCATCATGTACCGTGTGGCCGTGCTGCGCGTTGAAACTGCGGGCGCGGGCGAGATGGTGGTGGCGTTGGCCGACGGCTCGGACGCGCGCCAGCAATGGGCGCAGCAGCTGCTGGTGCGCGTGCTGCTGCCCAATGTGCTGCTGATTGCGGCTGCGGGTCTGGCAATCTACTGGTCGGTGCGCCAGGCGTTCGAGCCGCTGGTGGCGCTTGCCGGTGCCGTGGAGCGGCGTTCGCCGCGCGACCTCAGTCCCATTGATGAAGCTGCTTCGCCCGATGAAGTGCGGCCGTTGGTGCGCTCGCTCAACCGCCTGTTCGCGCTGGTCGACGCCCAGGCCCAGGAACAGCGGCGGTTTGTCGCCGACGCTGCGCACCAGCTGCGCACGCCGCTGGCGGCCCTGCAGGCCCAGGTCGAAGCCTGGGCGCTGATGGTGCAGTCGGCGCCCGCGAACGTCACAGTGCCCGAGCCTGGCCATCCCGGCGAGCGCTCGCTGGTGCTCAGCGCCACGCAGATCCACCAGCTGCGCGATGCCACGCGCCGCACGTCGCAGCTCGCGCGCCAGCTGCTGGCGCTGTCGCGCGCCGACGCGCGCCATGCCCAGTCCCAGCCGCTGCAGCGCGTGGACCTCAAGGACCTGTGTGAAAGCCTGCTGGAAGCCTTCTTTGAACAGGCCGCGGCCAAGAACATCGACTTCGGTCTCGAAGTCGCGCCCGCGAGTGTCTGGGGCCATGCCTGGCTGCTGCGCGAGCTGCTGAGCAACCTTGTGGACAACGCGCTCAAGTACAACGCCGAAGGCGGGCGCGTGACGCTGCGCAGCGGAACCCTCCCCGATGGTGTCTTTCTTGAAGTCGAGGACGACGGACCTGGCGTGCCGCAAGCCGAGCGCGCGCGCGTCGTGCAGCGCTTTTATCGCCTGCCCGGCGCGTCCAGCGAAGGCTCGGGGCTGGGGCTGGCGATTGCCGACGAGATTGCCCAGCTGCACCAGGCGCGTCTGGTGCTGGGCGAAGGCGCGGACGGCGTGGGCCTGCGCGTGCTGCTGGTGTTTCCACCCGAGCCCAATGGCGTGCTGTGAGTCGCGGGCCCTTTGAGCCTCCGACAGACTCAAGACTCAAGATTCAGGTGAAACGGGTGAACTGGGAGTGCCCCAGGCCAGGGGCAGCGAAGCGAATCAGGGTGTGCGTTCAATTTGTCAAGACCATTCAGCGTGAAAACAGTAGGACATGGGAGCGGGTGGCTGTGAGAGAATTATTTACAAATTCCTGATCGCCTATGTCTGAGTCTGAAGTCCTGTCCTCCTCTTTTCGCTCTGCCGCCCTCGTGGGTAACAGCGACGCCGCCGCCGCACCCGCAGCGCCCGCCACCCGCAAGCGCCCCAAGCCGGGAGAGCGGCGCGAGCAGATTCTGCAAGCGCTGGCTGCCATGCTGGAGAAGCCCGGGGCCGAACGCATCACCACCGCTTCACTGGCCGCCCATCTGCTGGTGAGCGAGGCTGCGCTCTATCGACATTTCGCCAGCAAGGCGCAGATGTTCGAAGGCCTGATCGAGTTCATCGAGCAGTCGGTGTTCACGCTGGTGCAGCAGATTGTCGGCCGCGAAGTGCCCGATCCCGACCAGCCCAGCATTGACGGCGCACGCCAGGCCGCGCGCGTCATCGCGCTGGTGCTGCAGTTCGGTGAACGCAATCCGGGCATGGCGCGCGTGATGGTCGGCGATGCCCTGGTGTTCGAGCACGAACGCCTGCAGCAGCGCATGAACCAGTTCTTCGATCGCATCGAGTCCACGCTGCGCCAGTGCCTGCGTCCCGTGGCCGATGCCCGCGGCTCGGCCAAGCCCACGGTCGATGCCCAGGTTGCAGCCAGCGTGCTGACCTCGTTTGCGCTTGGTCGCCTGCAGCGCTTCTCGCGTTCGGGCTTTCGTCGCCTGCCGACCGAGCATCTCGAGGAAAGCCTGGCGCTGATGATCTGAGCTTCAGCGTGTACTCAGCCGGCAGTCGGCGGCCACGCTTTGCAGGTAGATGTCCGAGCCCTGCTGCTGGCTTCGGTCTTCCCAGGCGACCAGCGTCCTGCCTGCCGAGGCGCCGATGACCAGGCGCGACTTGCTTGACGGGCGGGTGGAAACCACGAATTGCGGGCACAGCGCATTGCCCGTGGCATCCAGCTTGATGCCCTGGATGGTGTCGTGCTGGCCGGATACCGATTGCACCCAGAAGGCCAGTGTTCCATCGGTCGCAGCAGTCGTGCGCAGATGGGCGATGTCATGCAGCGCCAGCGGCTGTATCGCCCGCCCGGTTTCTCCCCACTGCCGCGCGCCGCGCGCATCGAGCTTCTGGGCATACAGGCCGCGACGGCTCTGTTCCACCGCATTGTCGAGCTCGGCCCACAACAGCGTGGTTTCGCCGGTCAATGGCTGGTAGGACATAGAAGGCGCCACCCGTGCCTGCTGCAGATTGGTCGACACGGGCACTCCGTTGATGGCAAAAGCCGGGTTGCCGTTGGCCTGTATATGCTGGGCGTAGACCTGCATTTGGGGGGCAATGCTGTACCAGGCGAAGACCGCGCCCCCCTGGCCATCCAGTACAAAATGCGGGAAATTGCCTTGCTGCAGCGAGCCGGCGTCAAACAGCTTCACATGCCCCTGGCCCCAGAGCAACTGGCCGCTGGGCGAGATCTTGTTGGCATAGAGGTGCTTGGCGCCCGAAATGCCGCGGCTGCGCACGAAGGACACGATCATGCTGCCGTCGCCTGTGGTGTGCAGGTCGGCCAGCTCGTAGCGGTGGTTGGGCTCGACCAGCACAAAATCAAGCGCTGCGCCGTCGGCGGATTTCCACACGGGCTGGCCCTGGGGGTCGAGCTTGCGCAGGCGTACGCTGTTTTCGGCGTCCGTGCTCCAGCCGACGACCGAGTGACCATCGGGCAGGACGGAAACATGCGGCGCATGGCCCGAGGGCGCGGTCAGCGTCTGCCATAGCGGCTTTCCCGCAGAGTCGACTTTGATTGCGGCAATGGCACGCGCGGCGGGATTGCTGCGGTCGTCCTGGAAGGTCAGCACTGCATTGCCCTGCGGGTCGGTTGCCAGGCCGTAGTCCTCGGTCCAGCCCAAGCCCAGCTTGGCCACCTGTATGCCTTGGTGCGGAAACTGTTCGGCGCCGTCAGGTGCCAGTCGCTGCAGATAGACGTCGTATCCCGAAGGCGTGGGATCTTGGGGAATCAGGCTGAACCAGCTGATCCACCAATGCCCGTCCGCGCTGGCCGAAAGTTTCGGCTGGACCTGCGCGGCCCCCGTGACGTTGGCGACCGTGGTGTTTTTCTGCGGATCTGCGGTCCATTGGCCCCAGGCACTGGTGCTCAGGCCCAGCGCCAGGGTCAGGGCGGCAAAGGGAAGATGGCGGGTCATGACACTCCTTTCAAGCCCCTTGGGGCGGTGCACCGGATGGTGTTGAAAAGATTTCAGCATGTGCGCAGGCCGCAGCGCCGGGTTTGCCCTTGCCGCCGCGGTCGATATCTGTGCTGCGCACATTGGCTGCGGCAGGCGGGAGGGCGGCTGGCGGCTAGGTACTTACCCCTGTGGCGCATTGAGGTCAGGAAATTGTGGTGCAAAATAGTACGAACGTTCGTTTTATTTCCTTGCCATGCCTTCTTCTCTTACCCTGCCGGAAATCTCTCCCAGCGCGCGCAGCGAAGCCCGCGGGATGCACAAGGGCCAGCAGACCAAGGCCCATATCCTGGATGCGGCGCTGCATCTGGCATCGCAGACCGGTCTCGAAGGTCTGTCGATAGGCGCGCTGGCCGCGGCCACGGGCATGAGCAAGTCGGGCGTCTTTGCCCACTTCGGCTCGCGCGAGGAGCTGCAGATTTCCGTGATCCGCGAGTATCACCAGCGCTTCGAGCAGGAAGTGTTCTTCCCGGCAATGCAGGCACCGCGCGGCCTGCCGCGCCTGCGCGCACTGTTCGACCTGTGGATGAAGCGTACTTCAGTCGAGATCGACTCGGGCTGCATCTATATCAGCGGCGCGGTCGAGTTCGATGACCGCAGCGGCCCGGTGCGCGAGGCGCTTGCCGACTCCGTGCACACCTGGCATGCGGCCATGCGCCGCACCATCGTGCAATGCCGGGAGCATGGCGACTTACGCGCGGATGCGGACGAAGCCCAATTGCTTTTTGAAGTCCATGGGCTCATTCTGGCGTTGCATTACGAAGCCCGCTTCCTGCGCGCGCAGGGCGCTGTGCAGCGCGCGCACCAGGGTTTCGAGAACATTCTGGCGCGCTGCAGCTCCCGCTGATGCGCGCCGCGCACCGATCACATCATCATCGATAAAAGGAGACGACACATGCCCAGCTACCAACCGCCTCTGCGTGACATGCAGTTCCTGTTGCACGAAGTGTTCGAGGTCACGCAGGAGTTCAAGGCCATGCCCCGGCATTCCGAGGTCGACGCCGAGACCGTCAATGCGGTGCTTGAAGAGGCGGGCAAGTTCGCCAGCGATGTGATCTTTCCGCTGAACATCAGCGGCGATGAGGAAGGCTGCACGCTCAACCGTGACACCCATGAAGTCACCACGCCCAAGGGCTTCAAGCAGGCCTATGCGCAATACGTCGAAGGCGGCTGGGCGTCGCTGAGCTGCGACCCCGATTACGGCGGCCAGGGCCTGCCGTTTGTCGTCAACCAATGCCTGTATGAGATGCTCAACAGCGCCAACCAGGCCTGGACCATGTACCCGGGCCTGTCGCATGGCGCCTACGAAGCCCTGCATGCGCATGGCACGGAGGCGCAAAAGCAGCTGTACCTGCCCAAGCTGACCAGCGGCGAATGGACCGGCTCGATGTGCCTGACCGAAGCCCACTGCGGCACCGACCTGGGCCTGCTGCGCACCAAGGCCGAGCCTCTGCCCGATGGCAGCTACAAGCTCACGGGCAACAAGATCTTCATCAGCGCCGGGGAGCATGACTTCACCAGCAACATCGTGCACCTGGTGCTTGCGCGCCTGCCCGATGCGCCCGTGGGCTCCAAGGGCATCAGCCTGTTTGTCGTGCCCAAGTTCCTGGTCAATGCCGACGGCAGCCTGGGCGAGCGCAATCCGATCTTCTGCGGCGGCCTGGAGCACAAGATGGGCATCCATGGCAATGCCACGGCCCAGCTCAACCTCGACGGCGCCGTCGGCACGCTGGTCGGCCAGCCCAACAAGGGCCTGGCGGCGATGTTCGTGATGATGAACGCCGCGCGCCTGGGCGTGGGCAACCAGTCGCTGGGCCTGACCGAAGTCGCGTTCCAGAACGCGCTGGCCTATGCCAAGGACCGCCTGCAGATGCGCAGCCTGTCGGGCACCAAGGCCAAGGACAAGCCCGCCGACCCCATCATCTTCCACCCCGATGTGCGCCGCATGCTGCTCACGGCCAAGGCCTATGCCGAAGGCGGTCGCGCGCTGTCGACATTCTGCTCGGTGCTGATCGACAAGGAGCTGCACCACCCCGACGAGAAAGTGCGCAAGGACAGCGCCGAGCTGGTCGCGCTGCTCACGCCCATCGTCAAGGCGTTCATCACCGACAACGGCTGGACCGCGACCACGCTGAGCCAGCAGGTCTACGGCGGCCACGGCTTCATCAAGGAATGGGGCATGGAGCAGTTCGTGCGCGATGCGCGCATCAATATGATCTATGAAGGCACGAACGGCATCCAGGCGCTCGACCTGCTGGGCCGCAAGGTGCTGGGCAACCAGGGCGCGACGCTCAGGAAATTCGGCAAGCTCGTGGGGCGTCTGGTCGAGGAAGAGGGCGTCAACGAGAAGATGGCCGAATTCATCAATCCGATCGCGGTGCTGGGCGAGCAGATGACCAAGTTCACCACCGAAATCGGCTTCAAGGGCATGCAGAACCCCGATGAAGTTGGCGCGGCGTCGGTCGACTACCTGCGCGTTGCCGGCCACCTGGTGTTCGGCTACCTGTTTGCGCGCATGGCCCAGGTGGCGCTGCGCGAAATCGCCCAGGGCAATTCCGACCCTTTCTATCTGGCCAAGCTGCAGACCGCGCGCTTTTACTTCGCCAAGCTGTTCCCCGAGACCGCGACGCTGATGCGCACCGCGCGCGCCGGCAGCCGGGTGCTGATGGACACCGACGCCGCGCTGGCCTGAAGCGAGCCTGCGGACCCCTTGCCTTTTTCTTCCAGGAGGTGCCTATGTTCAAAGCCCTTGCCGCCATGGTCTGCATGGCAATCACCGCGCCCGCCTGGGCGCAGATGACACCCGTGGGCCTGTGGAAATCGGTCGATGACAAGACCGGCGAGCCGAAGTCGGAGATCCGCATCACCGACCAGGGCGGCGTGCTCAGCGGTCGCGTCGAGAAGCTGCTGCGCAAGGGCGCGGACCCCGCGGCACTGTGCACGGCCTGCAGCGACGAGCGCAAGGACCAGCCCATGGTCGGGCTGGAAATCATCCGCGGCGCGAAGAAGGCCGAAGGCAAGGAAGTCTGGGAAGACGGCAAGATCCTCGACCCCGAGTCCGGCAAGTCGTACACGCTGCGCCTCACGCCCACCGACAGCGGCAGCAAGCTCGATGTGCGCGGCTCGATAGGGCCGTTCGGCCGCACGCAAACCTGGGTGCGCGTGCAGTAAGTCTTCAGCTTCAAGGCCCCGTCCGCGCCGCGGGCGGGCGCATTACATGGAACCCAAGATGTCTCGATTTCCTGTGAAGAAAGTCGCCGTGCTCGGCGCCGGAGTGATGGGCGCGCAGATTGCCGCCCATCTGGTCAACGTCAAGGTGCCGGTCATTTTGTTCGACCTGCCCGCCAAAGAGGGATCGAAGAACGGCATTGCCGAAAAGGCCATTGCCAATCTGAAGAAACTCAAGCCTTCGCCGCTGGGCTTGGCCGCCGACGCCGACCTGATTGAGCCCGCCAACTACGAAGAGCACATGAAGCTGCTCAAGGGCTGCGATCTGATCATCGAGGCCATTGCCGAGCGCATGGACTGGAAGACCGACCTGTATCACAAGATCGCGCCGTTTGTCGCCAAGCACGCCATCGTCGCCAGCAACACCTCGGGCCTGTCCATCACCCAGTTGGGCGAAGCCCTGCCCGAAGCCATGCGCGCGCGCTTTTGCGGCATCCACTTCTTCAATCCGCCGCGCTACATGCAGCTGGTGGAGCTGATTGCCACGCCCGGCACCGACGCCGGCGTGGTGGACCAGCTTGAAGCCTTCGTGACCAGCACGCTGGGCAAGGGCGTGGTGCGCGCCAAGGACACGCCCAACTTCATCGCCAATCGCATAGGCATTGCCGGCATGCTCGCGACCATGAAGGAAGTCGAGAACCACGGCTTGACCTATGACGTGGTCGACGACCTCACGGGCAAGAAGCTGGGCCGCGCCTCGAGCGGCACCTTCCGCACGGCCGACGTCGTGGGGCTGGACACCATGGCCCATGTGGTCAAGACGCTGCAGGACAGCCTGACTGCCGACACCGACCCGTTCTACGACAGCTATGCGACGCCGCCAGTGCTGAAAAAACTGCTGGAACTGGGCCAGCTGGGCCAGAAATCGGGCGCGGGCTTCTACAAGAAGGTCGGCCGCGACATCCTGCGCTTCGAGCTTGAAAGCGAAGACTATGTGCCCGGCGGACACAAGGCCGACGAGGTCTATGCACGCATGCTGAAAAAACCCGCGGCCCAGCGTCTCAAGCTCCTGCGCAACGCCGAGGGCGCGGCCGGTCGCTTCCTCTGGGCCATCCTGCGCAACAGCTTCCACTATGCAGCCGTGCATCTGGAAAGCATTGCCGAGAGCGCGCGCGACGTCGACCAGGCCATGCGCTGGGGTTTTGGCATGCGCCAGGGACCGTTCGAGCTGTGGCAGGAGGCCGGCTGGCTTGAGGTCGCGAAGATGGTCCAGGAAGACATCGATGCCGGCAAGGCATTGAGCCGCGCACCGCTGCCGGCCTGGGTGTTCGAAGGCCCGGTGGCCGAGGCCGGCGGCGTGCACACCGCCGAAGGCTCGTGGAGCCCGGCGCGCAAGGCCTTTGTCGCGCGCCGCGCGCTGCCGGTCTACGCGCGCCAGCTGTTTCCCGAGCGCCTGCTGGGCGAGACAGGCGAGGGCTTCGAGACCGCGGGTACGACGATCAGCGAAACCGATGCGCTGCGCGTCTGGACGCTGGATGCGGCCGGCTCAGGTGCAGCCGGCCCAGGTGCGGCCGAAGGCGAGGCCCGGGTGCTGATTGCCAGCATCAAGAACAAGATGCATGCCATCAGCCCCGCCGTGATGGAAGGGCTGATGGAAGCGCTGGAACTGGCCGAGGCCGAATACGCGGCCATGGTCATCTGGTCGGGCGACGCGCCGTTCAGCGTGGGTGCCGACCTGCAGGCAACGATGCCGGCGTTTGTTGTCGGCGGCGCCGACGCCGTGGAAAGCATAGAGCAGGAGCTGCAGCAGCTGATGCTGCGCCTGCGCTATGCGCAGGTGCCGGTGGTGGCCGGCATCCACGGCATGGCGCTGGGCGGCGGCTGCGAGCTGGCCGTGCATTGCGCGCGCCGCGTGGCGCACATGGAAAGCTATATCGGCCTGGTTGAAGTCGGCGTGGGCCTGGTGCCGGGCGCGGGCGGCCTGACCTATATCGCGCGGCGCGCGGCAGAGAATGCGGCGACTTCGACAGGCAAGGACCTGCTGCCGTTCCTCACCGAAGGCTTCACGGCCGCGGCCATGGCCAAGGTGGGAACGAGCGCGCTGGAATCGCGCCAGCTGGGCTATCTGCTCGACAGCGACCTGATCGTCGCCCACAAGGACGAGGTGCTGTTTGTCGCGCTCAATGAAGCCCGGGCGCTGGCCGCGGGCGGCTGGCGCGCGCCGCACAAGCGGCTGTTCCCGGTTGCCGGGCGCAGCGGCATTGCGACCATACGCGGCTCGCTGGTCAACATGCGCGATGGCGGCTTCATCAGCGACCATGACCAGACCATCGCGACGCTGATTGCCGAAGTGGTCTGCGGCGGCGACGTCGACGCGGGCACGCTGGTCAGCGAGGAATATCTGATGCAGCTGGAGCGCAAGGCGTTCTGCGGGCTGATTGCCCATCCCAAGAGCCAGGAGCGCATCCTGGGCATGCTGTCGACCGGCAAACCCCTGCGCAATTGAATGCACCCCCTGAGCGGCTGTCGCCGGATGGCCGGCCCCCGCTTCCCCCTCTCAACCTTCGGTGGAGGGGGGCGCCCGGCCAGGGACGACACCATCGCTGCGGGGCGGCCCTTGCTCGGTGTCCCTGAGATGGTTGCACGCCCGTTTCAAAGGTTATGCACAGCTGATACGTTGAAGGAATTGAACATGAAACAGATCCAGGACGCCTATATCGTTGCCGCGACGCGCACGCCCATCGGTCGTTCGCACAAGGGCTTTTTCCGCAACTACCGGCCCGACGACCTGCTGGCGCTGACGCTCAAGAGCGCGCTGGCCCAGGTGCCGGGGCTGGACCCGGCAAGCATCGAAGACATTGTCTGCGGCTGCGCGATTCCCGAAGCCCAGCAGGGCTTGAACGTGGCGCGCATCGCCGCCGTGCTGGCCGGCCTGCCGACCAGCGTCGGCGGCATCACCGTCAACCGCTTCTGCGCCTCGGGTTTGTCGGCCGTGCAGATGGCGGCCGACCGCATCCGCGTGGGTGAAGCGGATGTGATGATTGCCGCGGGCGTCGAAAGCATGAGCATGGTGCCCATGATGGGCAATGCGCCCAGCCTGTCGCCCAGCATCTTCGATCGCGACGGGGACGTGGGCATTGCCTATGGCATGGGCCTGACGGCCGAGAAGGTCGCGCAGCAGTGGAAAGTGAGCCGCGAAGCGCAGGATGCGTTTGCTCTGGCATCGCACCAGAAAGCGCTTGCGGCCCAGGCCGCGGGAGCGTTTGCCGACGAGATCACGCCAATCGAAGTCACCGACCGGGCGCTCGACCTCGCGACCGGCGAGATTGCCCTCAATACCCGCACGGTGTCGCTCGATGAAGGCGCGCGTCCCGACACCAGCCTCGATGGCCTGGCCAAGCTGCGCACGGTGTTTGCGGCGCGCGGCTCGGTGACGGCCGGCAACAGCTCGCAGACCAGCGACGGCGCGGGCGCGTTGATCCTGGCCAGCGAATCGGCAATCCAGCGCTACGGCCTGACGCCGCTGGCGCGCTTCGTGAGCTTTGCAAGCAAGGGCGTGCCGCCGGCCATCATGGGCATAGGGCCTATCGAGGCGATTCCCGCAGCGCTGCGCTATGCGGGCCTGAACCAGCAGGACATCGACTGGTTCGAGCTCAACGAAGCCTTTGCCGCGCAGTCGCTGGCCGTGATCAACACATTGGGCCTGGATGCGTCCAAGGTCAACCCCATGGGCGGCGCGATCGCGCTGGGCCATCCGCTGGGCGCGACCGGCGCCATCCGCGCGGCCACGGTGGTGCACGCGCTGCGCCGCAACCATCTCAAATACGGCATGGTGACGATGTGCGTGGGCATGGGCCAGGGGGCGGCGGGCATCTTCGAGCGAGTGTGAAATATGTCGCCCCACGCTTGCTCGCTTTGCGTAGCTGCGCTGCCCCCCAAGGGGGCCCTCGCCGCCTTGGGGCGGCCCGGCGGCGGCTCGCACAGTCACCCAAACGACCGCCTTCGCGCGGTTTGCACATCACACTGGCTCCATGACCATGACCCATCCTCTTGATTTGGCAGTGCAACTGCAGCCCGTGTCCCCGGGGCAACTCGAAGGGCAGACCAGCCCTGATTACTGGAACATGGTGGGACCGTTTGGCGGCATTACCGCCGCCACGCTGGTCAAGGCGGTGATGGACCACCCGCAGCGGCTGGGCGAGCCGCTGTCGCTGACGGTGAACTACGCGGGCGCACTCACGGCCGGCGCGTTCACGCTGCAGGTCACGCCGGTGCGCACCAACCGTTCCACCCAGCACTGGACGCTGTCGGTGCTGCAGACCGATGCCGAAGGCGAGCTCGTGGTCACCACCACGGCCACCGTGGTGACGGCGCTGCGCCGCGAGACCTGGAGCATTTCCGACGAACCCATGCCCGAGGTGGCCGCACCCGGCGACATGCAGCGCATTGCGCCGGGCTTTGGCGTCGAGTGGCTGTCGCGTTACGAGATGCGGCCCGTGCAGGGCGCGCTGCCCCGGGACTGGAACGGCGCGGAGGCGCCCAGCCTGTCGCAGCTGTGGATGCGCGACGATCCGCCGCGGCCGCTGGATTTTTGCGCGCTGGCCGCGCTGGCCGATGTATTCTTCCCGCGCGTCTGGTTGCGGCGCGCGCGCCAGGTGCCCGCGGGCACGGTGTCGATCACGGTTTACTTTCACGCCAGTCAGGCACAGTTGCAGACCACCGGCACGGGCTATGTACTGGGCCAGGCGCGCGGCCAGGAATTTCGCAACGGCTTTTTCGACCAGACAGCCCAGCTGTGGAACGAGGCCGGCTACCTGCTTGCAACCAGCCATCAGATTGTCTATTTCAAGGAATGATCCACGCCATGACGGTTACCACCAGCTCCGATATTCTTGTGCACACCGAAGACGGTGTCTGCACGCTCACGTTCAACCGGGTCGCGAAGAAGAACTCGATCACCCAGGCGATGTATGGCGCAATGGCCGATGCGCTGACCGCCGCGCGTGACGACGCCGCTGTGCGCGTGGTGGTGTTCCAGGGCGATCTGGCGATCTTCAGCGCGGGCAACGATCTGGGCGACTTCCTCAACGCCTCCGCCAACAGCCTTGGCGGCGAAACGCCCGTGATGCGCTTCATGTACCAGCTTGCCGACTTTCCCAAGCCGGTGATTGCCGCGGTCTGTGGCCCGGCCGTGGGCATTGGTACGACGCTGCTGCTGCATTGCGACCTGGTCTACGCGGGCGACAATGCGGCGTTCTCGCTGCCTTTCGTGAACCTTGGCCTGTGCCCCGAGTTCAGCTCCAGCCTGCTGCTGCCCCAGCTCATGGGCTACCACCGTGCGGCCGAGGCCCTGCTGCTGGGCGAGCCCTTCCTGGCCGAAGCCGCGCTGGAAGTCGGCCTGGTCAACCGCGTGGTGCCGCCCAGCGAATGCAATGCGCTGGCCCAGCGCCAGGCGCGCAAGCTTGCGGCCAAGCCGCTTTCGGCACTGATGGAATCAAAGAGGCTGATGAAGTCGGGCCAGGCCGCCACGGTGCGCACCCGCATGGCCCAGGAAGGCGAAAGCTTCGGCCGCATGCTGCACGAGCCCGCGGCGCGCGAAGCGGTTTCGGCCTTCATGGAAAAGCGCCACCCCGACTTTTCGCGCGTCTGAAGGCGATTCGTTCAGGGTGCTTGCGGGCCGCGCGAGCACTGCGGCGCGGCGGCTTTCCTGCCGCGCGCTGCGCCCGTCCCAACACCTGATTTGCTGGGGAACCGGGCCGTGGGGTCTGATGCCTGTCCTTGTGACACGACTTGCCGCCTTTCAGCGGCAGAGTTCCTGCCCAGTTGCCACGCCAGAATGTCCTGACAATTTTTTCCTGATCCAGGAAGCCAGGGCGATGAACAGCAAGAACAATATGAGGTCAAAGGAGACATTCAATGCAAACAGGTGCTTTGCCAGGTCTCTGTATCCTTCTCCCAGAAATGAAATGTATAACTGCGACAGGGCAAATGAAGACAGGAACAGCATGAGCTTGGCGTAGTCGCTTTTCCTGAAGAATGTTGAAAATATAAAAATTAAAAACAACAAAATCAATTTCTTGTCAAGAAATATAATATCCTTGGCATTTTTGATTTTTTGAAATATGTCGCTCTTGTCCACAACAATCTTCTCGTTGTAATAGACATGGAAGTAGTTCTCGCGCACCTGCCGGTTGATCGCCTGATCGGTCAGCAGGGAGAAAAGATCCATGGGATTTTTCAGGAAATAAAGTATTATTTTCTTGTGTGAAGAGTGGGGGTGTTTTGCAATGCATTCCTGCCCGATGTCGGTTCCCACTGCGCCGCGATCCACATCAAACTTGTGTCCCCATGCATCAACCCCTATGCAGTCGGGATCTGCCGCTTCGTCTATGTTCTTGCCATTCATCTTTTGGTATTGATACAAGCCAAAATATTCAGAATGGTATTTGTTCAGGTTGACCGCTTCGGTAGAAGAAAATGCGGTATAGGCGGCAATGATCTGAACAATGATCAAAAGTATAGACTTCTTCAGGATTCCTTCTCTGGAAAATAGAAAATAGAAAAACAAGGCCAGTGTTGGCAGATAGAAGAATTGGCTTTTTGCCGTGGCTATGATCAGGATGGAGAGCAAGGAGAGAAAGAATCCTTTCATCGATCCGCTCAGGAAGCCAATCAGAAGCAATGGCAGAAATATCAGCACTACCTGTTCCTGGTAAAAGGAAGAGAAAATTCCCAGATTTGCCGATGACAGCAGCGGAAGTGATGCCAGAATGAAAACTGCCAGACTCAATAGATTCTTTTCCTTGAAGTAAAAAGAATATATCTGGAAGAGAACAATGATGTAGGAAATTTTCAGCGCTGTCGCAAGAATCTTTATATTGAATATTTCTGAAAAGAATCTTGTCAGCCATGTCAGCCCATATAGCATTACTGTATAGGAGCTGAAGTATTCAAATCTGGAAAACTGATCTTTTATTTCCAGCAGATGGAAGTTGCTTCTTTGCGTGGGAAGATGATAGTTCAATATCCCGGAAACCACTCTGGGATAGTCGCCCGTGTCAATATAGTAATAGTTCATGGTCTCCGCGACCATGAACGAGAGAAAGGCAATGAATCCAACAAGGAATAGTTTTCTGTTGGATGGAAATAGGGTGCAGAAAGCGGCTTTCATGGGCTATATGTGGTTTTCATTCCCTGGATTGAAGCACCTCGGAAACTATGTATCGCGGTCTTTTCTTTGACTCCATGTATATTCTTCCAACATATTCCCCCAGTACCCCGATTCCAATCAATTGGACGCCGCCAAGAAAAAGCAATGAGACCATGATGGATGAGTATCCGGACACACTGTTTCCAAACAGAAGCTTGTCGATGATGATGGCTATGGCATAGAGAAAGGAGCATAAGGAGATCAGCAACCCTATGTAGGTCCATATCTTCAGCGGTACCGTGGAGAAGGAGGTGATGCCTTCGACAGCCAGATTCCAGAGCTTCCATGCATTGAATTTGGTATCGCCTATCACCCGTTTTTCCCTGGTGTATTCGACAATCTCCGTCTTGAAGCCGACCCAGCTCAATATGCCCTTCATGAAAAGCTGAGTCTCTTCCAGCTGGATGATTTCATCGACCACCTTGCGGCTCATCAGTCGGAAGTCACCCACGTTGCTTTCGATTTTTGGTTTGGATATCTTATTGTGCACCCAATAGAAAGCTTCTGCGGTCCTGCGCTTCATCCAGCTGTCCGAAATCCTGTCGACTCGTTTTGCCAATACCACTTCGGCACCATTGAGGTACTTTTCAATGAGCCGGGGAATGACTTCAACAGGATCCTGCAGATCCACGTCGATGGGGATGACGACATCTCCTTGCGCATGCTGAAGCCCGGCGAAAAGCGCTGGTTCCTTGCCGAAATTTCGGGAGAAATTGATCAGTTTGATATTGTGTTCATCTTGCAGGATCTTCTTCACAATCTGAGCAGTGTCATCCGTGCTTCCATCATTCACGAATATGATTTCCATCTCATATGCGGCCAGTTCCTGGTTGGTCTTGATGGCCTGGTGAAATATTGGAACAGCATCTTCTTCATTGAAGACGGGAACCACCAGAGAAATGATCATTGCACACCCCGCTCTTTGAACAGAAAATTTGAGAATAAAAATCCGATGCTCAGACTCAGTGAGCAATGCAGTAGGAAAGTAAAAATAGGGGCAATGCTTAAATAATCACAAAAATATCCAACAAAATAACTGAGTCCGCCCATGAAAAACAAGAAGAAGAAATATTTTGATTTCCTGGGTGCGGCTTTGAACGTGAATTTTGCATTGGCAAAGAAGGAGAAAGATGCGGAAACAAAAAAGGCAATCAAATTGGCCAGTGATTGACTCAGGAATATTGTTCCCAGGAAGAAGATGATGGCATGAACCAAAGTATTTGCAACACCGATCGTTACATACTTGACGAATAAATATCTCAGATGCATATTTTCAAGCGGTCAATAAGTCTGCGGCCAGACCGCAGGGAGGCTGGGCGCCCGTCGATCTTGGGCCTGGCCCAAGGGCTGACCCGCTGTGCGTGGTCCCAGGCAGCAGCGCGATTCCGCTGGGGTGCAAGGCCGGCCGCGGTCAAGCAAGAAAAAACCGGCGATGCGCTGATCCGCATGCAGCCACACGCCATGCCGTGCATGGACTTCTCTGGCGCATAGGACGGCAGGTCGAGCATTACGACTTTGCTGTTTCGGCCGTGCTTTCCCCGGCAGGCCAGCGCTGAGGGCCTTGCGCCGCGAAACTCCGCAGCCCGGCCCGCAGGCCGCCGCGCATGGTGGCCGCGGCCCATGCGCTGCACGTTCGCAGCCAGACTGTCGGCAGCAGATTTAGCGCCTATAAAAGCTGCGTCACCAGTAACAAAAAACATAGAAACTCTATTCTTGCGAGGATGCGATTATCTCAGGCAATGCAAAACGCTGATTTCGCGGGTAAGGAGGATATATCCCCCCTTCCGGCACCGCACATGATTCGCGCACCACGCGCTGATCCTGGGGGGCGGAAGGAACGACGCTGCGGGCAGGATCATGGGCGTTGCTGCAGACCGACCTACTGTGGTCAAGCTGCTGTGTGGACATGTCTCCAGCGCGCGTGTTGGAGCCTGCGGCAGCAAAATACCCTGAAAGGGCGGTGCGCATGACTGCTGAAGTACTGGAATGGCCGTCCGGCCAGGTCATCAGAGCTGTGTAATCAAGAAACGCTTGCAAGCAGATGCATCAATCGAGGGGATTGGTTACTTTTATTGCGAGATGAAGGCGTTTGTTGCCAGGATGGAGCTCTAGCATGTACGCTTTCCAAGGAGAGACCATGGCCGTGCAGAACCCGTTTTTTGGCAAGCGTGAGAACGACAGCTTCACCCCCCGCAGCCCCGCCACCGGTGTGGCAACGTCCAGCAGCTTTGGCACCAGCCAGCCCGCAGGCCAGAGCAGCGCAAGCGCGGTGTCGGGCAATGCCGCCGCGGCTGCTGTGGCCCCCAGTCAGGGCGGCAGCCGGCTGATCGTCGGCCCCAACATCAAGCTCAAGGGCGTGGAGATCACCGATTGCGATACGCTGGTTGTCGAAGGCACGGTGGAAGCCACGATGGATTCGCGCGTGATCGAGATTGCCGAGCAGGGTGCATTCCACGGCACGGCCGAAATCGATGTCGCGGAAATCCGCGGCGTGTTCGACGGTACGCTGATCGTGCGCCAGAAACTTGTCATTTATGGCACGGGCAAGGTCAGCGGCAAGATCCGCTACGGCAAGGTGGTGATCGAAGAGGGCGGTGAGCTCACGGGCCAGATCGAGGCGGGCTCGCCCGTCAAGACCCCGGCATTGGCGCCCAGCAGCAGCACGCTGAGCACCAACGTGGTGCGCGATGCGGTGGGCAGTGTGACCGCCTGAACTGGTTGAACGGCTGGGACACGGCTTTCTGCCAGCGCCGCCTTTGCGCGCAATTCATGCCTTGCCGGCGTCGCGGCGGCGCACCATGCGCCCGTCTGTCGAGACCGGCCTGGGCTGGCGTCCCGCTGCGCCGACACTTGAAAGGACAGGGCAGCATGAAAAATGCCGGCCCGTCATCAGGTGTGCGCTTGCCTCGCTTCAATTTTTCAAGCGGGTGGCTGCGGCGTTGAGAACGCGGTGGGGCAAATGTTAAAATCCTGCGCTTTTGCACGTTTTTCCGCATGCCGAGCGATGACATGTGGTCGCAAGCAGCGCAGCCCCTACGAATCTTGCCCTCAAAGTACGGACTCTGCGCGTCTTCCCGGCATCAGGCAGTTTGAAAAATTCGAACTGGTTGATCGTGCCGGGAATTTCGCATCAATTTTCGGTGCAGGTCCGTCGTTTTTGAGTAGAAAGCCGCATGAATATTTTGATCACTGGTGGTGCCGGTTATATCGGTTCACATACTTGCGTTGAATTGCTCAACCCGGGCCATGGTATCGTTGTTTTCGATAATTTTTCCAACAGCCATCCCAAGGCTCTGGACCGGGTCGCCGAGATCGCACAGAAGTCTTTTCCCATAGTCAAGGGCGATATTCGTGATCAGGCGGCGCTGGAGGCCGCGATCACGCAGCACTCCTGCGACGCGGTCATTCACTTTGCCGGTCTCAAGGCCGTGGGTGAATCCGTGGAAAAACCGCTGGATTATTTCGAAAACAATGTGGTCGGCACGCTTAGCCTGCTGCGAGCGATGCAATCCACCGGCGTGAAGACGCTGGTCTTCAGTTCCTCGGCCACCGTCTACGGCCAGCCCCGACAGCTGCCGCTGACCGAAGACCATCCACTTTCAGCGACCAATCCCTACGGCCGCACCAAGTTGATGGTCGAGGACATTCTGCGTGACCTCTACCGTGCCGATCCCTCGTGGCGCATCGGCATACTGCGCTACTTCAATCCCGTGGGCGCGCATTCCAGCGGCCTGATAGGCGAGGATCCGCAAGGCCTGCCGAACAATCTGATGCCCTACCTGGCCCAGGTCGCCGTAGGCCGGCGCGAGCACCTGAGCGTGCTGGGCGCGGACTACGACACGCCCGATGGCACCGGCGTGCGCGACTACATCCATGTGGTCGACCTGGCCCTGGGCCATCTCAAGGCGCTGGAGAGCCTGGATCAAGCACAGTGCTTGTGTGTCAATCTGGGCACCGGCGTCGGCTACAGCGTGCTGGATGTGCTCAAGGCCTTCGAGGCGGCAAGCGGCCGCGCCATTGCCTACCAGATAGCGCCGCGCCGTCAGGGGGATGTTGCTGCCTGCTATGCAAGCACGGCGCAGGCGCAGGAATTGCTGGGCTGGACAGCTGCGCGTGGCCTGGCCGAGATGTGCCGTGATCATTGGCTCTGGCAGATGAACAATCCGCAGGGATACGCATGAATCCGCACGCAAGGCAACCCATATCGCCGCTGTCCGCCATGCGGTCGATGCTGGTGAACCGAGGTCTCATTTATTCGCTGGCCAAAAGAGAGATCCTGGGACGCTACCGGGGGTCGGCGCTGGGCCTGGCGTGGAGCTTCTTCAACCCGGTCCTGATGCTGACCGTCTACACCTTTTTCTTTGCGGTGGTTTTCAAATCACGCTGGGGAACGGCTGGCTCGGACAGCAAGACCGAGTTTGCCGTCATCTTGTTTGTCGGCATGATCATTCATGGGCTTTTTGCCGAAATTCTCAACCGCGCGCCCAGGCTGATAATTGACAACGTCAACTATGTGAAGAAGGTGGTCTTTCCCATCGAGGTGCTTCCCGCGGTGAGCCTTTGCGTTGCGTTGTTCCATGCGGCCGTCAGTCTGATCGTGCTGTTGCTGGCCTTTTTGGTGTTCAACGGATTCCTGCAGTGGACGGCGGTTTTCGTTCCCCTGGTGGTGCTTCCGCTGATCATTCTTTCGTTTGGCGTGGCCTGGTTCCTGGCTTCTCTTGGCGTCTATTTGCGCGATGTTTCGCAGACCATGGGACTGTTGACCGCGGTGCTGATGTTCCTGTCTCCGGTTTTCTATCCGGTGACCTCGTTGCCCGAGTCGGTGCGTCCGTGGATCATGGCGAATCCGCTGACCTTCATCATCGAGCAATCGCGCGATGTGCTCATCTGGGGGAAATTGCCGAATTTTTCCGGGATCGCAATCTATGCGGCAATTGCCACGGTGATTGCCTGGCTGGGGTACGCATGGTTCCAGAAAACTAAAGGTGGGTTTGCGGATGTTCTCTGATGACTTGGCGATTTCCATTGTTGGCGTGTCCAAGGTATACAACATATACGACAAACCCCAGGACAGGCTCAAGCAAATGCTGTGGAAGCATTCCAGAAAGCTGCATGAAGAATTCTGGGCATTGAACGACATCAACTTCGAGGTCAAGAAAGGCGAGACCGTCGGTATCGTCGGGCGCAATGGCTCGGGAAAGTCAACGCTGCTGCAGATCATTTGCGGCACGCTCATGCCCACCCATGGCCATGTGGAGCGGCGCGGGCGCCTGTCGGCACTGCTGGAGCTGGGCTCGGGCTTCAATCCCGAGTTCACCGGACGCGAAAACGTCTATCTCAGCGGTGCGATTCTCGGTCTGTCGAAAGACGAGGTGGATGCGCGCTTCGACAAGATCGCTGCCTTTGCCGATATCGGCCAATTCATCGACAGCCCGGTCAAGCATTACTCCAGTGGCATGTTTGCCCGATTGGCATTTGCCGTGGTGATTCACGTCGATCCCGAAATTCTGATTGTTGACGAGATCCTGGCTGTGGGTGACGCGGCCTTTCAGCGCCGTTGCCTGGCCAAGTTCTATGAAGTGCGCGATCGCGGATGCTCGATTCTTTTCGTGTCGCATGACCAGTACCAGGTCAAGTCGGTGTGCGAAAGAGCCGTCTATCTCAAGCAAGGCCGGCAGATCCTCTTTGGTTCGGCAGGGCGGGTCATCGATCAGTACATGATCGAGATGGAAGAGCAGATGGCCAGCAGCGCCACCGGCTCCCCCCAGCCCCCGGCGGCCACGCAACCCCCCGCATTGTCCGAAGCCGCGCCCGAGCAGCCGGCACCGGAAGAAGCCGGCAATGGGGCTGTCGCGTCGGATGATGGACATTCATCGGTGGAGCGCCTGTTCAAGATTGAAAAGGTCGAATTGACCGATGCTTCGGGCAATGCCACGGATTTGATCCGTACCGGCGCCGATGTGCGGCTTTCATTTGATTTCGTGGCCTTGGTCGACAAGCCGCCAGAGAAGATCAGCTTTGTTTTCAACCTGTACCGGCACGACGATCTCTATCTCTGCGGCACGACGACCTTGATGGACAAGCTTCCCGTCTACCAGTCCTCGCAGTCTGGGAGGGTGTCAATTGATTTTCCCAACTTCCCGCTGTTGAGCGGCAAGTACAAATGGCGGGTGGCCATCAATGATGACGGCGGCTTCATCACCTACGCCGAAGCCAACGAGGTATGCCCGTTCCGGGTCGAGGATGATTTCAAGGCGGTAGGCATGTTCAATGTCGAACGCCAATGGTCTGTTCAGCGCCACGACACTCACCGCATCGAAGAAGGAAAATAAAGTGGAAAGATTAGATATGTCGTTGGCGCCGGAGCGGCCAAATATCGAGGCATCGATTCACTTTGCCCGATATGCCATTGCAACGCCATTTGCCAAGGGCAAGAAGGTGCTGGATATCGCCTGCGGCGAAGGCTATGGCAGCCATCTGCTCAAGCGCGCGGGGGCCGAGCAGGTGGTCGGGGTGGATGTGTCCGAGGATGCGGTCGGCAGGGCGAGAAAGTCCTTTGCCGCGCCTGGCGTCGAGTTCCTCACGGCGGATGCGCAAAGCATAGAGCGCGAGTTTCCGCCCGGGCATTTCGATGTGGTGGTGTCGTGTGAAACCATTGAACATATCGAGCACCCGGAGAAATACCTGCAGTCGCTGAAGAACGTGGCCAAGAAGGATGCCGTATTCATCATCAGCTGCCCCAATGACCACTGGTATTTTCCAGAGGATCATCAGCGCAATCCCTATCATCTGCGCAAATATCGCTTTGACGAGTTCAAGGAACTGACCTCCCGTATCCTCGGTGAAAACGTCAGCTGGAGTGTGGGAACCGCGGTCATGGGCTTTGGCTCCACGCCACTCGATGTCAAGGCAGATTACCAGCCCGTGCCTTCGAGCTGGATGTCCTCCAAGCAGCTTGACGGCGCCTACCTGGTCAATGGCACCGGAGAACTGGACGTCACGGCGTCCAATTGCAGCTATTTCTTCGGTGTCTGGAACGCCGCCGATGCGCCCAGTGGCGCGGCGGTGTTTCCGGTGAGCATGGATTCCTACGCGCGCATGGTGCAGGCGCTAGAGGATCCCGACAGTGTCAGCGCGTTGCGGGCGCAGGCCGATGCTTCGCGCTCGGAAGTTCGGCGAGTGGGCCTGCTCTATCAGGCATCGACTGCCGAAAATGAAGTGCTGCGGGAAAGCCTTCATTTCTCCTCGGGAAGCGTGCATGCGCTTCAGGCCCAGGTGACTGCGCTGCAAGCCGAAGCGTACAGGTTTCAGACCGAAGCCCATGCGCTGCAGGCCGAAGGCCATGACCTCAAGGCCCAGTTGTACGGCCTGCAGGCCGAGGCCACGGCGCGCCAATCGGAAAGCAAGGAACTGCAGGCGCAGTCCCATGCCCTTCAGATGCAGGTGAGCGCGTTCCAGCTCGAGGTGCCGACTCTTCAGGCAGAAATCGCCGCCTTGCGTGAAGAATGCGCCTATCTGCGCATTGCGCACGATCGCTATGTGCGCTTGCGCAAATTGGTGCCGCAGCCGGTGCGTGCGCTGGCGGTGAAGGTGGCACGCGCTGTTCGGGGGTGAAGACAAGAATGAACGATCACGATCTGGGTTTTTTTCCTGGGCTGTCCCGCGGAACTTACATCTTTGACCAGGCGCACGCTCTGCTGGCAGTCGATGCCTGGAAAATGACTGGGCCGAATATCGGGAGCAATGGAGAAAATCTCACCATTTCCTTTCTTTCGTTGAATCGAGCATGTCTGTCGATCAAGCTGCTGCAGTCGATTGAAAAGTTCATGCCGCAATTTGCGGGTGAGGTGCTCATCATCGACAATGGCTCGGTGAAGGAGGAGTTGGCGCTGCTGCAGGATTTCTGTTCCGGAATGTCCTGCCGCCACCGTATCGTAGAGTTGGGCAAGAATTTCGGAGTTGCGGGTGGACGAAACAGAACGCTGGCGCATGTGCGTACGTCCTGGTTGATGTGCTTGGACAACGACATATATTTCACTTCCAATCCGCTGGCAAAACTGCAGCAGGATCTGGCGGTGCTGGGCTGCCATTTCATGAGCCTGCCCTTGCTTGAGCCCGATGGTGAAACCATTTTTGCCCGGGGCGGCCATCTTTTTGTTTCTCACTACGATGGCCAGCTGCATATTGGCGCCGGAAGCACGGCCAGCGCACAGAAAGTGCAAAACAAGATGGGCTTTCCATTCTTGAGCACTTTCCTGTTTGGCGGTGCCTGCGTGGTCAAGACGGATACCTTTGTCCAGGCCGGCGGCTACGACGAAGGAATGTTTGTCGGCTTCGAGGACATCGATTTCTCCATTCGGCTTTTCCAGTCGGGCTACAAGGTCGGCGCGGCATCCGAGTGCTTCCTGATCCATGACCACCCCATGCCCGATTCAAGTGCCGACCGTGACTATGAAAGAGAACGGTTTTCGCGCCAGGTGCTCAAGCAATCCGCCGACCACCTCGAGAAGAAGCACGGTTTCTCCATCTGGAGCGATGTGGTCGATCATTGGCTGGACTCGCGTCACGAAGCCCTGGGTCTGGGCGGCACGGCCCAGGCACCCTCGCCGGTGCTGCACCAAAGTGTGAGCGCGGACGGCAGGGTGAAGATTGGCTTGATCATCGATACGGACAACTGGGCGTTCGGCAATATTGCCCGACAGTTGCAGAACCACCTGTCCCATCGATTTGAATTTATCGTGATTCCGATGGACATTGTCGATAACGTCGATCAGGTCCTGCTGATGGTCAGAGATTGCCAGATCATTCACTTTTTCTGGCGCGAGCACCTGACCTTGCTTGGCACGCCCTATTTCAAGAGCTATGCCGAGAATCTGGGCATGTCCTATGAATCGTTTCATCAGCGTTTCATCGGCAGCAAGCAGCTCAGCACCTGCATTTACGACCACCTGCTGCTGGACGCTCAGGAGTTGAGCACGCGCGCACATATCTTCTCCGACGTGATTGCGGGCTATACCGTTGGCTCGGAAAAGCTCCAGGCAATCTATTCCGACATCCCGGGCTACCCCCAGCCGACGGCCTTGATCGAGGATGGGGTGGACCTGCGCAAGTTCAGGCCGCAGAATCTGGCGCGCTTCGAGGAGGTCGGTCAGCGCGAACTGGTGATCGGCTGGGTCGGCAACAGCAAGTGGGCAGGCGAGCTCGAAGACTTCAAGGGCGTGCACACCATTCTCAAGCCCGCCATCGAGCAGTTGCAGCAAGAGGGCGTGGCGGTGACCAGCCTGTTTGCGGATCGTCAGGAGCGCTTCATTCCGCATGCGCAGATGCCTGACTACTACGGCAAGATCGATCTCTATGTCTGCACGTCAAAGATAGAAGGCACACCCAACCCGGTGCTGGAAGCCATGGCCTGCGGCGTTCCGGTGGTCAGCACCGATGTCGGCATTGTTCCTCAGGCCTTTGGCGAACTGCAAAAGCAGTTCATCCTGCCCGAGCGCAGCGTGCAGGCGCTGGTCGATGCCGTGCGCAAGCTGGTGCGCCAGCCCGAATTGCTGACCCGCCTGTCGCAGGAAAACATGGAGCGCATCAAGGTCTGGGACTGGACGATCCAGGCGGAAAAATTCGGCGCCTATTTCGATGGCCTGCTCGAGGCCAGGAAGGCCGACGAAATGCGCCGGCTGTCGCAGCCCTAGGCCGCCGGGGTGCGCTGTATGGCGTTGCGCCAGGCCGCGACCTGAGCGTTCTCCGGCAGCGCCTGGGGCTTGCCTTCGCCATCGATGGCGACATAGGTCAGCAAGGCCTGCGTCACCTTGACGAAGCGTCCCTGGTCGTGAAAGCGCTCGGCGTAGACTTCGACATCCACCGTGACCGAGGTGCGGCCCACGCGCTGCACGCTGGAATAAAACGACAGGATGTCGCCGACGCGCACCGGCTGCTTGAAAATGAATTCGTTGACGGCCACCGTGACCATGCGCGGTCCCAGGCGCGAGGGCAGCACCGACCCGGCAAGATCGACCTGTGCCATGACCCAGCCGCCGAAGATGTCGCCATTGGCGTTGACATCGGCAGGCATGGGAATCACCTTGAGCACGAGATCCTTGTCTGCGGGCAATGGGTGGGGAGGAAGGTCTGGACGCGGAGGCATTGGCACAATCGGGAATATAACAACAGGAATTGTCCACGATGCGCCGATCTGCCGAATCTCCTCAGGATTTACCCGTACCCGCTTCCCCAGCTTCCGGCGCCGACTGGGCGACGCTCAAGCGTTTGCTGCCCTATCTGTGGGAATACAAGTGGCGCGTTCTAGCCGCCTTGCTTTTCATGGTCGCGGCCAAGGTGGCAAACGTCGGCGTGCCGGTGCTGCTCAAGGAGCTGGTGGACGCGCTCACGCTCAAGCCCGGCGACGCGGCCGCGGTGCTGGTCGTGCCCGCGGCCATGCTGCTGGCCTATGGCGCGCTGCGCTTTTCCACTTCGCTGTTCACCGAGCTGCGCGACCTGGTGTTTGCCAAGGCCACGCAGGGGGCGGCGCGCAGCATCGCGCTGACAACCTTCGAGCATCTGCATGCGCTGAGCCTGCGCTTTCACCTGGAGCGCCAGACCGGGGGCATGACGCGCGACATCGAGCGCGGCGTGCGCAGCACCGAGTCGCTGATCTCGTATTCGCTCTACAGCATCCTGCCGACGCTGATTGAAATGACGCTGGTGCTGACGATCCTGGCACTGCGTTTCGACGTCTGGTTTGCCGTGATCACGCTGATCGCGCTGGCGCTGTATATCGTCTTCACGGTGCAGGTGACCGGCTGGCGCACGCGCTTTCGCCGCGAGGCCAATGCCCAGGAGTCGGCCGCGCACACCAAGGCCGTGGACTCGCTGCTGAACTACGAGACCGTCAAGTACTTCAACAACGAGGCCTTCGAGGCGCGCCGCTACGACGAGAACCTCGAGGAACTACGCCGTGTGCGTCTGAAGAGCCAGACCACGCTGAGCCTGCTCAATGCGGGCCAGCAGATCATCATTGCAACGGCGCTGGTGGCCATTTTGTGGCGCGCCACGCAGGGCGTGGTCGACGGTCGGCTGACCTTGGGCGATCTGGTCATGGTCAACGCCTTCATGATCCAGCTGTACATCCCGCTGAATTTCCTCGGTGTGATCTACCGAGAGATCAAGCAGAGCCTGGTCGATCTGGACCGGATGTTCGTGCTCATGGACCGCGAACGCGAAGTGGCCGATGCGCCCGATGCCCTGCCGCTGCATTCGGCCGACGTTCCCGCAGTGCGCCTTGAAGACGTGCATTTCGCCTATGACCCGGCGCGGCCCATCCTGCGCGGCGTGAGCTTCGAGATACCCGCGGGCAAGACCGTGGCCGTGGTCGGCCCTTCGGGTTCGGGCAAGTCGACGCTGGCGCGCCTGCTGTTCCGTTTCTATGACGTGCAGCAGGGCCGGGTGACGATTGCCGGCCAGGACATCCGCGGCCTGACCCAGGCCAGCGTGCGCCAGGCCATAGGCATCGTTCCCCAGGACACGGTGCTGTTCAACGACAGCGTTGAATACAACATTGCCTATGGACGCCCCGGCGCGGGCCACGACGAGGTCGTGGCCGCGGCGCGCGCCGCGCGCATCCATGACTTCATTGCCGGAACGCCCCAGGGCTACGCAACGCGCGTGGGCGAGCGCGGACTCAAGCTGTCGGGCGGCGAGAAGCAGCGCGTGGCCATTGCGCGTACCTTGCTCAAGAATCCGCCCATCCTGATCTTCGATGAAGCCACATCGGCGCTGGACTCGGCCAACGAGCGCGCGATCCAGGCCGAGCTGCAGAGTGCGGCGCGCAACAAGACCACGCTGCTGATTGCCCACCGGTTGTCCACCGTGGTCGATGCGCATGAAATCCTGGTGCTGGACGCAGGCCGGATTCTCGAGCGCGGCACCCATGGGCAACTGCTGGCGCTGGGCGGGCGCTATGCGCAGATGTGGGCGCTGCAGCAAAGCCAGTCGGTGGGCGAAGGCACGGCGGCGGCGCTGGCCTGATGGCAGCTGCGGGCGGGGAGGGTGGACAATGGGTTTTTTGTCCCGTGCCCTCCACCATGAAACCTGTATTGCTTGCCCTGAACCATCTTTCTGCCGCGCACCTGGACCAGCTGGCCGGGGCATTTCCCACGCTGGAGCTGGTCAACCAGCCCGATGTGACGAAGTGGGAAGCGACCATGGCCGCGGTCGGCGCACGCGTGCGGGCGGTGCTGACGCTGGGCTCGTCAGGCCTGAGCGCGGCCCACATGCAGGCCATGCCCGGGATGACGCTGGTCAGCGCGCTGGGTGTGGGCTATGAAAACATCGATGTCGCGCATGCGCATGCCCAGGGCATTGCGGTGGCCAATGGCGCGGGCACCAACGACGAATGCGTGGCCGACCATGCAATGGGACTGATGCTGGCCTCGCTGCGCGGTATCGTGCGCCTGGACCGCCTGACGCGCGAGGGCGTCTGGCGCACGGCCCTGCCCATCCCGCCGCATGTCTCGCACAAGCGCCTGGGCATCGTGGGCCTGGGCACCATAGGCGCGCGCATTGCCCAGCGCGCCCTGGGCTTCGAGATGGAAGTCGGTTATCACAACCGGCGCCGGCGCGAAGACCTGGCCTACCGCTACTTCGACGATCTGCTGGCGCTGGCAAGCTGGGCTGATGTGCTGCTGGTGGCGATTCCCGGCGGCTCCCAGACGCGCCATCTGGTCAACGCCCAGGTGCTCGAAGCGCTGGGGCCCAACGGCCATTTGGTGAACATCGCGCGCGGCAGCGTGGTTGACACCGCGGCGCTGGCGGCCGCGGTTCGCGCCGGCCGCATTGCCGGTGCGGGCCTCGATGTCTACGAGAGCGAGCCGCTGCCGCCGACCGAACTGCTCGATCTCGACGCCGTGGTGCTCACGCCGCATGTGGGGGGCTGGTCGCCCGAGGCGGTGCAGGCGTCCATTGACCGCTTCGTGGCCAATTTGCGCTGCCATCTGGACGGGCGGCCGCTGGTCTCGCCGGTGTAGGGGCGGGCCAGCTGCAAAGGTCTCCTTTTTCCATGGCGCTTGCGCCACCCGCGCCGCCCCTGAGACGGGCGCGGCCCAATCCAGGGGCGCCGAGCAAGTGCTGTCTAGTCCACTGCGCACCGAGGGGGGCGCCCTCTTGCGTTCCTTGTTCAGGGGAAGCGGGGGACGGCCCCTGCCGCGTCAGCCGCTCAGGGGATGCTTACTGTTTCCTTGCAGCAATGGCCTTTTCGGCCTTGCTCACCAGGTCATTGCCAATCTGGCCCTTCCACTTGTCATAGACCGGGCGCGTGGTCTTGACAAAGGCATCGCGCTCGGCGGGGCTCAGCTGGGTCACGGTCACGCCCATGCCGGAAATTTCCTTGAGCACGGGCTTGTCGGCTTCAACCAGGCCCTTGCGTGCAATTGCTATTTCCTGCTTGCCGGCGTCAATCGCGGCCTGGCGCACGATGGCCTGGTCGGCCGGCGTCCACGAAGCCCAGATGTCCTTGTTGACGACAAACACCAGGGGATCGGCCATGTAGCCCCAGGTGGTCACGTATTTCTGGCCCACGGTGTGCATTTTCAGCACGGTGAACATGAACAGCGGATTTTCCTGGCCATCGACGGCACCGCTTGCCAGCGCGGGCTGGGCGTCGGCCCAGCTCATCTGCGTGGGGTTGGCGCCCAGCGCGCTGAACATGTCGGAGAAGATCGGCGAGCCGACGACGCGGATCTTCAGGCCCTTGAGGTCTTCGGGCTTGCGGATCGCACGCTTGGAGTTGCTGACTTCACGGTAGCCGTTCTCGCCCCAGGCCAGCGGCACGACGCCGGCCTTCTCGAGGTTCTTGAAGATTTCCTGGCCGACTTCGCCCTGCGTCAGCGCGTCCACGGCCGCGTAGTCGGGCATCAGGAACGGCAGCGAGAACAGGTTCAGCGACTTGACCTGGGGCGACCAGTTGATGGTCGAGCCCACGGCCATGTCGATCACGCCCTGGCGCAGCGCGCTGAATTCGCGCGTCTGGTCGCCCTGGATCAGAGAAACGCCGGGATAGAGCTTGATGTTGATGCGTCCCTGGGTGCGCTCCTTGACCAGCTTGCCCCAGATTTCACCGGCCTGGCCCCAGGGAGATGGCGGGCCGAGCACCAGCGACATGCGGTACTCGCTCTTGTAGTTCTGGGCCAGTGCCGCCGGAGCGGTGAAGGCCAGGGCCGCGGCCGCGGCGACCGCGGTGGTCAGAAAGCTGCGCAGTTTCATGTTGTCTCCTAGGTGGTTTGATTCGGTTGCTTGCTCAGGATATGGCCCTTGAAACTGGCGGGTTCCAGCTCAGGGGCAGCGAGGAAGGGCCGCCCCGCACCGAGGCTGCCGTCCCTAGCCGGGCGCCCCCCTCCACCGCAGGATGAGAGGGGAAGCGGGGGACGGCCCCTGCCGCGTGAGCCGCTCAGGGGGTGTTTCCATTTCAATAGCCCAGTTTGTGGGGCAGCCAAAGGGCCAGCTGCGGGAAGGCAATGACCAGCAGCATCACGATGAACATTGCCAGCAGCATGGGGCCGACCCAGCGCACGGTTGACTCCATGCGCACGCCGGCAATGCGGCACGAGACCATCAGGTTCACGGCCAGCGGCGGCGTGAACTGGCCCAGCGCCACCTTGAGCGTCAGGATCACGCCGAACCAGACGGGGTCCCACTGGTAGTGCTGCATGATGGGCAGCAGCAGCGGCACGAAGATCAGGAACACCGAGATGCCGTCGAGAAACATGCCGACGGTGATCAAGAGCAGGATCAGCAGCGCGAGCACGCCGTATTCGCCCAGGCCCGAGTTGACGATGGCGTTGGCCACGGGATCGATCACCCCCAGCGTCGACAGCGAGAACGCGAAGATGCCGGCCAGCGAGACCACGAGCAGGATCACGGCGGACAGTTCGCCGGCTTCGCGCAGGATGGGGAACAGGTCGCGCACCGAGATGGTGCGGTGAATCACCATGCCGACGAACAATCCGTAGAACACCGCGACCACCGCGGCTTCGGTGGGTGTGAACCAGCCGGCGCGCATGCCGCCCAGGATCAGCACTGGCGCGGCCAGGCCCCAGGCGGCTTCGCGCAGGCTTTTCCAGAACGCCGGGCGCGGTAGCGTGGCTTCCAGCGCGCCCATCTTGTGGCGGCGCGACAGCCAGACGGCGGGAACGATCAGCGCGATGCCGGCCAGCACCCCAGGAATCATGCCCGCCGCAAACAGCGCGGGCACCGAAGCGCCAGGCACCAGCACCGAATAGATGATGAACGCGACCGAAGGCGGAATCAGGATGTCGGTAGCGGCGGCGGCACCGACCACGCTGGCCGAGAACGAGCCGGGGTAGCCCGCGCGGCTCATGGCGGCAATCATCACCCCGCCCACGGCCGCGGCATTGGCCGGGCCCGAGCCCGAAATGCCGCCCAGGAACATGGCCACGGCAATCGCCACCAGCGGCAGCATGCCCGGGCCGCGACCGACGATGGCAATTGCGAAGTTCACCAACCGCAGCGCGACGCCCGAGCGGTCGAAGATCGCGCCCACGAGCACGAACATGGGAATTGCCAGCAGCGGGTACTTGCCCAGGCCGGCGTAGAAATTCTGCGGCACGGCCAGCAGGCCGAACCATTGGGCGTCGGCATTGGCCAGCGCAATGCAGGCCGCGCCCGCCAGACCCAGCGCGGCGCCAATCGGCACGCCCGCGCTCATCAGCAGCACGAAGGCCACGAACAGCAGTGTGGCGATCATGGCTGGGGACCTGTGGTGGATTGTTCTGTGGCGTCTTCGGCCGCGGCCTGCAGGCCCTGGCGGCGATAGAGTCCTAGCGCGCGCGCCACGATCAGCGCGGAGAACACCGGCAGCCACATCGAGTACCACCATTGCGGCACGCCTATGCCGGGCGAGGTTTCTTCAAAGCGGAAGTCGTCCCAGACCACGCGCAGGCTCAACACGGCAATCAGCGTGAACAGCAAGGCGACCAGTATCGCGCCCAGGCGCGCCAGACGCCGGCGGCGCTGCACCGTGCCGCCATGGGAGAAGTATTCGATGCGGATGTGCTGGTCGCGCGCCACGGCCGCCGAGCCCGCGACCATGGCCAGCAGGATCATCAGGAAGACCGAGATTTCCTCGGTCCAGGCAAAGGAGGAATTGGTGAGATAGCGCACCAGCACGTTGGCAAAGGTGATCAGTGCCAGTGCGGCCATGATGATCACAGTGAGCCAATCTTCGATGCGCAGGGAGCGGGGAGGGGCCGACGCGTCGTGGTCGGCGGGCGATTGGTCAGAGGGCATGGGCGCGGGCAGTCAGGAAAACGCGTAACAACGCAGAGAAGACGTTCGCCTGGCCCGCGGGTGTCGTGTACCTGGGGACCTGACGCGTGCCCTCCGGGTGGGGAGGGCAAATCATTATCCGGTCCGCTTTCGTCGCTGACCATGCGGGTTGCCCCGAGGCAGCGGGCCTTGGCGCGCGGATAATGCGGTGATGGAAACCAAATGGCTAGAAGATTTTGTGAGCTTGGCTGAAACCCGCAGTTTCAGCCGCTCTGCGCAATTGCGGCATGTGACCCAGCCCGCGTTTTCCCGCCGCATCCAGGCGCTGGAAGCCTGGGCCGGGACCGACCTGGTCGATCGCAGCTCCTACCCGACGCGGCTCACGCCCGCGGGCAAGACCATGTACGAGCAGGCGCTGGAGATGCTGCAGTCGCTGCAAAGCACGCGCAGCATGTTGCGTGCGCACGTCAGTGCCGGCAAGGGCATGATTGGTTTTGCGGTGCCGCACACCCTGGCCTTCACCTTTTTCCCGGCCTGGGTGTCGAACCTGCATGGGCTGTTCGGGCCGTTTCGCAGCCGGCTGTTTGCGCTCAATGTGCATGACGCGGTGATGCGCCTGGTGGAAGGCGGCTGCGATCTGCTGATTGCCTACCACCACCCCTCGCAGCCTTTCCAGCTCGACCCCGATCGCTATGAGATGGTGAGTCTGGGGCGTGAAATCCTCGCGCCCTATGTCAAACCCGATGCCCAGGGCCGGCCGCTGCACGTGTTGCCCGGAACCCAGGCCCAGCCTCTGCCTTATCTGGGCTATGCCTCGGGCGCCTATCTGGGCCAGGTGACGGAGCTGATTCTCAAGCAGGCCGGCGAAGCCATCCATCTGGAGCGCGTCTACGAAACCGACATGGCCGAAGGCCTCAAGGCAATGGCGCTTGAAGGCCATGGCGTGGCATTTCTGCCCTACAGCGCGGTGCGCAATGAACTGCAGGCCGGGCGTCTGGTCAGCGCCGAGCCGCAGGGTGTGGAGTCGTTTCGCATGCCCATGGATGTGCGCGCCTACCGCGAGAAGCCCACGGTCAAGGACGCGCCCAAAGGCGTGGCGCAGAATCTCTGGGCGTTCCTGCTTGAGCATGGCAATACGCTGGAACTAGGGTAAGCCGGGGCCGTGGTCTGCGCGCATGGCCATTAGCATGGAGCGTGGGCCCGTTTTTTGCTAGGTGTTTACCCTGGATGGAAGGCGTTTACGCAATGTTTGACATGGTTCCTTGTGGTTATCGCTATTGGTTTCATTCGACAGTAGCAAAATGCCTCTACAGTGAATTAGTGAAACAAGCCGACGCGCGTTCCGCGTTGCTTTTTTATCCGCAGTCATAGAGGAGAAGGTATGAAGAAACATTTGTTGGCAGTTGCCGTCATGGGTTTGCTCGCGGGCACGGTCATGGCTCAGACCAATGACACCCTGGCGAAGATCAAATCCTCGGGTTCGATCACGCTGGGCGTGCGCGAATCTTCGGGCGCACTGGCCTATACGCTGGGCGACGGCAAATATGTCGGTTTCCATACCGAAATGGCCGAACGCGTGGCCCGTGACCTGCAAAAGCAACTCGGCCTGACCAAGCTGGAAATCAAGTTCCAGCCCGTGACCTCGCAAAACCGCATCCCCCTGGTGACCAATGGCACGGTGGACCTGGAGTGCGGCTCGACCACCAACGACACCAACCGCCAAAAGGATGTCGACTTCGCCATGACCACGTACATGGAAGAAGTGCGCATTGCCACGAAGGCCAACTCGGGCATCAACGGCATCAAAGACCTCAACGGCAAGGCCGTGGCCACCACCACGGGCACCACTTCGGTGCAGATCCTGCGCAAGAACGAACGCGCCCAAGGCATCGACTTCAAGGAAGTCATGGGCAAGGACCACGCCGACAGCTTCCTGCTGCTGGAAACGGGCCGCGCCGATGCGTTCGTGATGGACGGCTCCATCCTGGCCGGAAACATCTCCAAGTCCAAGAACCCCAACGATTTCAAGATCGTCGGCGAAGTGCTGTCGGTCGAGCCGATTGCCTGCATGCTGCGCAAGAACGACACCGCTTTCCTGAAGGCCGTCGACACCAGCATCCAGCGCCAGGTCGCCGATGGCAGCCTGGAGAAGCTCTATGACAAGTGGTTCATGCAGCCCATCCCGCCTGCCAACCAGAAGGTCGGCCTGCCTCTGTCCGACGCCACCAAGAACGCCTGGAAGAACCCCAACAACAAGCCCAAGGAAGCTTTCAACAAGTAAAGTCTGCTTGGTGTTCGGGATGAAAACCCCCTTCTGGCTGGTCTCGGAGGGGGTTTTTTGTGTGGTGAGATGGACGCGTTGCGCGCTCTTTTCGCCAGGGGCTTGAGGCAATAAAGGAAATCCTATGGCTTGGGATTGGCAGGTGTTCTGCGAGGACACGCTGGACCGCGTTGCGGTGCAGGGGTGCTTCGGCAAGGGCGGCGACATCACCTATATGGACTGGATGTTGTCTGCCTGGGGATGGACGGTGTCCGTATCGCTGCTGGCGCTGTTGATCGCGCTGGTGGTTGGCGGAGTGATTGGCGTGCTGCGCACTTTGCCCAACAGTCCGTGGCTGGTGCGTTTCGGCAACGCCTGGGTGGAACTGTTTCGCAATATTCCGCTGCTGGTGCAGATTTTTCTCTGGTACCACGTGGTGCCCGCGTTCGTGCCGGCAATGAAGTCCGTTCCGGGCTTTGTGCTGGTGGTGCTGGCTCTGGGTATCTTCACCTCGTCGCGTATCGCCGAGCAGGTGCGCTCGGGACTGCAGTCGCTGCCCCGCGGTCAGCGCTATGCAGGCATGGCCGTGGGTTTCACGACCTGGCAGACCTACCGCTATGTGCTGCTGCCGATGGCGCTGCGCATCATCATTCCGCCGCTGACCAGTGAGACGATGAACATCTTCAAGAACTCGTCGGTGGCCTTTGCCGTGTCGGTGACGGAGTTGACCATGTTTGCCATGCAGGCCCAGGAAGAGACCGGCCGCGGCGTCGAAGTCTATCTGGCCGTGACCGGCCTGTATGTCATCTCGGCGTTCGCCATCAACCGCATCATGGCCTGGATTGAAAAGCGCGCCCAGGTGCCCGGCATGGTTGCCGCTTCGAGTGCAGGAGGTCACTGATCATGGATCTGCACATCGACTTTGGTTTCTACAACTGGGACCTGGTGAGCAACTTCGTGCTCAAGGGTCTGTATTTCAGCCTGATGCTGACGGCCATCGCCACCGTGGGCGGCGTGCTGTTCGGCACGGTGCTGGCGCTGATGCGGCTGTCGGGCAAGAAGTGGCTGGTGCTGCCGGCGACGATCTACGTCAACGGCATGCGCTCCATTCCGCTGGTGATGGTGATCCTGTGGTTCTTCCTGCTGATGCCGGCCATCATCGGCCGCCCCATCGGCGCGGAGCTGTCGGCGATCATCACCTTCATCGCCTTCGAGGCCGCCTACTTCAGCGAGATCATGCGCGCCGGCATCCAGTCGATCGCGCGCGGTCAGGTGAATGCGGGCCAGGCGCTGGGCATGACCTACGGCCAGAACATGCGCCTGGTGGTGCTGCCGCAGGCCTTCCGCAACATGCTGCCGGTGCTGCTGACGCAGACCATCATCCTGTTCCAGGATACCTCGCTGGTCTACGCCATCGGCGCCTACGACATGCTCAAGGGCTTTGAAGTCGCGGGCAAGAACTACGGCCGACCGATCGAGGCCTATCTGGCCGCGGCCGTTGCCTATTTCGTGCTGTGCTATGCGCTGTCCTGGATGGTCAAGCGTCTGCACAAGAGAATCGCAATTATTAGATAACCCGCCGAGGCGCTGCGGGGCGACCCTTGGGGCCGTCCCGCACCTGGATCGCGCCAGTGGCGCAGCCGGGATGGATAACTGAATACGGATACGGAGAGCACCCAATGATTGAAATGAAGAACGTCTCCAAGTGGTATGGCAGCTTTCAGGTGCTGACCGACTGCTCGACCAGCATCAACAAAGGCGAGGTGGTGGTGGTGTGCGGCCCTTCGGGCTCGGGCAAGTCCACGCTGATCAAGACCATCAACGCGCTCGAGCCTTTCCAGAAGGGCGAGATCTTTGTCGATGGCACGGCCGTGCACGATCCCAAGACCAACCTGCCCAAGCTGCGCAGCCGCGTGGGCATGGTGTTCCAGCACTTCGAGCTGTTCCCCCATCTGTCGGTCACGGAAAACCTGACCATAGCCCAGGTCAAGGTGCTGGGCCGCAGCGCCGACGAAGCGCGCCAGCGCGGCCTGAAGATGCTCGACCGCGTGGGCCTGACGGCGCACAAGGACAAGTTCCCGGGACAGCTTTCGGGCGGCCAGCAGCAGCGCGTAGCGATCGCGCGCGCGCTGTCGATGGATCCCATCGTGATGCTGTTCGACGAGCCGACTTCGGCGCTGGACCCCGAAATGGTCGGCGAAGTGCTGGACGTGATGGTGGGCCTGGCTCATGAGGGCATGACCATGATGTGCGTGACGCATGAAATGGGCTTTGCGCGCAAGGTCGCCAGCCGCGTGATCTTCATGGACGTGGGCGGCAAGATCCTCGAGGACTGCTCCAGCGACGAGTTCTTCAAGAACCCGGAAGCGCGCCAACCGCGCACCAAGGAGTTCCTGAACAAGATCCTGCAGCACTAGCCCCCCTGAGCGGCTGTCGCCGCTTCCCCCCCAAGGGGGGACGACAGCCTCGCTGCGGGGCGGCCCTTGCTCGCTGTCCCCGTGCTGGGGCGCGCCAGTTGCATGGGTTGTCAGCGATGTGAGCGCTGAAAGGGACCCGGGGAGTTGTAGGCCAGGGCAGGGGAGTGGGACAATACCGCTCCATGACCGCCCCACTCGACACCCTCACCATCACCCGCCCCGACGACTGGCATCTGCATGTGCGCGACGGCGAAGCCCTTCGCACCGTCGTGCCGCACACGGCTGCCCAGTTCGGCCGGGCGATCATCATGCCCAATCTCAAGCCGCCGGTCACGACGGCAGAGCAGGCCCTGGCCTACCGCGAGCGCATTCTCGCGGCCGTGCCCGAAGGTGTGGCTTTCGAGCCGCTGATGACGCTGTACCTCACCGACAACATCCCGGCCGAGGAAATCGTGCGCGCCAAGGCCGCGGGCGTGGTGGCGCTCAAGCTGTATCCCGCCGGGGCGACAACCAACAGCGATGCCGGCGTGACCGACATGCGCAAGACCTATGCGACGCTTGAAGCCATGCAGCGCGCCGGCCTGCTGCTGCTGGTGCACGGTGAAGTCACGGGCAGCGAGGTCGATCTGTTCGACCGCGAGGCGGCGTTCATCGAGCAGCAGCTGATCCCGCTGCGCCGCGATTTCCCCGAACTGAAGATCGTGTTCGAGCACATCACCACGCGCGAAGCCGCGCAATACGTGACCGAAGCCGACCGCTTCGTGGGCGCGACCATCACGCCCCAGCATCTGCTGTTCAACCGCAACGCGATCTTCACCGGCGGCATACGCCCGCACTACTACTGCCTACCCGTGCTCAAGCGCGAGACCCACCGCCTGGCGCTGGTCGAAGCCGCGACCAGCGGCAACGCCAAGTTCTTCCTGGGCACCGACAGCGCGCCGCATGCGGCCCACCTCAAGGAGCATGCGACTGGCTGCGCGGGCTGCTACAGCGCGCACGCGGCCATCGAGATGTATGCCGAAGCCTTCGACAACGCGGGCGCGCTCGACAAGCTCGAAGCCTTTGCCAGCTTCAACGGCCCCGACTTCTACAACCTGCCGCGCAACACCGACACCATCACGCTGCGCCGCGAATCGTGGACTCCGCCCGAAAGCTTTGCCTTCGGCGAAGCCCGGCTCAAGCCGCTGCGCTCGGGTGAAGCGCTGCCGTGGAAGATGGTTTAAATACTTAAACCAACTAACGCACTCCCGTTTCGTCACGACGCTACCAAGGAGTTCCCCCTTCTGGCTGCGCCTGGCGCGCACAGGGGCCGGGCTGGTCGGTGTGCCGAAGGACACACCGACTTCGTCATCTGACTCACCGCAGTTGTTCGAGCGCAGCGGCGTAGCCGCGTAGCGAGTTCTGCGGTGCAGCCCGGCCCCGAGCACGGCAGGTCGCCCGGAGCGAAGCGCAGGGTCGCAGACAGCAGGGGCGCTTTCTTTTGCTTCGTTTTCTTGTGCGTACAAGAAAATGAAGTCGGCTGCCGGGCCGAGACCCGGCCTCGAAAAGCAAAGTCGCAGCAGCCGTATCCACTGGGATGAAGGCACGTTGCAGGCGATGGTGTAGGCTGCGGCTGTATGTCCCACCGAGGAGTGCCCATGCTCGCCGAGTCCCCCCTGCGCATTGCGCTGCTGATCGACGCCGACAATGCGCCCGCCGAGAAGCTCGATGAAATCCTCACCGAGCTGTCGACGCTGGGCGTGATCAATATCCGCCGCGCCTACGGCAACTGGACCAAGGCCGGACTGCAGGGCTGGCAGTCGCGGCTGCTCGAGTTCGCGCTGCGGCCCATGCAGCAGTTCGACTATTCCAAGCGCAAGAATGCCACCGACATGGCAATGACCGTCGATGCCATGGAGCTGCTCTACACCGAGCGGCCCGATGCGTTCGGCATCGTCTCGTCGGACGCCGACTTCACGCCGCTGGTCATGCACCTGCGCGCCAAGGGCGCGGCGGTCTATGGCTTTGGCGCGCAGCAGACGCCGCTGCCTTTCGTCAATGCCTGTTCGCGCTTTCTCTATCTCGAAGCGCTGGGCCAGGGGCCGATAGAACATGGTTCGGGCGAAGAGCCTGCGGAGGTGGCTGCGCCTGCGGTGGTGCCGGCCATTCCACCGCTGATCGTGCCGGGCGAGCGCGAGGCCGCGCCGCCCGTGCGCCCGGCCACGCTGCGCGTGCCTTCGCAGCAGCTGCGCCAGGACCGCCAGCTGCTGGCACTGCTGCGCGACGCCGTCAATGCCACGCAGGACGAGCAGGGCTGGGCGCGCGTCGGCGCCGTGGGCACGCAGATCGGCAACAAGGCTTCGTTTGACGCGCGCAACTACGGCTATGCCTCGCTGACCAAGCTGCTGGCCGCGACCCAGGCGTTCGAGATGCGCGATGAAGGCACTTCGCGCGTCGCGGTGCGCGACAAGCGCCAGGCGCGGGCGTTGTGAATCGCTTGCCCGACGACACCGACTGGGGTGCGGTCGACTGGGCCGCGCCCTGGCTGCAAAGCCTGCGCGCCGTGGCCGAGCCCATCTGGCAACGCATTGCCGACGGCGCGAGCGTGCCCGACGCGCTCAACGCCGGCCTGGCAGCGCTGCAGGCCGGTGGCCGGCTCGCTGAACTGGCGGGCTGGCGCTTCGTGCCGCAGGAACAGTTGCCGGCGGGAACGGCCTACGAAGCCTTCATTCACCGCGAGCATGCCGTGCCCACGCGCTGCAATCTGCATGATTTCTTCAATGCCATGGTCTGGCTGCATTACCCCCAGCTCAAGCGCCAGCTCAATGCCTTGCAGGCGCAGCAGATTGCCCAGGCCGGCGTCGGCGCCCGGCGCGGGCCGGTGCGCGACGCCGCCACGCTGCTGGACGAGAACGGCGCGCTGCTGCTGGCGCCGCCCGCGCTGCAGCAGGCCTTGCGTGCGCGCGACTGGCTGCAGCTGGGCGTGCACGGGCGCGATCTGTGGCAGCAGGCACGGCTGCTGCCGCTGGGCCATGCGCTGCTGGAAAAGCTGGTGCGGCCGCGCAAGTCGATCACGGCCCATGTGCTGTGCCTCGCGCCCGGGATAGGCGCAGCGGACGTTGATGCGGCGCTGGCTGGCCGGTGCACGGCCGAATGGCTGGCGCAAAAGCCGTTTAGTCCTTTGCCGGTGCTGGGCGTGCCTGGCTGGTGGGAAGGCAACAAGGAGGTTTGCTTTTATGATGATCCTTTTGTGTTTCGCAGCGCCCGGCCTGATAAGCCCATACAACAGACAGACGACGCGCCGCGCGACTTGAACCCTGCGTCCCACGCCCCCAGATGGGGTGATGTGGCGAACGCGCCGCTTTCCCTCCTTATGGAGAATTAATCCCGATGAAACGAATTGCCCTTTTTCTATTGACCAACATTGCCGTCGTGGCGGTGCTGGGCATCGTCGCCAGCCTGCTGGGCGTCAACCGCTTTCTCACAGCCAACGGACTGAACCTTACCGCGCTGCTGGGCTTTGCCTTCATCATGGGCTTTGGCGGCGCGATCATCTCGCTGCTGATCAGCAAGCCCATGGCCAAGTGGACTTCGGGCGTGCACGTCATCAACGAGCCGCGCAACGCCGATGAAGCCTGGATCGTCAACACCGTGCGCGGCTTTGCCGACAAGGCCGGCATCGGCATGCCCGAAGTCGGCATCTACGAAGGCGAGCCCAATGCGTTTGCGACCGGCGCGTTCAAGAACTCGGCGCTGGTCGCGGTGTCCACGGGCCTGCTGTCGGGCATGACGCGCGAGGAAGTCGAGGCCGTGATCGGCCACGAAGTCGCCCACATCGCCAACGGCGACATGGTCACGATGACGCTGATCCAGGGCGTGATGAACACTTTCGTTGTATTCCTGTCGCGCGTCATCGGCTACGCGGTCGACAGCTTTCTGCGCAAGAACGATTCCGAAAGCTCGGGTCCCGGCATTGGCTACTACGTGACCACCATCGTGCTGGACATCCTGCTGGGCTTTGTCGCCGCGATGATCGTCGCCTGGTTCAGCCGCCAGCGTGAATTCCGCGCCGACGCCGGCGCCGCCCAATTGATGGGCCGCAAGCAGCCCATGATCAACGCCCTGGCCCGTCTGGGCGGAATGCACCCCGGCGAGCTGCCCAAGAGCGTGGCCGCGATGGGCATCACGGGCAATATCGGCAAGCTGTTTTCCACCCATCCGCCGATGGAAGAGCGCATTGCCGCGCTGCAGCGCGGTTGAGTGATGGGGTCTCAGGCCCCAGGCGACCGATCGAAGCCCGCGTTGCACGACGCGGGCTTTTTTCTTCAGTGCTTGCCCTGAGCCTGTCGACGCGCGGCCCTGCGCCCTATCCACAGCCGGAACGGCAGCAGCAGCGACACTCCCATTGCCAGCTTCACGCCCAGATCGCCAATCGCCCAGGTGACCCAGGGCAGGTCTTCGCCTGCGAACGCAATGCTCCAGAACACGGCGGTGTCGAGCACGGCGGCCAGCAGCGTCGCCACCAGCGGCGCGCGCCACCAGCGCCCTTGGCGCAGGCGGTCAAAGACATGGATGTCGAGCAGCTGCGAACACGCAAACGCCAGGCCCGAGGCCGCCGCAATGCGCGCCGGTGCCAGCAGCAGCGAGGCGGCGACCGCGACCGCAAAGCCCACATAGGCAATGCGCCGCGCATGCGCCGGGCCATGGGCGCGGTTGGCGAGTTCGCTGACCAGGAAGGCAAACGGGTAGGTGATCGCTCCCCAGGTCAGCCAGTCGTTGATCGCGTACTGCACCAGGATGTTGGAGGCCAGCACCACGGCCGCCATGGCCAGCGCGCCCTGGGCCAGCGCGCGCCGCGTGGGCACGGCGAAAGTCATGGCCGCCGACATTTCAGCGCCGGCTGGCGGGTACGGGCAGGCCCAGGATCTGCCGCGCCACGGCCTCGGCAACGCGTATGCCGTCGACGCCGGCCGACAGGATGCCGCCCGCATAGCTCGCGCCTTCGCCTGCCGGGTACAGGCCGCGCGTGTTGAGGCTCTGGTAGCTGTCGTCGCGGCCCATCTTCAGCGGCGACGAAGTGCGCGTTTCCACGCCCGTGAGCAGTGCATCGGCCATGTCGTAGCCGCGGATCTTCTTGCCGAACGCGGGCAGGGCTTCGCGCATGGCTTCAATCGCATAGGCGGGCAGCGCCGCCTGCAGATCGATCAGGCTCACGCCGGGCTTGTACGAAGGCTCGACTTCGCCCAGCGCCGTCGACGGCTGGCCGGCGAGGAAGTCTTCCACGCGCTGGGCCGGGGCGTTGTAGTTGCTGCCGCCCAGCACATAGGCGCGCGACTCGAGCTGGCGCTGGAGGACGATGCCCGACAGCGGGTGGAACTCGCCTTCGGCGAGGTTTTCCACGCCATAGGTCTGGCCGTCGAACGCCGCGGCAAAGGCCTCGGCGCTGCGCGGATAGTCGGGCGGATCGATGGCCACGACCATGCCCGCGTTGGCATTGCGCTCGTTGCGCGAGTACTGGCTCATGCCGTTGGTCACCACGCGTTCGGGCTCGCTGGTCGCGGCAACCACGGTGCCGCCGGGGCACATGCAGAAGCTGTAGACCGCGCGGCCGTTGGCCGCGTGGTGCACCAGCTTGTAGTCGGCCGCGCCCAGCAGCGGGTGGCCCGCATGCCGGCCCCAGCGCGCGCGGTCGATCACGCTTTGCGGGTGCTCGATGCGAAAGCCTATGGAGAACGGCTTGGCTTCCATGCTCACGCCGCGCTCATAGAGCCGGGCAAAGGTGTCGCGCGCGCTGTGGCCCAGCGCGATCACGACCTGCGAGGCCGCGAGTTCGCTGCAGGTGTCAGTGGCCAGGTCGCGCACGATGAGGCCGCGCACGCGGCGCTGGCGGCGCATGTCGGCGTCGTCGTGACCGTCTTCGTTGTCGAACAGCAGGTCCTCGACGCGCTGGCCGAAGCGCACTTCACCGCCCAGGGCAATGATTTGCGCGCGGATGTTCTCGACCACCTTGACCAGCTTGAAGGTGCCTATGTGCGGGTGGGCCGCGTAGAGGATTTCGGGCGGGGCGCCGGCATCGACAAACTCCTGCATGACCTTGCGGCCCAGGTGGCGCGGGTCCTTGATCTGGCTGTAGAGCTTGCCGTCGGAAAACGTGCCCGCGCCGCCTTCGCCGAACTGCACGTTCGACTCGGGAGTGAGCGTGCGCTTGCGCCACAGACCCCAGGTGTCCTGCGTGCGTTCGCGCACTTCCTTGCCGCGTTCGAGCACGATGGGCCTGAAACCCATCTGCGCCAGCGCCAGCGCCGCGAAGATGCCGCAGGGGCCGAAGCCGACGACGACCGGGCGCTGGGTCAGATCGGCGGGCGCCTGGCCCACGGGCTTCCAGGCCATGTCGGGCGTGGGATTCACATGCGGGTGCGACTCGAACTGCGCGAGCAGCGCGGCTTCCTGCGCGGGATCGGCGAGCTCGAGATCGACGATATAGACCGCCTGCAGGTCGGCCTTGCGCGCGTCGAAGCTGCGCTTGAACACCTGCAGCGCGCCGAGTTCGGCGGGCGCAATGCCCAGCAGCTGCGCCGCAAGCGTGCGCAGCCTTGCCTCGGGATGGAATTCAGTGTGGTTCTCGGGATCGAAAGTGATCGCCGACAGTGGGAGTTTGAGTTCTGCAATACGTATCATGGCTCGGGTCTATCAAGCAAGCCGGCGATGGTAAGGCAAATGCGTCAATTGCCGCACCCCGCGGCCGCGCCGACCCTCGCTGACGGCAGGATTAGGATGTCGGCAGCAAAAATTTACATCGTTTGCACGCCTTCCAGGTCTTCGTTCCTGGAATTTACGTGAATTACAGGGGCTGCGGTATTCCCGCGAACCAACAGACGCGCATGCTGGAAAGGCCGGTTCAGCCGGACCCAGAAAGGCATATATGACGCGCAATCACTTGGGAATCGTCGCGGCGGTGCTGGTCGCCGCTTTCAGCTTGCTTGCCTGCACGCTGCCCGCGCCCGCGCGCGAGGGCGGCTCGGGCGGGGCAATGTCCATGGCGCCCGGCCATGGATCCGAAGGCTATCAGGGACGCGCGCCGTATGGCGCCGACCCCGATGCCCATTTCCATCGCCTGGAGTCGGTGGGGAATCTTCCATGACGCAGGGCGCGGCATTTACAGAGGGCCGTCCATGGGCTCGCCCAGGAAGCCACCGCTCTGGTGGGCCCACAGCCGCGCGTAGACGCCGCCGAGCTGCAGCAGCTGCTGGTGCGTGCCTTCTTCCACGATGCGGCCCTTGTCCATGACGATCAGCCGGTCCATCGCGGCAATCGTCGACAGCCGGTGGGCAATGGCGATCACGGTCTTGCCTTCCATGACCTTGTAGAGGCTTTCCTGGATCGCGGCCTCGACTTCGGAGTCGAGCGCGCTGGTGGCTTCGTCGAGCAGCAGGATGGGCGCGTTCTTGAGCATCACGCGCGCAATCGCCACGCGCTGGCGCTGGCCGCCCGAGAGCTTGACGCCGCGCTCGCCCACCTGCGCGTCCAGGCCCTGGTGGCCATGGCGGTCGTTGAGCTGGGCAATGAAGTCTGCGGCTTCGGCGCGCGCGATCGCGGCCTGCAGATCGGCTTCGCTGGCGTCGGGCCGGCCGTAGAGGATGTTGTCGCGCATCGAGCGGTGCAGCAGCGAGGTGTCCTGCGTGACCATGCCTATGGCCTGGCGCAGGCTGTCCTGCGTGACCTGGGAAATGTCCTGGCCGTCGATCAGTATGCGGCCCGAGCGCAGGTCGTGAAAGCGCAGCAGCAGGTTGACCAGGGTCGACTTGCCCGCGCCCGAGCGGCCGATCAGGCCTATGCGTTCGCCGGGGCGTATCGTGAGGTTCAGGTGCTCCATCACCGCCTTGCCGTCGCGGTAGCCGAACGACACGTCGTCAAACACCACTTCGCCGCGCGCCACCTGCAGCGGCCGCGCCTGGGGCGCATCGAGCACCGTGGGCGGGTGGGTCAGCGTGTTGATGCCGTCCTGGATCGTGCCCACGCTTTCAAACAGGCTGGTCATCTCCCACATCACCCAGCGCGCATGGCCCGAGATGCGCAGCGCCATGGCGGTGACGGCCGCGACCGCGCCCGCGCCTACCTGACCCTGCATCCACAGCCACAGCGCCAGGCCGCTGCTGCCCAGGATCAGCAGCACGATCAGCACATGGTTGACGATTTCAAACTGGCTCACCAGCCGCATCTGCGCATTGCCCGTGAGGCGGAAGGCCTCCATTGCCGAGCGTGCGAACTCGGCTTCGCGGCGGGTGTGCGCAAACAGCTTGACGGTGGCGATGTTGGTATAGGCGTCGGTGATGCGGCCGGTCATCTGCGAACGCGCGTCGGCCTGGGCCTTGCCCACGGCGCCCAGGCGCGGCACGAAATAGCAGCAGGCGGCAATGTAGGCTGCGGTCCACAGCAGCAGCGGCACCAGCAGCCAGGTGTCGAAGCCCGCGGCCAGCA
>Ga0308165_1000315_pt1 | contig 102025 bp, 91 predicted proteins | sample PhyWR2_FD_201032 | JGI IMG/M metagenome (GOLD analysis project Ga0308165, IMG submission 201032) | Phyllosphere microbial communities from UC Gill Tract Community Farm, Albany, California, United States - DLSLW.R2 | ecosystem: Host-associated > Plants > Phyllosphere > Unclassified | place: USA... | reverse complement strand
CAGATCACCAAGCTCAAGCTTGTGAAACGCCAGATGTACGGCCGCGGAAAAATTGATCTCCTCCAAGCCCGCGTCATCGGCGCGGGATAAAATCCATCACCACCAAAACTGCGTCAGAGCCAATATTCCACGCCGAAACACACAAATTACTTCAGGGCTGCAGGCTATGACCCGGATTGAACAGGATATGCTCTAAGCATATGCTGCAATCGAAATCGTCTTTGGAATCGAAAAGCAATGCTCCGGCATACGGCGCCATGTCATGTCCTCGCCGACCACATCAGAGAGAAGTGGGCAGCCAAAACCGGATCCTCCTCGATATGCTTTACCCAATCCGAATGCTCAATCTGCCCCGAGATGAAACATAGCATCAACATTTGCTGCGACATTGAGAGAGGCGCAACCATCCCTGACAGGCTAAGCTCGTCAGAGGCGGATCCTACGGCAAGATTGCGCGCGGACGAGATGGGGTGGCCTGCCAGGTTTGAACGAGGGACGCCATCCACGTGGTAATCGTAATGCATAAATAACTCCACGGTAAGAATTAATGTTTATCAAGCAATAGATTATGCTTTAACAAACATATTCTTGAAGTGGTCGTAGGTCTTATTTTGAATAGTTTCAACTGAAATGATATCAAAAAAAATGCTGCAATTCTATTCAGCGCGCAATGGGCTTTGCAAGCGATCTGACGGATGATCATACATTGCCGGCTAGATCGTGGCGCTGGACAGGTCGCACAGTGCCGATCTTGGTGAGGACGTGATTGCGTTGCATTACATTACCACGACGGGTTACCTATGGCGGACCACGTTTGTGTCATCATGATCTGGCTTCGGGGGTGAATCCGTCAACGACCCAACGATGAACGCTCACGTTCGACAAGCCCTCCATTGTCCGCGTTGCGAGTCCGTGAGGACGGCCGGTCAGCCGTGGAATCTGTGCCCACCCGGGCACCGTCGGCATGCTCGCCGTTCGCCATTGCGGATATCCCGGTACTGGCGCTCACCCCATGCTTGAACCTGTCTTCGGGCTTATGCAAGCCGAAATGTAGAACTTTGGTCGAAGGGAGCGACCACTTGACGCTAGGGGGGCACCTTTGCAAGTCGCAACAAAATCCAGCATATGAGTCCGCATTTTTAAGGGCCTCATGAGACTTCAGACCATTTTCCATATAATGCAAGGGCTGCCCGGCCTTAGCATACTCGTTGCAATATCCTCGCATCCCATGGTCAACAAGAGCTGCAACATTGTGCGAGGTCTCATGGATAATGGTCTGGGGTCCTCGTTCCACGTGGAAAATCGAGTCTGTTTGTATCCGAAACGAAACTCGAGGAGCCTCGTCTCTGGAAAAACGCTTCCAAGCAACTCCTTCAGTAAGTTCGCTGAGGTGGGGGAATCGCTTTCTCAGATCGTCAAGCACCTTTATTTCGACGTTTGGACCGTGAAGCCCCGCCGATATTTTTCTCAATCTCCTCAATATGGTATCGGAAAACAACGTCGTGGGTGGTTTTTGATCTGGATCGCCGTTTGCATCGAAGTCCTCACCCGTCGTGTCTTTATCGACATCGAGAAGGAAGTGGTGTTTTAGCAAAGCGGAGGTTTTACTGTCGTATTGGGAGCCGGACTTGTTAGCCAGAGCGTCAATAGCGGCGGCTACATATGCCCTTGCGCGACCGACATTGTGACGAATCTTATCCAATTGCGGCTCGTTGAACTCGTATTCGTGTAACAGCAGGACGCTGTTCCCACCTGGGATGGCCAGTTCCGTGTACATTGGAAGTTTCGTTTTTCCGACATGAGGGGATAGCAACGTCCACCCGGAATTCTCAGTGGGCAGTGGATCTTGACGGGCCTGCAACGGGCTGGACTTTTGTGCATCAGCTTCACCGCCCACCCTGCGTCCCAAGCGACCGATTTTACTTATCAACCTCGGTATTTCACCATTAGCCATCGTTGCCTACCCGCTTCCAGAAGTCTCATCTCATACATTTATTCTGAACGTGACCCGCGTGACTATTTGATTTGAGTTGCAGTTGAAACGTAAGCGCCGTTTTGGTAGTACGTCGGTTTACGCTTGACGGAATGGAATGACGTTGTTCCCGCGCGTGAACGCTAGGGCACCCTCTGCCTCAATGGCTTTCACCGCTACGTCCCGCGCCTCTGCGTCGGATCGGAATTGCTCGTCCCAGACGTGACTTGTGTTGGTTTGGTCGACCACCTCAAGCGTCCATGCCGTATCGGTTTCCAGTCGGAAGATGTCGATGGAGAAGGGATAGCCATCAACGACGATCCTCTTACTCTTGCCAGAAGTTACCAGATTTGGTTCGTCTTCTTCGATCATTTAGCACGTCCAGCTTCTGTATCACGACGACGAGTATGCCGGTGGAGATGAACCCGTCAAGCGGCTGGCTTGGTGGTCCTTTTGAATGCCCACGGCAGCAACTCGTCAATCCGGCTCTGCTTGTGGCCATTTACGATGGCGTCGAGTGTGGTGGTCAAGTAGGCCAACGCATCGACCGAATTGAGCTTGCAGGTTTATGCCGACCGTCGAACTATGCCGAGTGTCTCTTCTATTGTTTGCAGCAAACCGTGCGTTCCCGGCCCGTTCGGCGGGTCGCTGTTGTTTGGCACTCGGCATAGTTCTCATGCTCAGAGGGCGTTCAGGAATTCCAGAAGCCGGTCGCTTGGTCGAAATCGCTCGGCCTTGGCGCGTTCGTACGGCTTCAGCTTTGCGAGTGCAGATTCCTTCAGTTCGAGATGCGCATGAAGATAGGTCAGCGTCGTTTCCATCGCCTCGTGGCCCAACCACAGGGCAATGACCGAGCAGTCGACGCCCGCCTGCAGCAACTCCATGGCAGCGGAGTGCCGCAAGACATGAGGCGACACCCGCTTTGAGCGAAGGGAGACGCAGTGCTGGCGCGCTTTGGCGACATATTTGTTCAGTAGCGCCTGCACGCCGTCAGCGCTGAGCTTGCCACCGTGCATATTCGGAAAGAGAGCCGTTGCGCCTCGCTTTCTCGGTTCCTTGAGCCAGTGACGAAGGGCTTGCTGTGCAACCTTTGTGAGCGGCGTACATCGCTCTTTACGGCCCTTGCCGACGCATCGCACATGCGCGCCCTGGCCGAGCATTACGGAATCTCGGTGCAGGTCGACAATCTCCGAGACCCGCAATCCGGTTTGCGCGGCCAGCAATAGCAGAGTGTAATCGCGGCGTCCCAGCCACGTGCTTCGATCCGTGCAGTCCAAGATCGCTTCAATCTCGGGCCTGGTTAGAAACTGAAGCTGCCGCTTGTCACATCGCTTGCTGGGGAGTGCGAGCACACGCTGAATATGGGCGCTATGTGCCGGCTCCTCGAACGCTGCATATCGGAAGAACGATCGGATGGCTGTGAGGCGAAGATTGCGGGTCCTCACCGAAGCGGATCTCTTCGTCTCAAGATCCTCCAGGAATGCGCTGATGAAAGGAGCGTCCAAATCCCGCAGTGTCAATTGAGATGGTGATCTCCCAAGGCGCGTCTGCGCGAACGCAAACAGGAGCCTGAAGGTGTCGCGATAGGAGGCAATGGTGTTGGAACTTACACCTCGATGCTTCATGAGCCGATCTGTGAACCACCGCTCGATCAGCACGGCGAAGTCGTTCGTGCGTCTCATGACCGAGCCTCCCAACGCTTGTCCAATCGCCGGACCGCATGGTTCATCAGTTCCGGCGCGGCGGACAGATACCAGTAGGTGTCGCGAACATTGGCATGGCCAAGGAAGGTCGAGAGAACCGGCAGCTCTCGTTCCACATCTTCGCCAGCGCGATGCCAGTTGATCAGGGTCTGGACGGCGAAACGGTGACGAAGATCATGAATCCGTGGGCCATCGCGATTCCCCTCCTGCCGTATTCCGATTTGCCGGGAAAGTCGCCAGAACACGCGGTGCACGTATTGATGTAGCAATCTGCCGCCCTGTTCGGCGACGAAAAAATAAGGACTGCGCGGCGTGCCAAGGTGTGCATCGCGTCGGGCGGCATAGTCTGAAAGAACAGCGATTGTCGTGGCATGCAGCGGGACCAGCCGTGACTTGCCGAACTTTGTCTCTCGGATGGTGAGAATGCCCTGGTCGAGATCGACGTCGGTCCGGAGCAGGCCGAGCGCTTCCGAATGGCGCAGTCCAGCGACAGCTATCAGACCGAACAGACAGTGATATGTCCAGCGTCGAAGGGCGTTGGCCGGCGGCAGCGACAGGGCCGCCGCCAGAAGTGCCTGAATCTCAATGTCGCTATAGATGTATGGCCTTGTTCGCCGCGCCGGCGGCACAGCGTCGCTTGGTGGCACTTCCGTCAGAGGATCGAAATGAGCGAGGTGCTGGGCAAAACAGCGCACATCAGCCAGGCGGATGGACCAACTCGGCTGCCGGCCCATCGACGTCACCCACTTCATTGCCAGATCAGTCGTGATGGTCTCGGCGCCGCGGGCTTCCATGAAGGTGACGAATGCCGACAATCGTTTTGCCGGACCGTCATATTTGTATCCCAGCCCTTGGCGCATGCCGATATAGCGCTCAAGCGCGGTGCGAAGCCGGCTCATTGGACACCTCCCGGCCAGGGCAGGCTCAGTTCACGCAGCTTCTCGATATCGAGCTTGGCATAGATCCTTGTACTGTCGATGCTTCGATGGCGGAGCAGTTGGCCGATCTCGGCAAAGCTAGCACCCGACCGCAAAAGGTCGGTCGCCAGGCTGTGGCGGAAAAGATGGGCGCCGTGATGCGCATACCCGATGACAATCTCTGGAGTGAGCGCTGCAAACCCATTCGCGCCGGCAGGACAGACCTCCCGCAGAAATCGAAGTGACAGAAGCTTGTGGCTCCCCACCGTCGAGGCAGCGAGCCCTCTCTCATTCGAGAGATATGCCCCGAATGCATCGACGATCTGCTCGTGCTCAGTGCGCTCAACCGGAAGCGCAGCTGGTATTAAACCTTCTTCCCGTAACGCGGAAAGCAAGCGTCGGAGTGCCGATCGGTCGCCCGTGTCGGGACTCCAGTGTTTGAAACGATGCTCAAGAAAACGATCGACATAAACTTCGCTCAAATCCTGCGGAGCGTGTCCATTGCCAATATGCCAGTCCATCAGGTCTCGAAATAGGCTCAGCGAGCGCCACGTGCATTGCCGACCCAAACCTTCGTTCGACATCTTGGCAGCGTAAACGCGCGCAAACTCCCGATACGGACCGTAGACCAGCTTCCGGTATAGGGCGCTGCGATTCAAATAGTCAGTTGCGTTCATGTGTCCTCTCCTTCGCGTCAATTGCGACGGAGAGACCCTAAGCTATGCCGAATAGGCGACCGCTATGTTACCGAAAACATTGGCAAAAACTTGATTAATCGGCATAGTTCGACGGTCGGCATAAACCGCATTATGCCGCGCGCGGCATAAGCAAGTCTCGATGAGCGATCCGATGATTGCCCAGTTCTCAGCTCCCGCGTCATGGCCTGCAAAGAGTGCGTTCTTGCAATTAAGGGCTATTGGTCGGATGGTCCGCTCGACGGTGTTATTGTCGATCTCGATGCGACCGTCGGTCAGGAAGAGTTGGAGACCACCCCAGTATTTGGCAATGTAGGCCAAGGCTTCGCCGAGCGGGGATTTTGTAGCGACACGGGCGCGGTTATGCGTGAGCCAAACCTGCATGTCGGCGACAAGCGGTGCAGACCGTTCCTGCCGCCCAGCAAGACGAGCCTGCGGATCAAGGCCGCGCAATTCGGCTTCGATCCGGTACAGCTCGCCGATCCGTTTTACGCCGTCCTCGGCAATGGGTGCTGTTCCGTTACGGGTGATCTCCACCAGCGTGCGACGAGCATGTGCCCAACAATAGGCAAGCCGAATGTCTGGGCCAATCCGGTCTGGACCGATCAGCCTGTTGTATCCGGCATAGCCATCCACCTGCAGGACGCCGGAGAAGCCCTGCAATATTCGTTCGGCATGAATGCCTCCGCGACCGGGCGCGTAGGTGAAGGGGACGCCTGGCGGAGCACCGCCGCCCCATGGTCGATCTGAACCGCACCGGGTTTGCCGGAGGCCATTTCGTTTAAGTTATGCTGCCACGGCCGGTGCGTCCAGCATGGCGTAATATCGTTCTTCGGCTTCGGCTGGCGGTATGTTGCCGATGGGCTCCAGAAGGCGACGGTTGTTGAACCAATCTACCCATTCCAGCGTGGCGAACTCCACGGCTTCGAAGTTTCGCCACGGTCCTCGCCGATGGATGACCTCGGCCTTGTAAAGACCATTGACCGTTTCAGCGAGAGCGTTGTCATAGGAATCTCCAACACTCCCGACCGACGGCTCGATGCCCGCTTCCGCCAGCCGTTCGGAATAGCGAATGGACACATATTGCGATCCGCGGTCGGAATGGTGAACCAGTCCTCCACGGTGGACGGGCCGCCGATCATGAAGCGCCTGGTCGAGGGCATCGAGAACGAAACCCGCATGGGCAGTCCGGCTTGCTCGCCAACCGACGATGCGGCGAGCGAAGGCATCGATCACGAACGCGACGTAAACAAAGCCCTGCCAAGTGGCCAGTCGAGTAAGAAGCGCGGATGCGCTTCTCCTCCCCGAACCGTACGTGCACCTTTCAGCGCATACGGCTCTCTATTCAAGCTTGGCCCATGGCCATAGCAACGTCATGATAGTGCGACGTGACGGTACGCCGTGAAGTCGGTGAACTTGTAGAACGCCGCCCATCCCACCAATTGGCGGTTTAGGCCGACGATCATGTCGACCGTGCTGACACTATGATTGCCGGAAAGGGTTTCGGTGAGCTTGCGGACAAACCCCTTGGCCTTTTCCTTGGGTATCGTCGTGACGATGGACATCCGTCCATGCGCCCCACGCTTGCGGATGATCCGGTGCCCCAGAAAGACGAAGCCGTCATTGACGTGTGTGACATGGGTCTTTTCCATGTTCAGCGTTAACTTCAACTCACCTTCCAGAAACGCCCGGCACTCCTCGCGGATTTCCTCTGCCTGAGCCTTGGTTCCTTTTACGATCACGACGAAGTCGTCAGCGTACCGGCAATAGGCAACAGCCGGTTTCCATTGCCGGTTCTCGCGAACCGTAATGGGGCGGCCCTGCTTGATGCCGAAGTTCCATGCCCAGCGGTCCTTGCGGGCCTTGTTGCTCGCCTCCAGCCACATATCAAACTCGTGGAGCATGATGTTGGACAGGAGCGGTGACAGAACACCACCTTGCGGGACACCCTCGCTTGAGGCCGTAAACAGCCCACGGTCGATGTGGCCTGCTTTCAAGAACCGATAGAGTAGATCGACGAACCGTCCGTCCTGCACACGTTGCCGCACGCATTTTAGAAGCAGCCGGTGGTGGACCGTGTCGAAGTAGCTAGCCAGATCACCTCCGATGATCCAGCGGCCCCTCGTCGTGTCGGCACCATCCTGAAGCTGTAACGGAACCCTGTTTTACCGGGCTCCTCGGAAACCTCAATCGGTGCTACGACGCACCGACGGCAGCAATCACGGCGTCGAGACCTCGATGTAATTTAGCCGTCTACTTGATTTCTCAGAACGGACCTCCTTTGGGCTCAACCTCGACTCAAGTCTCGGGAACGGCTACGCCCATTGTCGAACGGCGGGGAGGGAGATGCCTGCCGCGTAATTGTCTCGGCAGAAGTTCCGCGACTGGCAGCCCCTTGAGCTTGATGCCCACGTGGTGAATATAATTTTGCCGGATTGGCCGTAACAGATGAGTCATCGTCCGAACTGGCGGAGAGCCAGGCAAACTGGGGAGCCTGCGCAAGTCGCCTCTCCATGACTGGATTACCATTGGTTTTCCCCCGCCCACCCACAGAGTTAGCCTGGGGTATCGAAGGCTGACGCATCGTGATGGAAGGACGAGATGTTCCTCCATCAGATTTGGCGCCTGGAGGCCTCGCCACCGAACCCCTGTCAAGAGCTTCCGGTTCATCATCGGAACTGTCAGGCGGCAGAGAGCCAAACCGTCGCCTTCTTGACGAGGGAGCCGACCGGGTTTCATCGTCGGAGGTGTCCGGTGAGAGCGAGACCGAACTCTGCCGTACAAACAATTCATCTTCCGAAACCTCCGACTGCGCCGGCGAGGGCGAAGGCGTTTTGACTATTTTACGTTGCTCATCGGTCATCAGCCGTTTTGGTTTCTGCAGCGCGCTGGACGTATCAAAGCACCATTCGCTCTGATTGTTCGCATCTCTGAATTTCTCTTCCCGTCTAATCGATCTCCAATTACGTGTATAATTGCCAGTGTAGCCAGATTTCTCACTGACATTTTGTGGGTATATCTGGTGGTGTTCAGCGTCTTTAGGGACTTTATCGATCGGCTCCAATTCGTCCCTTGAAATCTGCATCAGAATTGGTGCGCTGGAACTATTATTTTTGTTTGCCAAGATGTCGGATATGGCTTCCATCTTAACGGCTCCTCTTGAGGAAGCGAGTGATGTGTTTGTTGGAACGTATCCTGTCAGATGAGCCGCTCTCATCCTCTGCTCGTAGAGCTCGGGATTTAACCACTTCATTGTCTTGGGCTGCAGGAAACCCTGATTGTGATCGCCTAGGATAAGTAGTTCGAGCTCTGTCAAATCCTCGTCGAAATTATTTTGATTTTTCTCGTCATATCGTTTCTTGCTTAGCCACTTCCCTTCAGAGCCTCGCACAAACACATTGGGCTCATAGGTGCGGCCCGTATATTCACAGAACATTTTTTCGGCCGCATCGAATGTCGTCGCGTTCTTGTTAAATTGATCACGGGTCATATATTCGAAATTCGCTGTTTTTAGCCAAACGTTATTTTCTCCGTACTTGTCTGTTACCGCCTTGAATGAGGCCATGTCGCGTGTACCCTCGTACAGTTTGAGAAAAATCGCTTTGTAGGTTCCATCATCCAGATGGATCAGTACATCTGGATTGTATTGCCCTGCTTTCAATGCCTCTCTGTACGCGTGATTCCGCCTTCTTGCCCCGACGGGTGTCTGGAATTTACCCATATCTCCGCTCAAGAGCCCAGTAACCACGCGTTCTTTAAACGGCTCCCCGCTTTGGCCGACCTTGCTCATCAGACTGGCGAACTTCCAATCGCGCTCCTGATATTCGTCCCTCCAGTCTTCCCGTTTTTCTACCTCGATCGTGTTCCAAGTTCTTGGTTTGGAACGATAGATTTCTGGCTCAAAACTCGTGATCGTGCAGGTGTCGTCCATGTCAGCGCTTGTAGGCGGTTTGCCAAAATGCCGTTCAAACTGCCCTTTCGTTCGAAAAACGACCTCTTTCGCACCAGTTCCTAGCCGTGCGACCTTTCGCAACTGTTCCAAGTCGGAGATAAGGACCATGCCATCATGAGAACCACGATGATAGGTCCGCATCGTGCGCCGTGGCTCGGTTTTTTTTTTGCCTTTATCCTTCGCTCTTTTCCCCTTGACCTCTCCGGCTTTCGGGTCGAATGCCGCACCGCGGAAGTAGCTATGCAAGGTATTGACTGGCTTGGGTTCGCGCGCCGGAAGCGGGATGAATGGAGACGCAACATGCTCGCTTACAGCTCGTTCTTCTTCATTTTTTGAGATTGGCTCGCTGCGGTCGATCTGACGAGCGGCCGGAGTCCGGTCCGGGCTAAGACTCCAACTAAGTTCTCTTTCGTCATCCCCATCGTTGCCAAAAGCAATGCTCTCGGGCAAGTCCACGTCAGGGTCGTGCTCGATGCTCTCAAGGATGCTGTTTTCCAACTGACCGGCAGGCCATTCATCTCGGCCCGATGCGCTCGACTTCAACCGCTTGACGCGTCCTGAGGGCCTGGCCGGCCCGTCGCTATTTAATGAATCAGCCTTGCGTTTTGCTGGGCCGTCCGCTGAACCGTTTTCCATTTGGCACCTTTCGGTCAAACAGCGACAAGGGAGCGCTCTCACTCTCCGCTCCGACACCTCGTCTTTTAAAACGTAGCCTTGTTATGGTCGCCACGTTTGCATCACCTGTGAGGTGCTGCAGCTGCCACATTTGTATCGCGCGTTGGCCTTGGTACCGATAACCGATAGAAGGATAGTTTCGGCGAGAACAATTGCTCTAAAAAAGCGGCACCCGTAAAGGTGATGACGGAATATTTTCACATTACTTACTGACAGCAAGTTCATATTTTCACTTCGCAGAATTTCCGCCAGATTTAATCATAAAAACTCCAAATCGAACAAGATGAATGCCCCTTTTGCTTTACCAATCAGCGACGGATGCTACCCCACGATTTCTCGGTTCCAAACCTCTCTTTGAGGCAGCGTCTGTGCCATCGGTGTCGTAATGGCCGATACGCCTGGTAGCGCTCGGTGCCCAGATATTGACCGCGGCCCTTTCTCCAGCAACTGAAATCTCACGGCTCGCTGGCGTCGTTTTCTCCGCTTCGTCGCTCCGACCAACGGGTTTCCAATCACCTAGAAAGGCATGCGATTCAGCATCAGCGCTTTTAGGAGCAGTCCTGCTGGGGCTCGTTGGGGTCCTTTTCTCCGCTTCGTCGCCCCGACCAACGGGTTTCCAATCACCTAGAAAAGCATGCGATTCAGCATCAGCGCTTCTGGAAGCAGTCCTGCTGGGGCTCGTTGACGTTCTTTTCTCCGCTTCGTCGCCCCCACTAACGGGTTTCCAATCACCTAGAAAGGCATGCGATTCAGCATTGGCGCTTTTGGAAGCAGTTCTGCTCGGGCTCGGTGATGCGGACTTTTTCAGAAATGCAACGTCTTCGTCCTCTTCTTCCTCTGGCGCAGGGCGAGCGATTTTGTCGGCTTCAACTGAATTCTGATGGCTTGGCGCTAGAAGCGTGCTTTTAGGCGCATCAGGCTCTGTCGCACTGCTTCCCCGTTGATGGGTGGAAGGCGCCGGGGCTGTCGGGAAAACGACTCCACTTGCAAACGGAAATCGACCGCTCTTCGTAGGTTGCATCGGCAGGACAGAAGTTGTCCCCAGGCGCATTGTCGTTCCAGGTGCAGGTACAGCATGCACTTTGATCGCAGAATCACGGGCAGCCTCTTCTCCGGCAGGTGCTTTCGGGGCAGCCTCTCTGCCAGCAACTTCAGCTTTCCATAAAGCGTGATGTTCCTCAGCCTCTACCTTCCTCAGGTCGTTGGCCGCCACCTCCCGCTCGCTGAGATTTACGGTATCTTTGTAGATTGTTAGGCCGAAAAGTTTCTTCTTAATGGTCTTGAGACCATCGCCCGCTGTATAATCAACACTATGTTTATAAAGCTTGCTACCACCAAAAGTGTGAACGTGGCTTTCGAGTTGACCTTTTTCGTAACGAAGCGATCTTTTACTCAAAATCTTCCGGCGTGCGCCCATATCCTTGCTAATGGCATTGCCGTCTGCGTCCAGTCGAGATGAATAGGATTTGCTCCATAATCCCCCGAAGTGTTTGATATCGACGTTGGCGAAATCCCTATTCTTTGATATTTGTGAATACTTCGAAAAAATTCTGTTTTTCCGGCCAACGAGATTCAGGTTTTCCCCATTTTCATCCGTCTCGAAGACCTTCTCATTCTTGAAAAGGCCGCCCTTTTTCCTGGTCAAGGTTCGATAGCCATTTGTATCGGCAACACTTAAATTCTCTGAAATAGAGCGGAATAGTCCGCCGTCTCTTATGCGGCTTGTTTGATATTTAGTTCGGATGAGCTTTCCGCCGTTGCTCAGTTCCCAGTTCTCTTCATACGATCCGTCCTTGCGTGTGACATATTTAGCCAGAAGCCCACCGTTCCGATAGCTTTCTGTTGTCTTCTTTCTGAAGCTCTCCTGTTCGAATCCACTAACGACAACACCGGACTCTGCATCACGCGACAAAGTCTTTCTTGTTTTTCTAAATCGTCCGCGTTCACGGATGAATGCGCCGTCTTTGTCGATCCTTAGCTTCTTATTACCCCACCCCCAAGGTCTTGAGCGAATGATCGTATCCCTTTTGGAGGGATCTATCTTCTCAAAAAGGTCCAAATCATTCTTGTACCGATCGGACTTGCCAGACCCACTATATTTGCCGATCCGTCTCTCAGCATTGAGCTTCGTGATATCTGCCGCTAGTGCAAGGTCGCTCTCGAAGTTTTGGACCACTCGGCTTTTGTATTTTGAATCGCGTAATTTCGCGGGATTCTTCTCAATATCGGCCACGATAGCATCCTTCCATCGAAGAACTCATTGTTAGATGGCCGGGCTCGCCTAGTTTGCCAAGCCGGCTTCTTGGATGCTGCCTCAACGTGTTTCGGCTTGAGCGATGTGCAGCTTATCGCTAACCCCTAATTGTAATCTCTCGGCCGTTGTTCTCTCCTGCAGACTACAGCCTCGCGAGCGTTGCAGACGTTCCTGTAAGTTCCTCCGCAACATCTCTTGGCCACGCCATATTGCGTTAATAGCCGGACACCCGAGAGTTTTGACCGCGCGGGCGGTCGTCATATAGAGTTGCCCGCGAATACATATCCGGCTCGCGGTTGAGTGCCGCTGCGGCGTCATCCGGCAGACGCAACTTCTGTGTAGCATATTCGCTCAAAGTCCTTTGCATCCCAGTGCGATCGCCGTTCTTGTCGCGGGCCGCTATCATGATCGCTTCGGGAGCAAAACTACTCATGACGTCGACACCGGGGGGTGGCGCGCCATCAATATGTTTTGTAAGTGGAACCGACACGGGAGGGAGGGTCTTGCCAATTTCCTTCATTTTCCAGTAATCGTCAGGCCGGACTTCAGCGATCTCCCTCGGAATGCCAGCCTCCTCGAGAAGCTTCGTCGCGTATGGAAATTTCGACACCGCAAACTGGACGTTGGTTCGCCCATTACCACTACCGATAACGCGGAGATGTTCGCTGTATTTGCCCTCTAATAGCCCCTTGGTAAGTGGATGGTCAGGCGCGTTGTCGCGAAGCCATTTGACGTCAAAATTTTGACTCGGGATACTGGAATCTTTCTGTGTGACAACTGCCGTCAAATGATTGAAGTTTGCGTTACGCTCATGCTCTTGTGTGACCTGAGCTTTCCAGCGATTGCTCGCTCCGTTCCCATATAGATCAAGCTGTGTGCTACCCATCGTTCTGTTGGTGTTCGACTTCAGCGCAACTTCCACACCCTCACCATAACTGGCAATCGCAGTGGCTTTAACCTCATCGAGTGACTTACCATCATATTTGCCCTTCCCCTCTTTAGTGTGCCACGCTACCTCTAAAAGCTCTGTACCTTTCCATATCTGAACATTTGGAATAGTGTTGCCGGCTCGGACCTGATTGTCATACTGTTTAATACAGGGTTGACTGCCTCCGCCTATCGTATGAAAAACTCGATCCTTTCCTTCAAGATCTTTGAGAAACTTGGGGATATCCCCTGGAAAGCCATTCTGCTCCGCGATCGCACGGAATTTTGCCGCCCTGAAGCCAAATGCCTTTTTGTGTTTCTCGTCGTCTTTGGCGCTGTCCACTATCTGCCGCTGTTCTTCGGAAAGCGGAATTTGGTGAACGAATACTTGGGGAGGCATATAGTCATGCTCGCCAAATTCTCCGCTGACGTTTCGCAATTTCTTATTGCCCGTCAAAGAGGCGTGGATCGCATAGCCATTTCTTTCGAACTGGCTGTTTGTCGGTGCGAGCCCGTCGTTTCGTTCCAACCATTGACCGCGTGTTACGCCTTGCGGGATGGCGCCGTCTTTAAAGAGAACCCAAGCATCGCGTCGTATATTGCTGTTGGCTCCAATCGGAGAGGAGAAGTCTCCTAAAAAGTCTGAGCCGCTGTTCTGACCGCTCATATGCCGGTCGTTTCCGTCATTGGTCATTCCGAAAATCCCTTCATAATATACCGTTAATTGCCGCCATCAATCGGCTTAAAATTTTCCAAAAATTTCAACGAATCTATTTTTTCTATTTCGAAATCTTCAATATAGCACTCTTTTGGGTAGTATGATTCGTCAGTATTATGATTGTTTCTGATATGAATTATGCCTTTTCCGGGGTTCTTCGGAGAAGACGACCGATTATTATCCTTCTGCATTAGAATTTCCTTCCTACAAAAAAATACGACATTTAATACTGAAATTTAGAAAAGGTTTTATACAATTTTGCAGGGACAGTATCTAGCATCAAATCAGTTGCAATCATGACAAATGCCTCATCGAGCCACCACAATATTGAAATAAACAACTATTTCTCGATTTTTTACTATAGTACTTCATTAAAATATTAATGTCGCTAGACAGATAAGTGTACCTGAATTTAAAAAACACTAATAACAAACTTATGACGGCGCTCGCTCATGTCAATTTCGATCAGGTTACATCTGTAGCAATGGTCGCGGTTAATCAGTAGACCTGCGTGCTTCAAGCCACCTGACAGACGTTGGCACAGTGCCTCCGAGGTCATTTGTGAACGAGAACGAAGGTCGGCGTCGAAGACGGGGCGATGCCGTCCAGCCAAGGCTTCGACAGCATCAGCGCAGTGACAATTGGCGTATCGCTACTTGCAGCCGTCCAACGTGGCACTAGGCGCTGGAATCTCTTTTTTTCAAGGGTGCCTTTATTGCCCAACAGTCAGGCAGACGACTATTACACTTGTAGCATGATTGCGCTGCCCTTTACGCTAATGGAGTGTTAAATTTCTCTGCGATCGCACTGCGATACGCAACGAAGGGGAAATTATACTGCGGATAGGCACTACATCTCTGCTTCTTTTTTTTTAAACATTGCGACCCTGGATATATATTAATGAAAGACGTTGAAAACGCGAAGACAAGCCAGCGCGAGATTCCTTTAATCCACCACTCTACACGAGCAGCCCCGGAACCGTATAAAATAGTCAGCGTTCGTCTGCGGGAGGCGGAATTTGAAGCCTTCAGTGAGCAGGCAAGCGAGTTCGGCCTCACCAACAACATGGCTTTGCGCGTGGCGGCGCGGCGCATTGGCGGTTTTGTCGAGATCGACATGGGAACTCGGGAGGTACTTGAAGGTATTCTGAAATCTATAAGCGAGATTTCGCGTGATATTGCCCGAATGCACGCCACTAGCATGCAAAGTGGAGTTGTAGACATCGCTGAGTTTGCAAAATTACGCGCAGGATTTGGCTACGAATTCGCTCGGCTGGACGCGACTCTGATGTCCATTCTGAACATCGCCGAGCGTCGCCTGGACGGTCGCCTGAGGCTGCAGGAAGCCGCAAAATGACCTCGGCATTGGCGTTACACCCCTGACATTAGCGAAAGGTCTTGATCGATGGTCACTCAAGCCATAGTCCACGTCGTGCGACGAGGTGGCGCGCGTAGCATCAAACGCATCTGCTCACAGATGGAATATCTGACCCGAAAGAAAAACCCTGCAGAACGCCAACGTGCCCAGCTTCCCGAGCTGCAATTGCAGTTTTCAGAACGCCATGGCGCAGGATTCATCCCATATGATGAGCTTCCCGACTGGGCGCGGCGTTGGGGAGAACAGACGGGCAATTACATCCGTGGCCAGCAGGTTGGCGATGCCGAACAGGATATGACCAGCCATATTATTTTCAGCCTGCCTGCAGGCACCGACAAACTCGCAGCCCATCGGGCAATGCGCAGAGCCGCAGAAGATGTTTTTGGCGCCACCATTATTCGTGAAGGTGACCGAGGTAATCCACATGAATTCGATTATCTTACCGCTTTTCACACCGACAAACCTCATCCCCATCTGCACGTCCTAGTCAATAGAAAGTCACTGCAAAGGGATCCCGATACTAAAAAGCATGAGTGGCTGAAGATTGCGCGCCGAAATACCAGGATAAATTACGCCGTCATGCGTGAGAGATTCGCGTATTGGGCGCAGCAGGAAGGAATAGACGTTGAAGCCACTTCCCGTCTGGAACGAGGCATCGAAACGCCGTCATTGTCGAACGAACAATTCCGCATCAATGCACGCAATGCCGTTGAAGTCCGCGAACAATGGGGTGATTTATCGGTGATCGTCTTCGATCCGACATCACAATCCCGTTCCGCGACGCCAGAACCTGCCGTAGGCCCATCGATGCAAAGACCACCGGGCGCCGGACCCGCGAGCGGCCAGGCAGGCGGCGGGACTGGTGGCGGGACTGGTGGCGGCGGGAATTCGCGGCTGGATACTTCTACGGTCAGTAATGGCAGCCCCCGGCATCACGACAACATGCATCTGACACCCGAGGCCGACCCCGAGAGCATTGCGCGTCCCTATTCCACGGGCACGGATACAGGCATCAAACCGGCCAATAATGCGGCGCAGGATGAAACCAACGGGGGCTCATTCGCTGGAGGCTCCGAATCTAGCAACAATGTTGTAGACACCCAGCGTAGCAGGGATGCCGAGCAGCAACGCCGCAAGCAAGCAGAACGCGGCAACGTAGCCCGCGAGGCGGAAGACGCCGAAGGTGATCGCTCACGTCGGCGCATACCGCAAAATGCCTCACCGTCCGAAAGCAGCTCCGAATCCCGGCTGAGATCTGCGGTTGATGACGAGCGCAACAACGAAATTGCGCGACAGCAGCGTGAGAGAATAGAACGTGACCATGCTGCACGAGAGGTGGAGGACGCCGAAGGAGACCGGCGCCGGCGGCGCATACCCGCTAATTCCTCTCTTTCTCCGGAACGGGACGACGGGCAATCCGCCACCACCCTCCAGGAAAACGCTTCCGCTGAGCGTGCGGATCTTTCGCCGCCACCGGCCTCTCTCGACGCTCGACCGGACATCTCCGATAACCAGCCCATCGCCAACGAACAATTCCAGTTCACGTTCGGCGCTACCCCGAATGGCGACGGGGGAGGTCCATCGGGGAACGACACCGACCTTCCTGATGAGACGTCAGCTCAGGCGGCAGCCCGCCGTGCTGCTGCACGGGCCCGCCGACGCGGCGATGATCTGGACCGGGTGGTCCGCACCCGCGGCCAGAAAAACGCGGATGAACTCAAACGTATCGAAGACGGGCCGGTGTCGGGCAGGCTGAGGATTTCCACACGTCCTCGACCAGTCAGGACGCGCTGATTTTCCTGCAAAGCGCTCCACTGATTAAGAGCAGGAACGCTGCAAAGACAAGCGAAACAAATACCGATGAACGGCAGCGCTTCGACAAGGAGATTTTATGGATGCACATGGCAAATGGACCGCGCTGGTGCTTGGAGTGGTTTTCTCTCTCATCGTAGGTGCGTTTTTGGCAACCATCTATGCAGCGTTCCAATCCGGCATGGGTGTCCGAACGTTCCAGAATTTTGACGTTCTGGCGTTCTGGCGCGAATTGCCGTTTAGCAAGGGTTATACGACCCCCGTATTTAAACGGGGATTGATTATTATTGCCGCAACTGGCGTCGTCCTTCCCCTGATCCTGGGTGTCATCCTCCTGCGCAAGCAGGAACATCACGGTACTGCCCATTGGGCTCGCTTCGCGGACCTGGCGCACGCGGGTTACATCAAACGTTACAGACAGGTGAACGGACCGATCTTCGGAAAAACCACAGGGCCGCGCGGCTTTGGGCGTTATCTCACCAATGGCGACCAGCCGCATAGTCTCGTTGTGGCCCCCACGCGCGCTGGCAAGGGCGTCGGTATCGTTATTCCCACCCTTCTGACCTTCAATGGTTCCATCCTCGCGCTGGATGTCAAGGGGGAGTTGTTTGAGTTGACTTCCCGCTCTCGGCTCGCACGCGGCGACCGGGTTTACAAATTCGCGCCCTTCGACGAAGCCGGGCGCACCCACAGCTACAATCCGGTGCTGGATATCGTAAACATGCCGCCGGATCGGCGTTTCAGCGAGACGCGCCGCCTCGCTTACAATCTGATCGCAGCAAAGGGAAAAGGATCGGAAGGCTTCATCGACGGAGCCCGCGACCTGTTCGTTGCCGGCATTCTTGCCTGCATCGAAAGAGGCACGCCCACCATCGGCGCCGTCTACGACCTATTTGCGCAACCGGGTGAAAAATATAAGCTTTTCGCACAGTTGGCCGAAGAAACCAAGAGCGCCGAAGCGCAGCGGATCTTTGACAATATGGCCGGCAACGATACGAAAATCCTGACCTCCTACACCTCGGTCCTTGGCGATGGCGGCCTTAATCTATGGGCAGATCCGATGATTAAGGCCGCAACCACCACATCCGATTTTTCAATCTACGATCTGCGACGCGATCCAACATCGATTTTCCTATGCGTCAGCCCCAACGATCTGGAAGTTATCGCCCCCCTTGTCAGGTTGTTTTTCCAGCAGGTCGTTTCGATCCTGCAACGGAGCATGCCAGGTAAGGATGAAATATTCGAAGTGCTTTTCCTGCTCGATGAGTTCAAACACCTCGGAAAGCTAGAATCCATTGAAACGGCTGTGACGACGATAGCGGGTTACAAGGGGCGCTTCATGTTCATCATCCAGAGCCTGGCGGCCCTTACAGGTGCTTATGAGGAATCGGGGAAGGAAAACTTTCTCAGCAATACGGGGCTTCAGGTCTTCATGGCGACCGCCGATGACGAAACCCCGACATACATTTCCAAGTCCATCGGCGATTATACCTACCGAGAACGCTCCACCTCCTACAGCCAGAGCAACATTTTCGACACCAACGTGCAGCTTTCCAATCAGGGAGCGCCGCTGATGCGTCCCGAACAGGTGCGCGTCATCGAGGATACCAAGCAAATTGTGCTGATCAAAGGCCAGCCGCCGCTGCGAATGGATAAAGTGAAATATTATTCGGATCGGGTTCTGAAACGATTGTTTGACGCGCAAACAGGCCCGTTGCCGGAACCGGACCCAGTCGATATGGATCAGTTTGCGACGCAACCTCTCGATAAAACCTTCGAAAATGCACCGGTCGTATCGACACCGGCTAGCGTCGAAGAATCTCAGGCGCTCTTTCCAGAAGATCCTGCCGAGACGTCGGAAACAGCCTTTTCTGCGCCAGCGGATGAGCCTTCCGGTGCGGGAGGTGGCGACTCTCTTGAGTTTGAGCCGGCACCGGATGCGCAGGCTGTCACTGCGCCAAAACCGGCAACCGAACCCCCTCGTCTGACGGAACAGGAAATGCAAGCGCTGAACCGGCAACGCCTCATACTCGATCGGATCATCGCCCTGCAGAAAGGCGGAGCACATCACAGAGTCCCCTCCCCGGAACCGGACAGTGAGGTCGATTACAGCTGAAACCGTAATATATTTTCCTATTTTTCGATATCCATATACCATTTATTGAATTTATCAGGAGGCCTGCTATGCGGGATAACGTCGATGCATCAAATATCTATGCTCCCCTTTCTCCAGAGGAGATAGAAACTGGACTAGTTACTACCTCAATATTCGAAATTCAGAAGATATTAATGAACACGGTCGAATTCGACGATGTTCCGGATTATGTGAAGTCTTATCGAAAGGCCCAGGCAGCCGCCTTACTCTCTCATTCGGCATCCGGCGCATGCCCTTCTTGCAAGTCGTGTGCGCTTGTTCGTGCCTGTGCACCGGTTTCAGACGTCAAGCCGCTACCACGAAAAATGAGCTCGATTTTCAGACTCTTAGCCAGCCGACTGACACGGCCTGGGAGAAAACCCCTGTCTGAATTTGGTGACTTGCCGACGAACCGCCAAGTCACGGCACCGCAATCACCAGATGCGGGGCCGCACCCGGCGAACCGGACACGGAAAGGTTACGCCAACGAGAAAAAAGACGGAGATGAAGAATTAAATAATTATACTAAAAAGTAAAATGGTTTCGAATACCTCTATAATAGGAAAATAATAATTAATTATTTTGACAAGGGAAATATGATGAAACTTATTACCTTCTGCTCATTCAAAGGTGGAGCCGGCAAGACAACAGCCTTGATGGGACTGTGCTCGGCGCTGGCGGCGGAAGGCAAAACCGTTGCGCTGTTCGAAGCCGATGAGAACCGCCCGCTCACCCGGTGGCATGAAAATGCGACGAGACGCGGCACCTGGGATCCTAGCTGTGAGGTATTCGTTGCCGACGAGTTGAGCTTGCTCGAGGATGCCTATGAGCGCGCCGAAGCGCGCGACTTCGACTACGCTCTGGTCGATACACAGGGCGGATCGAGCGAACTGAACAACACAATCATTGCCAGTTCCAATTTTCTGCTGGTGCCTACCATGCTTACGCCGCTTGATGTGGACGAAGCCCTGGCGACCTATCGCTATATCATCGAACTGCTCTTGGGTGAAAATCTGGCCATTCCCACGGCAATCCTTCGCCAGCGCGTGCCGGTCAGTCGGCTGACGACCTCGCAACGCGGGGTTTGGGAGGTCCTTAATTCTCTTCCCCTCACAGAGATGCCGCTTCATGAGCGCGATGCTTTTGCGGCCATGAAAGAGCGCGGTATGCTGCATTTAAGCGTGAGGAACGCGAGAGGCGAGCCGGCCATGCGCCTTTCGCTGCGGAATCTTGAGGTAGCAATGGACGAATTACGGGGCTTGAGCCAGTTCGTTCAAAAGACCGTCGGAAACTGAAATGGCCATTCACAAGCCAAGTCTCACTGTAACTGAGGCACGGCGTCTGGCGAAGATCAATTCGGCGCTGGGGGACGTCAATGGTGGCCTGCCCCCAGAGATCTTTCCAAAAAAAATGGAGGTCACACCGAAAACAAATCCGGTAGCGGCGAAAGAGGAAACCGCGTCGGTTTCCCCGCAGCTCAAATCACCTTTTTCTCTTTCGACGACGTCGGGAAAACCGGCAGGGCCGGAGAGGCTCAAGGAGCCGGCACCGGTCCAGACGGGTATTGCGCCATCCGCGGTACGCAGCACTGCGGACAAGACGTCCTCTAGGCGATCCTCTGGGCCATCCCCTTTTGCGATCGCCGGCGCTTATGACTATTCACCGCTCGTAGAGGACAAAGTCCAAGTCTATGTTTCCGCGCTTCAACCCGCGCCCGGCGTATCGACCATGTTTGATACATTACTGACCAACTACCCCTCCCGAAAAGCGCTGCAGATGATCTTGCGCAGAGCCTTGCATGATTATGATCTTAGTCTGGAAAGCGGAGAGTTTCTAAAATACGCACCCGGCTACGATATTAACCCGGCCACCGCCGAGTCCCCCATCCAGACATCCCGCATAATGCCCAAAAAGATACTTGCTCTTGCTCGAGAGCATTTCGATCCTCTAGGGCTGGAAAGCACCCGCGCTTTCGGGCGCAAACTGGCCACCGCGGCGCTGGCGGCATTTTTTGCCCGGCATCGACCTTAAACAATGGGAACAATAAAAAAGGCGTAGGATGATGCCAAATACAGATACCGGCAATGGACCCCTGACAATCCCTCAAGATGAGGCACGCCCGCCGAAACGCGGGCTGACGTCCGGCCTCAAAGCCATGGTGAAACGGGTCCGAAATACATTGTCCCGCTCCCCCCAGATTGATCCCCCACCGCGCGCCGAATACACACCGCCCGCTTCACCTGTTCCCAATCAGAGCCAGAACATCTCCAAGCCTCAAGCCGAGGCGAATCACCAGCAACTCGTCGCCGAGTCGATCAAATTGGAGTATGCCGACAAGATCCCACAGGCATATGTGCCTCACGAGGAGAACCAGGAGCGGCTTCGGAGGCAGTTGCGCGGAAAAATGCAGACCCTTGATGAACAGCATGCAACCCGCAAGGAGGCCGCTGCGGTCGCGGCCGCCCTCATGAAAGTGAAGGAAATCCGGCCATCCGGCGAAATCATATACAAGGGCGCGCCGTCCCTATCGCCAGGTGATACGATTCACCCTGGCAAGCGCCCCCCACCGCCCCAGTCCCGAACCCCTTCTATCGATGCAGGCGTACCGCCGCTTCCTTCCCCGGCTGACGCTTATGAAACGGCTCAAACATTCTCCGCGCGATCCATCAAGGCACATGAGGTCCAGGTGGTCGATATTCCGCCATCAAAAAAGAGTGAGAGCCAGCGCCTATCCCGAACGCCTTCCGCGTCGACCGTCAATTCCATGGCGTCGGCATCCTCGGCCTTCTCCAACAGCAGCAATTCGAGTGTCGAAACGACTGCCTCGTCCGTGGCTAGCGCGCGGCCGCCGCTTTCTTCAGCGGTTAAGGCTTCCCACATGGCTCAAGCAGCCGAAAAATCGATTAAGCCTCGCGAGGTCCAGACAGTTAGTATTCCGTCATCGAATGGGCCGGAAGATGCGAGAACTCGCCCCTCCCCAGCCGATCTGAGCAGAGCGGACGACCGTCAATCGATCCAGCGACGGCAATTGTACGAAACGACAAGAACCCGGTCGAACGGAATTGGCCGATAAGAAGATTCCGTAACCCTACAGCAAACGAAAATGTTCAGGATAGAGATCATGGACATTGTTGTGCGTTTTCCATACCCGAGAAAGGACATTCGGCTTAAACGGAATCGTTGGACGTGCTCTATCTATTTTGTTTTACGCATTTGTCGGACGTAAGACTGCTACGGGATTTTACTGGAACTGCCCTGATTGACTGCTGGTGCGACCGCGCCAACTGGATCATCTCGCGGCGGCTCAGGCATACCTTCGCCCGCATTGTGCTCTGAACAGATATGTCACACAAACCGCAAGCCACCCGCAGCTATCCCACGCCGCATTCGCGGCCAACTTTCCACCAGTTTGAAAGGCAGGCTTGCGGCTTTTGCTGGTCGCAATCATCGTGGGCTGATTGTTTTGGCGCGCCCGTCAATCCTGTGACGGAAGATAAACTTCCAGAACGCCTCTGACGCCGTCACGCCTACCAACCTGAACGACGAGGTCGATGGTGCGCTTGGCGTACAGGATCACCTCGCTGTGGCTGAGACGCACGCCTGATCGCATCACCATCAGTGCAAGGCGATCGAAAGCAAGTGCCGGGCTGTCGGCGTGGATGGTGGTCACCGCCCCTGGGTGGCCGGTATTGATCGCCTCGAGAAAATCATATGCCTCGACGCCGCGGATTTCGCCCAGAATAATGCGATCTGGCCGCATTCGCAGGCAACTTTCCAGAAGCTTGGAAGGCATTCGCGCGGATTTGTCTTTGCGGTCGGCGATAAGGGCAACCTGGTTACGATGGTTAGGAAAAAGTTCCGGCGCATCCTCGATGGTAATCAGCCGTTCATTTCGGTCCATCATCTCAATGAGCGTGCGCGCCACGGTGGTCTTGCCCGACGAGGTGCCGCCTGCGATCAGAATATTGAAATGTTCATCGATGGCCTGGCGAAACAGACCCTGCAGATCGCCCGAGTTCGCCAGTTCCGCAATTTCGGCGTGACGCCTGCGGCGCTCATCGTCGACCCGTATCTGCCGGCCGCCGATGAAGCCGATATCGGCGCTGGTCAATGTACGGCTCATATATTTGCGGATTGACAGCGACACGCCCTGCTCGACCGCCGGATCAACCACGATCTGCACGCGTTGTGGATTTCCCCAGACATTGACACGACCTGACACGATGGGATTGAGAGCGCCGAGCGTATTGCGCGTCTCGCCGGCCAGTGTCGCTCCCAGTCGTTTGATCGAATGGGGTGACAGGGTGACATCGATTTCGGTCATGAAACCCGCGCCGGCGACTTCGATGAAGATCGATCCGTTGGGATTGATCACCAGCTCGTTGATGCGATCATCGGTCAGATATTCTTTCAGGGGCGCCAGATATTGCTCGACGTAGGAAATTTCACGCGAAGGCACCAGTTCATTCATCGAAACACCAGATCACGGTTTACGAAAATACGGATTTCCTCTCCCTGCGGAACGCGAATGACGGGAGGCAAATTGAGGTATTTTTCCATAACCCCATTCGTCTGTTCACCCAGCGAGCCGCCTACGGAGCTGGCTATCGCCTGGCCGCTGCCACCACCAGTGCTGCCGCCGACGTTGATCGTCGTACCGTTGCTGTTTGAATCATTCCCACCGATGCTGTCAGCGATCATCGAGGGAGCGATAGTGATGGCGCTGATGACCGCGGCGGCTCCGAACTTGGTCATATAACGGTTATTAACATTGCCCAATGTCCCGGACCGGCCGAGCTTATCTGTGCCCGTGGAGCCAAGCGCCACCGATTTTCCATCCGGTGTCACGGCTCGGTTCCAAGCGATCAGCACCCGTTTTTGCGCAATATCAACGTCATTGTTGAATTGACCGATCAGAATAGTGCCCTGCGGCATAAGAATTCGGGATCCATCGAACGAAAATACCGGCTCCATCACCTGTGCACGCAGGTAACCGGGGAGCTGGGTGTCAATCGCCGTTTCCAGAACGGCGGAGACGATTGTTCCCTGGACCACGGTACGGGACGGATCAGAGATATTGGTGGAAACCGAAGTCTGTACGACCGACGACGCTGCCGACTTGAGGAAACGCTGGTTCGCATTCAGATCGCCCTCCGGTGTCGTTTCCCCGTTTTGACCGATCATCGCGGCGTATGCGCTTGCACCCTCGTCGACGACAACGGCATCCGATTCGCGTTGAGCCTTGTCCAATGCGCGGCGTTCCTTGAGATCGGACGCGGCAAGGGCCTGCTCCTCTTCAAGCTTGCGCCGCAACTCGTCGGCGCGCATCGTCTCATCGCGCAGGCGTGCATTCTCTTCGGCAAGCGCCTTGCTTTGCGCCTCCATTTTTTCGGTCATCGTCTGGGTGTACCGTGCCAGCAACTGCTGAACTTCAGAATTCGACACGCCTGAGGGTCTGTTTTTTCCCATTTCGGCAATTTGCGCCTGCATTGCCTTAAGTTTTTCATTCAAGGCCGCGTTGGGATCGACCTCCTTTACCTCCGGCACCGGTTTTCCGGGAACGATGAAATCAAGCTTGAAGTCGTTATTCCGACCTTTGCCGACTTCCATATCCACTTCCGACACGCGCTGCGCGTCCTCGTTTTGACCGAAAATCATTTTGAGACCGGTCGATCCAAAGCCAATCGCAAAGACAAGCACACCGCCGCAGATCATCGCCACGGACATGATGAGCTTCTTGTTCGGTCGGGAAGAACCCTGTTGACGCTGCCGACGGGCGCCTACCAGTTCTTCGCGATCCGGCGCCGAATGACCACGCGGCGCATCATTGCCCGCTCGGTCGTTATCCTGGAGATCATTAGATGCCATTGCGAACCTCCGCCTTCATCTTGCCGCCGCCCGATGCCTGCACGGCCGAACCGAGGCCGACGCAAACGACCTCATTGCCGATGCGCAGCACCCAATAGGTGCTTGTACCGTCCACGATGACGCGGTTGCCGTTGGTTCGAGAATTGATCAGCTCTTCCTTGCGGTCAGCCCCCACCTTGAAAATCGCGGGGCGGGGGGAGTTCTTCGGCAGGTAGAACGTTGTCTGACTGCCATTGTCCTGGACCCAATCGGGGCGGAAGGCCGCTGTGCCGGACAGCATGTAATCTGTATTGACCGGCGTTGCGTCTGGCGTAGGCGCCGTCGGGACGCGTTTCTTGTCGACGGGATAGGTAAAGACGGAGCGGAACACGTTGGGAGCGCCCGCTTTGGCGGCACCTGCGGAGTGAAGGTCGAACGAGTAGACGCGTTTGTCGGTGTAAATCGTCATGTTCGTGTCGCCGGCCTCGACGATGGGTTTCACACTGACGACATTACCGCTCTTGAGCTTTACGACCTCCCAGCTGGTGCTATCGCCAATCAGAATGGCCTGAACTTCTTCCCCGCTCGCAAACTGCAACGCGGTCACCGATTTGAGGTAAAGTTCAAGCCGATACACCGCATTTTCATTATAGGCATAGTGCCGGATCCGCGGATCGGAAGCAGATACTGTCGCTATGACCGGAGTTGGGGCAGCGCCAGGGACCGGGGCAGCAGAAGCGTTCTGCAAGCAAAAAATTGAAACAAACGGAAAAACTAAGCATCTGATATTAAACATAAAATATCCTCGTTATCTTATCCGGCCAGTTCGGCATCGATGCGATAGGAAACCACGGTAAAGCCCAATGGATTTTTCCACACCGCCTGCAACTGCGCATTTGCGTTAGGCTGGAACGTAAAGCCGACAGTCGCCACAAAGGTACGCTCGGCGGTCTCCCTGCCCTTTTCCTCGCGGTATTTGGTAATTCGCACACGGGCGAGATCGGGCGCATTCCGCCGCGCCGACGGGCTGATGGAAATCGACTTTACGACCACACGAACCCGGATGTCGCTACCGTAGACCGTCGGCGGATATTGTTTGGATGACGCGCTCCACAGGGACGCAAGCGTTTCCGCCGCATTGTCCTTGGACCGTGTCATGACGTCGGGGATCCGGATTCCATTGTCTGCCGGATCAAATGTTTCCCGATCGACCACATAGGACACCAGCTCGGCCTGGCGCACCGCATCCTGCTGGTCAAGCGTGGCAGGGCGCACCTCCACCACCTTCTCTGCCTGCCCCGTTGTCTTGTCCACCATGACGACGAAAGGGCGTGTCTCATTCAGTGGCAGGATGACCAGCAAACAACAAATGGAGAGAAGTGCCAAGGCGACAGAGCCAATAGCAATCTTCGCCCAATTATTGCGCTGCTGGCGCAAGGTGAAGAAAAGTTCATCCTCAAAGGCGTGATGAGTGTCGCTGTCCGTCATGATGCATCTCGTTATTCAAAGGATTTAAAAGTAATCAGGGGCGATTTAGGTTCTGCTGCTCAGGCGTGTCGGTGCTGGCGGGCGTTCGGGCCGCGGAATTGCCCTCATGGTGACGCCGAGGTGCTTTCTTCTCGCCGCCGGTCCCTTTCATACGATCAGCCAGCCTGTCGTCGCGACGTGCCTGGCGCAGACCGGCGCTCTGCCTGAAGCCGCTGATGGCGGACATCGCGATTCCAGAGGGTGACGCACCTGCCTTGCGGGCGCTGTTGGCAACGCCGACACCATCTCGAGCGCGCTGCCCCAAGCTGTGAAGCCTGGAGGAATTCCTCATCATGCTGCGCGCGCTTGCCGCGCTGGCGCCAACCACCGCAACCGAGGAGGATGCCAGCGTGCTGGCCATGGTGGGAAGTTGCGACAAAAGGATCAGCGCCGCCGCCATGATGAAGATGAAGGCGAAAAACCGATCCTTGTGCTCTGCCGATGCACCCGATGAGGCAAGAATTTCACCTGCGACATAAAGAATGATCGACATCAGCGCCGTCACCAGAATGGGAAGCACGACGAAGCCCACCAGAAACCGGAGCCAGCTGTCAAAATACTGTTTGGTCTGCTCCATCATCAAAAGCACGATGGCGAGCGGGGCGAGGCACATCGCGACGGCAAAACCGATCTTGGCAAACGCCAGCACCACCGCCGCGATGGCGGTGAAAACACCAGCGATAATAAGGATGAGCGCGCCCAAGAATACGTTCTTGATGGATCCGCCAATGTCCCAGATGGAGACATCCGTTAGATACTTGCTGGAAATCCACGTCAGCGCATGGGTGAATTCGTCCATCGCAGTGGCGCTGTCGGTGATGCGCGCCGGGTCCAGAATTTCGGTCGAAATCGTTTTGATGTTCGACAGGGACGACTTGATCAAAAGCGTGGAGTAATCGCTCGGAAGCTCCACAAATATATTATATATTCCTTCGAAATTTACCCAGAAGGTACCCACTGAGTAAATTAATATGAACCTGAGAAACCATGCAAAATACACTGCCATGCTGACGGTTTTAAATTGAAGTATATGGTTTAGCGCCATAAACATCAGTGCAAGTACGGCCATGGAATTCAGGAGAATGCGCATGGGTGTCGCAATATCGTTGAATACCTCTTCAACGTACCCAATCATTGTCGTGTCGATAGATGTTGAAATGTAAGTGATCAGGCCCATATATCACCTATTATATTCTTCGAGACCTTTGAACGGCGATTGTTTTCCAACCTCACCACCGAGGACCATGAAATAGGTGCCGGCCATCGAGGCCAGGGCGGACTGGGTCCGCAGGCTTTCATTGACCTGCTGGGTCAGCTCGATCATCACACGGGTATTAATGTCGACGCTCGTTTTCAGATCCAGGCTGTTTTCAATGGCGTTGATATAGCTGGGGATTCTATCCATGCTGCTATTGGCGCGCTTGTAAGAAACCTCCGCTGTCGAGGCTGCGATCGCACCTTGTGCGGCGGCATTTGCAAGAAAGAATTTGCTGGGCGAGCCGTCGTCCTTGAGCGCAAACGCTTTTTCAAGCCCGAAATCCAGTCGAAATTTCGCAAGCGCCTCGCTGATCGCCTCGGGCTCTAGGGGCAGGCCTTCCAGGGCGGTCTTTGCCATTTCATTGAGGCCAGAACCACCCGCGCGCTCCTCCGCCTTTTCCGGCTCATTGTGAAGAGGGATCGTCTTCACGCCGTTCTGCGCATCCCGCATTTTTTCCAATGCGGCGGTCTGCGTAACAATTGTATTGAACAATTGGGTGATCCCGCCGCCGATCACCCGAGAAAGCTCGACGATCTTCATCAACTGCCCGATGGATACTTCGTCGTGAGAGAGTTGGGCATCGTCTGGAGCACCGGGGATGACGCCAATGATCGGATCGGCCAGACGTTCGATGATCTGCTGCGCGCGCACGGGCAGTGTCGCGGAACTGACAGACAGCAATGCGGTGAAAGATAGCATTGCAATGTACCGGGTGTTGGTCATGCCTGTACTCCTTCTATTATAGTTTGAATACCATGAGGTCTTTCCCATAGGCACGCACAGTTGTTCTTCCGCTCGGCAGGAACAGACTGGCAGGAAACGAGCCCGGAAAGACATAAAAATAAAATTAGTATGTTCCGCATTACTAAAGCATCTCCGTGTAAAAATCCGGCCTGTCGCGCCAGCCGACCGGGCCCTTTTCACCGCGTCCGCCTCCCAGAATATCGAGTGCCTTGCCCAAAGCGCCGAGGTCCAGATCCAGGACCACGCTGTCGGCACCGGATTTCATCAACACGAAATGGTTGTCGACATTGCTCATTTGCAGGAACGAGGTTTCCGTCGGCGTCAGGTGAAGCGGCGCCAGCTCCGCTTCCGTGTTAAAGGCGCTGGGATAGACCAGGCGCGTTACCGCACTTTCCAGAATGGCGTCGCCCGCGCGGCTGTTTTTAATGTGGGAGACGCGCTGCGTCAGAAGAACGACGGCAACGTTTTTCTTGCGCATGGTCAGCATCCAGTCCTTCAGTCGGGATTCGAAATACGGATCGTCGAGAAGCTTCCAAGCCTCGTCCAGCACCAGAAGCGTGGGATGTTCGTCTTCCACAAGCCTTTCAACCCGCCGAAATACATAACTGAGCCATGCGGTGCGAACGGTATCGTTGTCGAAGATTTCGGAGAGATCGAATGCGGTGACCCCATCATCGAATGCAAGGGGATCGAGGCCCTTGCCTCCAAACAGCCAGCCAAACTGGCCGGTATCGTCCCAGCGGCCCAAGCGATTGTAAAGATCGCCATCGTCGTCGGTCGCACGCAACTGACTGCGAAACTGCTCGAAATTCTGCAGCCGCCGGTCCGCAACGCTGTTGGACTGGACAGCATCGGTTAGTGCCTGAATCTGCACGGGATTTAGCCTGTCGCCGTCATTTTCAACCATTGCGGTCAACCAGTCTGTCAGCCATGCGGCGCCGCGCGCGTCTGCTTCGGCACGCATGGGGTTGAACGCCGTTTCCGCGCCCATGCGCACGGCGGAATAATGGCCGCCCATCGCACGCACGGCCATTTCGAAGCCGTTATCCTTGTCGAACAGGATTGTACGAACATTCAGCCTTTGCGCCTGGCTTATCAGAAATGCCGTGCCGAGCGTCTTGCCGGATCCGGTCTGGCCAAGCACCAGCGTGTGGCCGACCGTTCTCTGGTCCCGCTTGCCAGGAAGGTGAAAATTGAACCGGAACGTTTCTCCGCGCGCCGTCGGAATGATCGTGACGGCATCACCCCAAGGGCATTTCTCCGGCGGATTGCCTTTCGGCAGGCCATGAAGCGCGCAGAGCTGCGCGAAATTCTGCGACGAGATCATTGCCGGGCGGGTACGATACGTAAAATTACCGGGGTGTTGGGCGAAATACACGGAACGCGATGAAAAGCTTTCGCGCACGATTGCCGCCCCCGCATCTTGCATAGCGCGGGTTACGTAAGCCATGGCCTGTTCGAGTTCAGCCCGGCTGTCGCAAAACAGGGCAATGCTGCAATGGTGTTCGCCGAAGACCACCCTGCCAGAAGCCACATCATCCTCAGCCTCTTCGAGCTGCGCCAACAACGAGACAGCGGCATCCTCGGCGGCACGCATCTGCTTGCGTACTCTTGAAATCTTCCCCTGCGCCGAAATCGCATCTATCGGGGTGAAGCTCTGCGTAACAACGGTGTCATACGGCAGGTTCAAGCGATCGAGAATGCCGGGGTAAGTTTCGTTAGGATAATCCTTAACTGAGACAATAGTGCCGAAGCGAACGCGGCCCGCGCCATGGCATTCGAAAACCCGTCCCTGGAAACTTATCTGCGACGTTGCGAGGCGATCCGAAACCGGTACAAATTTCGCGCCGGGAATAAGTTTGACATCCGATCCGTCAATGGCGGTACGCAGCAGACCCAGCCACCGGCCATCGCTAACCTTAAGCCGGGCGGGTTTGGCCTCATTGAGACCCACCATGCAGGTTTTGATCATTTGATCCAGACGTACAGCGCGCCCGGTGATCTCTTCGCGACTATAGACATCCTTTCCGCTGAAGAGCGAAACAAACTTCGTGATGCGGCGAGGCGGCCGGATGACTAGCGTTACCATCGTAACGCGATCACGCAACCCTACAGTCTGGAGATACTCCTGCCATCGGCGGTCGACCTCCTGGTTGAACGGGTGGCCGGAAACAGGTGTTATTCGCGGCTGTGTTTCCACTGAAATTCGATGGACGTAATACCCGACATCCGTGCGCTGCTGAGCGATGAAGCGCGACAGTGAATCGCACAGCTCGACAGTGTGGCGCGCGTCCATCGTGTCCGCATTGATTCCTTCCACCGCAAACGACGCCATGAGGTCGCCGTTGCGCAGCATGAGCGTCGTATCATTGATGACGCTCAGATACGGCAGGTCGCCAACCAGCATTTCGCTGCGTCTGATCGACTTGTCCGTCGTCTGCTTGGTGGCATGGGTTGCAGGAGCTTCAAGCACGATACACCACCCCTTCACCGGTAAACAGGCCCGGGTGCATTCGGGTCTGCTGTACGGTGGCAATGAATACGCTGATGATCTTGGGATCATAAGCAGCCAAACCGCGCAGAGCAGCATAACCGAACCCGCCCATCAGGAGCAGGTATAGAAATGATTGCGAGATGATGAAACCAAGGATCGTCGCTGTGACCAGCACCACCAGATACATGATTGGTAATCCGGCAAACGTCACCTCGCGCGTCAGACCGATGAAGAGCGGCGTATGTTGCATTGTGTGGAATCTCCAGTTCGTGAGGCTCGGCCACTTGGCCGAGCGTTTCCGGCGCTTTTTGAAGCTTCGTTTTTACATGGCGCCAAGGCTGCCGACGAAGGTTGCACCACCGAAGACAATTGCGATGCCGAGAATGACGGAGATCGCAAACGTCCAGTCCATGCGCCCGAGCATAAAAACGAAACCAATGGCGATAACGGCGATGGAGGCGCAGGCGATACCGAGTGGTCCGGTTAGCGCCTTCACGATACCGTCGATAAAATTGGTAATGCCGCTGAATTCCTGCGCGGCGCTGGGGTGAGCCGACAGCAGCATGTAGGTCGTGGCCGCAAACAGCAGACGATATATCTTGATGTTGCGCTGGAGATGAAGACGGATAAATGACATGATTGCCTCTCGGGTGAATTGGGTTTTACTTCTACTTATGCGGGAATTAAGCTCGCTGTCGCCGGCGCGTCAGGCGCGCCGCAATCGGTTTCCGGCCCTGTTTTGAAGCGACTTCCGGCATACGACGGCGTCAGTTCGATGTCAGACTGCGATGCGACCGCATGAATAATATCGGCGACGTATTGGCGAGTTTCACGATAGGGCGGAATGCCCCGATATTTTTGCACGGCGCCGGGTCCGGCATTATATGCGGCAAGCGCCAGTGAGGATGAAGCAAACTGATCGAGCATCTGCGTGAGGTAGCGCGCTGCACCTTCCAGATTATCGCGTCCGGAAAAGACGTCGCATACGCCCATGGCACGGGCGGTGGCGGGCATCAGCTGGCCCAGCCCACTTGCACCGGCATGCGACACCGCCCTAGCATTAAAGTTGCTTTCGCGCTGGATCATCGTCGTGAACAAATTCACGAAAGACTGCCGGTCCAGTCCAGCCTTGGCAACGCCGGCATCCCGGGAGAACTCGAAGGCGACCTGTGCGGCTAGGTCGCGCATTTTATGCTGCTCGACCGAAAATCTTCGCGTTAGTGCCCGCGGCTCCGGCAGTGGCCTCTCTCTGCCATCACGTACGCTGAACGAGGTCCGTGAGGCGGGCCTCAAATCGAGATTGAGAAGAACCGAACTATTACGATCGACAGGGAGCTGAGCGGACCCTACAAGCACGTGCGATCTTGCTATCAGGGGCTGCTCCCCTTCTTGCGCAATCCTCTGTTCGAGGGACGGCGTGCCCGCAGGCACGCCGCCATCCATTGTCGCAATCTGTCCATTATCCATTTGTTCAAAAACAGCTGACCGGGCAATGTTGGATTGTCCAACCAGCATAAAACCTGAAATTGCGAATACGCAGTATGTATTGGTCATATTAAATTCAGATTTAATGAGTTTAATTAAATATTCCACGCAAAATTTCCTGATTTATATTTAACACAAGACTACATATTTATAATTATTTCGCCTATAATATTGCATCTATAATCGCCTACAACCGTTCCATGTCAACACGGACTTCGGTTGCAGTTGTAACGGTTCTGTAATTATCGATTGAGCGGGTTTATTTCGCACGCATCCATCTGTCCACGACGACGAAAAAGTGCAATGAATACGGGGAGTTCCCGATGTTGGAGAGACATGAACCGGATGGCGCTCTTAGTCGCACCCTCTTTTTCGGCATGATGGCATACGCATCGCGGTGGTTGTCTCACGCAGCGCGCACGCTTTAAGTTTTGGTTATGCCTAATTCGTTTGTAACAGGAGCGACCATGCAAACCATTCTTGTTGTCGATGATGATCCTTCGATGAGGAACCTTCTTGTCGATTATCTTTCAAAGCACAATTTTCATGCGTTCGCTCTAGAAGATGGTTCGCAGCTTCGGCGGTCTCTGGCCGCAAAGGTCGCGGATCTGGTTATCGTCGACCTCAACCTCGGAGAGGAGGACGGACTGGAGATCGTACGCGAGTTGAATGAAAAACCAGATCTCCCGGTCATCATCATAAGCGGTGACCGCCTGGAAGAGAACGACAAAGTGGTGGGGCTGGAAACCGGGGCGTCCGATTACATCACCAAGCCATTCGGGATGCACGAGTTCTTAGCTCGGGTGCGCGCGGCGTTGCGCGGACGCATCGATCGCGCGCCTGTCCATTCTAATACTATTTACGTTTTCGACGAGTGGCGCGTAAACACACGTCACCGCAAGCTGCGCGATGCCTCCGGAGAGGAACTGAAGCTGACCTCGACGGAATACAATCTTCTAATGGCGTTCTTGAAATCGCCAAGACAAACACTCTCGCGTGAACAGCTTCTGATTGCCTCCCGCGTCTATGACCAGGAAATATTCGACCGCAGCATCGACGTTCTTATCCTTCGCCTACGCCGGAAGCTGGAACTGGATGCATCCAATCCACGCTACATCAAGACAGAGCGCGGCATGGGTTATCATTTCGATGTCGATGTTCATATTGAGCAACCACGCCAAGGTATAACGAGTCGTATGATACCGAGCTACAAAGGCTCCCAACATGCTCCTCATTCACAGTGAATAGGCCGCTATCTTAAATCCGGCGACATTCATCAGTTGAAGCAACGCTTCTCTAAAAGCATTCCCCTCAATTATTCGGCAAGAGACACCATGGCAGATGCAGCGCGGATGAAGCGTTTTCTCAACATAACAGCGACATTCGCCCACCAACTTAACAATGATCTTGCAGCGGTCCTTGGATATGCGGAGATCCTGGCCGACGACGCAAATGTTGATGAAGCCATCAATACCTACGCGATGGAAATTCTTGTCGGTGGACGTAGCGTGCGATCGACTGTCGAGCGATTTCACATGCTTCACCGTCTCGCCAGTGCCGAAGTCTTCCCGTTTGATGTTCGCCAGGTCATCGACCGAACACGAAACGCTCTGATCTCCCGACTTGTTCCAAGCCTCAGATTGGAGGTCGCTACATCGCAATCACCGTTGACACATACTGGAAGTCCAAAAGATCTTGAGCCGATCTTGCGCGAGTTATGCGATGTGGCTATGGGCAATATTTCACATACTGGCACACTCTATATTGCGTCCGATGCTATCGAAGTGACTTCGCCAAAACACCTATCACACGGCCTCCTATCGGAAGGGGAGTATGTGCGGATAATAATTCAGGCGACCGCAGATGGCATCACCCCCGCAGATATCGATACAACAGAGTATGCGACCATCAATGACCATATGCGGCCCGGAAAAATCAGTGGCGAGTTGATCGGCGCACGGTCGGCAGTTTATCTTCTTGATGGCGTCCTGCACACACTTATTCAGCCCAATCGATATAGCCAGTCCGAGATTTACCTGCCCACCACGGAATATGTTCCATAGGTGAAAACACCCAGCTTAGGCGGATTTGCTGCGCGACATGGTCCGTTTTGCCACCGAGAAGTTGATGGCACTGGAAGTCGGCGCTAGGACTGGTGCGAGCTACGATGAGAAGAGCGCAACGGCTATCGCAATCGACATTGGGAAACGCGAGCCGGCACTGTTGAATTGCGTATCCCAAGCTGCGGACAGGCAGTTACTTCCCCAGCTGCCTCGAACTGCGTCGTATGGCCGAGAAGGCTCTGAGGGCCGTCATCCTGGAGGGCTATATCCAGAGCATCTCGACGCGTCCCGTCCATGACCTGGTGAAGGCCATGGGCATGAGTGGCATCTCCAAAAGCCAGGACTCACGGCTTTGCGGGAGATAGAGGTTAAGGTCAAACTTTCCTCAACCCCCGCATCGAAGGCGAATGGTCATATATCTGGACAGATGCCACTAACCCTAAGGTGAGACGCGAATTGTTTCTGTGGCAGCCATCATCGCTGTCGGCGTCAACGCGGATGGACGCCGGGAGATGCTTGGGTTGGAGATCGGCACATCCGGGGCCGAGCCCATCTGGATAGAGTTCCTGCAAGCTGACGCGCCGGGGCGTGACAGGCGTGAAGCTCGTCGTCCCCGATGCCCATAGAGCATCAAGACCGGCGTCAGCAAGGTGCTGAATGCAACCTGGCAACGTTGCCGGGTTGACTTCATGCGCAATTCCCTGGCGCATGCGGAGAAGAGCGCTCGGCGCGTTGCCTCCGCTTTCATCGCGAAAGCGTTTGCTCAGGCGACGCCGGAGGCCGCCAGCACGCAGTGGCGCAGCGTCCCTGATCAAATCAGGCCGAAGGTGCCGAAACTGGCAATCTGAGGGATGAGGCCGAGAGCGATATGCTGGCAGACATAACCTTCCCCAAGCAGCATTGGGCCAAACTTCAAAGCACCTATCCCACCGAGCGTCTCAACAGCGAAATCAAACGACGCACCGAAGTGGTCGGCATCTTTCTAAACGATGAGGCGAGAATTCGGCTCGTCGGCGCGTTGCTGCTCGAGCAGAAAGATGAGTGCCCTTTCAAAGCGTTCCACACGTGACGCTGGAAACCATCAGACAAAGAGCGATGATCCACTCATCAGCATCCCCGCAGTGGCGCGATGATACTCTTCCGGCACTTCGGAATGAGCCGTGGTTGTATAAGCTACACCACGTCCTGGGACATGATGATTGTTTGGCAGCAGAGGGAAATAATCGACCACTCGTGGTCCGTGAGTTCGCATCAACGACGTGTCGTCAAAGACGTCCTTCGTTGGAAAACTTGAATCAGAGCGGATCATAAACGACAAGCAATTTTGTGAGTTTACGCCGTATCACCCGCTAAGCTTCGTATCGGAAACGCTCTGGATGCACGGAGAGTGCATTCCGGTAAAATCTCTCGCCTTCCTGGGGAAGCGGCACCCAATGCTGTGGTACAAAAACCAAAAAAACTATCTATGCCCTGATGAGACGTAATGGGTGTGGAAGGCCCCCCAAGATCTGGATCATTGAACCGCTGCGCGGCGGCGATCATGCGGATTTGCGCAATGAGTGTCATAACGCTCGCTCCAATATTCAAGCGCAAGCAGAATGGGCTCGAGGGTGCGTCCAATCGGGCTGATGCTATACTCCACCCACACATCCGGCTTCGTCGTCGCTTCGCGCATCACCAATCCGCGCCGTTCAAGATCATGAAGCTGGCGCAAAAGGTTCTTGGGCGCAGCCAACGGCATGCATCGCCGAAGTTCAGCGAAACGCAACGGTCCAGCCAACAAATGCCAAAGAATAACGAATTTCCAGCGACCGCCTAGCAGGGCCGATGCTCCTTCCAGCGAATCCGCCTCAATCTTTAGTTGATCGTTCTTTGCAACATATCGCATTTGACTCTCTTCGGCTTTCGTCAGCCATTATTGAAACTAGGCTGGTGAAGTAAATTCACGTTGTTACCGGGTATACCTTACGATACCGCCTGCGATTTGCAATTTTCAAACAGTTATATCTGTAATAGACGTTTATTTTAGCGACGGATAATACCGCCTTAGAAAATGCCCCGCGGCAGTCATGCCTCGACCCGCCCCTCCATCACTTGCGATGCGACCATGCTGCGAACCGCAGCGTGGATACTATTGCGATGACACCGCTCGTGCCAGATGAGCGAGACTTGGTAAGATGGAGGCGCCGGCCCCTTTTTTGGCAGGAATGTTTCCAGATCAAATCTATGGGACAGGAACATAGCTGAAGGCGAAGGCAGCACAATTATCGCGTCCGTGTCATGAACTAGTCGCGCGGCGGTATGAATATCGGGCACGGTTATGGTCTCTCGCCCGCGCGGTCTCAATGCCTCCAGCCCGTCACTGACTTCACCAAACCCGGCATTGAAGGCTGCGCCAATCCGCACGGACAGAAATCGCCCAAGGTCCGTATACGGTATGGTGCCTTGGAGTGCGGCATGCCCTTTGCGCGCCAGACAGAGCGAAGGGATCGGGGGCAAAGCGCGACAGAAGAAGCCAGGGGGCGTGTCCTCCGCCTGCCCCAATGCCAGATCGATCCCGCCATCCGACATCTGGCTGAGAATATTAGCCAAGCGAATATGGGGAAGAAAAATAGTGGTTGATGAGACTTCGCGAAAATAAGCTGTGAGACTGGGAGCCAGAAAGAATGCAATGTGATCAGGCATGGCAACACTGAAGCGTTCGGGCGCGATGATCCGCTTTGAAAAGACCTTGTCGATATTGCCAAGCGCCGCTTGGACCTTGGGCATCAGAACCTTTGCAAGCGGCGTTAATACAAAAGATCGCTGGTTGCGGATGAGAAGCTCATCCTCAAACAATTCCCGCAGCCGCGTTAGGGCCCGGCTGGTCGCAGGCTGGCTCAACTGCAGCGCATTGCCGGCATGTGTAATATTCCGGTGCTGTAGCAACGCATTCAGCACCACCAGAAGATTGAGGTCAAACTGCCCAAGATCGACATTATCCGCGTCGTTTTCGGTCCACAGAGCGAGTTTGGCGACCATCTGACTAGTCTTCCCGATCAACCGCGCGCAAAGCCGTTACCGAAAGCTGTTCCTGCGCCATGGCATCCCTGACTGACGCTTTTATTTCATTGAGCGTACGGGTGCGTTTATTGTTCGAATCGGCCGCAAGCCATGCCAGCGAAACCCTCTCCGGACTAATGGATACCGGCGGTAACACAGCCACCAGCCGCAAGCTTTTGGAAAGCCAGCTGGCTATCGAGCGGGGAACGGTCAATGCAAGATCGCTCTCGGAAACCATGAGCGCGGCAGCGGTGACATCCGGAATCTCGATCATATTGGTTCGTCTGATGCCATGGCTATGCAAAGTCTCACCCAACTGAGGAAAGATCTCCCTGCCATTCTCAACCAGGCTTATTTGCTGAAGCGACAGATAGGCGCCTTCACTCGGGCGCGCGCCACCAACCCCTCGCCGATTGTAACCAACCAGCGTGACAAATTCCTCTTCCACCACAACTTCACTTTCAATGTCTGTATCGATCGTGGAAATGCCGCCAAGGACAAAGTCCGCCGTCCGCAAACGCAGCTGCGATAGAGCTTCGTCCGCAGATCTGTGCGTCGCAATTTTTAACATCTCATTTTCGCGGCCGCTAAATTTGAGAAAATAGGGCAGCACGGCAGGCGTCAATCCGTTGCTGATGCTCAGCCGTGTTTCCGCCTCCATCGGCCGGGAAGATATCAAATCTTTGATGTGGAGCATGGCCGCCGGCAATACAGTCGCGAGATAATCGCCATATGCGGTTGGCTTCAGGCCAGTAGAACTGCGAACCAGAAGATCGTCACCCAAAAGATCACGCAAACGTCCGAGCGATCGACTCATGGCAGGCTGGGTTTGACCGAGCTTTCGGGCCGCATGGGTCACATTTCGACAGTCCATCAGCGCTTCCAGAGCGATTAGGAGGTTTAAATCGATACCGGACAGCCTCCTATGCAGTGAGGATTGATCTCCAGCTTGTCCGGCTTCCATCGTGTTAGCCCCATCGCCCCCATCCCGCCAGTCCGTCATCTCGATCCTAACCTTGACGCTTCGCTTCCTGTTCCAGGGACCAGTCATGCAGGAAATAATCAACCCTGACCGGATAATTCGATTGCATTACTGATCAAGCGTTGCATTAGTTGCAAGGAAAATAGGTTTTTGCAACCCTCATCGTTGGTTACTGCGATGACAGCACGACACCGCCTTTGGCGCGGCCGACGCATGTCAATACTAGGCCGTCCGCCAAGTCATCGCCCGACAAACAATGTCCACCATCCATGTCGACATCGCCTGAGATCGCGCGCATCTTGCAGGCACCACACACCCCTGCCCTACATGAGTGGGCGAGGTTAACGCCGTTCGCTTCAGCCGCTTCAAGTATCGTCTGGCCCGGCTCTGACGCAAAACGCTCACCGCTATGTTTTATCTCGATGCTCGGTGTGCTTCTGACGGAAGCCGCCCGGGCTGGCGAGCCAACATTGACCGGGGGCGACAACATTGTGCGCGTTGTCAGGGCCGCGGGGATCGGTTTAGGGGGATCGATGACGCTTGCCGCCATAATCGAAGCACCGGAAGCGGGTTTTAGAGTGGCAGTGAGCGGCGATACAGGCTCTGCCGGCGCCGGTGCAGGTACTGCGGCAGCAGGGGCAGGGGCAGCAGGGGCAGGGGCAGGGGCAGGGGCAGCAGATCCGAAACTTTCCTGATGATAATGCCGAAGCGGAAAATCCATTTTCTGCAAAAGGGATCGGGCAAAATCCATGAAGCCTGGCGGTCCACAGGTAAACACTTCCCGCTTCAGATAATCCGGGGCATAACCCTTTAGCAAATCCGAATTCAGAGGCCCCACGGGACCGTGCCAGGGAAGACCCGGCGACAGCGCGCCAGGCAATATCGCAAGACGCAGCCGCGCACCCAGCCGTGTGCCGAGATAAAGCAATTCCTGATGGAAGATGATATCCGCCGGCGTCCGCACACTATTGATGAAAACAATGTCCGTGGTGGTCGGCGTATCTGCTAACCATCGCAGCATAGACATACAGGGCGTAATTCCGCTGCCGGCGGCTAAAAACAACATTTTAGGGGCCATGTGGTCGGCGCATGTAAATTTACCCACCGGACCACTAATGGTACATTCCATTCCCTCAGTCATATTTTCAAACAACCAATTCGACATCCAACCCATCGGTACCTTCTTCACAGTAATCGACAAGAGATAGGGCCGCGAGGGTGAAGAAGAAATGGTGTAGCTGCGCCGTAGAGTTTGGCCCTTGAGGTCAATTTCGATAGTGACGAATTGCCCCGCCTTGAAATGAAACAACACCTGTGGTTCAGCCACAAAATTGTAGGTCTTGGTGTCGTGGGTCTCTTGAACAATAGACACGCAGCGAACGCGTGTCTTACCAGACTGCCACAGACGGACCCCGGCAGCTTGCGACGACGCTGGCGCCGCAGGGGCTGGAACCGGCATCGGAGATTGAGCCCGGGCCTTGGATTCCGATCCACGCGCCACAAACACAGGTCTTGTAACCTCTGGCTGCTCCTCCTCCGACTTTAGGGGTGTTTCTCTCACATGACCCACGATCCGGTGCAGCTCCTTGCGCGCCTCCGCCTTCGCTTTTTGGTCGCCCTGAAGAAGTTTTACACCATAGACGCCCCCCTCAAGGCGCTCCAGAAATCGGCTTAGATCCTTACGTAACTTCTTGTCCCTGATTTCACCGACCAACAGACTCACATGCGTCATGGCTTCGCTGATTGATGCGCTGGTCACCGTGAGACGGCCATCCTCATAGGCACTCCAGAAGGTTGAGTATTTGTCCCTCAACTCTTCGAAAGCCTCAAGAAGGTCAGAATTTTCGGTCCACGAGGTCTCCTTCAACAGGCTCTGGAAACGGCGAACCTCCTGGGCAGTGATGTCCTTGTCAACATCCGCCACATACACGAACATGGAAAAGGCGATCCGGGCAATGAAGAGGGACGCTTTTTGTTGCTCAACGGAAACATTTGTATTCATAACAATACTTTCTCTAATTTAAATAAATCTATCAAATATGCTAGTCTGTTGGCTCCGAATGAACAGCCCGGCCATTTAGCGCAGAACTTTGGCTGACTTCCGGATTCACAGCGCAAATTTCGACCTCGGGACAAGCTGCAACATCAAGTAAAACGGAAATGTCGCTTTCCGTTTCCGGAAAATAGGGGGAATCCACGGCACCGGGAGCGAACCTGAACAGATCGCCAGCTCCATATGATACGCCAGACACATAGTTCATACAGGCTGGATCGAAGAGGCGGATTAGCCCGGTATGCACGAGGAAAAACCGCTGTTCACCTGTTCTGGCCTCAAGTCGGTCGCCTCGACGATACTTTACCGCACGAGATTGAAGTGCCAGCGTGGAAAGCAGCTCCGGATTTAGTCGGCGTAACTTGCTGTGGCGGGCGAGGATGGCCAGACGGTGAATTGGATGAACATGAACCATTTCCGCCGTCTCAATCTCGTTGTCCCAATTAATCACCACAGATGGGGCGGTCGCCTCCGCGTTCCCGAACCGAATGACACTTTGTCTCGTGACGGCGACGGGTTCATTGTGAACCTGAGAGCCGTTCACAAAAACGATTGCATTATCCACTCGCATGAGACGGACCTCGCCGTGTTCGGCCTTAAGTTCGGCGTGGTATGTCCACACCGCGGGATCAGAGATACTGATGTCGTTATCGGCAGCGCGGCCGAGTGTAACGAGACGCTTGTTAAGGCGCAGGATCTGGTTACCGTTCGCCGTACTCACGGTGGCGCGGAACGTCATTGCCGCACTGTCGGACTGTAATGGTGTTTCGAACCCGCTGAGATGGTTGGCAACCGCATATAGCATCGCATGCTTCCGCGTATCGGACTCTTCTAGCAATCCACGCGCTACGTTAGCTACCAGCTCTGGCGCCATATAGCTGAATACCGTCAAGCCGATAGCGCGGATAGTCGGGTCTTCCAACGTCAGCACTTCAAGGAGGTTCTGTTCGATATCCCGGCTACCGGCCACCGCACGTCGGTCCGCTGCATTCTCCGATTCCCCAAAACCACCCGTTTGCTGGAGTCTCTTTAGAACTTCCGCCGGGAAGACCTCGCGCCAGCGCAGGTCTGGATTGGACGGTATGGATTGACGCAGCATGAGCTTGAGGCGCGGTCCGGCGAGGGCTGCCAGATCATCAGCTATCCGGCCCGTTTCGGGCGTATCGAGGAAATTGCGCACTAGGCTAAGCGCGACGCTGAACAGCAACTGTTCCCGCTCCTCGAGATAGTCGAGCAACACATCCGCCAAAGAACTGCCGAGCGGATCGTACACTTCTGCCCGTTCAAGACACAAGCGAACTGATTTGTGCCGGACAAGCGCCTCTAGGCTATCTTCCATCTCCTCGCTGACCATACCGCCAGAATATAGCGCCGTGAGAGCAGCTTCATGTTCGCTATCGCTCACCTGCAGGCTTTGCCGCATGACCGTAAGCATGGACTTTACCGCTTCAAGTTTAAGGATGTCGGACACTGTCTGGCCCGTTCCCATTCGCTCGGTTACGGTTTTCTCCAGAATGCTGCGATACTGGGCAATAGAGATTGCCTTTTCTTCCGCACTCAGACTGATCTGGTGCATGTTCAAATCATCGCTATATCCAAGCGCATCCAGAAGATTGTTATGATCCTCTTCGGTAATGTTCAGCTGCTTTCGGAAATCCTCAAGCAACTTGTGCGATGTTTCGCCCCCCGTCGTGCCTTTCGTAATTTGCTCCTCCAGCATTTTGCTGTAGGCATCCAGCTTTTGTTGCTTCGAAAAATTGGGAAGGACTTTTGCGAGGAGATAAATCTCATCGGGGCGTAGATTTTCAATCTTCTTGTTATCTGAAAAGGCCGACCCATCGAGTTTCATGGTCTTGAGCTGTTTCAGCAGGCCGGATGCCATGCCTTCCTGCTGATAACGTTCCGGGGTTTGCAGAAGGACCTGCCGGAGCCAGATTGTCGTCAGGGTTACAATGGCGATATCAACGACCCGGCCTGCAAGCGGCGGCAAGAGAAGAATATTGGGGCGTCCGCCAAAGAGATAAAAAGCGTTGATGGAGACCCAGGCGCTGACGCACAGGCAATGATGAACAATAAGTTGCTCTGTCATTCCCGGATCGCGCGCGCGGATTTTCCGGTACAGAGCTTCAAGGCCTCGTCCAAGAACGAGACTCACAGCACAGGCCACGCCAAGCACGAGGGGTGCAGACAGTATCTTTGGAATGGGAACAGCATATCCGAGAATAAATAGGCCCGGCTGCAAAAGCTTCGCGCGAATGCCTTCCTCATGTGTCCATATGCCCGAGAAATAGTAATCCCAGCTGCCAGCATACAGATAATAGAACCCGTAAAATCCGATTATCAACCCAACAAACATATAGTAAACATTGCGCCGCTGGACGGCCGTGACGCCGCTCCAATAGGAGCGCTGCAAGTCGATATCACCACAATTGGCCTTGCAGGCAACACATGCGCTAACGTCTCCCTTCTCACTTGGCTTGCGACACATCGATTGCGGCAGAGCGGGACGGGAAAAATGCGGGCTGCTTTCCAAAATCCCGCCAGGTTCCGTATAGATTTTCTGAACAACATTTGCCGGGCAGAAAAAGTTGCACCAGGTTTTTCCGCCCCAAAGCATGCCCGTCAACATCGCGATACCGATCACCGATAGAAGCGCGATCGCCAGCGCATGACGATCGGTGTTGATCAGGAGAAGCCGCGCGATGATGCCACAAAACAACAGGCCGAATTGGACGTACCAGCTGTTCCGTTCCAGCCAGCCGTCGCGTTTAATAAGGGGGATAGTGAGCTTTATTAGGCCGGTTCGACGTTCCAGTGTACTGCGGCGACGGCGAAGGCCGAGATATGAAGGAATTTGCGATGCAAGCGACAGGGGGCAAATACGACGCCACGCCTCATGTCCAAAAACCATCAAAAAAAGCGGCAATATCGGCACGATCATCGTCCAGAACATACGGCTGCCCATGGAATATGGCTGATTGGGCAGTACTTGGCCTTGTACCACAACGGGAGTCAAACTGATGCCGAAGGGGCCGGCGCTGCCCGGATGAGTCCATTGTACAGAAAATGGATCGTAAAGAAGGGAGGCGATTAGCACCAACCACGCAAATAACAAGAAGCCGCGTATGCTCAACATTGCTCGTTCGGGGAAGGATGAGAACATACAGGATTTCCTTAACGCCGTCCGAGGCGGGCGGTGCTCTTAATCGATTGCAGTCTTCTCGAAGACGGTATCCCGCATCAAATCAAAGGACGGCGAATACTCAATACTCGCAACGGGCATATTGGTATGCGTCTGGCGTATGGTGACACCATGTCACTTTTGACCTAAAGCTGACGAATATCGCGCTCAAGACTTAAGAGACCTGCAAAAATGAAACCCCATTTCACGCCAGACACAAAGCGAGTGGTCTTGCGGCTGAAAATATCAGAGGGCTGCAAGGCGGTACTACTAAGATTTGCGCGCTCCAGCGTCTTGTGTTGTGCGATGGGAACAGCAATGCTCGGCTCGGTGGTTCACGCTCAGTCCCCCACCATCGGGGAGCCGATTACACCCGTACCCAGGCATACCGAACTGAACGGCCCAAAAGTCGAGTTGGGAAAAAAACTGTTCTCCGACAGCCGATTGTCGGGCGGCAATGGCTTGGCATGTTCCAGCTGTCACCTCAAGCAATTTGGTCTGACGGACGGTCGCGCGCTTCCGCCCGGGTTGCCGGGCTGGCGCGGCCAAATAAACACGCCTACGCTTTACAATGTAGACCTGAACGCGCTTTTCAGTTGGTCGGGCCAAATCAAGACGCTGTATGAACAGGCGGATGGAGTTATCGAACGGACAATGGGTGGACACTGGCCGGAGGTAGTCGTCACGTTGAACCGCGATAGTGAACTTACCAAAGCCTTCGATGCAATTTATGACGATGGCCTGGTAAGGAAGAATGTTGTGGACGCCTTGGTAGAATACGAGCGATCCCTGAATACGCCAGACGCCCCCTTCGACCGCTATTTGCGAGGCGAGGAGAATGCCATCAGTGCGGAGGCGAAGGCGGGATATAGTCTGTTCAAAGACTACGGCTGCGCGTCCTGTCATCAGGGCGTGAACGTCGGCGGGAATATGATGCAGGTTTTTGGCATATTCGGTACTCCGCCGGGCACCGAGAATGGCGCAAGTACCCATGGATCGGCGAAAGCCACTGGTATCAGCGAAAATGAGGCCGTTTTCCGGGTTCCTTCGCTACGCAATGTGGCAAAGACAGCCCCCTACTTCCATAATGGATCCGCCCAAACGCTGTCCGAGGCCATAAATGTAATGGCCACAAATCAGCTTGGCCGTGATCTGTCCACCGAAGAAATTGCCCGGCTGGAAGCCTTTCTGGAATCTCTCACAGGTGAATACCAGGGATTCCCTGTCGGCAATTCTGGACAATGACAGGACGACCTGATGAAGATTTCTGATTTTATTGACGACGCCTCAAGTCGCAGCACAATCCAGCGATTTGCAAGTTCGCGCAGGGGTTGGATGTGGTGCGTTGCATTGGTGGTTCTGCTGTCAGGCCTACTAAGCTGTCTCGTTTGGTACGCCCAGCGACCAAGCCAAACGCTGCCGGCGTTCCAGCAAAGTTTCGATGAGTTACGCAGCCTTGAGGCCCGATGGAACTCTGGTATTTTGGCGCTACAGCTTGGTATCACGCCGAATTACGACAACGTCACCCTCACAGCACGAGATCTTGAGCAAGGGCTGACCGCTCTGACGGCACGAACCGCGTCTAATCCCGAACTTTCTGGTCTTTTAGACAAGCTGCGTCAATATCAGTCCTCCATAGGCCAGAAAAACATTTTGTTTCAGCAGGTGAAGGCAAGCCACGCCATGCTGCGCAACGCGGTATCCGTTCTGCCTGGTGTTATTGCTGAATGTTATGAACTTCCAGGTGTATCAATTGAGGCGACTGGCAATAAGCGTGTGTCTGACCTTATCACAGAGAGCGTCAACAGTGTGATGAGCTTCCTCACCGCACCTACTCCTCTGCTTCAGGGGCAAGTAAACGATAGACTCTCGAGGATACGTGATGCAGCACAGACGAGCGATACCGGCCTTGCAACTGCATTGAAACGTCTTCTTGCACAGATCGACGTCGTGGTGCGTGAGCGCATCAAAGGCAACAATCTCAGCCTGCAATTGAGTGCAGTTGCAACTGACGCAGACGCCAAGGTAATTCTGGAGCAAATCCGGGAGCTTTCCGTCGGGGCCGAGGCTACAAAACGTGCGCTCTGGCTCGGCGTCATTTTGCTCAGCGCCGTACTTTTCATCCTCTTTTTGGCCCTCGTATACAGCCTTTCTCGACGGTTTCTTAAGCTCAAAAAAGACAATGCCATGCTTCAGCAAGCGAATGAGAATGTCGAGGAACAGCTTATGCAGTCGGCGAAGCTGTCAGCGCTCGGTCAGATGGTTGCAGGCATTACACATGAGATCAACACACCCCTTGCCTACGTAAGAGCAGTGTTTGAGCTGATCCGCGAACGCCTGACGTCTGAAGCCGCGCATGAGCGGGCTGCCGATGAGGAAGCGCACGAGGAAGTTGTAATGTTGCTCAGTGACGGACTGCACGGCCTCGACGAGATCGCTACCCTGGTCCGGACCATGAAGAATTTCAGCCGGCTGGACAGAGGCGCCATCGAGCCTTTCTCAGTCGAAGAGGGGCTTGAAAGTGCCTTGCTGTTGGCAAAGCCAAAACTGAAATACGTGGCAGACATCAAAAGGGACTTCGATTCCATCCCGCCCGTCATGGGATCTCCGACGCAGCTTCGACAAGTTTTCCTCAATCTGATTGTCAATGCAGCTGATGCCATAGCATCAACTAACCGCCGCGGGACGCTGACATTGCGAACGTTGATAACGTCATCTGACATGGTACAGATCGATATTTGCGACGACGGCCCAGGAATACCAGAAGAGAATTTGTCCAAGATCTTTGATCCATTCTTCACGACAAAGAGCGTGGGTCAGGGAACCGGGATGGGCCTATCAATTTGCTACCGCATCATCGAAAACCACGGCGGCACAATTGCCGTCAATTCCCGGGTCGGAAAGGGGTCTGTCATCACTCTCATCCTGCCCAGAATGGATGCATCCTTTGCATCAGTAAGTACCCCAAAACTATCGCACACCAGCGAGACATTGCTCTCAACAGGCTAAGAACAACGGCGGACCAACCTCGCGACCCCGAGTTGCGCAGTCCATGGAATTGAGGTTAGTAAAATGAATGATAAGCCTGTACTCCTGTTCGTAGACGACGAGGAGCGAATCGTTAAGCTGCTGAAGATCATGTTCCGCAGTGAATATGAAGTCTACACGGCGACGAGCGCAAGGGAAGCACTCGCAGTGCTGGAAACTATTCCCGTCGATGTGTTGATCAGTGACCAGCGAATGCCGGAAATAACCGGCATTCAGCTTCTTTCGCAGGTGCGCGAACGCTGGCCGGAAACGGTGCGTCTTTTGCTAACTGGCTACAGCGACCTCGTTGCCATCGTCGGCGCGGTTAACGAGGGAGAGGTTTATCGTTTCATCAACAAGCCTTGGAACCAAGCCGAACTCCGGGCTGTCATCGCCGAGGCGGTAGATTCGGCGCAAAGCGCACGGACAATCAGACAGACTGTCGCACCGATTTGGCGCGACGATACAAACACGCCCTTCAGCGTGGCTTCCCAGTTGCTTGCTATCGAGGGCTGTGACGCAGATCGGCAAGAAGTCGTAGAAATGTTCACCTATGATTTTCGCGTGCACGCGGCCCGCACTCTAAAAGAGGCGATCGACATTCTCACGCACGAGCAGATTGGGGTCATTGTCTCCAATGCCGAGGTAGATGGTGTCGATATTACCGACGTGCTTGCGGAGATCGGGAGGATTGACCCCGCCATTACGATGGTGGTCATGACGGAGAAGCCAAGCAGCGAGACTATCATTAACCTTATCAACAGCGGTCGCATTTATCGTTTTGCCATGCAACCCTTGAGCCCTAACCTGTTTCGCCTTGCCGTCCACGCGGCTATGCGCGAACATCACCGTCGCCTGGCCGACCCTCGGGTCGTTAAGCGTCGCATGCTGTTGGAGGCATCGAAAGAGAGCGAATCAGACGGCATGTACAATAGTCTGGTTCAAAACCTTCGACGCTTTACTGAAGTTTCAAGGGCTACAGCTGAGTGAGGCGCTCGGTCTGGACACTCCGTCAAATGGCGACGACTTCCCGATTGAGCGAACCGCGGTCCGATTGGCCACGCGCAATTCAGTACATCCAAACGCCATGAGACGCGGGGCGTGCCCGCTGGCTCTGCTGGGCTTGGAACATGCTGCGGCGTAAGGCTCGTCTTCACTGTCGGTGCTTATCGCCCTAGGGTAGGCCTCCGCGACTGGATGCATTTGCATCTCAAAGCAGATCTCATGGGCCGGTGGAGCGGCCTAAAACTCAAAATGCCCGCCTTATGCTGACAGCATCAACAATTTGAGGGGATTTCGCAAGCCTTCAGACGTTACGACTGTAACTCTGCCAAATCTGCAGCACATCTGGTGAAAGCGAATTCGTCAGGCGTGCTCCAACTTTTTGTTGTGACGTGCAGATTCTGATGATTCGCCGGACGGTGATCCGATCAAAGACCGGTCAGTTTTTCACGGAGGTAGTGCCTCTGGGTCAGCAATCTTGGCATGCATCTCCCATTGACATTGGGAAATGTGAATGCCGAAGAGACGAAGGCTGACCATGAGACAATTGAGACATGTGCATCGACGGAGAGCTGACGGAGTAAGCGTCCGCGATATTGCGATATGCTTGGTATTGCGCGTAGCACGGTGCAGGCCGGGATAAACCGCGCGGCTTCAGCAGGATTATCGTGGCCCTTGCCCGCCGCTCTGACTGACGACGTTGCGGCAGGCCGACTGTTTTCACGTCAGGGCAGCAAGCAAGGAGTGCGACGGCGTGTTGAGCCGGACTGGAGCGCAGTCGCGGTCGAGCTGAAGAAGCCCGGCTTGCCGCTGTCGATCCCGTGGGAAGAATACCGGGCCGTCCATCCTGACGGTTATGGCTTCAGCCGGTTCTGGGACCTGTTCCGGAGCTTCGAACGACGACTGACGCCGACAATGCCGAGTGGCGTCTTGCACAGGTCTCGACAGACTATCACGTCAAGTTGGAGCGCTATTTCTATTCCGTCCGCATAATCTCATCCGCCAGCAGCTGAACGTCAGGTCTAACCATTGAGGTATTCTTCAAGGCCAAACGGATCGCGGTTCGTCAGCGGCACGCGTTTTCGCACCGATCCTGACCACATGCTCCGCTCGCATCGCGTTATGCCGAATGGTCGCCCGAACGCTATCGAGACGCTGGGCGGGCTCAATCGGGCCGCAAACAGAGGGGCCGAATTGAAGCATGGTTTACCCTTATCTACTAAAAATTGTGTGATCTCTATCGCGGTTGATCAGGTCGCTTCGGGCTTTAGCTTGGTTGCGTTCAGCATTTGCACACTTGGCTCCTTCAATAATCGCGTTTCTACCCGAAACGTGCCCAAGCACAATGTTGGATATCTCAGCCTTCTGTTCATTTGACATAACGTGTTGTGATTTCAGCAAAATCGCAGCGACAGCTGCTCTAACCTCATCGTTCACTTTATCATTTTTGACTGTGTTAAGTGCACTGTTTATTATCGCCGACCTGTTTTCCGATTCAAACGAACCCAGTTGGTCGGAGTAAATAGCAAGTTGACGCGCTTGATCGTGAGGATAAGGGTTGCTTGCAATACTACCAGCAAGCTGTTTCTCTTGTTTATCACTTAAAAAACGTACGTTGGCTATTTTGTATTTTGGGGTTTGCAGCGACTTTTGAGCTGACACTCCCATATCTGGACGAGTGCCAGTCTGCGCTGGACGACGCAATTTTTTAACAAAAAATCGGGCGGTATCAGGATTACTAGAGACGATCGCAGCGAATGCAACTTTGTGGTCCTCAGTCATATAGCTTTTAGCACTTTGAATTGCTTCCGCAACTTTTGAGAGGCTCCCGTTGGGCGGCTGAGGATCATCATACATTTCACGGAAAGTATTAATCATTCCATGGATCATTTTATCTTTATTCAATGGCTCAAGATACTTGATGTTTTTCGCTGATTTGTATATTGCCTCTGCCTTTTGTGATGAATTAATAGAGCTGACAATGTCGTGAACCGCCCTCGCTTCATCACTAGCGGATTTTTCTCCAATCCGTGGTCCTATGGGTTCCATTCTTATTGGAACATCAGACGAACGCGCGTTGTGGTGATTAGCCAAGTTTCCAGGTAGGATTTTCATCATCAATTAATATCCGAATTTTATTCGTGAAGTACCAATTGATGCTAGACGGTTCACATTATATCTGAAGTGGTTTTTTGTTTCGATTGTAGCCAAGACTTTAATAGTGATGCTCTGCGGGGCAGTGGAGAGTCATCTTTGGATCGTAGTTTTCTAAGTAGTTTTAGTGAATTCCCGATACAGCTCGATTGTGGGCAGATGTGCATTGATAGCATCACGCACTTTCGGGGCCATCGGCAGGTTGTTTTTTTCGTTTTTCCACACATCCGTGAACGTTGCGACTGTCTCGCGTGCGGTGTCGAGGACCAGCTTTTCTGACAGCGCCGACTTGGCCGCCAGATGTGAGAGTTCGTCCTTCGACAACTCCGCCATTCTTTTCGTGCGTGAAAAGTTAAGCGCGGCCGTATCCTCTCCTTCGATATAGGGGATGGTCGATAGCAGGTCGTACGCCGGCGAGAGCGCAGGAGTGCGACGATCGGGATAGATCAGAGACCAGTTCTTCAGATGCATGTCGCCATTGCCGATCAGTGTGCTGAAGACCAACCGGCGGGTGAACTCCGCCACGTCCGCCGTGCTCGCCTCGATGCCTAGGACCCGGGCGATCATCCGGTAATTGCCCTTGCTGTACTTGTCGTCCGGCTTCACCCCGAACACCTGGGCAAAATCCTCAATATGCACCGGACCCTCCGGCGTACGGTCGAAACGTCTGACCGCGAGCGCCTGGCCGTGAAGTTCGCCCACGCCCTGTGGCAGTCCGCTCACCCCATCGAGCTCGACCAGCTTGATCTCCGGCACTTCCATTCCCATCATGCCGGCAATGGTCATCATGGAGAATTCGTTTTCTGGCACACCGCTATACTGCTGGGAGGGTAGCTTTACGATCCATGATCCACCTATACCCCCGGCTGGAATAGTCAGGCCGCCGCCTTTGGTGGCGTTCTCGAAGGCAGAGAATTTCAGCTGCACACCGGCGAGTGAAAAGCGCAACGCATTCTGGCGGGCTTCAATAGTCGACTGCTCGTCGTCCGGCGGTAGGTCATCCCCTTCCGACGGGTGGACGGTCACAGCGCCAGGCAGGTCTCGGCCGAGCATCCATAGCAGGAAGAACTCCCGGGTCTGGTTTACACCGGCACGTTCGGCAAGGTATTTGCGCAACGGCCCTTCAGGCAAGAGATTCGAAAAGAACGGCGGGACGACGACGCTGTATGGCCGGAATTTGGTGATCAGGGCGCCAAACGGGTCCTTGAAGGACAGGCTGAGCGTCGGCCTCTTTTCGTTTTCAACATAGTCGTCGTTGAATGCAAAAATGGTGCGGCCGTCCTGTAGGTTCGTCAGGGTCGCGACCGGTTGTCCGTACAGCTTGACATCAAGTACAGTTACCTTAGGCATCATCGTCCTCCTCATCCAGCGCATAGGCCGAGCGCGGGACAGCGTCATCACGATCGCGATGCGCTGCGGCGTTGCGTAGCCGTCTTATCTCCTGGGCGATCTCTCTCATTTCCTGTCGCGGCATTTTTCCGGCCTGGTAGTTGTCCAGCCGCTCTGCAGTCCGTTTGAGAAGGTCAAGTTCATCTGGAGTCAGGGGTAAATGCCGCAGCAGAACCAAGCTGTCCTTAAGGGCGAATGTGTCTGAATTCGTCCCGATCCCCTGACTGAATTCCGAAGTCCAGCGATCGAGACGCGCCACCAACTTACGCTGGTCGGACGTCAGGACATCAGTCGACGCTGAGTTGCTATCAAGGATGTTGCGGATCGCTGGCATCAGTTTTCTCGGTGCCAGCATGATTTCGAGGTCAAGTGCGCGCGCCACGTCTACAAGGCTGCCAAGACCTGGCTCCATTGTCCCGCGTTCAATCTGGGAAATATGGCTCTGGGTCAGGCCCGAGCGAGTGCTCAGCTCACGCTGGCTTATCTTCTGTCCTTCCCTGGCAGCGCGCAACTGCTGCGTTATATGCTCGGTTTTATAGGTCACGATCATTATCCTGTATCGCATGAGAGGGTTTATTCAGGAAAGAATATAGATATTCCATACTATATCGCAAGTTCGATACATAATACCGTATCATAACTGCCATTGATGTAGAATCATATATCGTTTTGGCGTTATAGTCATTGTGTCGAGTTAGCTTTTTCGCCAGAACACGATTAGTGCGAAATCGTACGCTCTCATGAGCGATTTAGTTTTTCTGAACGCATTTAAACTACCTCGCTTTCGGCGGGGGTGGTCAATTGTTGCAGCCCGTGCACGGAGTTGGAGATGACGTGTTTGAATTCCACGCAGAAGCGAGCCGGCTCAATTCTGCATGGAAACCAACACCGACGCTCGCAACTGCCCAATATGGCGCGCCACCAATGGTCTCGCTGCGGCTGGCATAGGAGCGGGAAGCATTCTGCTGACATTCGTCCTGCATGAAAAGCATGCAAACCGCATGCCGGAAGCAAGCTTCCTGTCATTTACCCCAAAAGGCGGTGTGGACTGGAACCTCAAGAAGATGGGTCTCCGGCACAAGGCGGAAAACACCGCCGAGAGCGGCGGTGCTCAGCTTCAGGCGGCCACCGCTGCCTGAGAAACACTATCGGAGGGGCCGCAATTTACGATCGAGCCCCAGGACAAACCACTTGTTGCACCCCAAGCTGGGACTTCATGACGTTCCGCAAGAAGTGACCGAGCTTCGCCGAAGGCATCCGCTTCAATCTGCACAATAACAAGTGGGGCACCAACTTTCCGATGTGGTGTGAAGGCAACATTCTGCCTCGATTCCCACTGCTCGTCAGCATCTGAATGCCGCATCGATTACCGCTGCACAAATCCTCTGCGCGCCGCAATCGTGGCGGCAAGCCGGCTATGTTTGACCTGCCCTCAGGGCACTTGTAGAGACGACTGAAGAGACGGCGACCGCCGTCTCCGCCTCTTCCGATATGATGCAGACAGCATCTTCCTCCATAATCTGGAAGAAGGAGCATCCCTTTCCATTTAAAAACGCGCCACAGCCCGCATCGTCGCCGCCTTTTCTGGTCAATAAGGGCAATTTCACGACGATATCAGGCGGAAGTGCTATTGCATCCCTCTAGCGAGCGCGAACCTGAAACTACAGCGATTGGAGCTACGGTTTTAGGTGTTGGAAACAAGCTAGGCGGTGCGCTTGGGTAGACCGTCGAGACGCCGGCCCTATTCCAAACAGGTTCTCGACCAACGCTGGCACCGGGCGATAAGGACACCATGACAACCTGACTGCGAAAGCGCCGGGAGGTATCCAACATCGAAGTTGCGTGATATCGGATTGCTAGAACTCGTACCAACTCCGCTCACATCGAGAAGGCCCAGCACAGCTCGACGGTTTACTTCGCATCAAAGCGAGCTTCTATCTCCAGTGATTAGTATAAAACTTCTAGTTGGAAAATGGCTCAGTCGATACGCTGTTGTGTTTCCTTTTGAACGCTAAAAACCCTCGGCCTGCCCACATTCCCACGCGGATATCGCGCGTCATTGTACCACCCGTGGAGAGATACCGCTTTACGGTTTTGAATTTGTTAGTCACATAAGAATTCTATCGCTTTGGTTGTTTAACTTGCGTCTTTCGCGTGTGATGATCACGTTAACAACCCTGTCGAGAGGAGAGACAAGTGCTTTGGTATGATAGCCGCGCCCGTGATAATGTTACAAAATTTAGTACGTGGAACCTCTCCAAAGTCTCGAGCGATGAGGAGACAACATTCGCGCTCGATGATCTACAGAGCTTACAACGATCTATTGTCGGGTCTGTCGTCCTTCCTGGCGATGCTGACTACGACAAGGCGCGTATGTTATCCAATCCCAGGTTCTCGGCGTTTCCCGCGGTTATCGTTTATTGTGAGGTGGATTCTGATGTTGCCGCCTGCCTTTCATGGGCAAGGATGCGGAAGTTGCCCGTGGTCGTCCGCTCGGGCGGGCACAGCACAGGCGGCTTTTCAGCTCAGGACGGTTTCCTAATCGACGTCAGTCGCCTGAACGATGTTGTTGTCGACGTCAGTGACCGAACTGTCTGGGTAGGACCAGGTACAACGTTCAGGAAATTCAACGCCAAGATTGAAGCGTTTGGGCTGCATACACCAGGCGGCGCGTGCCCCGACGTATGCGTCGGTGGTTACATGCAGGGCGGAGGTTACGGCTTCACCGCAAGAATCTTCGGTATGAACTGCGATCAGGTGATAGCCGTGCGTGTGATGTTGGCTGATGGCCACAGGGTTTATGCCGATGCGACCACCAACCGTGATTTGTTCTGGGCTATCCGTGGTGGAACCGGAAGCAATTTTGGCGTTCTGCTGGGTGTCAAGTACCGCCTCTACGAGGGAAAGGAATTTTCCGGCTTTTCGGTTGTTTGGTCGCTAGCAGACAAAAATGCGGCGGAAAATGCCGCAAAAGCACTGAGCTGGCTACAGCAAAATTTCATGCGCGCCAACGCGCCCGCCGATGTCGGTTATCAGATGATCTGGGCGTTCGAGGGCCCCCAGCCGACAGGTAAGCAACCTGTCATGCTGATGCGCGGGATGTATCGCGGTTCGACTGAGAACCTAGAAGCGATACTTCAGCCCGTTCTGGCATTACCAGGGGCTACGCTCCAGGCGCTATACAGCAGTCAGCCATATTCGTCGCTCAATAAAATATTGTTGACCAAACCCTATGAAGTTCCGGACTTCCCGTCCGATATAACACCGATGCCGCCCCCTGAGGCGAAGCTAAGCCGTTACATCGACCGCGAACTCACAGCGGAAGAATGGCTGAGGCTCCTTCAGTATTTTCTCAGTTCTGCAAGTCCCTATACGATCGCTGCCATGGAAATCTACGGAGGTGCGATCGAAAGCCAGCCGACATTAGGCAACGCCTTCGTTCACAGAGCGGTTTATTGCAATCTGTTCCTTGACGTATTCTGGTTGAACGATGCTGAAAAGGCTCAGATGTTGCGTTACATTGAGGGTTGGAGCCAGCTAATTGCCCCTCTCTGGAGTGGCTTCATCTACCAGAACTACCCGAGCCCTGTCGATCCAGATTTTGGGACTCACTATTGGGGAGACCTTTATCCTCTGCTTGGGATGATCAAATTAAAGTATGATCCCGATGGCGTTTTCTCCTATCCACAAAGCATTGCGCCGGTAACTGATCCAGCGTGGAAAGACAACGACATGGAATTGTCCGATCCCATCGCATGCGAGCCATCCTAGTGAAAATCGAACGGCAAGTGATCCGCGCGCGGTTGCGGGACATCAAGCTAGAGCAATACACCGAGCAGTTCAGCGCCGCCAGCGTGGATATCGAAGGCCTGGCCCACCTAAGCGAGCTGGATCTCAGGGAAATTGGCGTGAACGAAGCTGGCCGCCAACGGGAAATCCTTCATAACTTGCCAAAATTGTCGTGGGAGCGCGAAGCGGCTCCCAGCGCGGAACTTCGATATCTCACTGTACTTTTCTGCGACCTGGTAGGCTCGACGCGACTGGCCGAAAGTCTGGGCGCCGAGGCCTTTTGGGATTTGTTGGTCCGCTATTATTCTGCGGTCGAGGCTGCCGCTGTCCCTCTTGGTGGACATATCGCCCAACATCATGGCGACGGAGTGCTGATCTATTTCGGGTACCCAAAATCGCTGGAGGATGCGGCCTTACGTGGCGTTCTCAGCGCCTGCCGCACAATAAAGGAGGTAGCCGAACTCAAAACCTTGCGGGGTCAGAGGGTAGAAGCACGAATCGGTGTTTCAAGCGGCCTAGTTGTGGTTGACAAGGAGTTGCCTTCTACAAACCATGGGGCAGGTCACGCCTTCGGGCCGACCGTCAATCTCGCCGCGCGCCTGCAATCGGTCGCCAAGCCCGGACACGTCGTCGCTTCGGAGACCACGATCGCGCTAGTTGGCCACCATTTCCGCACCAGATCGCTTGGAAAGCACCGCCTGAAGGGCATCAAGTCCCCATTGGCAGTTTTCGATATCGAGGGAGAGCGTTCGGCAGATCTATCCGTCGCCATAACGAGTCAACCCATACGCGTTCCTTTTTTTGGCCGCGCGCGCGAGCTTGGAAGACTTGAAGAAGCATGGTCTGCCGTTAAAGCGGGTGGCTCACGCGCTGTCCATATTGTTGGCGAACCGGGAATTGGCAAGTCGCGACTTGCAACTGAGTTTCTCGCCTCTATCGAACGCAACGGCTACTCGGCGCGCCGGATATCCTGTCAGCCACAGAGTGAAGCTATTGCTCTGCATGCATTTCTCAATTCGTTGCGGGCCGAGAAAACAAAATCACCCTTCTCGATGCGGCTCCTGGGCGCTTTCAATGCGCATCAGGGCCGCAATGCTATCGCCCGCCGCGCGCGCCGCAGTGCCTTGATTGACCAGCTTGTCGATCATTTTGTTGGCGGTGACCAGCCGCGTATACTCTGGTGCGACGACACCCATTGGGCTGACCCTTCAAGTCTCGAGGCACTTTCCAGACTGCTGGCGAGACGGCTGCCGGGTCTTCTGGTGATCACAAGCGGACGCGATGAGGCCGGCGCCAAATGGCGAGGCATGCAACATCCAATTGAGATGGATCAGCTTGAACTCGAACCGCTGCCAGCCGCCGATACCGCAAAGATAGTCGCTCACCTCCTATCAGGAGAAAGGGCTGGAAAAACGCTCATCAGCACCTTGGCGACCCGCTCCGAAGGTGTGCCGCTATTTGCTGAGGAATTAGCCCTTGAACTAAGGCCATCCAAAAGCAGACGCCTAGGAAAAGGTCGTGAGGCGAGCGTGCCATTGAGTTTGCAGCAGCGCCTGCAGGCGAGGATCGCCCGTCTGACCGTCGCACGGCATCTGATGCGACTGATGTCGTGCCTTGGACGATCGGTTTCCCTTCCGCTCCTTCGCGAGTTGTGTGCGGATGATAAAAATATCGATGAAGCGCTTGAGGAAATCACGTCAGTCGGGCTAGCAGAGGTTCGGCTCTCCTCCGCCGATGGCGAAGAGAACCTTCTCGTGTGTCGTCATCAGCTTATCCTCGACTGCGCCTATGAGATGATTTTGCGTCGTGACCGCGTGTTCTTGCACGGACGCATTGCCGACCTGCTCTTAAAGCGAGCAGCCGATGGTATGCCGGTGCATCCCTTGGTCCAGGCAGAACATCTGGAACGGGCAGAACGGCTGAAGGAGGCCGCTGTTCTTTATGCAGAAGCTGGACGACGAGCCGCGGCCCAATCAGCGGACGCCGAAGCGGCTTCGCTGCATCGTCGCGCTCTGGATCTTGCCCGGCGGTCACCGGCGGCTGCGGATGGATGGCAAGTGGAGTTTGAAGCCGATACACTCCTCTCGCTTTATCCCGCAATAGTAGGGGCGGCCGGTTACAGCGTGGCGAATGCCGAGGTGATAGCCCGTATTGAGGAACTAATCCCGCGGCTCGGGGGAGCAGACCGTCTTCTTTCCACTATCTTTATCCGTTGGCTCGATCACCTCGCGCAGGGTGATATAGACACGGCACATGGTCTTACCCTTGGCCTTGCGGACGCAGTACCTGCTGCCGAAAAAAGCGTTCAGGCGCTAATGATCAATCGCATGCTCGGCTCAACGTTCATGTTTCGTGGCGAATTTGAGCAGGCTAGTGCGCATTTGGACAGCTTCCTGGAAGCCTTTGAGAGCGACCGGCATATCCCTGCGCTCAACCAGTTTGGCGCAACAGACAACCACATCACCGTCCTGTGTTGCCTGGCTGCTATCTCGGCTTTCATCGACGATGCGCAGACAGCCCTCCAGAAAAGCCAACAAGCGGTTTCAGCCGCTGAACGGCATGGACATGTACATACCCTGTGCCATACGCTTTGTTTCGGTGCTGCGTTACCGGCCGGCCTGCGACAAGACTGGGAACAGCTCGCTCTCCATCAAAAGAGACTGACGTCAATCGCAAAAATGCATCAGTCAGGCTTCTGGGCGTCTTTCGCGATGATGCTGAAAGGCATATCGAGCGCGGCCAGAGGCGACGTTGAAAATGGCCGCGCCATATTTTACCGCGCCCGAAAAAAGCTCGTCGGCCAAGGTTTTCATTTCATGGGGCCGACATTCCATTTGGTTTTGCTGCTTGCCAGCGGTAAGGCGCTACCACCGGGGAGCTTCGAACTGCTTGAGAAGGAGCTCGCTAGCGGTGAGAGGTGGGGCCTGCTTCTTCTAGACCAGCTGCGAACCGGTAGTTCCGCATAAGGATGCCGTTAATAGGCCGCCTGGACAGAAAATCTTCCGTTGGACCCATAGCTGACCGTATAGGTCGTATAGCCTTTGGAGAAGTCGCACTCTGCGGCTGACGACATTGCAGTGGTGTAATCGATCACACTACCGGTGGGAAAGCTGGCTGCAGCAACGTAAAAGACCTGTGATACAGTAATCAAGACGAGCTGGTTGGGTGGTGCCTGGATGAAGCTGGACAGGATGACCGAACCATCCTGATTGACCGCCGCGTTGCCGATTTTATAGAGCGGAACGGGCGGTGTGTACGATGGGACCGAGATGCAAAAGGCCCCCAACGGGAGACCATCCTTCGCGATGGCAGGCGACAGTCCAACGGGATCCACCGACATTATTGTGAAGTTGGCAGCACCGCTGCCAACGTCTTTTGTCGGGTTTACCTTTTGCACTGCAGATGTCTGAGGCGCGGAGGCGGCGGCAAGCGATCGCGAAAGAAGGTGACTCTCGGACGTTGAGTTTTTGAATGTGCTGGGCATCGTTTCCTGGGCGCCCGCATAGACTTGCGAGTCCACCGAAAATGACAGCGTAGTCCCGGCCTCGCTGAAAGGTCTCAAGGGCTGGCAGTCGAGGCTAGTTGAAACAACCTGAGCTGTAGTGCCGTATGCTGATGGGGCTTGGAACAGCGAAAAGGGCTGGGACTGCGACGAGTTGTTGATCACAACGATTTTATAAAGAGCTGGCACGGTCAATATCCCCCTGTGTACGCTGTGGCCCCTCGCTCTCCTGTCAAAGTTGAACTCCGCCCCAGCCTGCCCGGGGCGGCAACTATTGAGCAGGCTCATAAGGAAGCCTCCTCCGTTGAGCTGGAATTCATCTGGTCAAGGACAAGGAGGCAGTGGATTATTGCAATTGTTGACGTAGAACGTTGTAGTAGCCGCATCGATTTTGCCAGCCGCCTGGGCGTTGACAAAGCTGTTCTGGCAGGCCGGCGGTGCAGCTGATTGCGGCTGCGCGTTAAGTCGGGCAACGTAGTTCTGAACATTGACTCCGCAGACAATCGCAGGCTGACCAGCAGCGAGCGTGAGATTTGCGGGCCACGCACCTGCGAGATATGCGTTGCCTTGGCAAGCTGGCGAACGGACGGTGATATGAAGGGCCGTTGCATTATTAAACGTCAGGTGGATATCGGGACTGTCGGCGAGTGCGCAAACCCAGTGGTTGCCGGTGCTGAGCGACTTGCAAAGGCCGGATTGAGCGGCGTTTCCATAAAGTGTCAGAGCTTGGCATTTTGCGACCTGCGCTAGGCTTTGCCCTGCAAAGCTGCAAATGGCTGCGGATAAAAGCGCAACAAATCCAACGACTTTCTTCTTTTGCGACATGACTGTCTCCTTCAGTGACAAGGGTGCAGAAAAAGGGAGTTAGCCCCGCGCTGCTCCAGCCTTGCTCCTAGGATTTGTACCGAGTAGCTTGGCTGAGGCAGCCGAACGAAGAGGCCGTTCTGGCGAAAACCTCTTCGAGGGGGCTCTTGACTGGGTTAGCTCATGTTAACGGTCCAGTTGCCGTCGGAGTTGTAGGCAACGTTGGCGACGGAATAACCACCGGTGAAGTCACATAGAGCTGCCTTCTCCGAAGATTGCGTAAAGTTCATGTTGACGCCCGCGGTATAGGTGCCGGTTCCGACATAAAACTTCAGGATTGGCTGGCAATCGATGTTCTGCTGCGGCTGTGCTAGCACAAAGTTCGAGAGAACGATCTGTCCATTGGCACTGATCGCGGAGCCTGCGTAGAATTGCTGTGCCGGGGGGGTGTAAGTATCCGTTGTGATCCGAAACGCGCCCTTCTGTACACCCGCAGTCGGGCTTGCCGGCGTAAGGCTGAGCGGCGTCGCGGTCATAATCGTTGAGTTGTCAGACGAGCCGGTTGCAGGAGTCAGGTCGATTGGCTGGATCGAAGACGCAAAACCATTGATCTGACCCGGAATCGGAATTGCATTGTTCGTCTGCTGAACACCCGCATAGAACTGCACATTTGTCTGGAACGTTAGAGACGAGCCCTTTTTTGCCGGGGCCAACAACTGGCTGAAAAGGCTGTTCGAATAAACCTCGGCTCCGCCGGTGTAGATTGCCGGTTGTTGAAAGAAAAAGAACGTATTGTTGACTGCTTGATTATTGACGACATTGATCGTGAGAAGAGTCGACATATCCTGTATCCTCGCCTTCGGGTTAATGGAGCGTCTTCCAGCAAGAGTTACTCTCTACATGTTGAAGACGCTCGGAAGGTAGGACATCTGGACTCGTCCGGATGTGCAAAACCTCACAGACCAGCGACGGTCCTGCTCGTTAGTGCGCGGTCCTCACTTTAACTCCTGCGCCGGGTGATTTGTCGCTCGCGCTGCTGTTCTTGACGGAGTTGGATGCTTATCCCTGCATCGCCCTATCAAGCTGCTTCTGGAGCGAATTGCGGTCGTTGAGGAGAATTGCACCTCTGAGACGCGTTACGAGGCCATTTCGAACTAGCATATTCAGTTCCCGAGTGACGGCCTCCCGGTGGCTTCCAATCCGTGCCGCAAGTTCGGCGTGAGTAGGGGGCGGTGTTATGACATAAGTGTCTGTGGAGCGAGAGGAGGGTCTCGACAGGCGAAGTAGCTCGGCCACAAGTCTGTGTTTCATCGAAAGCGCGGATGTTTCATTGACCCGATCGGTCAGCGTGCGCACTAAATCGGTCAGAGACATGAGCACCTGCCTAGCCACCGCTGGATGTGTGTGAATCGCGTCCCAGAAAGCCTGCGCAGGCATCGAGGCGACGAGCGCATCGGTGAGGCAATGTATGTCCGCAGACCTGGGCCGGCTGTCTATCGCTGCGATTTCACCAAAATATTCGCCAGCTGAAATGTCCCGCATGATTGAGGGATGGGCGGCGATGGAAATGCTGGCTCTGACTTTGCCGCGGATGACAAAGAAGACGCTGTTCCCTGCGTCTTGCACATCGATAATGAACTCATTCGCACGGTAACTGCGCCAGTTGCATTGGCGCTCGAGTGATCGCCGCGCCTGCTCATCGAGGGAGCGAAAAAGCCCAATTGTTGAAAAGTCGGATCGTCTGCCTTGCATGCCCGCAATCCTCCCATAATCTGCGTAGGTCGCCAGGGGTGCTGAGTGTCCAAGCGCAAAAGCGAACACGACATCGAACCCAGCACTCGGATGCCGAAAACATCTTTAAGTTGTTTTTTTGATTAGCGAATGTCAATTCCGCAGCCACGCAAGAATTTGTGGTCAATAATTAAGGTAGTCCGCGATTGGCCGCCACGGCGCGACCGGTTGATCATGATAGGGTGGTAGATCGAGATGTCCCGCGATCTGTGCAGTCGAATCGCGCCTCTCATCGCTGGCGTCCGATTTGGAGACGGGGCTTTCAGCTTAGCTCGGAAAGCATGGTGTGCCCCACCTCATCGCTAGGTCGGCTTCTATTCGGTGTTTGGTTTCATATTGATGACCTACGATACGCCGGTCGATGAGTCCGTTTGTTGGTTTCCACGCAGAACTGAGCCGGTTTTTCCACCGAGAAGTGAGCCACCTCTAAGTATGGTTTTCTGATCAGGGTTTGGTCAAGGGATTGGCTTTTTCTCCTTTCTTCTGTGCTGCGGCAGCCGAGCTGGCTTTGAAGCGGAAGCTGTCGTTACCGGTTTCCAGGATATGGCAACGGTGGGTCAAACGATCGAGCAGAGCGGTAGTCATCTTGGCGTCGCCGAAGACGGTTGCCCACTCGCTGAAGCTGAGGTTGGTGGTAATCACGACGCTGGTCCGCTCATAGAGCTTGCTAACAGGTGGAAGAGTAGTGCTCCGCCTGAGGCGCTGAACGGCAGGTATCCCAACTCGTCCAGGATGAGCAGATCGAGGCGGACCAAGATCTCCGCGATCTGGCCCGCATTGCCTTTAGCCTTCTCCTGCTCGAGCGCATTGACCAGTTCGATGGTCGAGAAGAAGCGGACCTTTCGGCGATGATGCTCGACCGCCTGGACTCCGAGGGCGGTCGCGACATGCGTTTTTCCAGTGCCAGGGCCACCGATAAGGACAACGTTCTGCGCCCCATCCATGAACTCGCATCGGTGCAGTTGGCGCACGGTGGCCTCGTTGATCTTGCTGGCGGCGAAGTCGTATCCGGAGATGTCTTTGTAGGCTGGGAAGCGAGCAGCCTTCATGTGATAGGCAATCGAGCGGACCTCACGCTCGGCCATCTCGCCTTTCAGCAACTGGGACAAGATCGGCACGGCCGCATCGAAGGCGGGAGCACCTTGCTCGATCAGGTCCCTGACGGCCTGGGCCATGCCATACATCTTCAGGCTACGCAGCATGATGACGACGGCAGCACTTGCGGGGTCATGACGCATGACGACCTCCTACGATCCGGACCCGCAAGCCATCGTAGCGTTCTACATTGGCCTTGGGTTCGCGAGCCAAGGTCAGCGCCTGTGGCGTGTCGATATCAGGACCGTCAGTCGTCTTCCCATCGATCAGACGATGCAGCAGGTTCAGCACATGCGTCTTGGTCGCGACGCCTTGATCCAGAGCCAGCTCCACAGCCCTGACGACAACCTGTTCGTCGTGATGAAGGACGAGAGCGAGGATGTCAGCCATCTCACGATCACCACCGGGACGGCGAAGCATCTGGTCCTGCAGTTGTCAAAAGCCCAGCAGCAATTCCAGGAAGGGTGCGCCATTGCGCAAGGCACCAGGCTTGCGTTGGAGAACGGCAAGGTCAGTACCAGCGTTCAGATACTTCGCGATCGTGTTCCGCGACGGACCCGTGCGCCAGCTGATCTCGCGGATCGACTGCTTCTCACGCAGCGCCATCCGACGGATGATATTAAAAGTCCCATGTGGATCACTCCGTTGCCCCCGTCGCTCTTCGCGTTGGGGGAAGGTTCACATGAATTTTCAAATAGTCACATCTTCTTATAAATAAACGTACAAGCACATGAATATACAGACGTAGTTTACACTACCATATATCCTGCTACCTAGAATAGGAGAAACGGCTTGGCGCTCGCTTCGTTTTGCTCCTCATTTTATACACAGAGCTTCAACGGATCACTTCCTATGAATAGCTTGGTTCACGCAAATTTATCTAATACAGTTACGAACAGGAAAAATTCCTCTTGTTATAAGTAACCTATCAAACGAGCGAGAGCAGCTCTGCATCTAATGAGTGACTAATTACAAAAATCGCACATCCATCCTCAAGTATCCCTTGCGGTACTTAATCACCCTCAAACTAGGTGGCCCGGTAGTAAACGGTGCAAATCCCGATGATCGTATTAAGGATGACAGCGATCACGGACGCAATGAAAGCGAGGCGAGTAAAACCGAGGTTTCGCTCTGCAATGATGCGCTGATTGTCGGCAATCTCCTTCTGCTGCTGCTGAATAAGCAACGCCTGGTTCTGCACCTCAAGGGATTTCTGCTGTAACTGAACGCTAAGATCGGCAAACTTGGTTTGGGCGCGGGTGAGCTCAATCTGAATGGTTGTGAGGTCAAGGGTGGCCCCAGCAATCTCGGTTTGCTTCTCCGTAAACTTGAGCCCCTTCTCCCTCGCGATGTTCGTTCGGCCCATCATGTAGGCACGATCGTAGTCCTTGAACTCCTTCACCTGAGTATTGGAGAAGTTGCGGTGACGCTCGATTGCCTTTTCAGCTCGTGCAAGCATCTCGTCTGCATTGCCATCGTCGGCGGAAAGTTCCTTGAGTATCTCCCTCGCAGCACGAGCAAGTTCCAGATTCTCGCGTCGGACGTCGACAGCATTAGATTTCTCATAGAGCTCGCCGACCTTGGCGACTTGAGTTCCTTCAGGATTGGTGGCATTCATCTGGACAAGCCGATTGAGGTTCTCGTCGGCAGTGGCAACAGTATCAAGGAGGATTGGGAGAAGAGGGTCATCGTCCTTGAGTAGGCGGACCAAAAGAGATCTGACGGGCGCGATGGCGGAAGACATTTTAATAGTTAAAAAATGTGCTCGTTCTGTGTTGAATTGTATGTGGCCTGTGATGAAAACATGTCCGAACGCACTTCCTTTTATGCATCTGCGACTTTTCTCCGCACGAAGCTCGGTTACTTACTATCGGGCGCCGCTGGTAAGCCTTGCTCTCACACCTCGCTTACATAAACGAGATGCACCATGCCCTTGGCAACACGGAACTCCTCCATTCGTGGCAAGCAATCGTCAAAAAAGGGCGCGCAGCATGGTCATGTGGCGTTTGGCCGCGTCAGCTTGATTTCAAATCAAGAAAAACCTGCTCACGCTACCACACCTCGCTTGCAATACGAGACGCACCGTAACCTTGGCACCACGGAACTCTTCCATTCGAGGCACGCGATCGTCAAAACAAGGGGGCGCAGCATGGTCATGTGGCGTTTGGCCGCGTCAGCTTGATTTCAAATCAAGAAAAACCTGCTCACATTACCACACCTCGCTTGCAATACGAGACGCATCGTAACCTTGGCACCACGGAACTCTTCCATTCGAGGCACGCGATCGTCAAAACAAGGGGGCGCAGCATGGTCATGTGGCGTTTGGCCGCGTCAGCTTGATTTCAAATCAAGAAAAACCTGCTCACACTACCACACCTCGCTTGCAATACGAGACGCACCATAATCTTGGCAACACGGAACTCCTCCATCCGATGCAAGTGACCTCCGATGAAGGGGACGCAGTGGTCTAGCAGTGGGATCCGAGTTCATTCGGAAGCCATAGTAGAGGATGGCAGGCGAAGCTAATCCGGATACTGAATATATATACCCTTAAAGTGTCCTCCCTCAGAGCGTAACTTTTTCATCATCACACAATTCATCCAAAACACTTCACACATCTGAATATCCCAACACTCACGCTTTCATCCTCACGCAAAATGGCTTCTCTTTCTCGCGAACAGCTCAACATCACGCCGGCGCTGGTCATCGAAGCGACTAGCACTTTCTTGTCGCAGCAAGCGCAGGGTGACATCACTCGGGGTCAGAAGACCATCACTTACCTCAACCCCAACTTTCTGTGGAACGACCCGACGTATGCTCACCTTAAGGAAAAGTATAAGGACAAGTCCCTTGAGTACCGCCACACTGCATTGATCGGAGGCGATAGCACCTACACCGGCGTCAAGGACTTGTTCTCCAACCCTCTCAACATCGATTTGGGAGGACAGCGCCAGAACACTGTAGTGAAGGTCCGCAAGATCACCTCAGGGGAATTCATTGGAGAGGTTGATGGAACCGACATCTCCGACGCCCGCACTGCCCTTTACGCCCACTGGACTCTTCAGTACTGCTTTGCGGGTGCGAATGACATCAAAGTCTTCATGTTTGGAGCCGGTCCCGTTGCTCAGCAAATTGTCAAGTTCCTTGAGCATAGTGCCGGAGATCGCATCGCCTCCCTGACCGTCTCCAGCCGGGGCCCAACCGCCGACAAACTGGCTCTCGATTATTCCGGCAGCACCTCGTTCCCTATTACTGCAGTCCACGATAAGCAGGGTCTAAAAGAGGCAGACTTTGTCATATCGGTCACCACTGCAACTGAGGTGCTTTTCGGTATCGAAGACGTAAACCTCGACGCAGTCTTCTTGAGCTTGGGAGGAAAGGACATGACTGAAGATCTGGCTGCCAAAATCTTGCATGAGGGCGAAACACTTTGTGATGACATTCGCCTGGTGAACGAGCGCAAGACAAAAGCTGCTTGGCGTTATCTCCAGCGTCGCGAGACTGATCTTGTTCGAGAAGCTGAGGCCGGCACTTACAAAATCCGCAACTTCTGCCACGCCACCCCACTCGACCGTGAGAACAAGAAGGGTCTGGTTCAGGTCCTTTGCTCCGGATACGCCGCTTTGGACATCATGGTTGCCGGACACTGTCTTCGCGCCGCCGGCTATTAAATGATGCAGGATGAGAAGAGATAGGGTTTGGGGAGGTCTGTCGGTATTTCAACACTTGGGGCCATGGGAGTTCAACACCCCGGGGCAGGATTTTTGAACCGCGATTATACAGAAAAAGTAGCGCCTGGAGCGCCTATATAAAAATATAAAAAATTGGCTGGCCCAAGTAAATGACCACTGATGACTTGAGACAAGTGACAAGTAGAGCTTAGGGTTAGGGTTAGGGTTAGGGTTAGGGTTAGGGTTAGGGTTAGGGTTAGGGTTAGGGTTAGGGTTAGGGAAAGACTACACATCTATATATCCTGCCAACCAAGTGGGTGGAAAGACGGTCATCGATCCTGAATGGCCTGCTGCCGGTTTCGTGGACACCAACACCGAATTAAGATGCTTCCAATGAAACTGGAGCGCTTAAATGCAACGAAGGAAGTTCAGCCGCGAGTACGAGCTTGAGGCAATGAAGTTGGTTAAGAAGCGTGGGGGCACTATAGCTCAGGCATCCTGCGGTCTTGATGTTTATGAGAATGTCTTGCGCAAGTGGGTCGGCGAATATGGTTCGGACCCGGCACAGGCGTTTCCTGGTCAGAGACAGATGAAGTCCGAGCAGCTTGAAATCGAGAGGCTTCGGAAAGAAGTGGTCAAACTGAAGGCGGAGCGCGACATCTTAAAAAAGACCGCCGCCCACTTTGCGAAGGACGTGACATGAAGTTCACGTTCATTGCGAAGCACCGCTCGATTTGGCCCTCTCGTCGTTGCTGCGCAACGACTGCCGGGCAACGGGTGGCATGGCTCTGCGAAGCGCTGGGTGTATCGCGTTCCGGGGTTCACGCCTGGTTACACCGGTCTCCGAGCGAGCATGCTCGGTATGGCGAGGCTCTGCTCGACAAGATCAAGGACAGCTTTAAAGATAGCGACCGCACCTACGGCGCGCGGCGTGTCTGGCACGACCCTCTCGCCGAAGGCCTTTTCGGGGTTCTGCATCGTGTCGAGCGGCTCATGCGGGAAAATGCGTTGAGAGCAAGGCCGAGACGGCATGTCTTGCCGAAAGACGACGGTAAGCGCCCGGACATCATGCCGAATGTGCTGGATGGGCAGTTCGCGGCAGCAAGACCGAACCAGAAGTGGGTGGCCGACTTTACCTATCTATCGAGGGTTGAGGGCTGGCTCTATGTGGCCGCCGTCATTGACCTGTTCTCGCCACGCGTTGTTGGCTGGTCGATGAACGCCAACATGACAGCCCAGTTCGCTACATATCCGTTGATCATGGCCATCTGGCGCAGAGGCAAGCCAGATGTGCTCCTGCACCATCGGACAAGGGTAGCCAATACACGAGCGAGCAATTCCAGTGCCTCATGGCCGATCACTACACGTGCTCGATGAGCCAATCCGGCAATATCTGGGACAATGCCGCGTTGGAAAGCTTTTCTCATCACTCAAAACGGAAAGGATAGCTCGCTAGGTCAACCGGACCAGGAACGATGCAAAGGCAGACGTGTTCGACTACATCGAGCACTTTTCAATCCAGAGCGTCGGCATTCGACATTGGGCTATCTCAGCCTTATGGAATTTGAAAACAAGGTGGGATTAGCCTAAGTCAACGTCCGAAAAACCGACAGCAGGCCAGACAACCATACACCCAGTAGCGATCTTCAGAGAGATTTAATTTTGACGCCCCAGCTGCGATTTGACATCACATCACCTTTCTTCCCTATCAAACGTCCCGGCGCGAACTGGTTGATGACTCTGTTCGTCCCGCTATGAACAATTAGATCAGCCATAATGGCTCCTACCACTGGGACCAGCTGAAAGCCGTGCCCGGAATAACCAAACGAGTGAAAAATCCCGTTCGCACTGGGTGAAGAGCCGATGATCGGCAGGTGATCGGGCGTCATTGCTTCCATGCCCGCCCATGTTCGCACGATACGCAATTGTCCGACGATGGGAAACAGATCAGTCGCCGCACGGGCACCCCTGGAGAGCTCTCTGAAGTCGACGAAGCTTCGTTGGGCGTCAATATCTGCGCTTCCCTGCAGCCCTCCGCCAATGACAAGCGTCCCTTGGTCCGATTGCTTGAACGAGAGAGGCCGGCCAACGACGCTTACAACCGGTTTCAACAGAGGCGCAATTCGCTCCGTCACGATCATCATCGATGCCTTGTGCCCAATCTGGATATCGTCGCCAACCATGGCGGCGATTTTCACCGCCCAAGCACCCGCGGCGTTGATTACCGTCGGCGCGACGAATCCCATGCTGCCCGTCCTGACACGCCAGTCGGTACCCGCATGCTCGATCGCAATAACGCCCGCTCCTTCGTATATGACTACGCCGGCGGCTTCCGCAGCGTTGCGAAATGCCTTAAGTGTGCGATGCGGGTCGGCGGCTCCATTGTTGCGGGCGATTAGGGCGCCCACGCAATGGGGTGATATAGAGGGTACTAGGCGCAAAAGTTCTGAGCGATCGATGAATTCTTCGTGGTCGTATCCAGCCAACCGCACTTTTGCGAGGCGATTTTCAAGGACGGCGAGATGCTCCGGCTTTTCTGCAATACTTATTTGGCCGTAGGCCTGAAAACCGCAGCTGTCGCCGACGATACTCTCAATGTTGTGCCACATGTCCATGGCCTCGAGCGAGATCGGTAACTCCGCAAGATCCCGGTTCAGGGTCCGGACACCTGCAGCGGTCGCCCCGGACGAATGACGGCCGACCCAGGAACGCTCCAGAATGACGACCTTCCTGCCAGCTCGAGCCAGGTTGAGTGCCGCAGAAAGCCCGTGCAGGCCCCCGCCAATGACGATCGTATCTAATGCCTTGGTATTCATCGTATTTCGTCCTGACCGTCGAGAGATGCAAGTTCGCTAAGCGTCACTGGCTTCAGTGGCGGCCGCACGCGGTAAAGTCCGACATCCGGTGCTGCTCGACCCTCGGCCTCGGCGAGAACCCGGGCAATCGTGTAGCCACATTGGCGCCCCTGACAAGGGCCCATCCCGGCACGGGTAAACGCCTTGATCTGGTTCGGTCCCGGCCGGCCGGACGAGAGCTGGGCACGTACAGAAGCTACGGTCACCTCTTCGCATCGACAGGCTATCGTGTGATCAGGCGGCACAAATACCGAAGGACGCGGCCGATAGAATTTGTCGAGGAACGCGCGGGGCGCTAGCGCACGAGCCAAGCGTTTTCGTATCGGTTCGGCCTCGATCGCCAGCTCCCCTGGCGAGAGCACTCCGCTTTTGAAGGCGATCCGAAGGCCGGCAAGTTCGCCGCGTAGACATGCAGCCGTTGCGCCGCCGATCCCTGCACCGTCACCAGCAACAAAGACGTTCGCTTCAGTTGTCTCACCCCAGCTATCGAGCTCGGGCGCAAAGCTGTCCTGGTCCGCGTTCCAGAGGTGTCGGCATCCGAGCGAAAGCGTAGGATGGATCGTCGGGACAATACCTTCATGAACGAGCAGGACCTTCACATCGACCGTGCCGGTCTGGCCGCTCGCGGTGACGTAACGAAGACGCTCAAGGCTCTCCTTACCTGTCGCTTCGATCTCGGTCACATGATTGATATACTGAACGCGCCGTCTGACGGATTGCAACCAGCCAATGCCTTTCACGATGTCCATAGGCGCCTTTCTGAACGCCGTGAATAGATCGGGAAGCACATCGCCCAACTGACCAGGCCGAGACGTATCGAGAAAGCCAGCGATCCGTCCACCTGCTTGCAGAAGCTGGGCGGCGTAAAGCAGCGGCAGAGGCCCGCTACCCGCAACCCACACCGGCTCCGACGGAATTTGGTCCGACGTCTTGAGCACGATTTGAGCAGCACCAACTGTCATCACGCCCGGCAAGGTCCAGCCCGGAAATGGCACTGGCCTCTCCTGCGCGCCTGTAGCGAGAATTAGGTACGCTGCGTCTATCGAACTTGCCGCCCCCGCGCGCGAAACGTAGACCCTTGGGCCGCTTTCGACCTGCCATACCTGCGTGCTCGGCTCGTAATTCGCGCCGCTGGAATAGAACTGCCGCACCACACGCAGGCCCTCCGCATAGGCCTTACCGAGGATGCCCATCCGCGAGGTGCCCGCCACAGCCTCGATATTGCGCCAAATCTGACCGCCTGGGGCCGGCTGTTCATCGACAACGAGGACATTTAGTCCGTGGCGCCGCGCTGCAACGGCTGCTGACATGCCCGCCGGCCCTGCGCCGACAATTAAAAGATCGACGTGTCTACTCATCACGCAATCCTCCGTCGGCCCAGTTGCCGCTCGATCCGCATCCCGTCTCGAACCGATACCAAACAAGTCTGGACAGACGCGCCATCGACCAGAGCAAGGCACTCGAAACAAACGCCCATCATGCAATAGGGGGCCCGCCTTGCTTCTGACACCGGTGTTGTGCGCGACCAGACGGGATCCTGCCGCAGAAGAACTGCGGCGACGCTTTCGTTGGTTTCCGCTATGACCGCCTCACCATCGATGTAGACAGTTATGGCCTCGACGCCAAATTGATTGAGTTTCGTGAACATTAGGAAACCTTCGCAATTAAGCTAGGCTGATCCTCAGGCCGTGATCTGCATTCGGGAGAAAACCCATTTACGACCCGCTCAAGCAGATCTTCGCGTGTCAGCAGGCCAGATTCGCTAAAGAGGTCGTTGTCTTGACCGAGATCTCTAGCATAGCAGGCGTTGATGACATTGACACCGCTCCGGTGAAGTGGGGCGTCGACGCCAGCAAGTTCAGCGAGGAAGAGCGTCGGCGTCAGACCATAGGGAACATCTTCAAGGATGTAGCGTGTATCAAGGTTCATCGGTCCCATGGGGTCGTTTCCCCGTGCGATGACAGCTGCTGCGGCCTCACCAACGCTCCCACCCGTGACGTTGTGCGTGAGTCGATAGTGATCAAAAACCGTGCGAACATCCTTGCCGAACGCCGATGCGATGGCCACGCGTTCGCGGTCGAGCGCCTCGATAAGATTTCCGACTGCGGATGTGAGGTTCGTGTTCTGGCCCCAGGTTTCGCCGCGCTCGATTCTTGTCAGATTGCACAGAGCGACCGCGAGATGGTTCTGCGGGTTCAGGTTGCTAAGCGCAATTGTGAGAAGATCATCCTTCAGGTTGAAGCGGTCCCCAAACAAATTCACGCAGGTCGCAAGACCCGCATCTGCCAGATGAATCGGGACGGTTGCCATATCAACTTTCCCGCGGATCGTGCCAATGTTGAATGCGCTTGGACCTCGCTGCTTACAGGTCAGTACCGTGGAGCTCCAGGCAACGATCGGTATTTGGATGCCCCGCCCAGCTAAGCGCTTCGCAAGAAAGAGCGCGGCGAAGGAAAGGTGTCCGCTGATGATAACGATATGGTTCTGGTGCACTAACGGTGTGAGTGCTTCGAGCACCGACCGGTGGCCATAGGCAGGCAGTGCCACCACAATCACATCGTTCGCAGCGAGTTCTTCAGCGGTTCGACACGCTGCCGGTTGGAACTCACCCTCGATGGTACCCGTGATCGTCAGGGGAACTCCTTTGGAAAGCTCGGCCGTGCCACGTCCAGAGGGGGACCAAACGCTTGCCGTGTGGCCTTGCTTATCCAGAAAGGCCGCATAGCCCATCGCGATTGCTCCGGCCCCCGCAATTCCAACACGCATTGTAATGTCCTTTTTAATATATTTGACTGTCGGGTACCGGCGATGTGAAACGGATCGAAAGTCGCAAAGGAATGTCCCCGACCTTTCAAAGTCATCGCGTCTCGCTGACCTGAACGAGATGTCCCGGTGAAACCTCAACATACTTGCGTTGCGGCGGCACATAATCAATCGAGCGAACCGGGCTCTTGATCTCATCTATCTGGTTGTTCCGCTTGATCAGGCGCCGTGCCGGATCCGGCACGGGCACAGCCGACATCAGTTTTTTGGTATAGGCGTGCTGCGGATTGTCGAACACGGCTGCCCGGGGACCGATCTCAACAATCTCACCGAGATACATGACGGCAACACGGTGGCTGACCCGCTCGACCACGGCCATGTCGTGCGAGATGAACAGAAAAGCCAGATTGAGGCTCTGCTGCAGGTCCAACAGAAGGTTGCAGACCTGAGCCTTGATCGAGACATCGAGCGCTGAAACGGCTTCGTCTGCGACGATGACTTTCGGGTCGAGCATAAGGGCGCGCGCGATCGCCACGCGTTGCCTTTGTCCGCCCGAAAACTCATGCGGATAGCGCCGCATCATTTCGGCCGAAAGGCTGACCTTTTCCAGAAGTGATGCCGCCTTGTCGCGTGCCTGCGCCCTGCTTCCAAGCCCATGCTGAATGAACGGTTCCATGAGCGCAGATCCGATATTCATACGCGGGTTGAGCGATGCGTATGGATCTTGAAAGATCATCTGGATCGACTGGCGCACCTTGCGCAGCGCCCGCTGATCAAGCTTCATCATCTCGTGGCCGTCGACGGTGACCCTGCCACTCGTCGGATCCGTCAAACGTGTAATCGACCGGCCCGTTGTGGATTTGCCACATCCTGACTCACCGACGAGCGACAGGGTCTCGCCCTCGTAAAGATTAAACGATACTTTCTCGACAGCGTGCACTGCGGCAGTCGTGCGTCCGAGAATTCCGGAGCGTATTCCGAACCTTGTGATCAGATCTTCGACCTCGACGATCGGCGCCTTGTCTTTTGCGACCGTGTCGCGAACCTCAATCATAGGCTTCAGCTCGCCGCTTTCCGGATCGACAATCGGAAAGCGCATTGGAAGACGGCTCTCGCCCATCTCTCCAAGCTTGGGCACCGCCGAGAGCAGGGCGCGCGTGTAGGGATGCTTGCCGCGATGGAAAATCTGCTCGGTCGGACCGCTTTCCACCTGATCGCCGCGATACATCACGATCGTCCGGTCGGCGATCTCAGCGACGACACCCATGTCGTGGGTGATGAAGAGGACCGACATTCCCTCTTCGTCCTGGAGCTCTTTGATAAGATCAAGAATCTGCCCCTGAATCGTCACGTCGAGAGCTGTTGTCGGCTCGTCGGCGATCAGCAGCATGGGGCTCGACGCGAGCGCCATGGCGATCATGACGCGCTGGCGCATGCCGCCAGAAAATTGATGCGGGTACTCGTTGAAGCGACCGTTTGCGTTTGGGATCCGCACCTTGTCGAGGAGCGCGAGAACCTTCCGCTTGGCGTCTTCTGCGGAGATATTCTGATGCACAGTCAAGGCTTCAGCGATCTGCTTCCCAACCGGTAGGATCGGGTTAAGCGAGGTCATCGGCTCCTGGAAGATCATCGAGATCTCATTGCCGCGAACCTGCCGCATCTGTTCCTCCGGCAGAGAAAGAAGATCCTTTCCGGAAAGCAGTATCTGGCCTTCGATCCGACTCGATGCTTCCGACAGCAGGCGCATAATCGAAAGCGAGGTAACGGACTTTCCCGATCCAGACTCGCCGACGATCGCGACGGTTTCTTTGGGCGCAATATCAAACGATATATTGCGAACGACGGGATTCCATTTGTCTCCGGCGCGAAAGGAGGTCGTGAGGTTTCTGACCGAAAGGATCGCCGCGCCGGAAGCGTCGTTCTGATTAAATTCATAGGCGATCTGGTTCATCGCTCATTCCTCGTTTTCGGATCGATCGCGTCGCGCAAAGCGTCGCCCAGAAGGTTCAGCGCGAGGACCGTGAGAAGGATTGCAAAGGACGGGAAGACAACGAGCCACCAGGCACTGAGAATGTTTTCGAACCCCTCCCGGATCATTCCGCCCCAAGTTGCCGTCGGCGGAGCGACGCCGAGCCCGATGAACGCCAGCGACGCCTCGGTGCGGATCGCGGATGCCATCCAAAGCGAAGCCACGACGACGATGTCGGACAAGATATTCGGAAGGATGTGTACGCCCATGATCCTAACGGGCGTGAAGCCGAGAGACTTGCCGGCGTCGATGAAATCGCGCCGCTTTACAGCGATGGTCGGTCCGCGTGCAACACGGGCAAAAGGCGCCGTCTCAGTGATCGCAATGGCGATTATGAGATTCTCGAAGCTTGCTCCAAGCATGGCCGCGACCATCAGGCCGAGAAGCAACGTCGGAAAAGACAGCATGACGTCTACAAGACCCATAACGATCTGGTCGAACAATCCACCGATATAGCCGGCGAGAATTCCGAGTGCCGAACCGACCACCATTGCGATCATTACGGAAAGAAAGCCGATCGCGAGTGAAATCCGGGCGCCATAGAGCAGGCGCGAGAGCACGTCACGACCGAAACTGTCGGTTCCGAGCCAGAACTGTGCAGACGGCCCGCTCAGGCGGTGTATGATGTTTTGCTTCAGCGGATCGTAAGGGGCGATCAACGGAGCGAATGCGGCCGCCAGCACGATCAGCAGAAGCAGTCCGATACCGACCCATGACAGGCGATTACGGCGAAGCGAGGTTAGCACCGGGTTGGGCGCCTTCTCAGGCTTGGCGGATGCCAGGGTGATATCGGTCATTTCGCGTAACTCACTCTTGGGTCGGCAGCGGCGTAGATTACGTCGGTCAAGATATTGACGAGGACGACAAAGGTCGCAAATACCACCATCAGGCCCTGCAGCATGGTGTAATCGCGTGACTGAAGGGCTCCGAGAATGAGCTTTCCGAGACCAGGCCGCGTGAAGACGATTTCGACAAGAACCGAGTTTCCGATCATCGTCCCAAAGTTTAGCCCGACCACAGTTACGATCGGGATAAGGGCGTTGCCCAGGGCATGCCGGATGATGATACTCTTGGTCTTGACACCTTTGGCGCGCGCGGTCCGAATGTAGTCCTCACCCATTACGTCCAGCATCGAGGAACGGGTGACTCGAGCGATATAGGCCGTCATGATCAGGCCGAGATTGAGTGCGGGCAAAGCCAGGCTTCGCAGATGATCGATCGGATTGGCGGTGGGTCGGCTCATGACCGGGAACCACTGCAGCCAGACCGCGAATCCGAGCAGCATCAGGATTGCCGAGACGAAGCCTGGAAACGAGAGGCCGACGAGTGAAAGAAGCCGGCTTGTATAGTCGGGCCATTTGTTGCGGCGAATAGCTGCCACAATGCCGAGAGGGATGCCAAATGTGACACCGATGATCATAGCGGCCGCGGTGAGCTCGAGCGTATAAGGCAAGACTATAGTGACTTCGGAAAGCACTGTTCGGCCGCTGACAGCGGAGAGCCCAAAATTACCCGTCACCATGTCGCTCATGAAGCGCAGGTATTGAACGGGTAATGGCTGGTCGAGGCCAAGTTGCGCGCGGAGTGCGGCGAGCGCTTCGGCGCTGGCGCGATCTCCAAGCATCGCGACGGCGGCATCGCCAGGCACGAGCCGAACGAGGACGAACACCACCGTCAGCATTGCGAGCAAGGTCGGTATTGCCAAAAGCAATCTTCGGATTACATAGGTTGTCATATGGCAGCCCTTTCAGCGTCGATGCATCTCACCAAGGGGTCATCAAGGTTTTGAAAATTGAGCCCGCCTCGATCGAGCCATGGTGATCGCTCTTCGACGAGGCGAAGAAGCGGCATAGCGCGCGCGGAGCCTGAGTCTGGCGCTGTCCGGCCGACACATCTGCAATTCAGAAAAGCAGGAGAGATATTGGCAACGGCCAACGCACGCCCCCCAGTGTACCGGGTGCGAAGGCGGTCCATAATTGAGTGATGACGTCGCATTATCGTTGCGATCTCACCAACACCTGTTCCGGGCGGGAGAAGTTCGACAGGCACGGCAGTAGCTCCCCATATTACTATTGTAACTTCAAACTCCCAGAGGTAGAAAGTCAAAGTCGAAAAATTTTCCTTCATATTCGCATGGGTTATAGTGCATGAGAAATCCAAGCCTTAGGCAGCTAGAAGGGTTGATTGCAGTTGTTGAAACCGGGACTGTTAGCCGCGCTTCGGAGGTACTCAGGATATCGCAACCTGCTGCGAGCAAGCTCATCCAGGATCTCGAATTGGACAGCGGACTGAAGCTTTTCGAACGAGAGAGCGGCCGGCTTGTCCCCACGGACCGTGGGATGCGGCTCTACGAAGAGATCAAGCGCATCTTCGGTGGTGTCAATCAGGTCGCTCGCGCGGTCGAGGCCATGCGGAGAGAAGAATCCGGCCATCTTGTCATTGGCGTGATGCCTAGTCTGTCGGGACCTTTTCTCGGTCGGGTCGTAGGGTCGTTTCGGGCCCGCTATCCGGATGTGTTCGTTGAGGTTGAAACTCAGGCCTCACAGTTCCTCACAGAATCGGTACTTCTGGGGCGTATCGATCTCGCGCTGGTCAAGAGCGGTCTGGAGCATCCGACAATCGTCGTCGAACCGATAGAGAGTCCATCCATGGCGGCTATCCTGCCTCTCGGGCACCATTTGCTCAAGAAGGCTGAGCTCACTCCGGTAGAGTTGGCGTCAGAACCGTTTGTCGCGTTTGGCGATTCAAGCCGATCGCGTACAAAGGTCGATGCGGCATTCGAGGCGCATGGTTTGAAACCTAAAATCACCATGGAAGCAGCGACGGCGCCGAATGTCGCGGAATTCGTTGCTGCGGGCTTGGGTGTGACGGTGTCGGATCCGATTTCGATGGAATGCGCAAAGGGACGTGTTGCGTTGCGTCCGTTTATCCCGAACATTGATGCTGAGTACAGGCTATATCGCCCGGCACGGGCTCGGCACACGGATCTGGTGCTGGAGTTCTCCAGACAGGTGCATCTGGCGGCAGCCAACAGCACTCTCTCCGTCTGAAACAAGACCCCGGCCAGTAACGCTTCAAGAGGAGGAAACGCGGGCCGGGGTAAGGCGGGGAGGATTGATCTCAGTTACTGCTTGAGCGTCGTATTTTCCGTGATGGGAGGCGCCAGATTCAAGGCGCCTTTGAGCTCATATCCGTAGTCGAGCTTGTTCGTACGGGCCCAGACCTGCATCAAGTTGAAGAGCGGGATCCCGCACACCCGATCATATATCTTGTGCTGCGCTTCAGACCATGCCTTCAAACGCTCAGGATCCGTTGCTGCCTTGCGGCCAGCTTCGATTTCCGCATCGGCGGCATCGCAATGCGAGAAATTGGTGACTGCCGTCGGCTTTCCGATCGAGGAGCTAGAGTGATAGAACTGGCTAAGATAGCTGTCGGCAACAGGGTAACGTGCGGCTCCATAGAAAACAATATCGCTCAGGTCTTTGCGCGATTGCTCTTGATAGGTTGCGTGATCGACAACCTGCATATCCATATTAATACCGACCTCCGACAGTTGTCCCTGCACGACCTGCATAATGGGCTGCTGTGCGGCGATTGATGATACGATGGCCTTGATCGTCATTCCCTTACTAAAGCCAGCCTCACCCAGAAGCTTCTTTGACAGGTCCGGATCGAATTTATATGTCCAGGCGCAGTCCTCGCCAAAAAAATCAGGTGGCACGACCGAGCAGCCCTTTTGGGCAATGCCGGCGCCGACAAACTCGACAATTTGATCGACGTTTACAGCATGTGCGATTGCCTGGCGCACCTTGACGTTGTCGAGCGGCTTGTGGGCCTGATTTAGGAACAGAGTCCGGTATTCACCCGGCGCGAAGATATCGATCGTCGAACCCTCCCATGTCTTTGCCTGTTCGACCCAGCGCTGTTCGCGCTTGCCGTTGATGAGATCGAGCTCACCTGAGCGAAAAGCCAATTCGCGGCTCGCGTCTGATGGAATAAGATTGTACTGAATGCCATCCAGTTTCGGCCTGCCGCGGAAGTAGTCGGGGAACGCTTTCAGCGTCACTGATTGCTGCGTAATCGAGCTTTCGAACATGAAGGGCCCTGTTCCGATCGGACGAAGCTTGAAATCGGCTCCAAGCTTCTCGGCGGCCTTCTTACTGATAATGTTGCCGCCATGGTAGTTTGCAATCAGACCCAAGAAACCGGGAACCGGACTATTCAACGTGATTTTGACGGTCAGTGGGTCGATCGCTTGGATAGATTTGACTTCGCTGAAGTCGTTCGAGAAGGAAGAGGTTTTAGGATTTTTTGCCCGTTCCAGAGAGTAGACGACATCCTCGGAGCTAACCGTTCCGTAATCACCATGGAACTTCACATCCCTCCTCAGACGGAACGTCCAGACCAGCCCATCTGCCGATGCTTCCCATTTCTCGGCAAGATCCGGCTCAATCTTCGTCGGATCCGCGCTGCCCGGCGGAAAGCGAACAAGACCGTTGAACATCCACGAGACGATGCCAACGTCGACCGTCGCAGTGGCTCTGGTCGGATCGAGGGAAGCCACATTCTCAGCTGCAGCTCCGACTCGGAGAGTGGCGGACTGTGCGGCGTGTGGAAGAACGACGCTCGAAAGAAAGATAGCGGTAAACGCGGAAACTATTGATATCCCAGTTTTATTTGTCATGTTCGCCTCCTTTGTTATTACGATCACTAAATTTCAAGGTGGTATACGTGTCAAAGTCGCATATTTTCGTGCGGTATTCGCAGAGGTTATACAGATAAGTGCGTATGGAGCGCCTTCATCATCGGGCTTGCATTAGGTCCAGATAGCACTGGCGAGTATCGCCCGGGAGAGATCGGCCGGAAGGAGGCCGTGGGCGGCAACACCTTTAAGAAAGAGAACTTGCCGCAACGTACGGCGATCTTCGATACCCTAATCGAAGTCGTCAATGAGGCAGGCGCCGCTTCGGCAAGGTCGCCATCGCCTTGGTAGCCTCGAAAGGCACTGCCAATCATCGGCCAGCACCATAGAGTACCTTAACTCCAACTTGACGGCAGCGATGGTCACCTTGTCTGCCGGGCAGATCGCTCGCCCGAAGCAGGTCAGCGAGATCGCGGCCGCCTTCCCCTGCACGGTTCTCGAGGGTGCTCGTTCAGGCTATGCCGGCAGCAAGGTCGAGGAGTTCACTGCTCCAGCTATTCCGTCGCGTAACCCAACTGGCGATGTCCCCGACATGGCTTTTTAGGCAAAGAGCCGGCATTCCGGACGGACGTCGCAGATGTGGTTGTACACAACGACCGCTCGGAGGACGCGCTGCAGATGTGCTTCTTCGATGTGTCGGCCGGCCCGCACTATGATACCGTCAATGACGATTTCGACGACCGGGTCGGCGTTAGATGCAACGCTCTGCGGATCAACTGCCGCTGGTGCTTGTCAAGGCTCATCACTGCCCACAATTTTCTACGCCAGCGGAAGAGTTGAGACGGCAGGATCCGATCTGCCGCGCCACTGCCGAAATGTTCACGCCGGGCTGACAGGCCTGCTCAACCGCTGCGGCCTTGAATTCGTCGGACCAGAACCGTCGCAACTGTCGCGGCGCCCCGTCAAGACGATCGGGTACCTCGATCATTCGCATCAACCCAAGGCTAGCCGCACGTCTAGATCTAGATCCTCACATTCAGAGAAATCGTATGCTCGAAATACCCTACTCACCATCAGCCGCGCCAGATGGCGTTTCCTTGCCGCTTACGGCCCTGCCGGTGCAGCGAAGGCCGTTATCCTTCACGTGCTTCTTAGCCAAGCCTCAGATCAGCCGGGATAGCGGGACGTGGTATGAAAGCTCCCTCGGTTCATTCGTTCAGTAGCCTCACTACTAATCAACGCGAATATGTTGAGCGTTGTCGCTGGCTGGAAATAAGATCGCGTCTGGCCGCATCATTTCGGGAAAATTCCGAGCGAGAATGAGAACTTGCCTCGGCGGGCTCACCGCGTCGAGCAGCTTCCTGGCTTTCCTCGTAGCTCGGTGGTAAGCCCTGTTTTGAACCATCGACAATAAGTGGTTTTTTTCTTTCGGTTAGATTTTCTGCTTTTGAAGCGGTCCGGCCACTATCCTGAGCCGCTTCATCCTTTTTCCCCATTGCTGCTTGCAAGCGTCGGACCGGATAGTGCGGGTACGAGTCGTTAATGTTGGTGACTTCTCCCTGTCTCATCGGCGAGGGGGACCTTGCCCTAAGATAAGCTTCTGCTATATCCGGGCGTCGCTCACCGAAACCATTACGTCCCTGCCAATTTGGGCCGTTACGAAGGGCACGGTACGATTGTTGATGTGTTTGGGTTACTCCGATAAGCAGGCTCACCTTGCGAATAGCGGCTTTTGCCATTTTAATAATCCGCGATCCACTATGAGTAGGAAGGACTGTCTGTGATGCTTCCTTTTGTGGTTCGGATTTGGGAGGGTCTTTCGGAACGTCAGTCGCTTCTTTTTCCCGACGACGCTGTGTGGCCGCATAAAACTCCTCGTAAGTCATTCCATTTCGTCCCCAAGGGGAATCATCCATTTTCGCTAACTCCCCTCAATTTTCATAACATTAACTTCTGACGGATGACGATGGAGCCGCCGATCAATTCCGTGCGGTTCAATACCTTACCGGCCGCGTTCGTTTTGATCTCCAATTTCCCGCGCTGCTATCAGATCGCCTCTTGCCGTTCGTGCATCATCGGCAAGTACTTTTGAAGCTTCTTCGAAGCGATCAAGCCTGCCTGCTCGATCAGCAACGTATTTTAATGCATCCGATGTCAATTCAAATCCGTACGGGGCACCGATATCTGCCAATTTGGTACGACTGTTATTATCTCGATAATTACGAAGTTGCTCAACCCTCGAGCCATCGTTAAATCTTATATTATCCCGGTAGGCCTCCTGAGCTTCAGGGTTCGCCACCCTAATATCAGACACCCGATTGAGTTGCTCCAAGGTCAAATTTTTGCGCAAAGATGCATCCTGAAGCGTGCCAGATACGCTGAATCGTTGCGGTCCGTTTTCAAAATCGTCGATGACAGCATCAAAAATCTTTTCGCGAAACTTTGGCCTAAAGGAGTGCATGTGATTGACCATTCCGTCGACGACTTCCTGTCGGACGGCCGGAGGTGCCGCAACAATCTTGGCTGCAAAATTATCCTGTCGGTCGTCGTCAAAATATTGAACGATCGGCCCTAGGGTTTTGCCGAGCTGACCAGCGGTCGCTGCATGGCGCAGTGCTTCGTCGCCCGCTATTTCTGGTAGTGTTTCTTCCGCAGTTACCGTAGGGATACTTTCTTTCATTACATTATCATAAATAGAACCCGCAGCTTGCTTTGTATATTTTCGGTCTCTTATGTCTTTAACAGTTTGTCCGAGAACATTTTGGTACGACTTGCTAGTCTGGCTCAAACTCTCTAAGTCTTTAAAGTCGTCAATTTTATCTACTAAGGCGTTGAACAGCTCCGGAGGAAGACTTCCGAGACGGTCCGGATCAACAACTTCCTCGCGCACCCCGAGCTTTCGTAGTCTTTGCGCGGGTCTGCCTTCGCCATTAGAATCAAGAGCTCCACTTCCTCTCATCTTCTCGTTAATCCCGCCAGCGTTGATATCGTCGTCGGCCATATCGCGCTCCATCAGATCTAATAGGGCGATAATGTACATCATGACACGCCCATCGCTAAAAGATTCCAGCTTCAATTGAAACAAGGTGCGACTGGCAAATTGATGGCAGCCTGGCCATCGTGCAACGGTCGCGTGACCTCGAAATCTTTGATCACCAAACAGGCCGTTTTCAACGCGTTGAGACTGTTGAGGGGGTGCGGACGAAAACTTGGGCCACCAAGAGGTAGTTCATGTATTCCTATTCCGACAGACTTCGAGCCGTTGAGCTTTACATCAGGCTTGGAAAGCGGGTTAAGGCGACCATTCGCCAGTTGGGTTATCCCACTAAGAATGCTCTAAAAAGCTGGTACCGCGAGTACGAGCAGCGTCGTGATCTGTGCGTTAGCGATCCAGCTCGAACGCCAAAATATTCCGATGAGCAGAAGCAGGCGGCGCTTGCGCACTACCGCACTCACGATCACTGTATCTCTGCGACGATGCGAGCCCTGGGTTATCCATGCCCGTGGAATCTTGACGACATGGGTTCGAGAAGCGTTTACGGAATCGAAGACATCCATGGTCGGTCGATCGTGGCGTCCGACCTATCCTGAGAGTTTGAAACAGGTCGGTGTCATCGAGCTTTGCAGTGGAGAGGAAAGTGCCCAACGAGTAGCGGACCGACTGGGCGTATGCGGGCCTACGTTGTACAACTGGAAAGATCAGCTACTCGGTCATCAGGCTACTTCATTCATTAACCGCCGCAACACCAAATCTAAGATACCAGAACGCGAGAAGCGAGGGACGAGGCAAGCCGAAGATGGTCGTCAGCGACAATGGTAGCGAGTTCACCAGCAACGCGATCTTGGATCGGACCAAGGTGGAATGGCACTATATCGCACCGGGCAAGCCGATCCAGAACGCCTTCATCGAAAGCTTCAATGGGCGGCTGCGAGACGAGTTCCTGAATGAGACTCTCTTCTCGTCGCTAGCTCATGCTCGATCAGCGCTTTCAAACTGGCGCTACGATTACAACGATCACCGCCCACACTCTGGCCTCGGCTGGCTGACACCCGCCGAGTTCGCTCAGACAATCAACCCGCGACGTGATGCGGTGCTGCGCAGCCGAAACGGCTCCGCACCACACCCCGCCGCACCGCCCCGAATACAGTAACCCAAAACCGCTGGAGCGAACTCAAAACTGGATAAAACTTGGGGCAACGTCACGATTATGGCATCAGTTCAATAATAGATTAGCGGTCGAACCTGTCTGCCCTGACCCTCACAGCCTGTCGCAACGCTTCCCGAGCTATCTTAGGTTCGCATCGTCCTGAATTAACAGCCTCTCTTTGGGGGTCTATGGGAGTGAAGGAACCGTATTCGTTGGTTCTCAGGCCGTGAGCCCGGCGAGGATGACTTGTCTTGTAAAAGGCAACTTTACCGTTTTCAGTTCTAACCGCGAGCCTTTGTCGGGCGGAAAATAAGCCGACACTTTTATCGACAACATTTGGTTTGCGGGAACGTAATATATGTCTACGGTTACGCCCGAAGGGATCCTCCCACCGGTAGCAGGATCCCGGCTGTAGGGATGATGCAAAAAGTTTTTACGGCTAACTTCTAGCCCAGCATGGTTCGTTATTTTTCTATCATCTTGAGCGATGATGCTCTCAATGATTTGCCGAACGCCTTCTCTTTGGGCGCTCAATACCGACAACGCAAGCCCCAGGCACAATACGTCTGCGCAGCTTTTGCATGAAATCTGGCCTGAGCCCCTGAACTTGCTCCAAATTTTGGTAGAGTCCGTCGTATCAAGGAGACGCGAAGCATTCACGGTTCACAGACGAGCAGATCATCGGCTGAGCATACCGTTTCAGTCGAGGACTTCTTAACACTCGCCACGACGCCAAGCACGGAAGCTGCATCGCCGGCTACACGCTTCGAAAATCTCCGTGACGTCAGCAAATCCAAGGGAAGCAAGCCCCAAGATCTTGGTTACCTGGAATGATTTTCTGTAATTTCCGGCCAGTAGCTGAATTCGATAGTCAAGGTCTCTACTCCCTTTCGCTTGATAAGCTGCGTTGTTTCCGTGAGAGTGACGCTGCGTCCCACAATGTTCCCGCGTTGATCGTCCCGACTTCAAGTTGTGGGCAGTTGCTCCTACAGCGCAACAATCAGGACGATCTATCTGGCTGGGCTTTGTTGTCCGTCCATCTTGGCGGCGCTCCAAACCGGCTGGCGATCAAGCCAACCAAGCCAGGTGAACGACCAAAGGTATCGCATGCGGCGTACTTGGGTTTCCCGCCAAACCAGGAGTGGACGCGATGTGCCGAAGGCAGCGAAAGATCGGGCACTGTTCGATCCTTGCCATCGACCAGGAGTTTCGAGAACTCGTTCCTGAATGTAGCCGCTAACACATAAGCACCCCCAACCTGGGATACTCGCGGCGTATTTGAAATCGAGTTGACTCCGCGTGACCACACCGTCGCTGCAAGCTGAATATCTGTGTGCTCAACCGCTTCTGTGGCACAGATATACGGTGGGCGGATCAGATCGAGAACGGCAGGGTTCGGAAGCCTGTTTCGTCGAGTGTCGGGAAGAAAGACCAGCACCTTCGCATGAGCTCTTGGACAGAGCGAATGCGAACGAGGCCTCTTTACGTGCCATCGTTCACAATTCAGAGATTCTAAGGATCGATGTTTTTGCTGACGATGGGGCGCCCGTCGCGGGTGCATTGATGGCAGCGATAGAGCACGATATGGCTGTCCAATACCTCGAGACCGAAAGCTACCTCTTTGATGTTCGGGATCTTCCATCAGCGGAGTCGCCCGATATGACTGTGCACCTAGTGCTTTCAGGGCCTCTATATAAAAACTACGCACACGGCCAAATGACGTGATTACCGAAAATGAGCCTTACGTCATATCACCCCCCACGCCCGAAACCTCCCCCTCCCCGTCATCTCTCTGAGTCCAAGCTCCAAAACGATCCGCCGCGCCGCCTGCGGCGTCATGTCGAGTGTTTTCGACACCATGCCGGCCGACACCTGCGGTTTCGCCATCACCAGCTCGACCAGCTCCGGCAATTTCGAGGATGTGCGCCGCCCTTCCAGCTTTCGCTCCATCAGTGTTCGAGCCAGCGCCAACCGGTCGTGCTCTTTCATACCGATCTGGGCCGCCGCCAAAAATCCGTGGGCGATGGCAAGCGTCCGGGTTTCGCGATCGCGGTGGCGGCGCCGATCGACGGGAATGGTTTTCAGCCCGAGATTGATCGCGACAAGGTGAGCACCGGTGGTGATGCCGGCTTCCCGCAGGATCGAGGCGGCCAGCAGCCGACCGAGTCAAGGCGCGTGCTGGAGGACGGAAAGCTCGTTCCAGGCATCGAGGGCAACGATCGCCTGCAGTACCGCTGGCAAGTTTTCGACCTGGCGCAGCACGCCGCGTCATTCGTCCAGCCGGGCATCCTCGTCCCAGTCGAGATCATAGACGAGCGTATCTCGCTCGCGGGTGTCGATCGCAGGCCGGTCGGGGCGTCTTGCGTATTCGATAGCGGCGTCAGATCGGGCTAGCAGGGCATCGATGGCCACGAGGTCCACGCCCGGGGATCTTTGTCGTCGCCATCATCATCCCCCTCCCCTTCCCGCTCTACCACTTGTGCAGGCTGAATACTGCGATCGTTCGCAGCGTTGTCAGGACCGTCTGATGGTCCAGGCCACGCCTGGGTTTGTCGCAACGTTCGGATACCCTCTGCGGACAACGCCCAATCCGGCGACTGCCCAGAAATGCGCCGACGGGTGCGGAGCACGTCACGAGCGATGGTGAGTTCGTGGGTTGGCGTGCGGATGTCGCGGGTGGCGTCGTGAAGGACCAGATCTTCGAGATGGACGAGTTCGCCGTCAATCCAGAGGGAAGCACAGGCGTCGGCGAAGTTTTGGCGTTCGATCCAGCCGGCGCCGACCGGCGAACGGGCGATCCGTTCGTCGAGTCGCGTCAGAACGACACCGGCGTCGAAAGCCGGCCGCATCAGGGCATTCATGCTGATTTTCGAAACATCGTAAGCCATTGAAATTATGGTAAATGATTTGCTAAAGGAACGCTATATAAATATTTAAGTTCCTTATATCGTACCGTTCTGGGTTGGATCACCTACCATCAATAAGTAATGCTGATCGGAAATGAGTCCATCTCGTCGTACCTTGCCATTGTCGGCCGCCCGGGATGAGCGGAAATACTTCCGGTCTTCAGGTATATTTCGGCGAGGATCGATGGAATAGCTGCGGCTGCGATCTCTCCCCTTTAGCGGCGCGTCTTACCCCTCCCCCGAACTCCATATTTCCAGCCATTTCCGCCGCAGATGGCCACCAGAGTGCATTTCACGCAGGATATATCCTGACGCCCATTCGCAGTCGCACTTCGAGTCTGACGAGGCCGTATTTGAGCCATAAAACACGCTTGCAACTGGTCGTTTATCGCTGCATTGCTTATATGTCTGAACCGCACCGGGTTTACCGGAGGCCATCTCGTTAAGTTGTGCTGTCAAGGCCGTTGCGTCCAGAATGGCGTAGTAGCGTTCTTCAGCCTCCGCTGGCGGTGTGCTGCCGATGGGCTCCATAAGGCGACGGTTGTTGAACCAGTCAACCCATTCGAATATGGCGAACTCTACGGCTTCGAAGTTTCGCCACGGTCCTCGCCGATGGATGACCTCGGCCTTGTAGAGATCGTTGACCGTTTCGGCGAGAGCGTTGTCGCAGGGATCGCCGACGCTTCCAACAGACGGCTCGATGCCCGCCTCCGCAAGCCGTTCGGAATAGCGAATGGACACATATTGCGAGCCACGGTCGGAATGATAAACCAACCCGCCACGGTGAACGGGCCCTCGATCAGGGAGTGCATGATCGAGAGCATCAAGCACAAAGCCCGCAGGAGCAGTCCGGCTTGCCCGATAGCCGGCGATACGGTAAGCAAACGCATCAATGACGAAGCACGAAACCCTGCCACGTCGCCACTGAAGTGAAATCTGAAAGCCACAACATGTTCGGTGCTGGGGCAAAGAACCTCCGGTTCACGCGGTCGAGATCCGCCCGGGCCAAATAGGCCGACGCCTTGCGCAATATCTCGTTGGCTCTTGACGAAGCTCGTGATTCTCACGCTCCAAAGCCCTCATCTTCTCGGCCACATCACTCGGCAAGCTCGCTCGTTTGCCGCTGTCGATCTTGGTCTTCTTCACCCATTCATGCAGCATGGCTGGCGAGCAACCGCATCCTTGACCGCCGCCAGTTTCGCTTTGCTGAACCTGATTTGACTGTTTTTCCGAGAACTGAACTGCCCTTCGGATGGGCGCTTCATCTTTAGCAACTCCGACCAACGAAGTCCTGACAATCAATCCAATGTCAATTCCCCTCGACCGAGTCGAGACCGCAATTTCCGTACCACGAAATTGCGTATCCTGCCAAACTTGATCCTAAGAATCGATCAAGTATTCTCGACCTCCGGCCGATTTTGGAAGGAGGGTATGTTTCAACAGCTTTCACATACAATATTGTTGTATGGTTTTTATGCGCTGTGTTGTGAAGCGTTTTCGCCGTGCAAGAGAATAGCTTGCCACTACAGTAGCCTACCAATGTGTCCGAATACCGCATGATCATCCGTTGGCTTGATATCTAATTCATATGCTTGAGTGTGCAGCGACGATGGGCCCTAGCTCTACTGCTAGGTGGCAAAGTTTGTCTGAACAGCTCTGGCGTTTTGTTAAGTGATTTCCGCCTGATTATGCTGACACTATCATCCGCGCCAGTGCGTTAATATAGGCCCTATACGTCGTGTGCCGGCCAAGCAATGAATGTGGCGTCGCCGGAGGGACGGAACACCCACGGAACTGAGGTTCGGGGACTCCAATATTCCATGGCAACCTCGGTCTGGTGGAGAAGAGGTCTGCCCTTCCTTCTGTGAGTCGACATCATCCTTGGCTCGACGTCAGTGTTTGTGAAGCCAATTCGTTCAGTTGCGCGATTTGCAGCTGCGGGATCTGTGATATGCCTCAGACGCTGAATCAATTACTGATGTGGCGCCCTTCGTGCGGGGGCGCCAGCATTGAATAGACCTCGCTTGCGACTCCTCGGCATTTGCGATGATTTTCTCGACACCTGGTACCTTTGTCGAATCCAGCTGATGAACCGCTACCCGTTCCAGAAAATGGTGCCACAGGCCTCGGGGCACGGAATTGGGTTTGTAACATCTGCACGCCTTCGTCCTTAGCGAACTGTCCGAGCTCGGAGCTTTGCTTGTCGCTACATCGCTATTGACCTGCGCATTTTCGGTAGATCAATTGAAATGTTCCCCGCGGGGAATCGATGTTGATCGGTTTGGAAAATTCGTGCGCAAGCCCGCTCACTATGGCAACCGCAAACGCAACGGCGGCAGCAGTTAAGAGGTCAGCCTCTGCACACAGACGTACGCGTTTCTATACCCCACCGGTAGGTTCCATCCAGGTGAGTTGAACCTTTCATGCGGGTTAGCGGCAAAAGTTCCCCGCGGGGAACTGCCCTAGCAAACTTGACGATCCGATATAACACCTCGATCAACAATGCGATCACGTTCGTTTCTGGAGTTTGTCGAGCGTGTGGCGAACTACCCTCCCCTCGCCCGAGGAACCGACCTTTCCCTCGTGATGGAAATCCTCACCTGGGCGAGCCATCCTCTTTTGGTAGTGAGAATCATTTGCCCTCAACAAAGCCATCAGCATTGGGCCAAGCGAAAATTCGCCGCGTTTAGCCTTGGCCGTGAGATCTCTAAGATATCCGCCCGGGCTATTTATGGTTCCGACTTTTTGCAGAATACAGGCCACCACAGCCCCTACGTTTTCTATACCCATTACCGCACATGCTGTCTGATAGGCCGATGGTGTTATCCCAAGTATTGCTACTACGGTCGAAGCGGCAATGGTTAGATCCCGCCAGCTTGTGATTGATCCCTGTGGCCCATAATCCAATATGTTCGGGCATGCCTTCAGCACCATTTCTAAGGGATATGCTTTTATCGGCCTGACATCGTTCGGGGTTAAATGATCCTCTGATTTTTCTAGCGGCGCTTCAAATTCAATATAAGATTCAGTTTTTGTATTCTGTATGTGGCGACGGATTTCGCTAGCATTGGTGACGGTTTTTTCGGAAATAAACTGAACTTTCAGCCTGTTAAGCACATTCGTGCGAAGCTGTTCAAGGTTGTTCAGGACGATCGTGATGAGTGCGGGGTCTTTCGCGCGACTTATAGTGCTCACTATTTCATTGTACCGGCTCTGAACTGCCACCCAATCGCCGGCCACGCCTTCGTCGATAGCTGTAGAAATGAGCAAGCGTATATCGCGCCTGCAAAGGGTAATCCCCTCTTTAAGTGCTTTGATCCTCTGGGCAGTTGCCGCAACCTCCGCGGCGGTCAGCGCAAATTCTTCCGCACGGACGAGTAGGGGAGAGAGGTCAAAACCGTAGGCAGTCTCGATATTTCCGGAATGGTTCTTCCGCGCGTAACGTTTGCCGTTGGGGCTATCCTTACGGTGTATCAGGCCCTTGGTGACGAGGATTGCAAGATTTTCTCGCAAAGTCGTTCCGGCAATTCCGTTTGCGCGTGTGGCTAGCTGTTCATTCGAAGGGAAGACGATCAAGTTCGAGCCACCGGCCAACTCCGACGAGGGATGGAAAGACAGGAGAGCCCTGAGGACGGCAAGCGCTCGATCGCGCAGGCCTAAAGTGGAGCGGGCAGCACACACATCCCGATAAATTTTCCATTTGTCTATAGCATGCCCAGCTGGGGCCTTGGAAAGTACCAGCTGGCTTTTTATCATGGCAAGCGGCACCGCCCGTCGCCCGAAAGGCGTCGTCACTTCAATATGCATCTTTTCACCTATCAATAGGCAAAAGAAATTCGATCACCAAAACGATGCCAAAGACTCTTGACTGAAATACGTGAAAATGCGATTCTCTGTCTTGCTTAAGGATGTGAGAAGGGCTTCCACGACGGAAACGTTTGGGGGCCTTTTTCTTTTGCGGGTTATCCCTCTTTGTTGGTTTTCTTTCGCATCAGGAATTCTTGATGCAATGAAGTTAGTCTTTCTCCGACAAAATCAACAAATTCGGACGGAACGACTTTCGAAAATGCCAATTTTGCGCCGGATTTTGCATAAGTTATAGTTGCCAATGCCGGACCATCTAAAATGATCTCGTTCCTGATCGTTGGCTCCGCAGCGTGGGCAGATTGGCCTTTAAGCGCGGCCAGCGCGAGAGCAAAACGTTCCCCACCGGCGGCATCGCTTGTCTCAAGGGCTGATTTGATAATGTTGGCACCGCCCTTCCGTGCGATCCAGCACTTGTGAAATTCAATCCACCTGCGTCGCCCGATATCGGGGGAGCGTCCTACAAGCATCAGCGTTTCGCGAGGGATCGAGTCGGCGATTTGAAGCATTTCCGAGACATGTGACTTGCCCGTGGAGAGGGAGGCAGCAATTGTATCCCGCTTGTAGCCTGCTCGTTCCTGAAGCAAGGCAAAGGCACATTTTTCAATGAAGGAAAGATCGTTGCGATTGGTATTTTCTTCGCCTTGGAAGATAATCGCCTGTTCGTCGGTTAGATCGCGTAATATTGCCCGAAACTTGATGCCAAGCTTCAGTGCAGCAGCCAATCGTCGACGGCCAAATACGATCTGATAGGGTTTTTCTCCAGTTTTTGAAGGACGGACAAGGCCAGGCACGATCTGGCCGCTTTCCTTCATCGAACGGATGATTTCTTCAATTGCCGTATCATCGTAGGATCCCTCGAAGCGATCCTGTAAGGAGGAGGGGGCAACCTCATTGGGCTCAACTTCGATAATGCGGTCGCCTTCAGCCAGTAGCTTCTCGAGCGCTTCACCCTTCTCGTGGATCTGGCGAACGCCAGCGGCAACCTTGAGAAGGTGAGGTGAGGTGGTCTTTTGTGCCTCAGTGGGACTTTGGCGATCTTGCTGTGCGAGGAGGTTGGTGAACAGCTCGCGGGAATTTTTTCTGCTCATTCGCGTCCCCATGCCATCCAAAGTAGCTTCTCAATTTCATTATTCGCGGCGTTCAAAGATTCCATCGCGCGGTCATAAGTTTTCGGAGACGAAAATCGCGAGCGCTGAACTTCATAGAGGCTTTGTTTCCAAGTCAAGGCATCTGCCACAGCTGTGGACTTCATCACCATGTTCAACAATAGGTCCTCGCCAAAAACCTGGCGCATCAGCGCTGTCATATTCGCTTGCGGGTGGTCATTGGGTTCAAACTTGGTGACAAGGAATTTTGCAAAGTCCCAATGGGCCGCCGCTCCCATGTCGCTCAGTATCTTCATGTAGGAACCGGCGAGTTCCAGAAACTTACCCGTCGAATCGACATCCAGCATATGCGCCGGCACCGGGATCAAGACGCCGGTGGCTGCAGTCAGCGATGACAGAGTGAGGAAGTTTAATGATGGGGCGGAATCGATCAGGATGACATCATAGTCCTCCGCCACCTGTTCCAAAGCCTGGGAAACCCTGAGCAGAAAACTGGTTCCGCCGTTCTTGCGCATTTCCAATGCGACAGCGGTTTCAAATTCCGTCAGTTCAAGGCCGGCACAGATGACGTCAAAGCCGGGGATATGAGTTTTATTAATCAGCTCAGCCGTGGGCCTTTGTTCCTCGAAGCGGATTGCTGCGTGCAAGGTGCCGTCCTGACGGGAATCAAAATTTGGCAGATTGCCATGCAAGCTGGTCAGCGATGCCTGTGGATCGAGGTCTACGGCGAGCACACGATAACCCTTTAGGGCAAGATAGTGTCCCAGATGGATGGTTGTGGAGGTTTTGCTCGAACCTCCTTTGAAGTTTGTCACTGCAATTATCTGACATTCTTCCCCGGAGACGCGCCGGGGGTTCATCCACTTCTTGCGCCCCTTTTCAGCCAGCATCAGTCTCAGTTCAAGAATCTGCTCCAGTGAATACATACGACGACCATTAACAGTGACCTCCGGTGCTGGGCCTTTCTCTTTAAGAACGATCTGGCGAATATAAGCTTCTGAGACATCCAGCAGCGCAGCGACTTCGGCTGACGAGAATTTTCGCATTTCCCGCCTTGCGTCTGGCGGATATTGGGCAAAAGTCAGATTTTGTAGCGCAAGATCAAGCTTGCTCGCGAAATTTTGCATAAAATCAAGGCTGCTTAGATGTCGATTCACGATTCTATCCTCATCCGTTTGGAGGAACTAAGCGCCAACAGTGTTAACGAATCCTTAATTCTCGCATTGTTTCGCAAAAAAACGATACTTCCTCTTTTTTGCGTAGTTACAGAGATACATTGATTCGCATTTCGTGACAAACAGCATCGCGTTTCATCTGTCATAATCGGGAATATCTCGGGTAGATGTGTAAGGACGGCAAAGGTCTGTCCAAAATCTCGGACGGCTCGGTTATTATGCAGAAAATGGGTGTGGAATGCCTATGACGACGAGTAAACGACAAGAATGTTGAAAGCTGGTAACTCCTCAATGGGAGTTATCGGCTGACCAAAAAAATCAGTTTGATTGCCTCCGCCGCGCGTACGGTCTCAGAGGGCTACCCTATATCTCGACATACTGGACAAGCCTGTGCTTGAGCCTTTCTGCTTATACCGACTGTCCGGTCGAAACGGGGGGCAGTTCAGTCGCCGAGGTGGATGCATATATTCGATGGTACAATGAGAAGCGTATCAACATATCGTTGGGATCGCTCAGCCCGGTTGAGTATCGTCGGAGCCTCGGCCTGAACTTATGAAGCAGTCCAACTTTTTATCCGCACCCCCCGAAACGCAAACAGGTCAGAAACGGAATGCTCTCTCCGGTCGCGACGGGGCAGGTCCATCGCGACGCCCAGAAAATTTGGAAACGCGGCGGACTTTCAAGGGGGACCGCTATCAAACACTGTTCTCGTCTCTGCTCCTGCTATCTGCTCAACCCAAGCCCCTGAGACCGGGCAAGCTGCTGTTTCAACGCGTGATCATGGCTGAGCTCGGCATGGCGTGTACGATCCACCATGCGGGCGATCGTCCTGATCTGTTCGGCCTGTTTTACGAGCTCCGGACGTGCCTCGAGCTCTTCGGCGAACCTGCGAGGATCAGAACTACCAAAGCGCCGCGTGAGTGCTTCGGCCACCAGCTTTGCCTCATCGAGCGCTGCTTGCCCCTCCGGAGACGATCGCAGCTCTTTGATGAACTTGCTTCGCCTCTCGACCGGCATCTTCTCCACCCTGGCAAGGATTTCGGCGCTACGCGGCATGAGTCCAGGCACTTCGATCACGTCACGCTTGTCGCGCTGCCACTGTTCGCTCTGACGTTCTTCTCCAAGCCGGCGCTCCCATGCCTCGGAGACATAGCCAATATGGGCAGACAGAGACCTGGCATATTGCAACGCCTCCTTCCGCTCCTTGTTGTTTCCGAACAGACCCGACTTGCCGCGTAGCTCTCCAAACCGCTCGGGTTGCCCGGCCATGGCCTTCGCCATGATCTTACCATTACCTTCCTTCTCGGTCATCGCGGTGCGTAGTCTCGCGGCGACCTCTACCGGGTCACGGAACACGTGCCGCGCGACAGATTCCACCGTGTCGAATCTCTGATCGATAACTGACATCGCCCTTTTCTGAGCCACCTGTTCGATGCTGCGGTCGTGACGCGTGATCGCCGGCACCAGCGGATCTGGCTGGCCGAGTTCCAGCGGCAATCGTTGGCCGGCAGCTTCTGAGGGGGCAGGGGCGGCGGCTCCTTGCGACATGAGGTCGGACCACCGAATGCGGCGATAGCCTTTGTTGTCCTCTGTCCGGTCGTCCCGCCGTCCGTCATCGATCTCTCGGGCGAACGCATGATCTTCGCGGCGAACAGGGCCGGCCAGATCGCCGGCACGTTCCTCGTAAACCTGCTGACGCTCTGATGGCCGATCCTGCTGCTCCCGTTGCAGATGGGCCGCACGGGACAAAACGTCTTGACGCGCATTTTTGGCGGAAGCAAGTTCGATCTCGCTTCTCACCGCAAACTCTTGCCCGATCCATCGGTCGCTGGTTATCCCTTGGTCGCCTGCGAACCAAGGGTCGCCTGCGATCCCGCGCCGCTCGGCAAAGTCGCTGACATAATCCAGCGTTGTTTCCTTCGCGCCGGAACGCGACAGGCGGTTTGTCAGTTGCTGGTAGGCCAGTTGCTCACCCTTGACGACACGCCACGCATTGCGCTCTGACTGCGTGCCATCTGCAAGCGTGACAGGCGTGGCGCCTTCATGCTGCAGTCCGATCCTGTCCCCGATTTTTGGAGATGCCTCCCGCAAGGCCCGCTTGAGATCAACACCCCACACCGTGCGCCGATCACCCTTGTCATTCTCCAATGTCACAAAATAGCTCTCGCGTGATTGTGGATTATGCTCGTAGGGCGCAGCGCCGTGATCAACCAGCCGGCCGGTCTTGGTGAACTCCTGGCTGTCCGCATAGAGCTGCACGCTGTCGCGATGCCTGGTCATGGCAACATAGGTCAGATGCCGGTCCATGGTGCCGGACGCCAGCACAAAGGCGCGGTCGACCGTCGCTCCCTGGTTTTTGTGGATCGTCGTCGCGTAACCGTGGTCGATCGCCTGATAGCTGTCGGTCAGAATACTGACACTGTCGCCGCCTCGACCATCGAGCCGCGCAACGATCCGCCCCTTCTCGACATGCTCGACGGTGCCAAGCATGCCGTTTTTGACGCCGAGGTCGCGGTTGTTTTCGAGGAAGATGATTCGGTCACCGGCGGCGAAGGCGCGCTTGCCGTTATTGGTCTGGAACGTGAGTTCTCCACCGTCCTCACTTTTCCCACGGCCCTCACCATCCGCTTGCTCTGCACCGGCGCTCAGCTCGTCACGGCTCCCCAGCTTTTGCCGGTTCTGAAGTTCGGAGCGGATGGCGGCATTGAGGGCGCGCACATCGGCACGGCGATGCGCCATCGCAACCCGGGTGCCATCCGGACGGTCTTCACTATCAGCAACATAATCACGCACGATCTGCACCATCGCCGCGTCGCGGCTCTCCGCAAAATGGATGTTGCCGTGATCGCGATAGGCGGCAAGGCCCTCGGCCGTCTTGTGGGTCGCAAAGGCAACCGATGCTTCTCGCTGCCAATCGTGACGCTGGCGGCGAATGCCGGAAAGCTCGACATGACCAATCTGTTCGGCAATCGCCCTGAACGGGGCGCCGGCCCCGATCGCCTGCAGCTGCTCATGGTCGCCGACAAGAACAATCTTTGCGCCGCGCTCTTCAGCCTCGCCGATAAAGCGGGCAAGTTGTCGGCTGCCGACCATGCCGGCCTCATCGATGACGAACACGTCACGTCGGCCGATCAGATCCCGGCCATGGTCCCAACTGTAAGACCATGACGCGAGCGTGCGGCTCTCGATACCGGAGCTTTCCTCAAGACCTTCGGCAGCCTTTCCGGCAAGCGCTGCCCCATGGACCTGATAGCCTTGAGCCTCCCACGCCTCGCGCGCGGCTGCGAGCATGGTGGACTTTCCGGCACCGGCAAACCCGACGACGGCCGTGATGCGTTCAGGCCCGGTAATGTGCTCGATCGCCTCACGCTGTTCATCCGACAATCCCGCAGACGGATCGCTCGCAGCCAACATTCCGCCGAAGTTTTTGCGAAGAGCGTGATCCTGTTTCTCTATTGCACGCTCGACATGGCGAGGATCGACGCCATGGGAATGCGCCTGATGCAACCGGTTCGCCGATCGCGCCATCGCGAGTTCGAGATCGATCATGTCCCGTGTCGAATAGCGCGCTTTGGACACTTCGCCTGTCTCAGGATCGATGCGCTCAGCCTGAAGTTCCACGAGTGCTGGCGAGGCCATCACAGCCGCAAAAGCGTTCCGGAACGTTTGGGCGTCATCGTTGATGTAGCGATGCAGGGTTTTGGCAATATCGTGCCGATCGAACACGCTCTTCTCATGGCTGATCAGCGACAAAACCTGTTCCGGTTTTTTGCGGATCAGTTCGGCATTTTGGCGTGCTGCCTCGTCATCCAGCCGGCCACGCTCGACTGTCATTCCTTGTTGCTGCATCTGCGAGGCATGCACGCCCATATGTTCGGTCGGCGACAGTTCAAGACCGCGCTCCACATGCGATCGATGATCGATGCGAACATCCAGGCCTTCGCGTTGAAGCTGACGGTTGGCGATGCCTTCCCATGCCTGCCGGATATCGCGCAGCTGAATGTCGGTTGTCGCCATACCATTTGCCAGCAGCCTGGCGTTTTTGTGCTCCAGATAAGTTTTCTCGCCAAGGCCGGTTTTGCCAACCTGTCGCGTCGTCATCAGCACATGTGCATGGTAGTTCCTGATGTCACCATGCTCGCTTGGTGAATGGATGGCAAAATCCACGGCCGCGCCATAGTTGTTTGCCAGATCCCGGGCAAAGGCGCGTGCAGCGTTTAGTCGCCCTTCTGGCGACAGCTCATGCGGAAGCGCGATTTCGAATTCGCGGGCGACGCGGGCATCTTTGCGCTTTTCTGCAAACTCGGCAGCATTCCACAAAGCAGAACGATCCAAAGCCCAATCGGCAGAAAGACCGTCCGGCAGCACGATCTCTTTATGCTCAACACCCTCTTTCCGGGTAAAATCATGCACAAGGCCATCGCGCTGATTGGTGAGCAGAACCGCGCAACGATAGGCGGCGGATGCCACAGCACTTCGGCCGGATGACCGCGAAACAGGTTTGGTGCTGAGATGATAAATCGCCAACCGAAATCTCCGATCCGCAAACGGGGAAATTCAGCGCTCAACTGCGGTGCAAGTCGTAAGTGCGCCCTTGTCTGTTTACCGTGGCGACGCTAGCAACATCGAACGGGCATTTCGACTACTAAAAGTAGTAGTCGCCAAGTGACGATTGCTCGTGTTTGAATAGGGACACAAACGCGTCAATGCGGGGAGGGCGATAGGCGCAGGCCGATCGCACGACGGATCAGAGACAGAGGACAAGGGAGAAGCGAGCTGGAAGAGTGGAGGAAGATATTGCAGGCGCGGCTCGGCAAACAGGAGAGGGCGCAGGTAACAACGCGCAGCGGATAGTCCCGTAAGACAGGCATTCGATTGGCGGCTACCAAAAATCGGAGTTTCAAAGAAGTTTACAATGGACCATACAGGATACCGTTCAGAAACGGAGCAGACATGAAGACCAGCCTTGAACATTTGCCGGAACGAAAGCAACGCGAGCTCGCGCGTGTTGTCGGGATTATCCAGGAAGAGTTTGCTGATCTGGTCGAGCGCTCGAAGTCTGACGCCAAGAAGGATGGACGGATTTTCAAAATCATTCTGTTCGGTTCTTATGCGCGTGGCACCTGGGTGGATGAGCCGCATACGTCGAAAGGCTATCGCTCGGATTTCGACATTCTCGTCATCGTCAGCAACAAGGAACTTGCCGATCCCAAATACTGGGACAAGGCGACCGACCGGCTGATGTGGGACAAGGAGGTTGAGACGCCCGTTGGTCTCATCGTCCATGGCGCTCGGGAGATCAGCAATTTTCTAAATGACGGCCAGTACTTCTTTGTTGATCTCGCCCGCGAAGGTGTTGTCCTTTACGAACTTGATGATCGACCGCTCGCTGAGGCGAAACAACTCAGCCCTGCTGATGCACTCAGGGTGGCCGAGGAGCATTTCAGCAGGCATTTTCCTGATGCGCGAGATTTCGCTGATGTAGCAAAATATCTCGTTACGAAGGGTAACCTGCACTTAGCCGCCTTCAATCTTCATCAGGCAGTGGAGACCGCTTACAACTGCTACCTCCTGACACTGACCAACTATTCGCCTGCGTCGCACAACCTAAAATTCCTGCGTGGACTTTCCGAAGGTCGTGATCACCGTTTGATCGATATCTGGCCGCGCGACCGTCAGCGATTTACCACGTGGTACAACATCCTGAATGAGGCCTACGTCAAGGCGCGCTATTCGAAGCGTTTCGAGGTTTCTGAAGAGGCGCTCGCCTGGCTTCAGGAGCGGACGGCCGAACTTCACAAGCTGGTTGAGACGCTCTGCCGCGAGCACATCGAAAAGCTCGAACAGGCCGCCGGACAAGCCGCAAATTCCAGCGACTGAGCGTCACTGGTGGCAGAATAATCCTGAGCCCAGGCAGCAGCCACCGCAGCGTCATGAACCACAGGGTCCAACCGCAACTCTCAATCGCTATGTCGATCTCCCCGTAGAAACTGGTCTGTCTTCCAGGAGCAAAGCCGTGCTCAACAACGGCAGTTCCGGTGCGACCGCAATCGAAAGGAATAATCGTGGCAAGGAAAACCATTGCACAGCGCCTGGCGGAACTGGAGGCGCAACGGTCCGCGCTCAAGGCCCGGCTCTCGAAAACCGAGCGCAACAACGATATGCGCCGAAAGGTCCTGATCGGCTCGCTCGTTCTGCATCACCTGGAGACTTCGAATGATCAGGATTTTAATCAGCAACTCGGTGAATGGCTGCGCCGCGAACTGCCGGGCTTTCTGACGCGCGACAATGACAAGGCGCTGTTTGACGATCTGATCGGACCAGCACAGCCGGGCGCGGAAGAGAATGATGACGGCGGGCAGGGCGCTCCATGAACCGGCTGCGACTTTCTCGGGACGCATTCAGGAACATGATGCGCGCCGCCGCGCGTGATCCTCTTTGGGCATTTCTGGCTTTGATCACCATTCCCTTCCGGATCTGGAAACGGCTTCTTGGATTTATGTTCATCCTGTTCAACGTCACCTTTGTGATCGGCATGGGTGGCGGTCATTTCCTCGAGCAAACGGGTTTCGAGCGGGGTTCGCTTGTCTACATCATCCCAGGTCTCTTAACCCTGCTGGCGCTCGCCACTATCACCTTCTGGTTCATCACCACTCCGCTGATTTTGCACTTCGGGGATAATGATGATGAGACCCATGGCTCCGCCCGCTTTGCAACCGACAAGGAGATAGCTGCTCTTACTTCATCCGGCTCCGGCCTCCTGATCGGTCGTGATACGAAATCAGCCAAACCTCTGCGCTATGATGGCCCGGCCCATCTCTTCACCATGGCGCCGACCCGTACCGGCAAGGGTGTGGGCACAATCATCCCGAACCTGCTGACCGCCGGCCGTTCGGTGATCTGCGTCGATCCAAAAGGCGAAAATGCAAGGATCACCGGCCGTGCCCGCCAGGAATTCGGGCCGGTTCATGTGCTCGATCCTTTCGGGGTCACCGGCAGACCCTCGGCAGCCTTCAATCCCCTGGCCATGCTTGATCCCCACAACCTCGATGTCGCAGAAGACGCCAGTGCGCTTGCCGACGCTCTTGTGTTCGACGAACCGGGAATGGCAGGTGAGGCGCATTGGAACGAGGAGGCAAAAGCGCTGATTGCCGGATTGCTGCTCGAGATCGTTGCAGCGGAGCCTTTGAGTGGCAAGCACCTTGCGACACTTCGCGAGTATCTTACCCTTGCTCCGGAACAGTTTGCAGCGCTGCTCAAGCGGATGCAGAACAGCGATGCGGCAGGCGGACTCGTGGCGCGCGCAGCAAACCGCCACCTCGGAAAATCCGATCGCGAAGCCGCAGGCGTTCTGTCGGCCGCCCAACGCCATACGCATTTCCTCGATTCACCGCGCATGACGGCCGTCCTCAGTCGCTCGGATTTCCGGTTTGCCGATCTCAAGCGCAGCAACATGACGGTATTCCTCGTCCTTCCGCCTGATCGCCTCTCGACCTATTCGCGCTGGCTTCGCCTGCTTGTTTCCCAAAGCTTGCTCGAAATGGCCCGCGATCCGGCAAAGCCGGTGACACCGGTTCTCTATCTGCTCGATGAGTTCGCATCGCTTGGGCACTTAGCACCAGTCGAACGCGCGATGGGTCTGATGGCGGGTTATGGTGTCCAGCTCTGGCCCATTCTCCAGGACATCCATCAGCTGCGTGCCACATACGGTCACCGCGCCGGAACCTTCCTGTCAAACGCCGGCGTGCTGCAGGTCTTCGGCGTCAACGATCATGATAGTGCCCGCCTCATCTCTGATTTGCTCGGACAGGAAACGGTCGTGTTCCAGACGATGGCAAGAGCGCTCGATTCCGATAAGACCGGGATTTCCTATAGCCAACAGCATACCGGCCGGCCGCTCCTCACCCCTGATGAGGTGCGCAATCTGCCGGCGCACGGACAATTGCTGTTCCTGGCCGGACAGCGGCCAATTTTTGCTGAAAAGCTTGCCTACTTTGCCGATCCGGAGTTCAGGGATATGTTCGACACAGTCTAACGTGAAGCGTGACGAAAAGGCAGTCGGCAACTCATCATACCATTGTATGGGCGGCCCTCGAGCAATCTTGACCGTAGCGGGAAGGGGATATTGCCCGGTAAGCCCCGAGAACAGGCGTCCACTACAACGGAATATGGTACGCGGTGATCCAGCCTGTCCTGACGGGAACGCGCTCCCCATAGCGCCGAAGTGAGCGGCAGGACAGGCGCGTGTCTCGCTCCGAAGCACAGAGGGGAAGCGGGCCTGAATGCGATCAAAGGCGCGCTACCGGCGACAAAACGAAAGCCACCCGGACGACGTCAGGCGGCTTTCCGAGGACTGGGAGTAGAGGCATAGGGCGGACAGGTATTGAAAATTGGCGAAAGGGAACATATAAAGAACAGGCTAGAGGTTCGCGCCTAATTTGATGGTTAGGGAAACAGACGGCCAGCTACGGCGTTACGAAGAATGATGATCTTGAACTCTTCAATGTCCATGCAGAATCACGATATGAATATCAGCAGGGCGTTTCGGGAGCTGTGGAATGCTAGCAGAAATGCATCGAGATAATGACGACGCTATGAAGCGAAATACCGGCAACAATGCCGTCGCCAAATCGGGCTATACAGCACCGAGCAACGTGATTTCTTTGCCTCTAGGCGACTTGATGGACTTCGCTGGTCGCCCAATGCTCAAAGAGCAAGAGGGGCTTTTCAAGAAACCAGAGGAGCGTGATCCGACGATATTCGTGTCCGGCGAAATCGACCTCCTCAAGCGCCGAATGATTTCCGTCATCGGTGCGAGATCGGTCTCTGAGGAGGGAGGTCTGCGAGCGTCTCGAATTTCTCGTTTATTGGCGGACGCAGGTGTTGTTGTAACCAGCGGGCTGGCAAAGGGCGTTGATACAATTGCGCACACTTCAGCCATTCAAGCTGGCGGTCGCACAATTTCGGTAATTGGCACGCCTCTCGATAAAGTTTATCCCGCTGAAAATCGGAAGCTGCAGCAGGAAATCTATGAGCGGCACTTGCTCATTTCTCAATTCCACCCGGGGCAGAGGACGTATCAATCCGATTTTCCAAAGAGAAATCGATTGATGGCTGCTCTATCCGATGGAAGCGTCATTGTAGAAGCCTCGGATACCTCAGGAACTCTCCATCAGGCGTCTGAATGCATTCGTCTGGGCCGCTGGCTTTTCATCATGCGGTCAGTTGTGGAAAATCCCGAGATATCATGGCCAAAGCGGTTTCTGGATAACTCGAAGACCGTTATTCTAACTAGGGTTGAGGACATCCTCTCGCGGATCGCCTAAATGAATGTGCATTTTATCAGCGCTTACTATTCAGAGCGAGCGCATGTTGAACGCGCTAAGCGTAAACCCGAGTTCTGGGATTCCTACCTGTTTGTATGGGCGGTTAAGACTGGTAAGTACAAGACACCGTTCACGATTACGTTTCGAAACGGAAGCAAGGTCAAGATTGGCCCCGCGAATGTCAAACGTGCCCGCGCGTCGTTTGGTCAGTTCGTTGCCGCGACCCTAGATGTCGAAAACGCCCCGAACAACGTGCTGATTATTCCAGTGCCGTCCAAGGACGCCCAACCCGGGATCAAAGCAGGATACCGGTCGTTGTGGATGCTGGCGGAAGCCATGAAGGGCCAAGATCACCGTGGAAAAATTCACGATGGTCTACGTTGGACCAAGGCCTTGCCGAAGGCTCATGAGGGTGGGAAGCACCACAAACGCGCCTACTGGAAACAGTACCTGTCAGTTCGGGGCAACGTCGATGGGCGCGATGTCGTACTTGTTGATGATGTTTTATCGACAGGAGCATCAATTTTGGCAGCGAAAGAGGTTTTAGAGGAGGCTGGCGCTCGTGTTCTCTTCGCGATTGCCTGCGGCAAGACCGTCTACGATTTCAATACAAAGCCTTTCAAGCGGCAGCTGGTAAAGCTGGAAGAGGAAACCTACGACTACCAACCGGCTGAGGCGTAACCGGGCGCGACGTTCCGAGCGTGGGAGATGTAAAGCCACTCAGCGTTACCGTCAGCACGGTCGGGCTGAAAGCAACTCCGCGGTTGGCTGTCCGGCGGATGATTAAACGGATTTTCAATCGCAAGCCATCACTACAACAGGCCGTTCGTAGCCATTTGTCTTATCGCAAAGGCAAATTTGCCCCAAAGTGCAGCCACTACTGGGGAGATACCGGTAAAGGTACGCAGCAATCTTGTTCACACTGCTCGGGATTACGTTGGCATCGCTCGGCGTCTGTTCCCGGTAACGTCCAATATGGAACAAAAATCAATACACATACGAGAGTTTTGTGATGCTGGCCCACATTAATTGTGTTTCGGCGTGGAATATTGGCTCTGACTCACTTTTGATGAAATCAAGTGCTGGCTGATGTTGGTTTCACGCAAGGAATCAATACCATGGGCCATTCGCTCAGATCGTCGACGCTCGTCCCTCGCGGCTTTATAGTCGAC